>Ga0183095_10959_pt1 | contig 41224 bp, 37 predicted proteins | sample BioMet4_FD_130346 | JGI IMG/M metagenome (GOLD analysis project Ga0183095, IMG submission 130346) | Microbial communities from bioreactor (seeded with sewage sludge) at LBNL, California, USA - Biofuel metagenome 4 (v2) (version 3) | ecosystem: Engineered > Bioreactor > Anaerobic > Unclassified ...
GCCAGCAGAATATATCGCAACAGGTTTGATAAAGAAAGAATTCTCGAAGCTCGGCACATACTCGAGTAGTGTTACACCATTAAGCAATCTGGCTTCCTTTACTGCTAAGTACAATTCCGATAATACAGTCACGTACAATTGGACGCCTTATCCAGATGCGACAAAACTAACAGTAGCAAGTACGAAGGATAAAACATTTGATTCTTCGTGGATTTCTGGGCCTGTTGTCTATAAGGTTCGATTAACACAGAATGGAGCGACCGTTGGTGAATTTAGCTCCAGTAGTGAAACTTCCACGCAGACAGCTCAACTGGCCTACAATACCGAGACGAAAGCATGCGGATATTACGGGTACCAGAATACCTCGGATGTATCCAATGAAGTCTGTATGACATTTACAACCGGTTCCGATCCAAACGCTAACACAACAAAGTCTGCTACCGTTAAAAGTGTAAATGGCAACACAATTACGGCAACCATTGATGGGCAGGAGGCAAAGATTGTTCTTCCTTCCGGTGTCAATGTCACCAAGAATGGCGCGGTCGTCAATCCCGCAGAAATTCCTGCAGGTACAACCTTGTTGATAACTTACAAGAATGGGACAATTGCTACAGTTGCAATGAACTAATCGAATCTAAAAAAGAAGAACGAACCAAAGCGTTCTTCTTTTTCTATGTTTTTATAAGTTCTTATTCTTCTCATGACAAATTTCAACAAACGGACACTGCGAACATTCCGGATGTTGAGCGTGACATAGATATCGACCAAAGAAAATCATTTGATGGTGCGTTTTGATCCAACGGTCCTGTGGAATCTTTTGCTTCAGTTTCCGCTCGATGATTTCTGGTGTATCTTTCTGATAAACGAGGCCCAATCGTTTTGCAACTCTTGAAACATGTGTGTCGACTGCTAAGGAAGGCAGATTGAAACATTCGGATTGGATGACGTTCGCACATTTACGGCCAACGCCAGGCAAGGTTATCAATTCTTCGATGGTCTGCGGAATGACACCGCAAAAATGATTGACAACTCCAAATGCAAAACCTTGAATGGCCTTAGCTTTGTTATGATACAAACCCAACGAAGAAATATATTCTTCAATTTCTTTTATTTTCCCATGAGCAAGGTCTTCAATGGTTGGATACTGTTGGAACAATGCAGGTGTTACGCGATTAACCGACGCATCCGTTGTCTGAGCAGACAAAATAACTGCCACTGCCATTTCATAAGCATTCCGATGATGCAATTCACAATGAGCATTTGGATACAGTTTTTGCAGTTCATCCAGAATAGCACTGATCTCCCTGGGTTTCATATTATTTTCCTTCTTCGATCATTTCAACGGTCGTGCCATTCGCCTTCCAATCTGAAAGCACTTTATCAACATAGGCGAAGCTTTTTTTCTGATAGGCACTCGCTTCTCGCAGTGCTAAAAGTATCAGCTTTTTATCATTAGTCCGATTCCATTCCGAAATTTTTTCCATCTCAACGGTTGATAATGGACGTCCCATTTCTGATTCAAATACATCGTATAAGGAAGAATCTAGGACTGCAGCATCTCTTGCGGTATCCGTTTCAAACAGACCATCAATAGAAAAATGTACTTCTTTAGAAGTTGCCTTGATGCTTAGATATTTCTTTGCGGTCAGCACCGATAAAATGCTGTTTATTTCTTCTTCGGAGATACCGCTTCGCTTTGCGAGCATCTCCATTGAGATTTCATAATGATGTTCATTAAAAAAATCAATCAACAATACAACGATTGCTTCACTAGTGTCCAACCCTAAAAGATCGAGATGATCCAGGATCCAGTCTCTATGATTTACGAAATTCTGTTCATACCATTTCATATCGTATACCTCTTACTCTCGATGAGTGGCAAATTGATTCAAACTTACTGCTAGGGTTCAGTGATGAAACGAAGGAAAAGATATTCTCGCTTTATACCCGTTTATTCTGTACAAGATTTCATTGTTGCATACCGTCTTTTTGAGTCTTCTGCAACATACCATATTGGAACGGAAGATATGTATCAGAATTATAATTCTATCAAATGATGTGTAAAATCCTTAAGGCAACCGTTCTACTGCTATTCTTTTCTCTACTTACATTGAAACCAATGCTGTTGCTTTTATCAAAAATACGATATTTACTATCCTTGCACTTCAACACACCTGCAGCCACCTGATTCACAGAAGGTCCTGAAACATGGCTGACCTTACCCTGCTTTATAAAGTTCCATCAGTAATGTGCTTTCAAATAACAACATTGAATTCCGCAATGGTCTGCTGCGGCTGATCTGCCCACAGTGATTCTAAACGGTACTGCTTACGAGCTTCTGGTGTGAAGATATGCACGACCACTTCATTGAAGTCTGCTAAGATCCAGGAACTGTTGCGGTCTCCTTCAACAGTACGGAGTTCATAGCCATTCTTTGCTGCTTCCTGTTTAATGTAATCGGCCATCGTGCCGGCATGCCGCATATTCTTTGCTGTACAGATGACAAAATAATCTGTAAAAGGATAGACTTTATGCATATCAATAATTGTCACATCCTCTGCCTGCTTATCCGATAATGTTTTTGTAACAATTTCAAGAAGCTCACTCATGAACACTCTCCTTATTCTTTCGATACTCTGTGCTTTCTTCATGAATCAAATCACTGCATGCTCGCAGATCATGACATGCTAACTGCATGTGCTTGAATGTATCATACCCTCTGCCAGGTTCAATCTTATCCGCAATATAAATAATCCGACAGAGTTTGCCGTTTCCATCTCCTAAGGTATGATGTTCGATAGCATGCAGAATTGTTTCATCATAGAAGCCCATATTTTGCTTCATCCAAATGACAGCAGTATAGCTGTGCCAGATCTTTTCGGAACAGTTCAGCCATTCTGGTCGATATACATTTATAATCTTCGCACCATCCTCCTTAGATATTGCTTTGGTGATGTCGTGGAGAAGACCTGCCTGGTACGCAAGCTTCGCATCTACATGTTGTGCAATCGCAATTCTGCGAGCTGTTTCGGCCACACGAATACTATGTTCATAGCGTTGTGGAGTGCACAAAGCTTCCACAGTTTCTTTGAAGTACAATCCATTTTGAAAAATGTACTTTCGTGTTCCATACGCTGCGTTACGAAATATACCGCGCCGCACTTCTTTCTCATCTTCCTGATAGGAAGAAAAATCAATTATCTTGCCGCAATAACCGACAATCAACTGCAGATGCCGATACGGTTTACATGCAAGTTTCACCAGTTTCAGCCGCAGTTCATAGTCCAGTACAGTTTTTTTCTCATTGACCTGTAGAAAGACATCTTCTCTAGTATTAAGGTGCAGCTGTTTCACAGCATGAAGTTCCGTCTCCGTAATGGGATCAAAATCACCTTCCACAACAATCATGGTAATAAGATTTTTGGTTCCTTCGCCTTACGATAGAGAATGATGGTGCGACCAATAACCTGTACGACTTCACTCTTTGTTTGTCTCGCTAAATCAAAAGCAAGCTCTTTTGTATCTTCCGGAGCAGTCTTTAACACACTGATCTTAATCAGTTCTCTTGTCCGCAATGCATTATCTACCGTCGTAAATAAATTATCACTTAAAGAATCTTTTCCAATTTGGAAAATTGCCTTATCTGTCTGGGCAATTCCTCTTAAATAGCTTCTCTGTTTTCCTGTTAGCATCTACAACATCGCCTTTCTGAATGTCACATTGACTCCCTTTGGTACATAGATCGTAACTGTATTCATCTGACCAGTTACACTTGCCCAGCCAAGACCATCTACAACAATATCCATTTTGTCGATATCCTTATGGATGGAAAATTTCTGCATTTCTTTTGTCTTGGCAATTGGCACAAACAATTCACCATAGTGCTTCTTCCAGAGTTCATCTGCATTTTCTACTTTGCCGCGATGAATCAAAAGACGATCACTAATATACCATACACAGGATGCATGATCACATCCTGTCAAATCCAAACGTATCAGCCCACCAACAACAAAAGATTGATTTCCCCGCAGCTGAAACACGGTTGGTTTTAATGTGGAAGCAGGCAGAACATCCTTCAAATCTTCTTCTGCCATATCCATTAATAAACTGTGTGAAATCTCAATGCCTGGTGTATCAATATACTTCTGACCATCAATCTCAATTTCATTAAAATCTAAGGTTGTACCAGGGTAGCGTGACATTGTCAGTTGCTTGGTACCCATCAGGTTGTTTAATAACGTGCTCTTGCCACTGTTAGCTTTACCCATCACGACAACCGGTCTTCCTTTGGCATACAGACTGACTGCTTCTTTCACTTCTTCCACACCCATTCGATGCAACTTGGAAGTGAGAACTAAGGTCTTAATGTGAATTCCCTGTTCTTTTAAACGGCCAAAGACAAAACGAGCAATTTTATCTTCATTCAAAGTATCCGGAAGAATATCCCTCTTTGCAGCAGCCATGACAATATCCTTGTCGGCAAGCAAACGATTCAGACCGGGAATAATTCCTGCTTCAAAATCAAATAAATCAACAACCCATAGAATCAAACAGTCCATCTCAGCAATCCGATGCATCACCGCATCCGGTTCAATTCCCTGGCGCATGGAAATGGTCAAGTCATCATAGTGCATCAAACGGAAACATCTTTGACAGTATTCACTGCCTTCTTTTGGGGTATACCCTGGTGCGTTTGAATCTGTACTTTGGAGCAAGGCTCCGCAGCCTTTACAGTTTGTCATACACAAGCCTTTCTTTAATCTTCTGAATCAAACAGACTCAGTTTTTCAACATCTTCATGCACTTCATCATCGACGCCTTCCGGCTTGTCGATGATCCGGCATTCTGTGATTCCCTTTGTGATGCTCCAATTTGGCTGTAAGACCACTGGATTTGAGAAACCAGCTTCTCTTGGCTTCAATGGAATATCTGAAATCTTGACTTCTTGCAGTTTTGAATCAAAGAATTCAATTTCTTCGCCGGCTTGCACTGCCTTAGCATATACAATGACACTTGGATTTGACTTTACATGTTTACAGATGATGGTACCCTTGATTGGACGATTTCCTTCGGTAATTTCCTCTAAATGAACACGCTTCATCGTACCTTGATTGGTAATATAGAGTACTGCTGCATCATCCCTGTTCAATGGGCAGGAATATCCAATCAGATCACCTTTGCTAAGATTCATCGCCTTAACACCTTTCGACTTTACACCTGTTGTTGGAATTTCTTCTCCATTGAAACGATAAGCATTGCCCTCTTTACTGACCACCATAATCTGTTGATTCTGATACAGCATATACGCACAGACGAGTTCAGCGCCGGTTGGCAAATTCATCGCAGTTGTTACACGGCTGCTCTTTGTGCCCTGCCATTGATTCACCGGTGTTTTCTTAATCTGCCCGGCAGAAGAAACGGTAACGATCCATGCATACGTATTAAAGTCCTTAACCAGAATGGCATTCGTAATCTTATCTTCTCCATCAATGCGGATGACCTTATTCAGGTGCATGCCAATGTCTTTCCACTTTGCTTCATCAATCTTCCAGACAGGCAATGCTGCATAGTTTCCGCGTGATGTAAATAACAATAAGGTATCCACAGTATCACATTCCAATGCACCAATCAGTGCATCACCCTGTTTTAATCCGGTCAGACGATCGGAGAAATTAAACGAACGTAACGATACACGCTTGACATAGCCATCTCTGGATACGGTAATCATGACACGCTCATTGGTGACCATCTGTGCTTTATCAATAACAATATCTGCTGTTTCTTCAGAAATGAAGGTGCGTCTGGCATCACCATAATCCTTTTTCACATTCCTCAGTTCTTTAACAATCACAGAGTTCAGTACATTCGGATTTTCAATGATTGCCTTAGTCTCTTCAATTGCATTCACCAGTTGGGCAAATTCTTCTTTCAGCTGGAAAATATCGGTATTGGATAAACGATATAGGCGCATCGATACAATGGCTTCGGCCTGTGGTTCATCAAAGCCAAACTCTTGCATCAAGTTGTTTTTGGAGTCCGCTTTATCTTTCGATGCACGAATAATCTTAATGACCTCATCCAAAATAGATACTGCTTTCATCAGACCTTCAATAATATGGCATCTCGCTTCCATTTTATCTAGTTCGAACTGCGAACGGCGTAAGATTACTTCTTTTCGGAACATTAAGAAAGCATCAATCAAATTCAATAAACCGACCTGTACCGGACGCTTATCCACGATGGTTACATTGTTGTAACTATAATAGATCTGCAGATCCGTAGTCTTATAGAAATAATTCAAAATCATGTTCGCATCGGACTCTTTTTTTACATCCACAACAATGCGCATGCCAGTACGGTCGGATTCATCACGGACATCGAGAATACCGTCAATATCTTTAGAAAGACGGATTTCATCCATCTTCTTAACTAGCTGTGACTTGACAACTTCATATGGGATTTCCGTAATCACAATCTGCTGGCAATTGCGGTCATCAATAATATCTGCTTTAGCCCGGATAGTGATTCTTCCTCTGCCAGTCTCAAACGCTTCCCGGATTCCCTTAGAGCCCATGATAATACCACCGGTCGGAAAATCCGGTCCTGGAATAATCTCCATAATTTCATTTAGAGAACAATTTGGATTTTGAACCCGATAAATGCTTGCATCAACACATTCGCCTAAGTTATGCGGCGGCATGTTTGTTGCATATCCTGCCGCAATACCTGTAGCACCATTTACCAGCATAACTGGGAATGGAACTGGCAATACGGTTGGCTCATTTTCGGTATCATCAAAGTTCGGTGTCATCTCAACGGTGTTCTTATCTAAATCATTTTCCATGACTTCCGTGACTTTAGCTAAACGTGCTTCCGTATAACGCATGGCGGCAGCCGGATCATCATCAATGGAACCATTATTGCCATGAATATCAATCAAAGGTAGACGTACTTTCCAATCCTGTGACATACGGACCATTGCGTCATACACAGAGCTATCGCCATGTGGATGATAATTACCAATGACTAGACCTACGGTCTTGGCACTCTTCCGGTATGCATGGTCCCACGTATTGCCGTCATGATACATCGCATACAAGATTCTTCTCTGTACCGGTTTGAGACCATCTCTGGCATCTGGCAAAGCTCTTTCCTGAATAATATACTTCGCATAACGTCCAAAACCCTGCCCCATGATATCTTCAAGCAGTTCTGGTCTATATTTGGTTTGATCATCAACTTTATTTTTTTTCACCATTACTGCTTCACCTTAAACGTATCTTCCAATGTAAAGGAGATATTGTCTTCAATCCACTTTCTTCTCAAATCTGCTTTGTCGCCCATGAGCACAGAAACTCTTCTCTCCGCTTTCATGCCATCTTCAATACCGACTCGGATCAAAGTGCGGTGCGCAGGATCCATGGTTGTCTCCCATAACTGGGTCGCATTCATTTCACCAAGTCCCTTATATCTCTGGATATCCACCTTGCCCATCTTGGCACGCAATGCATCCAGTTCATCGTCGTTATAGCAATACACTAATTCCTTGCCTTTGGTCACACGATACAACGGCGGCAACGCAATATAGATCATGCCCTGTTCCAGCAAAGGTCTCATATAGCGATAGAAGAACGTCAGCAATAAAATCTGAATGTGCGATCCATCATCATCGGCATCGGTCATGATAATGATTTTACCGTAATTGGAATCCGTATAGTCAAAATCTGGTCCAACACCAGCACCCAATGTATAGATCAATGTATTTAATTCTTCATTCTTTTCAATATCTGCTAATGAACACTTCTCGGTATTCAATACCTTGCCACGTAAAGGAAGAATTGCCTGATAAACAGAATCTCTTCCCTGTTTTGCTGAACCACCGGCAGAATCACCCTCAACTAAGAACAGTTCCTTGATATGAGCATCCTTGGTTCTGGCTGGCGCCAGCTTATCCGAAATGACACGTTCACCTTTGCCAACCTTTTTGCCACGGCGAGCTTCATCTCTTGCCTTGCGGGCCGCCTCTCTTGCCATACTTGCTTTCATCATTTTGCGTACAAGCATATCAGACTGATCACGGTTCTCTTCTAACCAGAACGCAAGCTTCTCAGCTACAATCGCATCTACTGCAGGCTTGGCGGATGGTGTTCCCAGTCTTCCCTTGGTCTGTCCTTCAAACTGCAGGATTTCTTCTGGAATTTTCACGGAAAGAATGGTTGTCAGACCTTCTCTGACATCACTGCCTTCTAAGTTCTTATCCTTCGTTTTTAAAAGACCATACTTTCTTGCATAGTCATTAATTGCCTTGGTAAATGCTGTCTTAAAACCAATTTCATGCGTACCGCCATCTATGGTACGAACCAAATTAACAAATGAGTACGTATTTTCTTGATAATCATCCGTATATTGGAATGCTGCATCTACATGGATGCCCATCGCTTCTCCTGAGAACTTCACGGGATTCATTAATGTTGAACGGTCTTCGTTAATATAGTTGACGAATGCTGTTATCCCATCTTCGTATAAGAAAGTCTCCGATTCCTCCTTCTTACTGCGCTTATCCGTTACAACTATCGCAATATTGCTCAATAAGAAAGCTTCTTCTCTTGCTCTTTCTGCAACCAGATCATATTTAAATTCAGTTGTCTGAAAAATCTTCGGATCCGGTTTGAACCTTACTGTCGAACCAGTTTTGTTGGTCTTGCCTAAATGCTCAAGTTTACCGACTTTTGATCCACCGTTCTTAAATTCCATCCGTACAAGTTCCCCATCATGAGCAACCTCTACAATCATCCATTCACTTAATGCATTCACAACTGATGCGCCAACGCCATGCAGACCACCGGCTGTCTTATAGCCTCCTTGGGAAGTGAATTTACCGCCCGCATGAAGCACAGTAAAAATGACTTCCAGTGTATTCTTCCCGGAAGCGTGCATGCCAGTCGGCATGCCACGTCCTTCATCGGTGACAGTACAAGAGCCATCCGCTTCCAACGTAATTGTAATTTTCTTACCGAATCCATTGATTGCTTCATCCACTGCATTATCAACGATTTCCCAGATCAAATGGTGTAAACCATGTGAATCTGTGGATCCGATATACATACCTGGTCTTTTTCTCACCGGTTCCAGTCCCTGCAGGATCTGGATACTGGACTCATCATATTTTTTTTCTGTCATTCACTCGCTCCAAACTAACGTTACTATTATAACAGAAAACCATCTCTCATTCCCGTCAAACGAAAGACTTTTGCCATAGATAATCTCCCTAGAATTGCACATTTTCTTGATTTCAAGCTGTTTTTCTTTAAAAACTTTCCATTCTTTTTCTTTTTCTTTGAACATGGTAAAATATATGGAATAAGGAGGCATTATGACAACATTTCTTGTACTGATTTTAAGTTATTTAATCGGTTCCATTCCATGGGCTCTTGTCATTGGACTGGTATTTTTTCATAATGATATCCGTAAAGAAGGCTCTGGAAACCTTGGCGGCACCAATGCTGGCAGAGTTTTAGGCAAATCCGCTGGTGTTTCCGTTACTCTATTAGATGCACTCAAGGCTTTCTTCAGCATGATGCTGGCACATTATCTGGCACCAGGTACTGAAATTTATGCAGGTCTTGCCTGCTGCATTGGCCATTGCTTCCCCGTCTTTGCCCACTTCAAGGGTGGGAAGGCTGTTGCAACTTCTTATGGTTTCTTATTAGGTATTACCATGTTTGTTACCCATCAATGGTTCTGGAACTTCTTCTGGGCCATTGGATGTTTCTTTACTATTCTTTACTTATTCCGGATGGTGTCTCTGGCCTCCATCAGTGCTCTGGGCATTGAAGTCATCACTAGTTTTATTCTTGTACTGCCCGGTATAAATTCAATCAGTACCGCTCTCTGTTTGCTTCTCCTATGGGCATTCGTTACCTATCGGCATAAAGCAAATCTTGGGCGCATCGCATCCCATACAGAAAGTCACGTGAAATGGATGGGCCGTGAACTATGGGGCAAGTAGAAGAAATCTTACTTTCAATGGAAGGATTCTCTCAGTCACCTAGAAAGGTCTGGGTCTATCTGCCGGATAGCTACGCGCACAGCCATAAAAAATATGATGTTCTATATATGTTTGATGGACACAATCTATTTTTCGATGAATTAGCAACCTATGGCAAATGCTGGGGACTAAAAGATTACCTAGATAAAAATCAATTGGATCTGGTCGTTGTTGGCCAAGACTGCAATCATACCAGCAACCGCCGGTTATCGGAATACTGTCCGGATGCGTTAATCAATACCGATCTGGAAGATCTTCCCCACTTTAAAGCAAAAGGCGTTGCAACTGCGGAGTGGTTTGTCAATGTACTGAAACCGTATTGTGAAACTAAATACCATATCGCAAAAGACCGTATGCATGTCGGCATCGGCGGGAGTTCTATGGGCGGATTGATGTCTGAATACATGATTGCAAAATATAATTCATTCTTTTCCAAGGCTGCTTGTGTATCTCCATCGACCCATTTCAACTATGATTTCTTGATGCATCTGATCAATCAAACAAATTTCAAAGAGACCTGGATTTATTTGGATCAAGGATCTCAGGAAGTCCATGGAAAACGATTATTCATTGATTCCATGGATCTAATGCTTCAGCTGAATCACAATTTGAATGAAAAAGGCTGTCATACCTATCCACATCTAGTACCAGGGGGGCATCACACCGAAGCAGACTGGGAGAAAGTTGTAATGATCTTCTTACCTTATCTGTTTCCAGATCTCTATAATAAGAAACGCTGATCACTTTGATATGATCAGCGCTTCTTTTTCATTTCTCATGCTTTGCCATTCTATTGTGCAACCATCTAAAACAGTCAATTAGTTCCTGACTCACTTTCAATATTTCCAGCAAACCATTCTCATCTTTATCGTTCTTCCTCATATTGATGATAAGTGCGGTCATATATTTTGGCGAGTACCAAAGCCGTACACAACGCTACAGCCATGACACCAATCCTTTAACAGAACATCCACAATGATAAGATAAACCCAGCAATCGCTAGAATAAAGGAATCACGAACCGGCATACTATCTCTTTGATGAGTGCCTATAATAATTGATTAAACAGCCATCTTTCAGAATCTCTTTTTCGTCCTGCGTCAAGCTGCCAAGTCGCAGTTCTATTTTTGATACTTTATCTAAAAATACATATGCTTCTATCGGCTGGTTCTTCTCCATGCATGTACGCACATTCTTTGCCAATACCCAACAGTCTTTTGGCAGTTTATCACCATCTTCGCTTAAGAATGGCAGGATGCCCCAGTTGATGCAGTTGGAACGATATCGTTTGGTCGCATATTCATGTGCAAAGTTTGCTCCACCACCAAGAACTCTTTGACAAGATGCGGCTTGTTCCCGTGCGGATCCATCACCTGGTTTCTTTGCATAGATGGCCGAAACAATATTTGTATTGCTACAATCAAACCCAATGCCGACCTGTTGAAAAGCTGCAGCCACTTTTTTGACTTCTTCGCTTCCTGCATTCATACTCTGAACTTTTTTTGCTTCTGGCACATAGGAAGGATCTCGACGAGATAATGTAAATTCTGCAAGGCGCAATGGATTTGATCGATAGGAAGATGTTTCTCCCGAAGGAATCAATTCATCAGTCGTTGTGACCGGATCATCAATATGCGAAACAACTTTGATCAAAATATCTTCCGATAAAGCTTTCTGCTCTGGCCAGTCCTTAATATTTGGGCCAAAGATCAGTTCCGTGTCCGGTTCTGCTTTGCCATAACCGTTGTAAACACGTTTGGCATAGATGGATGCATCAAATTCATATAACGATTCTTTTTCTTCTTCGTTGCATACATCACTGGCTGCCGTAAGGATGCCTTGATTCACTGCAGTTGCTGCAATGGATCTTGCGTCCATCAAAGCAACACCAGCCAATTGTCCTTCCCCTGGCTTGGAACCTTCTCGGTTTGGAAAGTTCCGTGTAGTATGCCGAATCGAAAATTCCCCATTCGCTGGAGTATCGCCGGCACCAAAACATGGTCCGCAGAACGCTTCACGGAAAACTGCGCCCGTACTGACAAGCGACGTGATTGTTCCATTTTCAGCCAGTGCTTTATAAACGGGCATGGAATCTGGATAGACACTCAGTCTGAACTCGCCGTTGCCAGTGTCGCCGTTCTTTAAAATTTCTGTAGCTGACATGATATTTCCATAGGTTCCGCCCGAGCATCCAGCAATAATCCCTTGATCAACATGAACTTTTCCATTATGGATTTTTGACAGCAGATCCATCATCACTTTACCATTCAGCTGCTTGTTTGCCCGATCCTGTGCTTCACTCAGATACTTCACTGGATCAGCCTGCAGTGCATGAATCGATACCGCATAACTTGGATGCATCGGTAAAGCAATCATGCACTCAACGGTACTAAGATCCACGGTAATATAACGATCGTAGTACGCACCATTCTCTGGTTCTAGCTTTTGATATGCATCCGCTCTGCCATGATCTGCATAGTATTTCTTCGTAGTCTCATCGGTTGTCCAGATTGAAGACCAGCAAGTGGTTTCAGTCGTCATGACGTCAATGCCATTCCGATAGTCTTGACTTAAAGACGCAATTCCCTCACCAGCAAATTCCATGACCCGGTTTTTAACAATTCCATTGGCATAGGTCTCTTTGCATAGAGCCAAGGCTACATCCTGTGGACCAACACCAGGTCTTGGTTTCCCCGTTAGATAAATCAACACAACTTCCGGGCGTACCATATCATACGTTCTCTCCAACAGTTGCTTCGCTAACTCGCCGCCACCTTCACCAACGCCCATCGTGCCTAAGGCACCATACCGTGTATGCGAATCAGAACCCAAAATCATACGACCGCAGCCAGTCATCATTTCACGATTATAACTGTGAATAACTGCCATATTCGGTGGTACATAGATGCCGCCATACTTGTGCGAAGCACTTAATGCAAAGCGATGATCGTCTTCATTGATGGTTCCCCCAACTGCGCAAAGCGTGTTGTGACAGTTCGTCAAAACATATGGCACTGGAAACTTCTTCAAGCCGGAAGCACGTGCAGTCTGAATAATTCCAACATAAGTAATATCATGCGAAGTCAAAGAATCAAACTTAACATGCATGACATTATCCTCGGCCATGGTATCGTGAGCAGCAATGATTCTCGCAGCCATTGTTTTTTTCTTACCCTCGGCGATCGAATTTGAAGCTGTTTCACTCAACTTTCCATCGACAAGAAAGATTCCCTCTTCATGTAATTCCATTACAGTTTCTCCATGACTGCTTTTGTGAAGGATGCAGTACCTGTATGACCGCCAATATCCGCAGTCGTATCTTCTCCTTTTTCGATAACTTGCTGCAATGCATTGCTAAGTAAATCTGCTTTCTCAGCCATTCCATTGTCTTTCAACAGCATCGCAAAACTCATCAACAATGCGGTCGGATTTGCGATATCCTTACCAGCAATATCTGGAGCACTGCCATGAACTGCTTCATAAATAGTGACCTTATCGCCAATATTTGCGCTTGGCGCAAAGCCTAAACCGCCAACAAGACCTGCACAAAGATCGCTAATGATATCACCATATAAATTTGGAGCAACCAGAACGTCGAACTGCGAAGGATCAGTGACCAACTTCATGCACAATGCATCAATGATGACACTGTCCGATGCAATCTCAGGATATTCTTTGGCAACCTGCTGGAAGGTATCTAAGAATAAGCCGTCCGTCAGCTTCATAATATTTGCCTTATGAACTGCTGTCACTTTTTTACGACCTGTCTTCTTTGCCTGTTCAAATGCAAAACGAGCAATTCGTTCGGATGCTTGACGTGTAATCAATTTGATGCCATGTGCAGTATCCGCATCATACATGTATTCAATCCCTTTATATAAATCTTCGGTATTCTCACGGATAATTACAAGATCCACCTTGTCATACCGGCATGGCACACCAGTCATTGTCTTGACAGGGCGCAGATTTGCATAGGTATGAAAATACTGACGCAGCTGCACGTTAATGGACCGGAACCCTTTGCCAATTGGCGTTGCCGTTGGTCCCTTTAGCGCAATGCCGTTGGCGGCAATCCTATCTAATAGACCATCCTGCATTAATTTACCGGAGGTTTCATAGTATTGGGCTCCTGCCTGATATTCTTCCCATACAATACCAGTATGTAATTTTTCCGCTACCTCACGGACACTTTCTGCAATTTCTTTGCCAATCCCATCGCCGGGAATCAATACTACTTTCATCTGTACACCCCTGCTTTCTGTACTATATTTTAATGGATTCATTCCATAATTGAAAGCATTTTCACCTTTACAATGAAATTTTTTACATTAAAATGGTACTGAACAGGAGGAAATTTTATGATCTATCCTGAAGTAGCAGATCTTACCCCAGAACAGCTTAAATATTTGTGTGACGAATATCGTTCTCATAATTTTATCGACCCCGAAACATCCGAAAAACTTGGCGTTAAACGCGGTTTGCGAAATGCTGACGGCACTGGTGTTTTAGCTGGACTCACAAGTATCTGTGATGTTATCGGATACAAACGCAATGACCAAAATTGCATCGTGCCAATTGATGGTAAATTGATCTACCGTGGCATCGATTTAGAAAGCATTGTTGAGGAAGCTGTATCCAAAGACCGTTTCCTTTTTGAAGAAGTGGTCTGGCTTTTATTGTTTGGCTCTCTGCCAAACGCCGATCATCTGAATCATTTCCATTCCTTATTAGAAAATCATCGCGAACTACCGGATGGCTTCGCCGAAACAATGATTATGTCGGCCCCGTCGCCAAACATCATGAACAAAATGGCGCGTTCTGTGCTTGCTATGTATTCCTACGATGAAGATGCGGAAAAAACAAATCTGGAAAACATCTTAAAACAATCCATCAACTTGATTGCAGAACTGCCGACAATGATGGTCTATGCTTATCAAACAAAAAAACATGTATATGATCATGCATCTCTATATTTTCATTATCCCGTCAAGGGATTATCTACTGCAGAGCATATCTTAGCAACTTATCGACCGGATCAGAAATTTACGCATGAAGAAGCGAAGTTGTTAGATTTGTGTATGATTGTCCATGCCGATCATGGCGGAGGCAATAACTCAACCTTTACTTCTCGTGTTCTTTCTTCGACCGGTACTGATACCTATTCCGCAATTGCCGCTGCCATCCTCGCATTAAAGGGTCCAAAGCACGGCGGGGCAAACTTAAAAGTCATGCATCAATTGGATAATATCTTGAAACATGTATCCGATCCAACTGACACGGCAGCGATGAAGAAATATCTGCGCAAGATACTGCGAAAAGAAGCTGGTGATCAATCTGGTTTAATCTATGGCATCGGTCATGCAGTCTATACCAAGAGTGACCCAAGAGCACAAATTTTAAAAAAGTACTCCAAGAATCTTGCCTATGAAAAAGGAATGCAGAAAGAATATGATACCTTGTGTGCCATTGAAGAGCTCGCCCCAATTGTGTTCAAGGAAGAAAAAGGAACGGATAAGCATGTCTGTGCCAATGTTGACCTTTTCTCTGGTCTTGTGTATCGCACACTAGGCATTGATGAAGATCTCTTTACTCCTATTTTTGCCATCTCCCGTGTTGCTGGCTGGTGTGCACATCGAATGGAAGAAGTTGCATTTGCAAATCGCATTATTCGTCCAGCCTATAAGTATGTGGGGCAGGAACAGCCCTATATCACACTTCATCAACGAAAAGAAGACAAATAAGAAAAGCAATGCAGCAAATTGCATTGCTTTTTTATCTTCGCATCTGATTCCAGAAATCTTCCGGCGCCATCATCGGCTGTAATAATTCATAATGATCTTTCTGCCAGTCAAACTGGGCAATGCCGCCATGTGGAACAGCTTGTCTACCCTGGTTCCGTGCTTCATGGAATAAATCATCCCGTTCGATATGGAAAAGATTCTTCATCAAATTACAGTAATACGTACTGTGACTCACCAAAAGAATATTATCGCCATCTTTGGCATGCGCAATAATATTCTTCAGTGTTGTGTCAATTCGTTTTGCGACATCTGCAATGGATTCTCCACCGACATCCTGCCATCCTCGGCAGACATGACGTTCATGAATCTCATCCTTCCAATCATTGGTGACAACACCTTCAAAATCACCTACATTCACTTCTTTCAGACCATCTTCTACCGTAATACGAAGCTCGGGATGTTTTTTCATAACGATTTCCGTCGTGCTTTCCGCTCTTCCCAATGGTGACGTATATACTGCCGCAAAGGATACTCTTGCCAAAGCATCGGCGGACACCATCGCTTCATGTATACCATTTTCCGTCAATGGACTATCACTGACTCCCTGCATGCGTGACCATACATTAAACAAACATTCCCCATTTCGCATAAAAAAGAAATGGACGGTCTTTTGTATTTGTTCCAATTCATAGCGCTCCGGTTCGACCGGAAGTGATAGAAGTTTATATTTTCCATCTTCCCCTTCGAAAGTCATGATACTGGCATTCGGCACTCCATTGCGGCACTCTTTACTACGTTCTTCATCAAATTTTATTAAATCAATGCCAAGCATATGATGCATCAAGAAGCGTTCATATAGATCATGACCGACGATCAATACACGGTCTCCATCACAGCAGGATTGGTTGATTATACCAAACGCATGGTCAATCCGGTGCTGGATCTCTTCCTCATTTTCCCCACCGATGCTTGTAAAATCCGAATGGTCAAAACAGGCACGCAGTTCTTCGGTATGTGAAGTAAAGCGGGAACCTTCAAGTCTACCAAAGTTCATCTCGTGAAGGTCATCAAGGACTTCCATTTCCAGTTTTCTGCCTGCTAATAAATATTTTGCTGTCTCTTTTGAACGTCCGCTTGAAGAAACAAAGACACGATCAAAGGGTTGATTACTGAGTTCTTCTGCGGTACGTTTCACCTGCTCAATCCCCGTATCAGTCAATGGAGAATCACAAACTCCCTGTATTCTCCCTTTGCGATTGAACAAAGTTTCCCCATGATGCACATACCAGAATTGAATTATCATATGATTCCTCCAAATAAAAAATACATAGAATACTCTCTATGTATTATAACACGCTCAATGCAGTGTTTTATCACCATAACATTCACAATACCTTGCCATAAAGGAAGGCTGTTCCTGCCCTGCATACAAATGTGAGATATCACCAAAAGCAGAAATCCGAAACGTCGCAATCCCTTTCCTTCTCTCCTCACTGCAGATGGTCGTCACCGAAGTTGGTGCCGCCACAAAACCATGCCACAGAATCATCGGAGAGACATTCAGCAGATAGCTCAACAGCACACATTCCAACCCGAAATGGCAGAAAAGTACAATCGTATCATGATTGCCATTGATAACCGTGTAAACTTTCTTTTTTCGTACATATCCATGTTTCTTTAACAGTTCAGTAAACTGATTCGTGACTTCCAGATACGATTCTTTCACATGTCCTGCTTTCATAATGGGATCATCATACCAACGCTCTGCATCAAAGAACTGCGGATGAGTCGTCCAATCTTCTGGCAGCCAATCCCAAACGCAGCTCGTGCCTTCATGATCTGGGCGATGAATACGGGGAGTGAACTCCTGCAGCCAATCGCATATTTCAGCTTCTCTGCCTAATTTCTGTAAAGTTAAAGAAGCTGTATCTTTCGCACGTCCTAATGGTGAAACATAAAAGTTATTGATATCCAGCTTTGCCAACCGCTTGGCAAGCAGTTCTGCTTCCTGCCATCCTTTTTTTGTCAATGTATCATGGACATAGTCTGGTTCTCCATGTCGTATAATCAATATTTTCATAATCCCTCACAAAATCTGGAAAACAAAGAACTTTAAATAAGAACTTTCTTCCATCGTCCATAAGATTGGATGATCTGCATTTTGTTGTGTCACAGACACCTGCTTTAAGATAACACCTGTTTCTTGGGCGGCTTCCCTTAGCATTTTTTCAAACAGTTCTGTTTCCATATATCGTGAACACGAACAGGTAACCAAATACCCACCATTCCGCAGCACATTCATCGCCTGCATATTAATACGCTTATAACCATTGTACGCTTTCATGACTGTCTTTCTAGATTTTGTAAAAGCTGGCGGATCAAGAATAATTAGATCAAATTGATTCTGCGCCAGTGTATCGAGATAATCAAAAACATCTGCCTGCACAAAAACAGCATTTGTTAAATGATTAAGTGCTGCATTTGCTCTTGCTTCATCTAATGCGGTAGCTGATACATCAACACCGACCACTTTTTCAGCTCCGCCAAGTGCTGCATTCAACGCGAAACCGCCGGTGTGGGTAAAACAGTCACATACTTTCTTCCCCTTGGCAAGATTTCGAACAATGACACGATTCGATTTCTGATCTAAAAAATAACCTGTCTTCTGACCATTTTCAATATCCACATTCAGTGCCAGACCATTTTCATGGATTACCGTAACGGTCGGCTTAACGATAGTCCCATAAAATCCCTTATACAGTTTTAGTCCTTCTTTTTCCCGCGATTTAACATCATTACGTTCATAAATAGCATTTACATTCTGTTTGTCTGCCTGTAGTATTTGCAGCAATGTCTGATATAGTACATCTTTTCGTTTCTCTAGACCAAAGCAGGTAATCTGGCAGACCACGATATCGTTATACCGATCCGCGGTAAATCCAGGCAGACCATCTGCCTCCCCAAAAATAATCCGACAATTATCCAGATTCTCTGGCTCTACTGTTTTACGGAAATTCCATGCCTGTTGCACCTTCTTAGCAAAAAATGCCGCTTCGATCGGTTCATGTTTTTTGGAAAACAAACGTACAGTAATATGTGAGTCTTTCGACAACAGACCATTTCCTAAGTATTCTCCATTCATCGACTCAACATCGACTTCACAGCCATTCTCATACTCACTGATATCACTGGACAGATTATTTACATACATCCACATTTGCCCTTTTTTTAAAAATTCTTCACCCTGTGTACTAATCTTTACAATTGGATTTGTCATAATACCTTCTTTCACAACACATCGATTATTTCTGAAAGCACCTAAGGAAAAGAGCTCAATGAGCTCTTTGCTTAATCCATATCCTTTAGGAAAGCAATATACGCACGATAGGCTTCGTATACATCTGCTTTGGATACTACTTCATATGGTGCATGCATATTCTGTACCGCAATCCCTGCATCGATAACATCCATGTTCTTATTTGCCATGATGTAAGCGATGGTTCCGCCACCACCGACATCTACTGCACCAAGCTCACACGTCTGGAACATGCAATCATTGTCATCCATGACTCTTCTTACCTTTGCAACATATTCTGCATTCGCATCATTGGAACCGCTCTTACCGCGGGAGCCTGTGAATTTATTGAAACAAATGCCATGGCCAAAATAAGCACTGTTCTTTGTTTCCATTGTTTCTGGATAGTTTGGATCAAATGCTGCTGATACATCCGAACTCAACATCCGGCTGTTTTCCATCATATCGTTAAGATCAACAACAGTGGATGCTCCCTGCATTGCTAATAACTTTGCCACAACATGTTCAAAGTAATCACTGTGCATTCCTGTATTTCCGACAGAACCAATTTCTTCTTTATCGACAAGAATGCAGCAGGAAGTCCGACTCGGAATTCCCTTCACATCTACAAGTGCTCTCAAAGAAGTATACGCACAGACTTTATCATCATGACCATAGCCAAGGATCATCGAACGATCCAAACCGTAGTCTCTTGCCTGTCCCGCAGGTACAACTTCAATTTCCGCTGACATAAAGTCATCTTCTTCAATACCATACTTTGCTTTCAGCAGCTTTAAGATATTCTTCTTGACCGGTTCTTTTTCTTCCTTTTCAGCTGGAATGGAACCTGCAAGCAGATTCAGCTTTTCACCTTCAACAACAGTAGAGCCCGGCTTCTTCATCTGTTCGCCAGCTAAATGGATCAATAGATCGGAAACACCAACAACAGGATCGTCATCCTTTTCACCGATGCTAATATCAACAACCGTTCCATCTTTTTTTACAACGACACCGACTAGCGCCATTGGCTGCGCAACCCATTGATACTTCTTGATGCCGCCATAGTAATGTGTATCCAGCAAGACCAAACCATCCTGTTCATAAAGAGGATGTTGTTTCAAGTCCATACGTGGCGAATCAATATGTGCTCCTAAGAGATTCATACCTGCTTTTATTGGCTTTTTGCCAATGACAAAGGCCAGAAAGTTCTTTCCACGATTGGTAGAATATACTTTATCGCCTGCTTTTAACTTCTTGATTTTCGATAATTCTTTAAAACCATTCGATTCCGCAAACGCAACAGCATTCGTTGTAAATGTACGTTCCGTCTTAGAAGCACTCAGAAATTTTTTGTATTCATCATTAAATACCATAAGATCCTTCATGCCTTTTTTGTCTAACTTTTCCCAAACAGTTTGTGACATAATTTATCCTTCTTTCTCCCCGATGCTATACATGCGGAATGGTTTAATATAACTTTCTGGGCCACAGATCTGAACCAGCATTCCTTCTTCATTCTGCTCCAGAATATCCATCTGAAGGAACTTATGATAAGCATCAAACATGGACATTTTATCATAAGGAAGCATACATGTAATAGAATTCTTCTTCGGATATAGTATTTCAATCATTGTTTTTGATACTTTTTCCAATCCATCTCCTGTCAAACAGGAAAGACATAATCCATCAAAGTGTTTTTCCGGCACCAGATCAACCTTATTCATGACCTGCATCATTGGTATTTTATCTGCTCCAATTTCATGCAGTGTTTGCAATGTAATGTCCCTTTTCTTCTGCCATGCAGGATCCGATGCATCAACAACATGAATCAACATATCCGCATCTCTTGCGGCATCCAAGGTTGATTTAAATGCTTCAATCAGCATATGCGGCAGATTTGAAACAAATCCGACGGTATCGTACAACAGGAACTCCTGATTGCCTTCTTTGCATTTCCTTACACTCGTATCCAAAGTTGCAAACAGCATATCCTGCTCCAATACTTCACTGCCAGGTTCTCCGCACTTTCTTAACATTGCATTCATGAAAGAGCTCTTGCCAGCATTGGTATATCCAACTAATGCAGCCCGTTTTAGCAAAGTCTTGGAACGTCTTCGCTCATCCTGGCCGCGACGTATCTCAATTTTCGCAAGTTCTTCTTTCAGAATCGTGATTCTTGCCTGATACTTCCGAGCAATGATTTCAGACCTCATTTCACCGCCGCCGCGATTCGTAACTGCCCCACCGCGTTCATGGCCGCTTTCGTCACGATTATTTAAGACGCGTGGCAGATCATACTGCAATCGTGCCATCTCAATCTGCAGTTTTGCCTGCTGGCTTTTTGCACGCATGGAGAAAATATGAAGAATCAGGGCCGTACGGTCAATCACTTCTACGCCACATGCTTCGGACAAGCGGCCTGCTGTCTGGATCCGCAGTGCATTATAAAATACGACCTGTGATGCATTGGTCTCATGGACTAGCGCGACAAGCTCTTCCACTTTACCAGAACGGAATGCCGTCTTTAAATCCACTGAGCTGGAATTCTGCGTAATTTCACCAACAATTTCTAATTCACATGCAACACAAAGATCACGGCATTCTGCCATGGCCGAAACAAATTCATCTTCACTTTGACTTTTTAATCGAATCCCCGCTAAAATAATTTCATTCATATAGATTTTTGACTTTTTCTATGCATAAAGGTTCTTTTTCAAAATGCTTTAAATAGTAAGTGACCCCGAGCCATTTACCAAACTTGTATCCCAGCTGAGGAAACTCTGCCATCTTTTGAAAACCAAATTTCTGATGGAACTTTTTGCTTACAATATTTGTCTCGGTAATAATTGAAATAATATTGTGGTATCCATCTTTTTCACCAAGATTTAAGATAGTCTGCATCAACGCAGACCCATAGCCTTTCCCTTTTTCCAATGGATCAAGATAGATAGACAGATCTGCAGTCCAGTCATACGCTGCCCTTGTATTGAAATGATCCAAATATGCATATCCGCAGATTCTGCCCTTTTCTTCCAGCACAAGAAAAGGATACGATGCAAGGATACCGTGGACACGTTGCCCAAAGGTGTCCAACGTCAGTGGTTCGGTTTCAAATGTTTCTGTTCCATTTTGGATATACCAGTTATAGATATCCAGTATAGACGCGATATCTTCTTCTTTTAATTTGCGGATTATACTCATTTTTCGAACACCATCTCTCCATTCATGACTGTCATCATAACCTTTGTCTGATCCAGCTGTTTTGAATCACATGTCAAAATATTCTGATCCAAAACTGCGAAGTCAGCATAATAACCTTCTGCGATCTGTCCAATCGCATCGCGCATGAAAAGCTGTTCCGCTCCTTTCGATGTATATGAAGACAATGCCTGTTCAATCGTCATCTTTTCCTGAATTCCCTTTACACCATTGACAGCTAAAGAAATTCCATGCATGACATTCGGCATGCATACAGGCGCATCGCTTCCATTCGAAGTCAATGTTCCTTCTAACAAGGTTGTAAATGGATAACAGGTCTTGCTTCTTTCCGTTCCAATTCGTTCTTCTAGGATTCGTCCATCCTCTTCTTCAAACAACGATTGTACAAAACAGCTTAGATGTTTCTTGCAAATTGTATCAATCTGATCCTGCCGCAAAATTTGACAGTGTACCAAACCACAGTGCAGCGGGTTACTCTCAATCACAAAATCTTTAAATACATTCAAGACGGTATCTACAGTCGCGTCCCCAATCGCATGGACAATCACTCCCATGTTGTAATTCGTCGCAAGTTCAGTAAACAAGCTGATCTCATCCTCACTCAATGTCATCATACCGCTGCGATTTGATGCATCTGCATATGGTTTTGTCACTGCCGCAGTTTCTGCACCTAACGTTCCGTCTGCAATCAGTTTTAAAGGGCCAATCTTAAAGAAGTCATTACCGACATCCATTGTGTATCCTTCATTCAGAAATTCCGCATATTCTTTTAATTCGGTAAATTCACACTGTTCATTGACACGTACCGTCAATGCCTCTTGATAAGCCATCTGTTCAAAGACATTCAGTACGGGGCGATAGTCTCTTGTAACTGCCAAAAAGTCATCCGAGCCAACTGTTGTAATACCATATTGATTCGCCAGTTTTGCGCCCAATTCAATGTAGCTACGGATGGTCTTCTCATTTGGAACCGGCAATACATTCTGGATCAATATCATGGCATTTTCTTCCAAGATGCCGTCTTCAAACTTGACAACACCGCCATCCATTTCCATGTCTTCTTTAATGCCTGCCTCTTCCAACGCCTTCGAATTGACCGCCATGACATGACCATCCACTCTGGTAAAAGCCGCTGGCACATCCGGAATCAATTCATCTAAGAACTTTTTTGTTGGCTGTTTCATAACTGTATCATCCCAGCCACGTCCAATGATCCAAGTGGTTCCCGGATTCTTTTGCCGATACGATGTTACTTTATCACGGAGTCCCTCAAGATCCTTTACTCCCAGTAATTGTATTAACGACAAGTAATAACCCAGTTCCGCAAGGTGCATATGACTGTCTACAAACCCTGGAACAACAAGCATACCTTTTAAATCCACAATTTCTTCCAGGCCTGTTAGTTTTTCAATTTCTTCATCGGTTCCGATTTTTACAAATCTGCCTTCATCTACTAAAAAAGCAGTTGCTTCACTCTGCCAAATTTTGCTGTTAATAAATGCTCTGCGCATATACACCTCCTGCACGGTACAAGTATAGCATTATCCCGCTAAGAAATTGAAAACACCCTGCAGAATTTCTGCAGGATTTCTGTTGTACCCCTTGATTTGTTTACGTATTGCCAAAGCTTCCGTATGACTGCATGCTGCCGCAGTTTCCATCATTCATGCCGCCACCGATATCACTGCCATTCTCGTCGATGACATACGTCGAATCGGTTGTCCACTGATGCGAGGCAAAACTTAATATCTGATGGGTCTTCGGTGAAGTATATTCACCCATCGTATTGCCGGAAGCATCCTAAATCATAACGGTACCAAAAAGACGTCAAATCTCTTCGATAAGAAATCATAAAACAAAACATATTTTATTCACTTGATTCTGTCAGTGCAGACGTTTTGACGTTCGTTTCATAAGAAAATCTAATTGTTTGAACTGGCGGAGCTATGATTTTTTTTAGCACATTTTATTGCAAAGAAAATGACCATATTATTTTTCAGAAGTTTTTATTATCCTACTTTAGTTGATAACTCATTTCTGATTATGGGTATCATTCCCGCAATAGAATCTACTGACTCATTCATTTTATACTCTTTGCAGGCAACTATCTTTTGTATGAAAAAAATTATTTAGAAATGCCCTGTCTTCTTTCTTCAGAAAGTAAATTACAAGTTTCGTGGAATAATAATAGAAGGCTTGTTTGACTAAATAATCTTTATTATATTTGTGATAAGCCTGCATACTTTGGTTTGATACATTCGATTTTTATGCTATTCTTTACGTTCATTTTATTTCATTTCAATATCTTTAATAAAAAAAGGCATGTTTCCATGTCTTAAGCCGCCCAGATAATTCGCGTTTCGTAATATTGTTCCTCAAAACCAATCAGATTAATGATCTGTGCATGATCAATGACCATGCCAGGTTGAACAACAATCCAACGGGAATCACCATCCTTATGATATATAATACCCGCAACCACACCTTAGAATGTCTCAACAGAGGTCTGAGGTCCAATGACCCAAGCATCCTGCATACCTTCCTGTAATAACAGCGGAGCACTCACATAACCAAAATTAATCGGATATATCACATTTGCAATAGTAGGATGAAAGCTGCCATAAGGACGATCCACGGTGACTGTCACCGTCTTACCCAGCATCTGCCTACCGAGAAAATACTCAACCGGAGTAAAATCGACTCCATTTACATGCATGGCTTCTCCACATGTTTCAAAACCATAGGTTAGATAAAATCCCAGTGCCCCAGATGCCGCATTGGCATCAATGCGAGCCCTATGTTGTTCTTCAGCAATTTTCACGAAAGCATCAATCAATGCCGTTGCACATCCTTGATGCCGATACGCAGGACTCACCCCCAGCAATACAAGATGCATGGTCTCTGGTTCATACGCCAACACACCTGCTAATGTATCCAAGGATGCACCAAGATACACAAACCTGTCGACATGTGAGATCAAAAACTGTACTATTCCTTCCGCTCCTTTCTCACTCCATCCAGCAAGTTTTTCGTTATGGATCAAGTCAGTCAGAAATTCAACGGGTGGTTCATGCAAACATTCAATCTTCATTACAGTACAAAATCCTTATCATACAGAGCAACTTCGTCCTTGATGACTTTCTCTTTGAACTCTGGGGTCAGAAACGCTACTTCGACATCAATTCCCTTAGATAACGGTACAGCAACTTCACGAATGGCATTTAAAACTGCTTCATCCTCTTTGTCTGCTTCCACTGCAAAATAGAAACTCATGACTGGCCCACGGAACTTTCCCTTCAGCCAAATCCGTTGAATGGCTTTGGTGTCCTTTGCACGGTCGTAGACCGCATTGACCAACTTGGTTGGATAGACATTTGGCTCACCAAATGTAATATTCATTGGGGCACTGCCTGGTGCGACTGGTTGAGGAGCAGCAATTCTTCCACAAACGACCGCAAGCATCTGCATGGGAATTACGATATTATCTACGCCTGGGTTGATGACAATTCCGACCGCTTTATTATCCTGAGCAGATAACAAAGTATCATAGTCCTTCGCCGTACGTATAACGAATTTTGGTTTGATGCCTGGCCCCATTGACATCTTTTGGCTCATTTCAATATCTGTAAAGGCTGGAAAGAGTGTTTTTCCATCATTCGTATTTAAAAGAAAAAATTTGATCTGCTGTGGGTTAAAGTTCTTTGGCATTTTTTGGCTTGGATCGAGCTTCACGTCAAAGTCACATGGGGCCAACATACTTGCCTTCTTTAATGCCTCAACCAAAGCGGCCTGTTTTTCTGGTGTACCACCAGTCTTCAGATCTTGAATGACCTTTTCCAACTCAGGATTATGAACTGGTTCCATCTTTGGATTATTTTCTCTTGAATTCATGATATACCCCTCTTATTTCCTGTTACAGTATAGCGTTTTACCGTCATTTTCTCAACGGTGACACTTTTATATAATCTTCATACAGTCTTCATTTAGTATTCCACCACCCTTTCTACACTTTTCAGCACAAAAGGCAGCGATTTCTAAGGAATGTTGTACCGATTTTTACGTACTGTTTCGTACTGGACCTAATCTCTCTCATTATAAAATGCAGGAAAGAAGGTATGGATGTCGTCATTTTCAATGACAGCAGGGATGGTTCTTATGATGCAATCTTTGAAGCCTGCAACGGTAGGACATCGATAACGAAAGAAGGAAACAAACCAAGGCAAAGGTGCTGTGCTACGCAGTGGTATGCAGTGAATCAATGAGAAATTGTCTTTTGTTACTGTTGTTGCCGTAGATGCCGATGGAAAACATGTCCCAGAAGATTGTCTTCATTGTGATATTAGAAGCATCCCGATGCTTTAATCTTGGATGTACAAAGCTTTTATGTGTCAACCGTCTCTGCTCGTTGACGCTGGGGCAGCAAGATCACCGCTTCCATTTTCTATCTCTTTACGCGTTGTTATATCAGCGATTCACAGACGAGTCTGCGTGCATTCCACAGTTCATTAATACCGATACTGCTGAAAATCAAAGGTGACCATTATGAATATGAAATGAATCAACTTCTTGTCATGGTTCAAAATAATCCCATTGTTGGAAATTAAAATTCCATACAATCTATGAAGACAACAATTTTTCTTCACACTTCCATGTCATCCATGATTCTTTTCTGATCTATAAACAGTTGATTGGCTACCAGCTTCTCGCATCAGTAGTTTCCTTGTGGATGATGGTTTACTCTTTCTCTTCTCGCTTGTGATGATGGGAAATGCTGGAATTGTATTTGCCAATGCCAAGCCGTTTCTATCAAGACGGTGTGTCTTCACCATGATGCTTGCATCTTTGTCAGGTGGCATTTTCGAAATCTATGGAACTTTTTTAGAATATGTGATCTGGTTCATGTATGGTGGAATTATCTTAGCTGTTATTGGGATCTGCCTGACGATTTTTGCAGCAAAGCATACTCTATGAATTACCCGTATAATGCTATAATATAAAAATATCCACAGTTTTAACCTAGTGTTCACATAGTCATCACTTTGACTAAGTAACATATGAATATTGAATGGAAGGAGTACATTTTATGAGTGAATTGCATGATGACCCAAATAACAATACAACGGACGAAAGTCCGATTGATGTATCATTTACCGAAAATCCAACAACAGAGGCAACAGTACAGACACCTCATTCAAAAAAGCCAAAGAAAAATTATCCTGTCTTAAGCATTGTCTTAGCAGGTGTCGTTGGTTTAGGTGCAGGTCTAGGCGGAAGCTGGTTCACCATTACCCATATGGGAACCTCAAACAACGCGAATCTAACGTACTCCGATACAACCGGCGGCAGTAAAACAACGGCAGTAGAAACTAATACGTCCGGAACCGGATTGACCGAAGCAGAAGTTGCCGCAAAAGCTGCTCCAACTGTTGTTGAGATTGTCACTGAAGTCAAGTCCACATCATATGGAATCTTCGGTGGGACACAAAGCGCAGAAGCTGCTGGATCTGGTGTCATCATCCGTTCCGATGGCTATATCATTACCAACAATCACGTCATTGAAGATGCAACATCCATCAAAGTCACAACTTATGATGGTACCGAATACGCAGCTACTCTTGTGGGCACCGATTCCAAAAGTGATATTGCTGTTATCAAAGTTGACGCATCAAATTTGACGGCTGCAACAATCGGTGATTCCTCTAAAATTGCAGTTGGTGATACTGCCGTGGTTATTGGCAACCCATTGGGTACCTTAGGCGGTACCGTCACAGATGGTATTATTTCCGCAACTTCAAGAGAATTGGTCCTTAATAACGAATCGATGGAACTGATTCAGACAAACGCTACAATCAACTCTGGCAACTCCGGTGGTGGTATGTTTGACGGAAACGGGAATCTGATTGGTATTGTCAATGCCAAGGATTCTGGCACAACATCTTCTGGTACCGTCATCGAAGGTATCGGCTTTGCAATTCCAGTAAACAAGGCCATTGATGTTGCTCAGCAGTTAATCAAGAATGGAAAGGTCACCGACCGTGCAACATTAGGTGTCTATCTGCAGGAAATCACACAGGCAACACAGCAATATTCCGCTGGCCTTTACATCACATCTGTTATCTCCGGATCTGGTGCAGAACAAGCAGGCTTAAAGGCTTATGATAAGATTGTTTCCGCAGATGGAAAAGATATCTCTTCCTACTCCGATCTGACATCTATTTTAAACAAAAAATCCATTGGGGATACAATCTCCTTGAAGATTGAACGGAACAGCAAGGAAATGGATATCACTGTTACATTAACTGGTGCTCTGGAAACGAGTACAGGAGCCGTACAAAGCCCTACAGATTTAGGATAAATTCATAAAACAGCAGGAATTTTCCTGCTGTTTTTTCTATAATCTCGCATTCCTCTTATATGATAATTGCAGAAAATGCATCGATAAAACAATATTTTTAACGACTGTAACTTGCATGATATTCGCTGCTTATGTTTGCGCATCTTGAGTCCAAAAATCTATGTTTTTATCTCGCGAACGTTTTGCGCGGCTTTCATGTAAATCCATTTTCTATCATCGGAATCACAATCTATATTCGCAGCCGATTCAATACCAAACATTGATTGACTGCTTGTTTCACGATGAACTTTAGCAGTATTTCGAGTACTCTGCAGTGGATGTTCGTTTACAGTACTGATTAACAGGCTGGCAACGAAAAATGTACTTTGTCACAACCGTATTGATTACCAGATTAGAATACCGGCCACTATGCGGTTGTTCTCATTAAGGTTGAAAGCAGTTTGCACACATAACATTTGCTATGAAAACACTTTATTACAGTACTGCAATAAAATAATAACCCAGCACTCTGTGTGCTGGGTTCATTTCTTATCCTAACTGGTTTAATTTTTCATTTAATTCTTTGATTTGATTCTCTTTTTCAGTGATGCGGTCTAAGAGAACTTGTTCGTCAACCATTTCAGTGGAATTCATCTTATAGGCATAATAACCTCGGCCAAGCTGATCATAGGCATCCGATAATACTTTCTTTGTATGCCCAATCTCACTACGTATACCGGCTTTCTGCTTTTCTAAGTCCAACCGATCGGCTGCTTTCTTGCCACAATCCTGTACCGTCTTTACTGCCTTATCCAAGAATTCATTCATTTGTTTCGAGAAATCATCATTGTTGTTTTCAGACATTTTCGTCATCCTTTCCTGATCTTTGAATGATATCACTGATCATTGTAATTATTTCTTCATCACTGATTTCGCCATCTTCAATCAATGCATTGATACCGGAAATCAAGACTCTTGCAAAATACTTCGGCTTTTTGATATCCAACTTACCGTTTCGGTTGCCTTCTTCCAGCATCTTGGCAAGGCCAGCAGAAGAAATTTTCAAAGCCTCTTGTTTACTCTTGTTAATGAGGGCACTCAGATCTGCTTTCCCATTGCCGTTCAATTGGTTATTTAATGTACGAAATGAATGCACACAGTTCTTGATAAAATGGTGTAATCGGTCCTCATAAACTACCTCATTCATCTCAAAATTCATCATTTCATTGAAAACTTCGTTATACTTCTGCGAGATTGCATCAATAACATCATCTTTCGAATTGAAGTAGTAATAGAATAAGCCCTTAGCAACATTCATATCTTTGACGATTGAATTGACGGTCGTATCAACAATACCATTTTCTTTGAAGAGTTTCTCCGCAACATTAATAAACTCATCCTTGCGCTCTTCATTATCCTTAGATTCCTGCATTTATTCACCTCCTCTACTATTAATATATCACTGACTGACCGCCAGTCAATAGCAAATCAGTTTTTTTGTTAGAAGATGATGTGTGCTATGATATACATACTATGAAATTAATCTGTCCTATCTGCAGCGAACCGCTTCAAAAAGAAAAACAAAGTGCAGTATGCGTTAACCATCATACATTTGATTATGCCAAACAAGGCTATCTAAATCTTCTGCTGAAACAATCGAAGGATCATGGAGACAATCCGGAAATGGTCAAAGCACGCACTGAATTTCTCAATACAGGTGCGTATCAGTTTCTCCGGGATACTTTGGCCGCAAAGGTTAAAGCTGAACGTTGTAAAGTCATAGCAGACCTAGGATGTGGGGAAGGATATTATACCTCGGCGCTGTCAGCAGACGAAAAGTATGGCTTTGATCTGTCAAAAGATGCCTTGAAGCATGCATCTAAGAATGATCTTGCAACAAATTATGTTGTTGCTTCCATCTTTCACCTGCCTTTCGAAGACGAATGCTGTGATGCTGTTATTACCTGCTTTGCACCGGCAGCAATCAGTGAAATCTCGCGAGTTCTGAAATCAAATGGAATTTTCTTATTTGTGACACCTGGCCCGCGGCACTTATTTGAAATGAAGAGTGTGCTTTATGATACACCCTACGAAAATACAATGGAAGATCTTGCAACATCTTTGACATTGGAAAAAGATGAAAGGATTGAACAAAAATTTCTGTGTCAGCAGGAAGGTCTCATGCATCTCTTCTTGATGACACCATATGCATATAAGACCAGCACTGTTGGCAGAGAGAAACTGTCTCTTGCTGGCAATCTTGAGTTGACTGCTCAGTTCCGCATCCGCACTTATCGTAAAAAATAAAGAGAAGTTTAGGCTTGTGCCTCTGCTTCTCTTTTTCTAGATTCTTCTTTTGTCTTGTTTGCCTTGATGACTTTCATCCGGGAGAATTCTTCACGTTCCTTCTCCGCCAATGATTCTGAGATTTCATTGATCTGAGCTTCATACCGCGGGATAACAATGTTCTTGAGAGCATTCGCTCTCTTCTGCGTCTTGGAGATACTGTTGGCAAGACGATAAACACTATTGTCAACTTCGGCCAAGATCATCGTAATTTCTTTGACCTTTTGGAACTGCAGATACGCTTCATCAATATGGGAATTCGTCTCATCTAAACCATAAGGAATTGGTACATCTTTCTTTGGCTCATAGATTACTTCCGGTACTTCAACACCCATGACTGAGCGATATGTCAGTTTGATATCTGTTTCCACCGGAACTTCATCCGCAATCCGGTCAATTACACCAGAATAGATATTTGCTCTCTGAAGTAGATAATACCCAGTATCGTATGCCTCTTGGATTTCTCCTCTCAGCATCTTTACTTTATCAACCAATTCCATCATTTCTTTGATCAGAATGTTCCGTTTGCGGTCCATCAAGTCATAGCCGTTCCGAGCCAAGGCAAGACTCTTCTTCATTGCGAGAAGATTTCCCTTGGTCGCGGCGACTGTACCAGCCATTATGCTTCTCCTTCACCGGATAACACAAGCTGGATGGTTCTTTCCGCATGTTCCGGATCGTAGTTCTTCTTAATGAGTTCTGGATCCAGACGATCTAAGGCAGCCTCTGGCAATGTGCTTAATAAAGCCCAGCCAAGATTTAAAGTTTCCTGCATCGAACGGTTTGCATTATTTCCTTGTCCCACAAAGTACTGTTCGAACTTTCGTCCAAAATCCATGTACTTCTTATCAATCTCTGACAATTCATCTTCACCGATAACAGATGCCAGTGATCTTGCATCTTGTACTTTCGCATATGACGCAAACAACTGGTTAGCAACATCCTGATGATCTTTTCTTGTATAGCCTTCGCCGATTCCATCCTTCATCAGACGGGACAGGGAAGCCAATACACCGATTGGCGGGTTGATACCGTTCATAAACAAATCGCGATCCAGTACAATCTGACCTTCCGTAATATAACCTGTTAAGTCAGGAACTGGGTGCGTAATATCATCGTTCGGCATGGTCAGAATAGGAATCTGAGTAACCGATCCTTTACCACCCTTGACGATACCTGCCCTCTCATATAGAGACGCTAAATCAGAATATAGATATCCTGGATATCCTTTCCGGGATGGAATCTCACCCTTAGAAGAGGAGAATTCACGGATTGCCTCACAATACGAAGTCATATCCGTCAGAATGACCAAAACATTCATCCCCTGCTCATAGGCTAAATACTCTGCTGCAGTCAATGCACAGCGCGGGGTCAATGTTCTTTCGATGATCGGATCATCCGATAAGTTAACAAACATGCATACATTGTCCATGACACCTGTCTCTTCAAACGATCTGCGGAACATATCTGCGACATCATTCTTGACGCCCATGGCACCAAATACGATACAGAAGTTCGATGCATCTTCGCCAGTCAACTTTGCCTGACGGACAATTTGGATTGCCAGCTGGTCATGCGGTAAGCCAGAGCCAGAGAAGATTGGCAGCTTCTGACCACGAATCAGTGTATTCAATCCATCAATAGAAGAAATACCTGTCTGGATATAATTACGCGGATACTGACGGGCAACTGGGTTCAGAGGCTTACCATTAACATCTTCAAACTTATCCGCAAAAATCTCGCCTAAACCATCAATTGGTGTACCGATACCGTTGAAGGTACGACCTAAGATCTCATGAGACAGTCCTAATGTCATTGGATGACCTAAGAACTTTGTTTTAGTATTTGTCTTGGAAAGACCATCCGTGCCTTGGAAAACCTGGACAACGGCCTTCTCTCCTTCAATCTGAACAACTCTGCCGACACGCTTTGCACCATTCGACAGTTCTATTTCAACAACCTCTTCATTGGAAACATTTGGAACATGATCCAGGGCTACAAGAGAACCCTGAATTTCATTCAGTCCTAATAACTGTACGCTCATTGAGTCCTCCTTTCTTAAAGGATATTATCCAGTGCTGCATCAATCTTGTCATTGTATGTATCTAATAAAGCAATGTTATTGTTTGGTACATCATACTTGATCTTAATTACTGTTTCAAAGATTCCGGTCTTCGTAATTAATGATACTGGAATCTTCTTGGCAACCTTCTGCTCGCATGCACGCTTCAGATAAGAGATTACCTTTAACATTTTATATTGTTTCTCAAGCGGTACGGATGCATCATCTGGATGGAAAGCATTCTGCTGCAGATAGCCAACACGGACAACCCGGGCAATTTCCAGAGTCAATTTCTGATCTTCCGGAAGAACATCCGAGCCAATCAGTTTAACAACTTCCATTAATGATGTTTCTTCATGCAGGATCTGCTGCATCTGCGCACGCAGGTCCATAAAATCATGTGCAACATTCTGCGAGAACCACTTGTTCAATTCCGTAACATATTCGGAAGAAGACTGATTCCAGTTAACTGCAGGATAATGTCTAGCATAAGCAAGTGTCTTATCCAGGGCCCAGAAACAGCGGACAAAACGTCTCGTATTCATTGTCACTGGTTCCGAGAAGTCGCCGCCCTGTGGTGATACAGCACCAATCAAAGTAACGGATCCCTGATTACCAGAGAAGGTGTCTACAAAGCCAGCTCTTTCATAGAACTGGGCAATACGAGATGGTAGATAAGCAGGGAAGCCTTCTTCGGCTGGCATTTCTTCCAGACGTCCCGAGATTTCACGCAATGCTTCTGCCCAACGGGAAGTCGAATCAGCCATTAAGGCAACATGATATCCCATATCACGATAGTATTCAGCAATGGTAACGCCGGTATAGATAGATGCTTCACGTGCCGCAACCGGCATGTTAGAAGTATTCGCAATCAATACGGTTCTGTCAAGCAGCGATTTTCCCGTCTTAGGGTCCACCAGCTCACCGAATTCTTCCAGGACCTGAGTCATTTCGTTTCCACGCTCACCACAGCCAACATATACGATAATATCGGCATCACAGAACTTTGCAATACTGTGCTGCAGCATAGTCTTGCCCGCACCGAAACCACCAGGGATTGCGGAGGAGCCTCCCTTAGCTATTGGGAACATCGTATCAATAACCCGCTGCCCCGTAATTAGCGGAATAGACAATGGCTGACGCTTGACCATCGGACGCGGAATACGTACCGGCCACTGTTGTTTTAAAGTAACTTCGGTCTGCGCATTCGTATCGGAATCTTCCACGACTGCCAGAACATCGGTTACGGTGTAATCCCCATCTTTTACTGCCTTAACAACCGTTCCATGAATTCCAACCGGAATCAAAGAACGATGTTCCACAGATGGTGTCTCAGGACAAGTCGCAAAGATTTGACCCTGATGGACGATATCGCCCTCCTGAATCATCATTGTGATATGCCACTTCTTATCTTCGTCCAATGATGGAATCGATTTACCTTCACTGATAAAAGATCCCTGCTGTTCCTGAATCTTTTCCAAAGGTCTTTCAATACCATCATATATATTTCTTAGCATACCTGGGCCCAGCGTCGCATTCAAAAGAGAACCAGTACCCTCGACTGGCTCATTCGGCCGCAGTCCCGTTGTGGATTCATAGACCTGAATTGTTGTACGGTCTTCCGTAATACGGATGACTTCACCCAGCAGTTTCTTTTCACCGACATAGACCATTTCCCGCATAGAGAATGTCTTTGAATTTAAAACAGAAACAACCGGACCGTTAATAGAATAAATTACATCACTCATTCTTCGGTCCCTTCTTTCACTTTCAATCCTGAATGATCACGGAACCAAGCAAACTGTTCCTGTCTCTTTTCCTCCAGTGCACAGCTGAATTCCATTCCCAGTTTTTCATCCACATAACGAAACCCGCCAATGGAGAAATGAACTGGACGAACTTCGTTCTGCAGTCCCTTTTCATTCAAGATCTTCTTCATTAATTCCACATCATTGTCGCGGACTTCAAAATAACCATTCTGCGATACCGACAGCGTATTCAAATGTCTCCTTAAATATTCTTCATATTCTGGAGTCTTTGTGAAAGCCTTCAATTCTGTCTTGACATCATGCATTAAATCCATGGTTAAAGAGGTACGCATCTCAAGAAGCTTCTTTCTGGTATCCATTTTTGCGCGAGATGATTCTGTTGCCGCGTAAAGACGGAGATCATTCAGTTCTCCTTCAAGATAAGTATCCGTTTCTTTTTTTAATCCTTCTTTATAAAAGCCAATTTGATCTTCCTTCATCGAGTCCGTTTCTTCGTTGACCCGCTTGGTAATAATCTCCGCATGTGAACGGACGTCCTGATCAATGGCTTTGAGTAATTCATCTTCGTAATTTTCCACACAATCACCTCTCAAAGCTTAATGCCAATTGCCTTACTGATATATGCATCAATCGTTTCACCGATCTTTGCAGAATCATGGCGGTCTGAAATCTCAACAATTAAAGGTTTGGCAAGATTTAGTTTATATTTTGAAACAACATCACCGACCAGATTAATGGTCTTGGTAGTCATCAGAACAATCGCAATTTCCGGGTCCTGAATGAGTTCATCCAGACGCTTCAGGATCCCTTCACGATCGTGAATGACCTCCCCTTCGATACCTGCCAGACGCATGCCTGTCACGGTATCTGTATTGTCACTGATGCAGTAAGATTTCATAGCTTATAGCTTGTTCATGATCAGGATGGAAATCAACAGACCATAAATAGCGATACCTTCACCTAAGGCAACGAAAATCAGTGCACGTCCAAAGTTGTCTGGATTTTCTGATACCGCACCTAAAGCAGCTGGAGTAGCCTTCGCAACGGCAATGCCTGCACCTAACGAAGAACAGCCGACAGCTAATGCAGCAGCAATAAAGCCAAGACCCTGTGCACTTGTACTTGTTGTTGCCGTAGTATCTTCTGCTAATGCCGTGAACTGGTGAGCCTGGAAAATCATCATAACTGTAAAGACACCCGCAAATATAGCAATCTGAGCAATCAATTTCTGCTTCGCATTCTTCGTGCTGATTGTTCCTTTATAGATCAGATACAGAGGACTGATGATAAGAAATACAGCGATGACTGGTAATAAGATTTCTGATAAACTTAACATATTTTTTCTCCTTTGGATTTCTATCCTGTTTAATATGATTATTCTGCTGTTCCAGCAGTAACTGCATTAAATTTGATGCCACCTGCATTGTAATACCGTGAGAACATTTCATAATATTCCAACCGCAGTGTCTGAATGCCAACAATCAATCCTTCCAGACCCATAACAAAGATATTGCCTAAGATCAGAACGACTGGTCCTGCGCCGCCGGTCATTTTGACCAGTGTCATAACAACAAGCATCATGCCTGCATGAGACAGAACGAAGCCGCCGACACGCAGATATGACATTGAGTTAGTAACGAATGTCAGTAAAACATCCAGCAGTTCAAAGATAGACTGGGTAATGAATCCGCCCCATCCCTCCTTCGGCTTAATTGGATGGTGTTCAATCGCATTGTTCAATGGTTCCTTCATCATAAAGCTGATGATTGGCAACACAAAGCAGATTGCAATGTAGATTGGATTGATCAGATTTGTGTGATACATAAAGGATGCTACTGCTGCTGCCACAATACTTCCATAAAACAGCAGACCCGCAATTCCATTCTGCGAGAAGATTGCTTCTCCATATTCCTTATGACGGAATTTATTCCAAATATTAATACTTTGTGTCGTCATGATCAGAATAGCACCAATCACGATTGCACCAATCAACAATACCATCGTACTGGATGATGACATGACATCAAACAATTTCTCACGTACACCAAACAAAGACTGGTGAATTGGATTCAATGCATCTTCATAACCGAAGACAGACCCAAATAAGAAACCAAAGACGGTGGAGGTAACACCGATTCTGCCAATGATTCCAAAAAGCTTGTTCTTCTTTTCAAACAGCAGGCCAATCAAGACAAGGACAAGGCCCTGACCAAAATCACCAAACATAATACCGAACAATAAGCAGTAAGTAACTGCCATGAAGCCTGTCGGATCAATGTCGCCATATGCAGGCATGCCATACATACTGAGGAACAGTTCGAATGGTTTTGCAAACCAGTTATTCTTCAATTCGGTTGGGCACTTCAGCGCAGGTACCTCCGCTGGATCCTTCACATCAAATGTCACATCAGAGCTAAAACGCTTCTCATACACATCCACTGCATCTTCTCTGACAAAACCACTTAATGTATATTTATCTTCCAGAATTGCAATGTACGGATATAAGCTATAGATTTCATTCTGCTGTGCAACATAGGAATATACATCATTTATAGAATCCGCATATTTTTCCAATAACTGATGAATATCAACACTTGGAATATCCATGGGTTCAAAGTACAGATCTTTGAAAATCTTATGTACCTTGCTTGCATAAGAATCTGAGCTGACAATAATCATCCAAATATACTGCTGATTTTCATAGAGCTTATGATGAACAAAAATTTCATCACGATACATCGCTAATTTTTTGAAGCTTTCCTTCGGCAATCTGCCAAATTCAAAGTTTAAATACTGACATTCATGGATCTTCTGAAAATCCAATTCACTTAACGCCGCTAGCGCAGCTTCATCATCCGGTGTCAGGACGATTTTATCTGCATCGCTCTCGACACCAAACTTATCATTTAATTCTTTCAGGAAGTCTTCCACCTCCTGTTCACTGTAAATCTTGTTTGATGTTTCCATCTTCTTAATGTCAAAATTAACACCATGTGCAAAATTCTTTAATGTCTGTTCATAACCAGTCCAAGGATTTTCTTCATTAATCAGTTTTCCCTGATTATCTTCATTTACGATGGAAGAACCCTGTTCTGCGTGCAGCATATCGGAACGAACTCCTGCAGCGATCATCTCGTTGAGGTGTTCTTTATCCGTAGATGCACTGACAAACTTCATTTTTACAATTGCCATCTGCCAGCTCCTTTCTAATAGACAAGCAACATCTTGATACGTTCTGGATTGATGTGATACCGGACGCCTTCGATAATGTTGATAACATTATCAATTTCCATCTCGCTCAGCATCAAATAACTCAGAAGCACCAAACTCGGCTCGGTATAATATTCAATAAAGTGGTGATTCATCCGGAAGCGTATCATCTGTGTATAATGCTCCACGTCTGAGAACCGAATGTTGGAAATATAGGTGTGATATTTTTTCTGCAGCTGTTCAATGACTTGATCCGCCGTGCACTCATCAATCATCTTTTCAATCTCTCTTGATGAGAACAATGCATACCGCGGCGTCATGATACGTTTAATGTCTTCCGGAGCTGCATTAAAATACTTCTTCAAACGATAAATAATTGAGATGTTGTCCAGTTCAGCCCGCGTCAGGGTATCCTTCATCATTTCATCTGCTGCGCTTCCCTTTACACTGTTGCTGACAAGATCTAATACAACATCGTAATAGGCATTGTGCAGTGCATGTTCCAGACCAATGTAGTCAATTTCCTGAAAGTCACTGCTTTGGAAATGTTTGATGATCTGTTCATACTTTGTGCCTTTCAGCACTTCAATCAGTTCTTGGAAATTATCCACTTCCGATAACTTTTGAATAGGAAATGATAAATACTTTTCAATATAAATGGGCATCTTTTGGATCATGTCACGCCGATCCTGCTCATCCTCATTCGTAAAGGAACGGATGCACATTAAAATCATTTGTTCTTCAACATTCATGACAGCCGCATAGATGAACCCCACCTGATCATCATCTGCATACAACAGAAGCTTCTTCAGTCTAGTAAATACATCCATCTTTAATAAGCTCTCGAGTGCCCCACGGTGGATTCCTTTTTCATTGATCCCCGAGAGAGTTTCTGAGAAATATGTATCGTGCTTTAATGTATATGCCAGTTCCGGTACTGATTTCTTCTGTAAGAGCTTCATATAAGTTTCTTCACTCAGGCGGCTGCCAAACATTGCTCTTGCCTTAGCGGCAATTGCTCCATCACTCATATGCAGTCCTCCTTATTCACCATGGATGATACGATCTACGATTTCCTTCTTCCAGGTTTCCTTATTCTCATCATAAGCAGCCTGCAGTTTTTTTAAAGATTTCTCATAGTATTTCTGGTTCTTAGCAGCATTATCCGCAATTTTGGCATCCAGTTCTTTTTTCGTACTGGCTACCTGTGCATTGACTGCATCCCACGATTCCTTGGAAATCTGTTTTTTTAGTTCTTCAATCTGTTTTTTCAGATCTGTTCGTTTTTGATACTGTGCCTGCACTTCTGCACGTGTCTTATCATCTGTTTCGATCAATTTTTTAATTGCATCGATTTCCATATTAATACCTCTTCCTTTCACAACAGCTTATGTATTATATGCCCAAAATTATAAAATGTTAAATTTTTTCACAAAGTCAAAAAGAACTTCGTAGTAAAACAGAGTAATGTAAGCGGTTGTAGGATAAATTCAGCATATCGTCGATTTTTATTGCTAAATTTGTAAACTCAAAATTGTGCCAAATTACTTCCGAATTACACCTTCAGCCACAGCAGCTTCTTCCACAGCTTTTGCTACCGTTGGAACGACCTTTTCATTAAATGGAGAGACAATAATATAGTTTTCTTTCAGATCTTTCTCATCAATCAAGGAGGCAATCCCTTTCGATGCAGCAATCTTCATTCCTTCCGTAATTTTAGTTGCTTTGGCATCCAACGCCCCACGAAATAATCCTGGAAAAGCCAGCAGATTATTGACCTGATTTGGATAATCCGAACGTCCCGTACCTATAATGTATGCCCCTGCTTCTTTCACATCTTCATATTTGATTTCCGGTTCCGGATTTGCCATCGCAAAGACGATGTTGCCTTCGTTCATAGAACGCACCATATCTTTTGTCACGATATGCGGTGCGGAAACACCAATAAAGATATCCGCACCCTTCATTCCTTCTGCTAGGTTAGCATAATGCTGATGATCTAAATTGACATACTGGAGCAGTTCCTTCTTTAGATTATTGTAGTTCTCAGCATGATCTGGATCCAAACATCCGTCGACATCAAAAGCATAAATCTTGGTAAAGCCATAATTGTACAGCATATGAATGATGGAAGAGCCCGCTGCACCACAGCCAGAGATAACAACTTTCTGTGTAGCTGGTGCTGTCTTCTTCAGCTTCATGCAATTAATCAAAGCAGCTAAAACGACAATTGCGGTGCCATGCTGATCATCATGGAAGACTGGAACAGAACATTCTTTGATCAGTCTCCGTTCAATCTCGACACAGCGAGGTGCACTGATATCTTCCAGATTGATCGCACCAATGCCAGGTGCAATCGCCTTGCAAATCCGTACAATCTCATCCGGATCTTTTGTATCCAAACAGATAGGCCAAGCATCTAGATTCGCGAAGCGTTTCATTAATAATGCTTTGCCTTCCATGACAGGAAGTGCGGCAGCTGCACCAATATCCCCAAGACCTAACACCGCAGTACCATCGGTTACGACCGCAACCGTATTGCCACGGTCCGTATAACGATACGAGTTTTCTGGATCCTTCTGAATCTCAAGACATGGCTGCGCAACACCAGGAGTATACGCAATACTCAGATCTGCCGCGGTTTCGCATGGGACCTTTGCTTCTACCTTAAGTTTTCCTTTGTACTTTTCATGAAGCTTTAATGACTCTTCGTAATAGTTCATCGTTTTTTCTCCTTGTATTCCTCATCTGTAATGCATTGAATTCCATTTTTAATGCAGAGTTTCGTAAAGATTCCGTTTCCATTTACCTTCGTATGAGTAAACGTTCCATCGTAAACTTTACCGCAGCCGCACGACGGACTGTATGCTTTCAAGACAGCTTCTTGACAACCTGCCTGCAATACCTGTTTCAGTGCCTCTGCCGCGCCAGCCTCATATTCCTTGGTCACATCCACGCCTTCCGTATTGATGACCCTTCTGCCTTGAATCTCTGCACTAGGCCGCGGAGTAGGTAAACCGCCAAGCTGTTCAGGACATACCGCGACACACTTACCTTCTTCAAACATCTTTTTGATTTCTGGTACTACATTATTGTCGCCATTGTACTTGCAATGGATACCTGCAAGACATGCACTAATCAAGATCATAAATGTCATTCCCTTCTGCATCAATGCCGACAAAGCAAGGAAAATCTTTCACC
>Ga0183095_10960_pt1 | contig 41223 bp, 26 predicted proteins | sample BioMet4_FD_130346 | JGI IMG/M metagenome (GOLD analysis project Ga0183095, IMG submission 130346) | Microbial communities from bioreactor (seeded with sewage sludge) at LBNL, California, USA - Biofuel metagenome 4 (v2) (version 3) | ecosystem: Engineered > Bioreactor > Anaerobic > Unclassified ...
CGATATAACGTTCATATTGGCGACAGTGTTCCTGGACCTTGTCCTGTGCGATACTGCCGTCCGGTGAGAAAATATTGCTCGGATCAATGTCCACCTTGTCAAGGAAGCGGTCCTTTAGCTGGCTTAGGCAACTGATTGGGGAGCCGGCTGGCAGGGGGAAATACTCATAGGCATTGAACACTGCCACGTTTTTGAAGCTCAGTTGTTTGTGCTCATAACGATGGATCAGTTCCTGATAGACGGGAATAAGAGAAGAGCCCGCGCCCAAGCCAAGCACGAACATAGTGCCGACTTCCTGCTTCTGCTTGATGCGTTGTTCGATGACATCTGCGAGATGTTTCACGCCATCGTCCGACTTGAGATAGATGTCAGTAGGAATTTTCTCATAGCGAGTGAGCTCCGAGCGATCCACTGCTGTCTTCGGACGATAAATATCCTCTGAGATTTTGTTAAGAACGATTTGTGAAGAGAGATTCAAGTTTAATTTTATTGCTGCCATTTTCTTTCTAGGTTATTCGATACTCATCAATAGTTTTCGTATATAATTACGATGCAAAATTACCAATAAATAGACTACATGGGGTCCGAAATAGTATTATTTTATTCCGATTTCATCCCAAAGCTTACAAAACGACTTAGCATAATGCACAGAAAGAAAACAGGCTTAATGAGGTAAAGGCTTCAAGCTAGCTATGATGTTGAAAGGCAAAATCAGCTCAGTAGGTACTGCATTTGATATTATTCGGGTGGCGATAGGTATCCTTTGGTTGAGTGAAACAAATTGAATCACGGCGTAAAACAAATTGAATCACGTCGTGAATCAATTTGAATCACACCGTGAATCAATTTGAATTACTGAGCAGTTTTACCCTATGGCAGTATGACTGTATATGAATGGCCCGATATTTTATGGCCTAACCATTCAACATCATTCTTAAACCGCTAAAACATTTATTTAAATGGAGCGTCTGAAAGGCTCCATTCGTCTCTCCATTTTACCACGGGTTTACCATTTTCAAAGGTGATAGGTAACCAAATATAACGTGCATCGCTTGGGTGTTGTGGACGCCAGATGTCACCCATGAAGATAAATTGGCCGTCCTTTTCCAAGATATAAGTGGATTGTCCGTCAAAAGTCTTCTTGGCATTGGGGCCGACACAAGGGTTGGGATGCTGTGTCCATGGTCCCCAGATGCTTGGCGCGGAGAACATGCGAGCCTCGTTAGGTGCCCATCCTGTGCACCCAGAGGTAATCATCCAGTATGTTCCGTCTTTCTTGAAAATAGCCGGAGCCTCATTTTGTCCGCCGGCAGCAACTCGAGTGTAGCGACCGGTGTGTGCGGTATAGTCATCGCTTAACTCGGCAATATGGATGGTGAGATTTTCCTCGGAGGCAAATATGTGGTAAGCTTTACCATCGTCATCCACATAGAGAGTCATGTCGCGAGACATCTGTCCGGATGCTAAATCACGCTTGATAAATAGTCCTTGTTTGACGGCTTTGAGCCAGCTAGGAGTCCACCATTTCTTGAAATTATTAGCATTGAGCGTGTCGAGCACAGCCAGGTCTGCCTTGTCGAACTCCACTGGATACCGACCAGCGTCAGAACGCAGGGAGTAAAGGTACTCGTAAGGTCCTTCGGGCTTGTTGCTTATAGCCACTCCGTATCTGGCAGCACTGTATCCTTTGTCCTTCATTTCCAAGTGGAAGTACATCACAAACTTCTTGGTCAGTTTATTGTAGATAACCTTTGGTCGTTCCATGATGCAGCCACGCTCAATATCGTCGCCAGCCTTTTCTGTGACTGAAAGAGCAACTCCACGATTGGTCCAGTTGATGAGGTCCTTAGAGGAATAGCACATTACACCCACCATTGCTGAGGAAGTATTGTCTGATTTGTGCTCGCCATACCAGTAATATGTGTCGTCATGGTTTAGTATTCCTCCGCCATGGGCATTGATTGGATTACCGCTAATGTCGCGCCACTTTTTGCCAGATTGAATGGTTCTTGGCTTGGTCTGTTGTGCTTTCCAATAGTTTTCCAACCGCTCGGCCTCGGCTTTGGTAATCTGAATGACGGAACCATGCTTTGGAGAGACGAAATTAGTAGCCTTCATCACGCCCTCGTTGAACCTGCCTAATGGCTTGAAGGTCTTGAAATCGGTTGTTTCGACAAATCCGAAGTTGTGGGGGGTGACGCTGAACACGTCATACATGAGTACCCACTTGTTCTCACCGATGCGCTTCCACATATTCGGAGCCTCGCAAGATCGGGGCTCGGTGTCGATTTGTTCGGCATGGTAATCATCGAAATGATTAATCTTATCCGATATCATATATTTCACGCCACCAGGGTTTTCCTGTGCAACGTAGCTCATGAAGTAGCGTCCATCGGGCATAGGACAGATGTCGGCATCGAGTACTTGCACCTTATCGTTGGGGTATTCAAATAGCAGCTGAGGTTCCGTTTCGAGAGTGGTGAAGTTCTCGTTGGCATAACTATAATAGAGCTTGGTGCGTCCACCAGCCTTCTCGCGGATGGTGAAATAGACCATCAACTTACCCTCTTCGGGATCCCAAATGGTCTCAGGAGCCCATGCACAACCTATGTCTCCGAACTTTTCGGGGAAGAGTTTGTCGATGCGAGCCACAGTATGGGTCCAATGGATGAGGTCGTCAGACTTCATCAGCACTAAGCCTCGGTTATTTCCCCAGCCATATTGGTCGGGACGTTCCCATTGAGAGGTGCGCAGTCCTTTTTCCTTTCCGAAGATGTGAAGGTCGGTAAGAACCATGTAGAAAGAACCGTTGGGTGCACGGTAGATATGGGGGTCACGTATGCCTTGCTGTTCGGCGATAGAGTCGCCTGCGATAATAGGCTCGCCATTGTTGACAGCAGTGAAGGTGTAACCATCATAACTGGTAGCCATAAATAGGCTATGAGTGGCGTCGTTGAAGAACGTAAACAGGTAGGCGCCCATCTGTTTTTCACTCAGTTTCTTCTTGGATGATTTACTTGCAGCATCGACTGGCGTTGCCATAAATGCAAACAGAAGTAAAAATAATAACGATTTTGCTGCGGTTAAATGTAGTCGCATCATGATTTTTGGATATGTTTGGGTTTAAGTTAATACTCGTTATTGAGTGTCAAATATATGATTAATTGCTGAAGCAAGGTAATTTCGTAGCAAAGATTTGACGAAAGACCGTTACTGATTAGACGCAATTACTATTGTGAAAGTTACACGTAATATCAGCGGATTCTTCTTAAATGCTGTTAAAACTCAAATCCAAGGTTGATAAAAAAGTCCACTTGGTTGGTATCATTGGAATAACCCAATGAACCTCCGATTGGTCCAAGGATGGTACGATAATAGTAAGAGAGCGAGTAACCTAACTTGGGTCCGTGGACGAGTAGGGCGTCAGCAGAGTCAGCATGTTGTGCCCCGACCACTTTAAGAAGCAGGAAGTTGTTTGTCGTAATCTGTTCTTGAAGCTTCAGTTGACAGGCAACGAACTGGTTGTCTGTAGCTTCCAAATCATGGATGCCTACAAATGGCATCTGCTGTTCCACATAATGATCGAACCATTGTCCACCAATGAAGTTTCGGCGGATGACAGGTATGTCGTCACCAAAGAGCATCCGACCATAAAGTAATGGCTGGAAGGTGAGTCGAGAGCTAAGGGCAAACGACATCTGCCATGACGCACTTAACTCCCTGAAGCCGACTTTATCTTTATATTTGGTTAGGTTGTCTGTGAAGTAAGCATATTGAGCCAGGAATTTTGCGCCTCGAGTTGGGAATATTCCGGCATTTTCGGAGTTGTAATGCAGCGTTGCATGGTAGCTGAAGAAATGCTCATTACCAGCTGTAAATCCAGGATTGTTAAGCTCGCTGGTCACTAATATTTTGTCATAATTATAGAAATCGGCGCGTGCGGAGATGTCAAGATCAAAATTTTTCAGGTTGATATTCAGGAAGTTCAACCCCACTTGATGGTGGTTATAAGTAACGCTCCAATTGTTTTTTCCGTTTGTATAAAGGTTAATTTCATTGCGACGAAAAGCGTATCCTAGCGACATGTCTACAAATCGGCGTGGCTTCCACGCAGTGACGGCTTCGACCATGATGTTACGCCCAAGTCGCAATGTTGCTTCGATGTTCAATGGTCGAGTAGATGATTGGTAGACGCCATTGAGCTGGAGGGCAACCATTTCCTCAGTATCAAACCTCACTCCGAGGTTGCTATGAATTCTTGAGTGCATAGGTAGCGCATTCTCACTGGGGTCGTTGAAGTTCACTGGCTTCAGAGCATCAGTGGATGGACGGAGTAATTGAGGACGATAATCATTGGGAAGGCCCAGTTGTCGTTTCAGGGCAATCAGTTCGTCCCAGTGCTTCATGGCTTCTTCTTCACCACGACGGATGAGCGTATCGATGGCTGCCTGCGTGAAACTTGCAGCATTATAACCCTCGGTGTTTACTCGAATAGGGATGTCTGTGATGGCCAGATTATCGTCATATTTATTCTTACAATTAATATCGACAATTTGCATCAGCACATTAGAACCGCTTACCAAATCGTCAGCAGTTCGTGGTTGGTCTTGTACCGTGGCTCCGATGATGTAATCAGCGCCCATCTCACGTGCCAAGTCAGCAGGATAATTATTACGCAATCCGCCATCAACCAGCACCATCTCTCCCTTCCTGACAGGAGAAAATACTCCCGGTATGGACATGCTGGTACGCATCGCATCGGCTAGTTTTCCACTATGGAAATTGTATTCGGTGTTGTCAACAATATTAGTGGCTACGCAACAGAACGAAATGGGTAAGTGATTAAAGTCCATAGTGTCTGTATATCCTGCTGTCAGATGACGGAATAAGATATCTAAATTCTTGCCTTGGATAAGTCCTCCTGACTCTGATATGTTCTTTTTGCCAAGTGTGAAGGTCTTTGAAAGAAGGTAAGTGTTTTGTTTTTTTCTATCGATGAGGTTCTGGGCATAATATACTTTGCGATCGGTGAGAAGGAATCCCCAGTCCTGTTGCTTGACGATAGAGTCAAGTAGTTGAGCGTTCCAACCACAGCTGTAGAGTCCTCCGACGATACTTCCCATTGACGTACCTGTGATAATGTCGACAGGTATGCCAGCTCGCTCTATGACTTTCATAACGCCAATATGAGCCATTCCTTTGGCTCCACCACCCGAAAGCACTACAGCTACACGCTTTCTTTGTATGCTATCATTGGCTGATAAGCCACATGAGAACATGGTAAAAAGGAACGATATTAGAACGATTAAGGCGACTCTTTTCATGCCTTTAGATGGTGTTGACAATTAATACTCGTGCAAATATAGCAAATCCCAATAATAAAACAAAAATATTCTAAAAAGTTTTCTTCTGTCGTCTAATATGAGTAAATTTGCATCTTAAATTAAAACCAGGTCGAATGAAATTTGCAATCATAGCAGCAGGAGAAGGGTCTCGACTCAGGGAAGAGGGTGTCCAACAACCCAAGCCTTTAGTAAAGATCAATGGTGAGCACCTTATCGATAGACTGATTCGTGTTTTTTTGGATTGCAATGCTGAGGAGATAGTCGTGATCTGCAATGACCTAACGACGCTAGTAAGCCAACATTTGCAGCTACTTTCAGACCAAGGCCTGGAGGGGACTTCGGCTCCACTAAAATTCATTGTGAAGTCCACCCCTAGTTCTATGCACTCTTTCTATGAGCTAAGTACAATGCTTGACGATGCCCCTTTTGTGCTTACAACTGTTGATACTATATTTCAGGAAGAGGAATTCAAAGCCTATGTTGAGGCATTTGAACGGGTTGTGGCTGACGGTAATGATGGATTGATGGGCGTTACTGACTATATCGATGATGAGAAACCTCTCTATGTGGGTACCGACCAAGCGATGAACATCACTGGATTTTATGATGACAACGTTGCAAATTGTACCTATATCTCAGGTGGAATCTATGGGTTGACACCATCTTCACTTTCTACCCTTAATGCCTGTGTGCAGCGAGGGGAGAGCCGTATGCGCAACTTTCAGCGTGCATTGGTAAGCGATGGACAAAAGTTGAAAGCCCATCGATTCTCTAAGGTGCTTGACATCGACCACGCAAGCGACATCGAGAAAGCAGAGGGATTTCTGCGTCGAGACGCCACAAAAGACATGAGCCGGTGAGTAACACATTAAAATTCTTAGCAGTGAGGCGTGACAATCGCTTCTCACCCAATTCTGTCGAACATGACAGACTTATACTAATGGCTGCCTGCAAAAGGGTTAAAGCCCTGACTGGACTTAAGACAGACATTCCGATGATTGACGAGTCAGAGTTTGTCCAACGTCCCGTTGATGCGGAATGTATCCTGACTATGGCTCGGTCAAAGCAGACCTTGAAGGCATTGGTGCGTCTTGAGCAGTCAGGAAGGCATGTCATCAATGCCACTACTGGAGTGAAAAACTGTCAGAGATCAGTACTCGACAAGTTGATGCGAACAAACAATGTGCCCATGCCACCTACGAAGGAGGGACACGGTTACTGGTTAAAGCGTGGCGATGCCGCTGCACAAAGCAAGGCCGATGTGGTTTATTGCGAGGACAAGGCAGCCCTACTTGATGCTGAGAATGACTTCAGAAGTCGTGGCATTAGCGATATGGTGGTGAGTGCCCATGTACCCGGCGATCTCATTAAGTTCTATGCTGTGGGATCGACTATGTTCCAATATTACTACCCTTCAGACGATGGTATCTCCAAATTCGGGGACGAACTGCGTAACGGAAGAGCACATCATTATGCCTTCGATAGTGCTGCACTTCATCGGGAGGTAGCACGTCTGGCAGAGATTACGGGTGTTTCCGTCTATGGTGGAGACGCTGTTGTGGGAAAAGACGGCCGCTTTTATATCATTGATTTCAACGATTGGCCAAGCTTCTCGCGTTGTAGGGATGAGGCCGCTGAGGCAATTGCACAGCTGGCAGTTGCTTCAATAGCATCCAAATCCTATAATGTGGGGGAGGAATAAAAACGAAAAAATTATGGCAACTTTCAAAGAATTACTTCACGCTTCCTTTAAATCCAGCGATACAGAAGAGTGGCTGGATGTGCATTTCAATAGGCCAATCGGACTTGTTTTCGCTTTGTTGTGGAACAAGTTGGGCGTACATCCCAATGTAATCACTGTGCTTTCCATCTTTCTTGGTATAGGTGCGGGTTGGATGTTTTACTATCCTGACCTTACGCATAACATCATGGGTGTAGTTCTCTTGATGCTGGCCGACTTCTGTGACTCTACTGACGGTCAGATGGCCCGTCTCACTGGTAAGAAGACATTGATAGGAAGGGTACTGGATGGAGCTTCCGGTGATATCTGGTTCATCACCATTTATGCTGCGCTTTGTTTTAGAATGCAAGGTCAATTGATCCCCGGAACAGAAATCAAATGGGGCATTGGTATTTGGTGTTTAGCCGCTATTGCTGGCATCTTGAGCCACACACCACAGAGCATGCTGGCTGACTACTACAGGCAAATTCATCTTTATTTCCTTAAGGGGAAGGAAGGATCGGAACTTGATAATTCGGCACAACAATATGCCATTTATGAGAGCACGCCCAAGAACAAGATAATTGCCCGTATGTTTTACAAGACATATGGCAACTACTGCAAGAAGCAAGAGACACGCACTCCGAGGTTTCAAAAGTTTTTTGTATTATGGAAAAAAAGTGTCAATCAACATGGAGAACAGGATCTTGAGGATGTGCGTCAGAAACTCTTGAAAGGTAGTCGTCCATTGATGCCATACGCAAACATCCTCACTTTCAACACTAGGGCAATTGTATTGTATGTTACTTGCCTGCTCAACTGCCCGTGGGTATACTTTCTCTTTGAGATTGTCGTCCTCAACTTCCTGTATATTTATATGCACAAACAGCATGAGTCACTCAGCTCTGAGTTGACAGTAGCACTCTCAAAACTATAGTTTATGATTAAGGGATATATCTTCGATTTTGGCGGTACGCTTGATACCGCAGGCTGTCACTGGGGTAAAATGCTTTGGCATGCATATCAACGGCAGCAAATTCCCGTAACAGAACAACAGTTTAGGGATGCCTATGTCTATGCAGAAAGAACACTTGGCAGTGAGCCGATCATACGACCTGACTTCACTTTTTATAAGACCTTAGACGTAAAAATAAGGTTGGAGATGGAGCATCTGTGTATTCATGAAGCATGGGATGCTGACGAACAAGAGTTTATGAACGGGCATAAGGCCGTTTTGGATGACCTCTACAGTCAGGTGAAGACCATCACTGCACATAGTCATGACGTGCTTGCACAGCTTCAGAAGCAATATCCAATGGTCCTCGTTAGTAATTTCTATGGTAACATGAAGGTGGTGTTGGAGGAGTTTGGCTTTACAGAATTCTTTTCCGATGTTGTGGAATCATCGGTTGTCGGCTTGCGTAAGCCGGATCCAAAGATATTTTCACTTGGCATAGAAAAGTTGGGTATGCAGCCCGAAGAGATAAGCGTCGTAGGCGATAGCTTCTACAAAGACATAGAACCAGCCAAGAAATTAGGATGCCATGCTGTATGGTTCAAAGGAGAAGGCTGGACAGATAAGACATATGATGAGACAGTGCCAGACAAGATCATTACAGACTTGGCACAACTATTGTAGCAAATAATCGAAATAAATCGATATTTTTCAGAGAGAATGAATAGGTTCAGGATATATTATACAATGCTGTTTCTGGTGCTTGCGATAAGTGTCAGGGGCCAAATTTCCGGTGTCATCACGGATGCTGAAACTGGTGACACGCTGCTCTATCCAAGTGCTTCATACAAGGGGCATCATGTTGCGGTGAGTGGAAATGCTATGGGTGAATATTCGATCGAACGCCACGAAGGATGGCAACTGACATTCTCCGCCGTGGGCTATAAGTCCAAGACGGTGACCATAAAACCCAACACCCCTTCCCGTCTGGATGCAAAGCTTAGCCCAGATACCAAGCAACTCAGTGAAGTTGTGGTGAAATCACGCCGAGGTAAGTACAGTCGTAAGGACAATCCAGCTGTGGAGCTGATGAAGAGGGTCATTGCTGCCAAGCAGAAAACAGACTTGGAGAACCATGACTACCTGCAATATCAGAAGTATCAGAAGCTTACCCTTGCCATAAATGATATTACCAAAGCAGACGTAGACTCTGGTCTTATCAGCAAACACAAGTGGCTTCTTGACCAAGTAGAGTTGTCACCATATAACAACAAGCTCATTTTGCCTATCAGTGTAGAGGAAACTGTTACCCAGCATGTATATCGAAAAGACCCCAAAAGCGCCAAGGACATCATCCAAGGACAGAGTTCCACTGGTGTCAATCAACTTCTTCAGACAGGTGACATTTTGACAACGATCATGAAGGACGTATTCACCGACGTAGATATTTATGATGATCAGGTGCGCCTTCTTCAGTATCCCTTCACTTCACCGATTGGTAAGGATGCTATCTCATTTTACCGTTACTATATTCAGGACACTGTCTATGTTGACCACGACCTGTGTTATCACTTAGAATTCTTGCCCAATAACCAACAGGATTTCGGTTTCCGTGGGGAGCTATTCGTCCTTGCAGACTCATCTCTTCATGTGAAACGGTGCAATCTTACCATACCCAAACGCAGTGATGTCAACTTTGTAGAGAACCTTCAGGTCAAACAAGAATATCGTCGTCTTCCCAATGGAGAATGGGCGTTGAGTGTGGACGATATGATTGTAGAGTTGAGGTTGTCTAAATTTTTAGCCAAGGCTCTCGTTATCAGAACGACTCGATTGTCTGATTATGCCTTTGACGAGCTACCTAATCAGCTGTTTAAAGGCAAGGCCACAGAGCGTCGTGAGGCTAATGCTCAGATGCGAGACGAGGCTTTCTGGAATCAATATCGCAGTGTGGAACTCACCAAAGGCGAGAGTTCTATGGACATTTTCATTCATCGATTGGAGCAGGTCAAGGGCTTTAAATATATTATCTTTGGAGCCAAGGCATTGGTAGAAAACTTCGTTGAGACAGGTGACGAGAATCATCCAAGTAAGATAGACATTGGACCGATCAACACCATGCTGACCAAAAACTTTATTGATGGTTGGCGCACACGCGTGAGTGCTCAGACTACTGCCAACTTCAACAAGCAATGGTTTATGTCTGGGTACGTAGCTCGCGGATGGCAATCCAAGAAGAATTATTATGAGGGCGACCTGACATATTCATTCAACAAGAAGGATTATCTGCCTCGTGAATTCCCGAAGCGCACATTGACGCTCAAGTCAACTTATGACATTATGTCTCCGTCTGACAAGTTCATGCAGACGGACAAGGATAATGTGTTCACAGCATTCAAGTGGGCACAGGTTGACAAGATGATGTTCTATAATAGCCAGCAGCTACAGTTTGAATGGGAATCCGAATGGGGACTAAAGACAACCTTTGGTTTAAAGACAGAGGAGAATGAAGCTGCTGGTCGACTATTCTTCCATAAGCTGAGCGATGGCGCGCCCTTCAGCTTCCCTGAAGGCACTTTGTTAGGCCAACAGTTGCATAATGGAAAGATGCGTACTACAGAGTTAAACCTCCTACTAACGCTTGCTCCGGGTCGCACATACATCAATACTAAGCAACGACGTTTACCGGTAAACCTCGATGCGCCAGTATTTTCGCTACAGCATACCATGGGCTTTAAGGGCCTCCTTGGCGGTCAATACAATTACAATTTCACCGAAGCCACTGTCTATAAGCGGTTCTGGATGAACAGTTGGGGTAAGATTGACGCCTATGTCAAGGGTGGAGCACAGTGGAATAGAGTCCCTTATCCATTGCTCATCATGCCTGCAGCCAACTTGAGTTATATCATTCAGGATGAGACGTTTAACCTCATCAATAATATGGAATTCCTGAATGACCGTTATGCAAGCCTTGATGTCAGTTGGGATTTGAACGGAAAAATCTTGAATCGTATTCCCTTGTTGAAGAAGCTTAAGTGGCGCGAATATATCGGAGTGAAAATGCTTTGGGGTAACCTGACTGACAAGAACAATCCTTATCTAGCTGAAAATGCTGGCAATAACATATTGATGCAATTCCCGGAAGGTGCTTATGTTATGGATCCAAAGAGACCCTATGTAGAGTGGGTGGCCGGTATCCACAATATCTTTAAGATACTTCATGTGGAGTATGTTCACCGATGCAACTACACTTCTTTGCCTACTGCCAACAAGCATGGTGTGAGATTCATGATTCGTATGACATTCTAACACTTACCGTCGAATTTTTCTCTACTCGGGATTGGTATCCTTTGGCGGTGCGATTCGATACTAATGGCGGTGCGAAAGAATACTAAATCGCAGTGCGTTTAATGCCTAAACGCACTGCCAAAGGATACCAATCGCAACGCCTTAAAGCACCTATCGCAAAACATTGTCAATCTTGTGGTTATTCAGTCAATGATTAGTGCATTAACCGCAAAGTTTGTGTCTGTTTTCACCTACTATAAAAAGTCGTTTTTTTCAACGTACATATAATGTTTTGAAAGATTATTCTTTACAATATTACAAGAACCAAGCAAAGTGATGTTTTGGGACAGTTGATAGTTCAAAGAACCCAGAGATTACAGGAATCACAATCATTCTTTAGTCATTTGATATATTTGTTGCTCAACTAAACGCTTTGAATAACGACACCATAGTGTTTTTACCATTTCTATGAGTCTATATTAATTATTGACCCTTGATCTAAGGCGATAAGATCATTGTTTTTTTCGGTTTGCCAATCCTGGTAAACCAATTGTTTCATTATATTACTGACTTATTTTGAAGGAGCGCATTTTAAGCCGTCTTAGCGTCGATTATTTTCGATTTAAAAGTTTGTCATGTCAAATAATCTTCGTACTTTTACACATCCAAAACAACCCTAAATCGCCTTAGAACGCAAAAAAATGGCATTAAAAGGAATTTTCAATAAAATAACATCATATTATTAATGGACGAAAACAAGACAATAGATCAGGACAGAATTATGCGGATCAACATCGAGGAAGAAATGAAGTCTTCCTACATCGACTATTCAATGTCGGTGATTGTAGCCCGTGCTTTGCCTGATGTTAGGGACGGTTTTAAGCCCGTACACCGTCGTATCCTCTACGGAATGTTGGGGTTGAGTAATACCAGTGATAAACCATTCAAGAAATGTGCACGTATCGTTGGAGAAGTGTTGGGTAAGTATCACCCACATGGAGACAGTTCAGTGTACGGCGCTTTGGTACGTATGGGCCAGGAATGGAACATGCGTTACAAGCTCGTTGATGGTCAAGGAAACTTCGGTAGCGTTGACGGTGACTCACCCGCAGCCATGCGATACACCGAGTGCCGCCTCTCTAAGATGGGCGAGCACATCATGGACGACCTTGAAAAGGATACAGTTGACATGACCAACAACTTCGACGATACGTTGAAGGAGCCTGCTGTGATGCCTACGAAGATACCTAACCTTCTGGTTAATGGTGGCAATGGTATTGCTGTCGGTATGGCTACAAATATGCCGACACACAATCTTGGCGAGGTAATTGATGGGTGCTGTGCTTTCATAGACAACCCTGAGCTCAACAATGAGGACCTTATGCAATATATTCCTGCACCTGATTTCCCAACCGGTGCATATATCTACGGGCTGCAAGGTGTGAAAGATGCCTATGAGACTGGCCGTGGACGAATTATCATGCGCGCTAAGGCTGAGATCGAAGCTGGTGATACTCATGACAATATTGTTGTGACTGAGATTCCTTATGGAGTCAACAAGCAACAGCTCATTGAGTATATCGCTGAGCTCGTGAAGGAAGGGAAGATCGAGGGTATCTCAAATGTGAACGACGAAACAGGCCGTCAGGGCATGCGTATCGTGGTTGACGTGAAGAGGGATGCCAACGCCCGCGTTATACTTAACAAACTTTATAAGATGACGGCACTGCAAAGCTCGTTCTCAGTGAACTGCATAGCTCTTGTGCCAAATAAGAAAGACCATTCCTTGCTTCGTCCGAAGTTGTTGACACTCCGCGAGTGCATCAGCTACTTTATCGACCATCGCCAGGAGGTGACTATTCGTCGTACGGAGTTTGATTTGAACAAAGCCAAAGAACGTGCTCATATCCTTGAGGGTCTGATCATCGCTTGCGATAATATCGATGAGGTGGTACATATCATCCGTGCAAGTAAGACACCGGCTGAGGCACAGACCAATTTAGAGAAACGATTCGAACTTGACAACCTTCAGTCGAAGGCAATTGTCGATATGCGTCTGTCCCAGTTGACTGGTCTGCGCATGGAGCAATTGCATGCTGAGTTCGACGAACTGATGAAGCAGATTGAATATTTGCAGGGCATTCTCGACGATCCTGAGAAGTGCAAGCAGGTAATGAAGGACGAACTTCAGGAAGTTAAGCAGAAGTACGGTGATGAGCGTCGCACAAAGATTATTCCTGACGAGCACGAATTCAATGCCGAAGACTTCTATCCAAACGCTCCAGTGGTCATCACGGTGAGTCACTTAGGCTACATCAAACGTACTCCATTAAGCGAATTCCGCGAGCAGGCTCGTGGTGGAGTAGGTTCGAAGGGTGCACATACACGTGAGAAAGACTTCACTGAGTATATCTATCCTGCCACACTACACCAGACGATGCTGTTCTTCACAAAGAAGGGACGCTGCTACTGGTTGCACGTATACGATATCCCGGAAGGTGACAAGACATCTAAGGGACGTGCCATACAAAACTTGCTCAACATTGAGCCGGATGACGCTGTGAATGCTACCTTGCGTCTGCGTGGTCGTGGATTGCATGACGAGGAGTTTGTCAACAGCCACTATGTGGTATTCGCCACTAAGTTGGGTACAGTCAAGAAGACAAGCCTCAAGGAGTATTCTCGTCCTCGTGCCAATGGCGTCATCGCTATTAACATCGTTGAAGGCGATGAGGTGATTGATGTTCGCTTGACCAATGGTAACAACGAACTGATTATCGCCAACCGTAACGGCCGTGCCGTAAGGTTCGATGAATCTGACGTACGTGTCATGGGACGCGTTGCTACCGGTGTGCGTGGTATGCGTGTCGATGAAGGCGACGATGTCGTAGTAGGCATGATCGTTGTCAGCGATGCCGAGAATGAAACAGTTATGGTTGTCAGTGAGGAAGGTTACGGCAAGCGTTCTCAGGTAGAGGACTATCGCAAGACCAACCGCGGAGGCAAGGGCGTGAAGACGCTTTCCATTACTGAGAAGACCGGAAAGCTCGTTGCCATCAAGAACGTAACTGATGAGAACGACCTGATGATCATCAATAAGAGTGGTATCGTCATAAGATTGGCAGTCTCTGACGTGCGAATCATGGGACGTGCTACGCAAGGCGTGCGCCTCATCAATCTGGCCAAGAAGAATGATATCATCGCCAGTGTTTGCAAGGTGATGTCATCCGAACTCGAAGCTACAGTTGAAGAGGAGAGCCGCCAACAGATGCGGGACAACGACAAACAGTTTAATGAGACAATGTCAGCCCCGGAAGAGATCGAAAATGAAGAATCTTCTTCCTTGTCTGTTAATGTTGATGAAATCATCGACTTTGAGAAGTAACATCGTGCTCCTGTTGCTCGTCTGAGCAACAGGAGTATTTTTAGAATACTAATTAAACCAATTTATAAGCTTATGAAAAAATTATTGATGGCAGTGATGATGGTGCTTGGCACATCGACTGCTTTTGCCGGCGACAGCGACGCGCTGAAAGCCATCACCAAGGCCAATACCTATGCTGAGGCAGCTCAGTTGATAGAGACAAACCTTAACCAGCTTGTCAATGCACAAGAGAAGGCTAGTGCCTATGAGCATTTGACACAACTCGCACTATCAAAATTTGATAAGGAGAATGCTGTTATCGCACAGAACATGCAGGCTCAGCTCATGAAGTCAAAAGAAGCACCTTATGATACCGTTGGAATGTATCAGGCTGCATATAATGCTACCATGGCTGGTTTGGAGTGTATTAAGTATGATGCCATGCCCAATGAAAAGGGTAAGGTGAAGCCAAAGTACACCGACAAGCTAACACCGCTTATCTCTAATGCTCGTATGCAGTTGGTAACCGCTGGTAACTATTATGCTCAATCTGGCAATCAAGAGGGTGTCCTGAAGTATTGGGGCACATTTCTTGACACTGACGACAACCCCATCTTTAGCTCAGCTAAGGCTCAGGAGAAGCAGTTCATTGGTCAGGTAGCATACTATACTGCACAGTTTGCCAATCAAGCTCAGCAGTTGGACAGAGCAAACAAATACATTGACATTGCCCTCCAGGATAGTGCTATGCATAAGGATGCCCAGAACTTCAAGTTCGCCATTGCTCAGCGTAGTCTGAAGACACATGCCGATTCATTGGCGTATGCCGAGACTGTAAAGGCGTTGTATGATAAAGAGCCTAACAATGACATGGCTTTTGGTACTCTCGCCAATATGTACAGCGGACTGAAGATGGAGAAAGAGCTGGATGCCATCATTACTTCCAAGCTTGCCAGTGACCCTAACAACTTCACAGCTTGGGCTTTGAAGGGCCAGACATTGATGAATCGCAACTCTACAGCTGCTAACCCCAACTGGGATGAGTGCGTTACAGCGTTTCAGAAGGCTGTGGCTATTGATGGAACCAATCCAGTGGTTTTGACCTATCTTGGTTTCTCTCTCAATGCCAAAGCATCACTCATCAATAATGATCGCGCAGCTCAGAAGGCACTCTATACTGAGGCTATGGGCCACTTGGAGAGAGCTAAGGAGCTCGATCCTAACCGCGAAAAAGCTAACTGGGCATATCCTCTCTACCAGTGCTACTATTTGGTTTATGCAGCCAATGACCCACGCACACTTGAGATGGAGAAGCTCTTGAAGCAGCAATAAGATATATAACCAGTTCCATGCTTCATCTGTATGAGGATGGGACTGACTTTTTTATTCATTCGTTCGTGTCGTCTCTCAACAATTGAATCATGTTGAGAGACGACCGAATCGAGTGAATGTTTATATTATTAGAGAAACAAGATGAAATTCCGGATAATTCTTTTATTGTTTTTATTGGTTATTGGACCTAATGCATGGTCGCAAAAGAAAGTTATTTCTGCGGCAATGGATAATGTCAAAAAAGGCACTAGTCTCGACAAGGCTGAGCAGTCCATGCTCGATTTGTTGAAGGATTCTGCCAACCTTCATAATAGTAAGATATGGGATGTCTTGTTTGAAAGTCAGCGAAAACAATATGAACAAGGCAACGAAAAGTTGTATTTGAAACAGCAATACGACACGGCATCGCTATTTAATATTGCTTCTCGCATGTTCACCGTGATGGAGCGATATGATTCCATCGATGCTTTGCCTGACAAAAAAGGTCACGTCAAACTTAAATACCGTAAGGATAACTCCACGTTTCTTAATGTAGTGCGCCCCAATCTTTATACAGGAGGACGCTTCTTCATACATAAGCAGAAGTATAGTGATGCCTATCGGCTACTCGATCAGTATATTGGCACGGCTTACCAACCTTTGTTTTCGGCTTTCCAATATGCTCAGAAGGACAAGCAAATGTCCGAAGCTGGCTATTGGGCAGTATATGCTGGCTACAAATCGAAGGACGCAGGTAAGGTAATGAAATATGCTACCTTAGCCTTGAAGGATTCTGTTCACCATGAGATGGTGCTTCAATATCTTTGCGAAACCTATCAACAGCAAAAGGATACAGCCAACTATTACCGTACACTTAACGAAGGGTTTGATCGCTATCCCTTATCTCCGTTTTTCTATTCTTATCTCATCGAGTATTATTCTAGGCAGGGAAAGTGGGAGGAAGCCTTACGATTGACGGACCGTGCTCTTGGTGTGGATAGTACCGTTCAGTTTTTTCACGTCACAAAAAGCACTCTTTTGCTGAATCAAGGCGACTATAAAGAAAGCTATGCCATCAGCGATTCTCTTTTGCAAAAGAACGATAGTCTGCCCGAAGCTAATCTAAATGCTGGCTTGGCAAAGTTTAACGAGGGTGTAAAATTGGATAAGGCTGTTCAGTCACCAAAGCAACGTCGTGCGATCCTAAAGCTTTATCAGGAATCACTTCCTTACCTTGAGAAGTATCGAACTTTGCGTCCTGACCGTAAGGACGCTTGGGGCTTACCACTTTATACCATTTATCTCAACCTGAATATGGGTAAAAAGTTTGATGAGGTTGATGAGTTGATGAAAAAGCAAAAGAAATAATAGCTTTTGGAGTATTTCCCCAAAACGGATATATAAAAGTGTGCATGGCATATTGATTGCCATGCATAATTGTTTTTATACTATGGATTATTCGAAGCTGAGATGCTTCAATCTTTGCTTCAACTCTTCCGCACGGCTTTGACGAATACTCAAAACGATTTCGCAGGTATTATCGAAATTTTGAGCTATTATACGGGCTTCGGTACTCTTTACTACCTGCATTACGCTATTCATCATGGGGTAGGAGAATCGGTAAGTAATTTTTTCCTCTACCAGACGCTCTTCAATTTTACTGTTGGCAATGGCATCAGCCGCGGCAGTGCGATAGGCAACAATGAGTCCTCCTGTGCCTAAGTTCACTCCACCATAATAGCGTACCACACAGATAAGTACGTCACTAAGTTCACTAGAGCGTATTTGGCCGAGAATAGGCTTGCCTGCAGTCGATGAAGGTTCGCCGTCATCGTTTGCTCTAAACGTTTCGCCTTCAGGGCCAAGCATATACGCCCAACAGCAGTGACGTGCATCATAATACTTCTTGCGATACATTTCGATGAGTTCCATAGCTTCTTCAGCGCTCTCCACATGATGCGCAAACGCGAGGAATTTACTCCGTTTCTCAGAGTAAAATCCCTCGCCTTTATCTTTGATAGTCTTGTAACTATCGTTCATCAAATTGTTTTTTTTCTAACAAATTGTCTGCTTACAATTAGTCGTCAAGCTTGTGGATAATCAAACCTGAACGTAATTTCGGCTCGAACCATGTGCCCTTTGGTGGCATAATCTTGCCACTGTCGGCAATATCCATGATCTGTTGCATGGTCACAGGATATAGAGCGAGAGCCCAACGCATTTCACCATTGTCCACACGACGCTTCAATTCTGACAGGCCACGTAGTCCACCGACGAAGTCGATGCGCTTATCTGAACGAAGATCTGTAATATTCATGAGTTCGTCAAGGATAAGTCGGCTAGAGATATCAACGTCAAGGACACCAATTGGATCAGTGTTGTCGTAGGTTCCCTGCTTAGCTTCGAGACTGTACCAGTTGTTGTCAAGGTAAAGTGAGAACTCATGCAGCTTGACAGGCTTATACTCTGCTTCACCCTTCTTCGTTACCACGAAATTCTTTTCCAAGGCTTTGAGGAACTCCTCAGCAGTCATTCCATTTAGGTCCTTTACCACACGGTTGTAGTCAAGTATAGTCAATTGACTAGCCTGGAAGCATACGGCCATAAAGTAATTGTACTCTTCTTTGCCAGTATGATTTGGGTTTTGCCTGGCTTTCTCAGCGCCGACAAGTGCGGCGGCAGCCGAACGATGGTGTCCGTCAGCAATGTACAGACTTGGGATCTTGGCAAATTCCTCCGTAATAGTATTGATATCGCTTTGGTCAGAAATGATCCACAGCTGATGGCGGAAACCGTCAATCGGAGCAATGAAATCATAGATTGGGTCTGTCTGTGCATACTTCACCAAAAGATCGTTAAGCAATGCATTGTCGGGATAAGCAAAGAACACTGGCTCCATGTTGGCGTTGGTAACACGAACATGCTTCATGCGGTCTTCCTCCTTGTCACGACGAGTCAACTCATGCTTCTTAATGACACCAGTAAGATAGTCGTTTACATAGGCGCCCACCACAAGACCATATTGAGTCTTGCCGTTCATGGTCTGGGCATAGATGTAATAATGATCTTCCTTATCCTGTACAAGCCAGCCTTTATCTTGGAAAAGTTTGAACTGGTCAGCGGCGCTCTCGTAAACACGAGGGTCGTATTCTGAAGTGCCTTCCTCGAAGTTGATTTCTGGTTTGATGATATGAAAGAGCGACTTTTCGTTGTTGCCAGCCTCTTCACGAGCTTCATCCGAATCAAGAACATCGTATGGGCGTGACTCCACTTCTTCTACAAATTGCTTTGGTGGACGAACTCCCTTAAATGGTTTTACTATTGCCATAGTATTGTTGTGGGCTTAATGATAAAAAGATAGACGCCGATTCCAAAAGCCAATAAAGCCCATGGAATCGGCGTCCGAAATATTATTTGTTCACTTGGAACTTTGTGTCGCCATCCTTGAAGTAGGCGTTGATCTGCTTAGCAGCAGCGATACCAGCGTTGACATTGGCTTCAGCTGTCTGTGCACCCATCTTCTTGGGTGTTGTAAAGTAGCGTACTTCCAACTTCTTGAACTCCTCATCGAGGTCTGGCTTAACATCGGTGAAGTATTTCAGGTCTTCGCGCTCGTTCATCAGTTTGAGCAAACTTTCCTCGTCAATCACCTCTTTGCGAGCAGCGTTTACGAGGATACCACCCTTAGCCATGAGATTCATCACATCATAGTTGATGCTCTTCACTGTCTCGGGTGTGGCAGGGATATGCAGACTTACGATATCGCAGGTCTTGAAAAGTTCATCGCGTGAGCTTACGGCATGTACACCAGCAGCTTCGATTGAGTCCTTAGGGCAATACTCATCAAAGGCATAAACATCCATCTCAAAGCCCTTGGCCATACGTGCTACGTTGCGTGCCACGTTGCCGAAGGCCAGCAATCCGAACTTCTTACCTTTGAGTTCGATACCTGACTTGCCATTAAACTGGTTGCGTACAGCATAAAGCATGAGCGCAAAAGTCAGCTCTGCTGCGGCATTGGAGTTCTGTCCAGGAGTGTTTTCGACAACAACACCTTTTTGCTTGGCATAAGCTGTATCGATGGCGTCGATGCCGGCACCGGCACGAACGACAACCTTCAGTTGCTTTGCAGCATCAAACACTTCGGCCGTGATTTTGTCTGAGCGAACGATCATGGCATCGGCGTCAGCCACCGCATTGAGCAATTGCTCCTTCTCAGTGTACTTCTCCAGCATGACCAGCTCATGTCCAGCAGCCTTTACTTCTTCCTTAATGCCTTCGACAGCGGCGCTTGCGAAGGGCTTTTCTGTAGCTACTAATATCTTCATCTTGTTACTTTGTATGATTGTGGTTGAATGAGGAATATCCCGAATGATGGCAGCCTCCTTATCGTTGTGCAGAGGCTTGCCAACGAGTGCGGACTCTGTCTCTTCCTAAACGGCAATGGACTACCCTAAAATGCAACCTCCTCCCGTAAGAGGAGGAGGCTATGATTTAGTGTTGAGCTTCGAAATCCTTCATGGCCTGAACGAGCGCATTGACGCCCTCAAGGGTCATGGCGTTGTAGCAGCTGGCTCGGAAGCCACCGACAGAACGGTGTCCCTTAATGCCTACCATGCCACGGTCAGTTGCAAAGTCGAGGAACGGCTTCTCCAACTCAGCGTATTCTTCGTTCATGACGAAGCAAAGGTTCATCACAGAACGGTCTTCTGTCTCTACTGTTCCGTGGAAGAGCTTGTTGCGATCAATCTCACCATAGACGATCTTTGCACGCTCCTGAGCACGACGATCCATCTCCTTCACACCACCTTGAGCCTTCACCCAACGGAGTGTTTCAAGCATAGAGTAGATAGGTACTACTGGAGGGGTATTGAACATAGAACCCTTTTCTACATGAGTGCGATAGTCAAGCATCGTTGGTATCTCACGTGGAGCCTTGCCAAGCATATCATCTTTTACGATGACAAAAGTAACACCGGCCATAGCCAAGTTCTTCTGAGCACCACCATAGATGGCGGTATACTTGGAAACGTCCACTGGACGACTCATGATATCTGAAGACATATCAGCAATCATTGGCACAGGAGAATCAAGTTCCTTGCGGATCTCAGTACCATAAATAGTATTGTTGGTTGTGATATGGAGATAATCCAAATCGGTAGGAATGACATAACTCTTAGGAAGATAAGAATAATTCTTGTCAGCTGAAGATGCAACTTCTACAACCTCACCAAAGTGCTTGGCCTCTTTCTGAGCCTTCTTTGCCCATACCCCAGTGTTTACATAGCCAGCCTTCTTAATCAAGAAGTTGGCGGGAATCTGCATGAACTGTAGTGATGCGCCACCACCAAGGAAAATCACGGAATAACCCTCAGGGACATCAAGCAATTCTTTAATTAAGGCTTCAGCTTCGTCAACTACAGGCTGAAAATACTTTGCACGGTGGCTAATCTCCATCAAGGATAAGCCAACACCGTTGAAATCTAAGATCTGCTTTGCGGTGTTCTCGATGACTTCGCGTGGTAGCATCGAAGGACCAGCATTGAAATTGTACATCTTCATTTTATAATGATAATTAAATATGTTAAATAGGTATATCCTTCTTCACAGATTAGATTTAGAATGCAAACTTAAGACATATTATCGAAAATAACGAATAATTCGATGATTTTTTTGCTCAAAACGACCGAATTTATAGTTCCTGAATGCATATTCATGTTGTAACCTGCATGTAAGATTTTCTGTCAAAGTGATAGTTTTTGAGCAAAAGTTAGTACTTTTTGTTCCGCAAACAATGCATCTAAATCCATTCGACATTATCAAGAATCTCTTGTTGGTTACCGTATAATATGTATTCGGCTTGTGAATCAAATTGATTCACAGAGTAATTCAAATTGATTCATCGAGTGAATCAATTTGATTCACTTTGTGTTTCAATTTGTTTCACATATGCATAAAGTCTTTTTTGCTTGCATTGTCGTGTGGAATGACGATAGAAATGACTAGGCAAAGTTCTGAATTTTGCATGTTTCATGTCTGTCTGAGCCATCTTTTTATTGATAAAAGGCTGCTGTATAAGATAATAAATAGTCTGAAAATTGGTTATATAGGTATATAAATGATTTATTCTTAGGATATGAAATTTCACGTTGTAGTTATTAGTCTAGGATTGTTCTTGTTTTCAGTAAATGTAAGGGTGGTCGCCCAAAGTCCCAATAAATATAGTCAAAGGCTGAAGACCTATAATCTTCCGAAAAATAAAATCTATCACAAGGGATGGATAGACTATAATAAGAATGGGAAGAAGGATGTCTATGAAGATGTTCAGGCAAATCTTGACGACCGTATCAATGATCTGTTGAGTCAGATGACCATAGAGGAAAAGACCAATCAGATGGTTACGCTCTATGGTTATAAACGTGTGCTCAAGGATGACCTCCCAAATCCCTCATGGAAGCAGGAACTTTGGAAGGATGGTATGGGTGCTATCGACGAACATCTCAATGGATTCATACAATGGGGTGTGCCTCCCTCTGACAACGAATGGGTGTGGCCAGCTTCCAAACATGCGTGGGCACTCAATGAGGTACAACGTTTCTTCATTGAGGAGACACGTTTAGGTATTCCTGTAGACTTTACCAACGAGGGCATTCGAGGAGTTGAAAGCTTCAAGGCAACTAACTTTCCCACCCAACTCGGGTTGGGAGCGACCTGGAATCGTGACTTGATTCATAAAGTGGGACAGATTACAGGTCGAGAGGCTAGGCTGCTAGGCTATACCAATGTGTATGCTCCTATATTGGACGTGGGCCGTGATCAACGGTGGGGACGCTACGAAGAGGTCTATGGCGAGAGCCCATTCTTGGTGGCTGAGTTAGGTGTTGAGATGACCAAAGGTATGCAAACGGATCATCAGGTAGCCGCCACGGGCAAACACTTTGCTGCCTATAGTAACAACAAAGGTGGGCGAGAGGGCATGGCTAGAGTGGACCCACAGATGTCGTTGCGCGAGGTTGTCAATATCCATATGTACCCATGGAAGAGGGTAATCAGAGACGGTGGACTGCTGGGAGCCATGAGTTCTTACAACGACTACGACGGAATTCCCATCCAGGGAAGCTATTTATGGCTCACCGAAATCCTCCGCCATCGATTCGGGTTCAAAGGATACGTTGTGTCTGACAGTGATGCCTTGGAATATCTTTTCTCCAAACACTCTACGGCCGCAGACATGAAAGAGGCAGTTTTTCAGGCTGTTATGGCTGGTCTTAATGTGCGTTGCACCTTCCGTTCGCCCGATTCGTTTGTTCTTCCGTTACGTGAATTGGTGAACGAAGGGCGCATTCCAATGTCTGTTGTCAATGATCGGGTGCGCGATATACTGCGAGTGAAGTTACTCACAGGTATCTTTGACCGTCCTTATCAGATGGATTTACAGGCTGCCGACGCTGAGGTCAATGGAAAGAAAAATCAGGAGACAGCCCTCCAAGCATCACGCGAATGCCTTGTGTTGCTAAAGAATCAGGGCAAGGCCCTTCCTCTTAATAGAGACAACCTTAAGAAAATCGCAGTGTGTGGACCCAATGCCGATGATGCATCTTATGCCTTGAACCATTATGGTCCTCTGGCTGTCGATGTTAAGACGGTATATGAAGGCATTAAGGACAAGGTGGGAAAAAATGTTGAAGTGACCTATACCAAGGGATGTGATATTGTTGATCAACATTGGCCAGAGTCCGAAATCATCGATTATCCCTTAACTACTGAGGAGCAACAGGAGATTGACAAGGCCGTAGAACAAGCTAAGCAGAGTGATGTTGCCATCGTAGTCCTGGGCGAGGATGGCAGGACTTGTGGCGAAAACAAGTCGCGATCGTCCATAGATTTGGCCGGACGGCAGTTGGATCTGCTCAAGGCGGTCTATGCTACAGGCACACCTGTTGTGCTTGTTCTGATCAATGGTCGTCCGCTATCTATCAACTGGGCCGATCGGAATGTACCTGCCATCCTTGAAGCTTGGTATCCTGGTTCTCAGGGCGGTACTGCTATTGCCGACGTTCTCTTCGGCGACTACAATCCTGGAGGCAAATTGACCGTAACATTCCCTAAGTCAGTTGGTCAGATTCCTTTCAATTTCCCATCCAAGCCCTCTGCTCAGGTCGATGGAGGAAACACTTTAGGTCTGACGGGCAATGCTTCTCGTGTGAATGGCGCACTCTATTACTTTGGTCATGGTATTAGTTACACGGACTTCAAATATTCCAATTTGCGATTGTCTTCCAAGGTCATCGCACCCACAGATTCCATCATCGTGTCATGCGATATTACCAACACCGGTCAGATGGAAGGTGACGAGGTGGCTCAACTCTACACCCACGATGTACTGAGTTCTGTGACTACCTACGAAAAGAATCTACGTGGATTTGAGCGAATTCACTTGGCGCCAGGAGAGACTAAAACAGTTAGTTTCAAGCTTGTGCCCGAGAATTTGCAACTACTTGACAAAGATTTCAAATTGGTGGTTGAACCTGGAGACTTCAAGATTATGGTTGGCTCGTCGTCAGAGGATATTCGTTTGACCGACACATTTAACGTAAGCGGTGATGACGGAAGTAGGAGCAACGTTGCTTCGCTGCCCTTCTCTATGGTGGCTCAGCCTATATCTTCATCACTCCAGTATCTTACAGACGGCAATCCTAGTACCTTTTGGACGGCGGAGAAGGACAACTCGTTGACCATATCGGTGCCAGCGACAGAGAAGACCAATGCTTTGACCTTCGTGTGGGCAGATAGTTCGACTCCCGATGCTGAGTTTGTGGTACAAATATCAAGTGGTGGTGGTCAATTTCTTGATGCTTATACCGGCAAAATATCGGGTCAGAAATATACGCTTAATATCAATCGCTCGGGTGTGAGTGACATTCGACTGATTTGCAAGCAAGGTAAGCTTAATGTTAGTGAGGTAATAGTTGACAAGTAATCACATATCCATTTCATATAACTAAAGCGGTGGAATAGATACCAAGTCTATTCCACCGCTTCGTTTATTATGTTCAATACTGATTCCATCGAATGTTCTTTGAAGCAAAAACCAGCTAAATTGTTACTTAGATGTTTTACAAGAAAGACATTGTAAATGAGTATTTCATCGCTCGAATTATGTTTCTTTCTGATATGATTAGTCTGTAATTTCGACGGCGAGGGGTGAAGCCAACGCACTCATATAGCTATCAATCTCTGATTGCCACATTTGCTGATTTCTTACTCCTGATTCAGTCCATCCTGCTCCAAAGTAATAGGTGATCTTCTGATTTGGTTGAATAGTCATCTCGCCAATGGCGTGACCAGCTATTCCTGCGTTAGGATTGGCATCTGGAAGCAGTCTAGTGTTTACGGCGTTATATGGGAACAAGACAGCCACATAAATCTGAAAATTATGTCTTACAGGACTATCTGTTGGATCGGCATATTGTACAAAATTATTGCCTAGACGCAGGCTGGTAGTGTCGTCAGAGTGAATGACAAAGCCAGAACAGAACTTTGAAGGCTTGGCAAGATGCTCATACCACACCGTTATTCGGTTGAAGTAGCTCCCTTTGTCAAGACTTACAAGACGGTGCTCGACTACATTCTTCTGACCATTTATTGTCATTGGCTGGTAGACAAACTCTGCTTCGAATCGCAATGGCCCATTGTCAAGGATTCTATAACGCTGATAACAGTAGGGCATAATGATGCTGTCGCCCAGCATTAAGGCGGGAGTACCACAGCCTAAGGATGGTCCAACATTGTAACAGTCTAAACCATTGCCATGGTCAAGATGCAGAGAATTCTCCCGTTTCACGGAGTCTGCCTGGGCGGTAAGGCCCTGCTGTCTCAGCGTTTTCTCCTCTTGGTTTGCCTCAAAAACACGTTTGTAGCGATCGGCAACAACCAATTTGGATACGGATTTGAGCCACACGTCAAATCCATAGGATTTCTCGCCTGTGCGCTGAAGGGCAGGACCATAGGCACGATAAGCCGTCAAGTCGTTCTCCCAAGTGAAGTCATCAACCCTCCATGCATAGAGATGACCTTCTGCAAAACTCTCAAAGTTTTTTGGAACACCACCAGATACCTCATAGGTCATGCTGCCAAGAGGACGTACCATGGCTTCAACGAGGAGTAGACTATCAGCTGTTAGCTGGTATGACTCTTGCAAACCATCGGGATTGTGTACGAGAATAGGACTTCCAAAAGGAAGTTGAAGTCGATTGTAAACCTGACGAGCATCAATGGAAACGATTTCTCGTCTTTGTATCTGAGATTTGTTTTTCACTGTGACATGAATGGTCTTTGCCACTGATGAGACAGAGAGAAAAAAGCTTAGTGCCAGTGTAAAGATATATTTTTGGGATAATCTGTTATTGCTTATCATATGATTCAACCCGTTTGCCATCGTGGGAAGATGATGTATTATTTGTTATAAGGAATGATATTGCCCAGCATCTTTTGCTGATACCATGGGTCATCAATATCTTTCAGCAACTTACCGAGTTCTTGGCACAATTGATTGTAATCGGCTTTACGCTCTTCTGGTGCGATGTTGCACATTTGATAGGGATCGGCTTGGTCGTCAAAGAAAAGGGTTTTCACAAGGTTTTTATTCTTATTCAGGTAAAAAGCTAAAGTGTAGCGCAATGTCTTTATGCCACGTGCTGATGGGAAATAGTCAATTACGGTGCCGTCCTCAGCTTTCTTTCCGTCAATATTCTGGATATAAAGGGCTGAATGCGGAGCTGCAACCTTTGAATTTTTATCAAGCAATATCGATGAATAGTTTTTTCCTTGAACTGTCTTTGGAATTTTCTTTCCTAATCCTGATAACCCAAGAAGGGTAGGCATGATGTCGGGTGAAGACAACATGGTACTGGTGTCAACTCGAGGCTGAATCTTATTAGGATAACGAATCAGGAAAGGAACATTCATTGCCTCGGTGTATGGGGAATTCTTGGGGTCGTCCGTACCTTGGCTGCACATGGTCTCACCATGATCGGATGTGAAGATGACAATGGTGTTATCGTCTAGTCCTGCCTTACGTATGGCCTCTAGAATGTGTCCGAAGGCTTTATCAACTCCCGTGACAGAGGCAAAGTAGTAGGCAGCCGATTTTGACTTATCCATCGTCCGATTTGCATTGTCTCGGACGAGTAGACTGTCTATAGGCATGTCCTTGTAAAGGTCGTAGTCCTCTTCCATGCAATCGTTAAGCGAACGATAGGGACTGTGTGGAGGATTCATACTCACCATTAGAAAGAATGGTCGCGATGAGTCTCTTTCGTTATTCTTGTTGAGAATGTATTCTGCAGCCTTGTTGGCTTCATGGATAGGGGACCACTCATGGGGCTCATGCTTGACGCCATTGTTATCCCAATAATGAGGATTCTTGTGCTCGTCAAACGTCCCATAGGAGTACCAATAGTTGAATCCATGCCTGCGACTCTTAGGAGTGAAGGCATCCCATACAGGATTGCTGTCTTCTACGTAATGTCCAGGGTTGTTGGGGTCGTTCTTTTCGGGTCTGTCTGCGTGAAGTTTTCCTATGTATCCACAGTCATATCCTGCTGTCCTAAATACATCGCTCATGCATTTTGTCTCAGGGCGGATATAGCTGAATGGGCGAACGGATGTGCAATTGAGCGATACTCCACTACGATTAGGATACATTCCGGTAAGTAAACTGCCCCGATGTGGACTGCTTAATGGGAAATTACTTTGTGCTTCAGTAAGCACCATTGATTGCCGGGCAAACTTATTAATGTTTGGCGTATGAGTGGGATCTCCTCTGAAATTCACATGTTCAGAAAAGCCTTCCTCTCTCCAGATGCCCATGGCACTGTTACGAAACTGATCTGGAAAAACATAAACGATGTTAGGTCGGGCAATACGTTTGCCCGAAGCTAACATCATTTGTGGGAGCAATCCCACACACAAGACAAACCACAGTTTTTTCATTTCCTTCTATATAAGGCTTCTAAGAAATAATAGTCCGCGTAATTTAACGGAACATCGATTTCATTATTATGTGGAATACTTCCTACAGAATGCATCAACAGAAATCCAGAATTCTTGCCTATTGTTGCCAAATAGTCGGGTGAAGACAATGAGATGAGGATTCTATCAGCTAGATTCGAATATCCATGATCAGGCAAATAACCATCCATTTCGTATAATGCCGAGGCTATGCAAGCAGCTGCAGAGACATCACGCGGCTCATTAGGAATATTAGGAGCATTATAGTCCCAATAAGGTACCAAGTCTGATGGCATATTCTTGTGACGTATCATCAAATTCAATGTCTTGACCGCCTGGTCTAGATATTTCTTGTCATGTGTATATCTGTAGCATACAGTATAGCCATAAACAGCCCAAGCCTGTCCTCTTGCCCAAGTACTTTCATCTGAATAGCCTTGAGCAGTCTGACGATGCAGCACTGCGCCTGTTGCTGGATCGTAGTCCACAACATGATAGCAGCTGGCATCGGGACGGAAATGATTAGCCAAGGTTGTGTTTGCATGAGCTACGGCAATATTCCAGTAGGTGGAATCACCACTAAGACGCGTAGCCTCGAATAATATCTCCAGATTCATCATATTGTCGATAATCACAGGACAAGTCCATCCTTTCTGAGATTGCCATCCCTTGTCCACGTTCCATGACTGAATGATACCAGCTTTAGGACGAAAACGAGTACAGAGTGATTTGGCGGTCTGGATGATTACCTTTTTGTAAGCTTTGGTAGGGTTGATGCGGTATCCATTCAGATAACTGCAGCCAATCATAAAGCCGACATCATGATGCCAGGTGAGATATTGGATTGAGTCGAGTGACTCTGTGAAGCGCTTAGCTTGTTTCTGCCATGACTTATCCCCAGTCAACTGGGACAGATACCACAGCGATCCAGGAAAGAACCCAGAGCACCAATCGTCACTTGGAATTAACACCAGCTTGCTCAACTTGTCCATTGTCTTAGGATTGTTGATCTTTCCAGACCGTCCCAGTTTGTCAAGCATAAGTGAATACTGACGTGAAGCAAAAGTAATATCATCGTTGACGATATTTGTCATGTCCTTGCTGCTGCCCATACACAAAATGGGGAACATGAAGGCAACAGTCAATGATATGAATGTCTTCTTAATTTCCATGTTTTGTTATCGATTTAATATGGTGTTATAACTGAGCCCATCCTTGCAGATGAAGCGGATGGTTGTGGCTTGATTGGTTTGCTCCACAAGCTTGATATTATCCGTCTCGGTGACATTCCACTTGCCCAACAAGGTTACAGTCACTGGAATCTCCATGCTGGGGTTGTCAATCCATGGTCTTCCGTAGATGCTTCGCTCGACTCTTTTACCGTCCTTGTAGACGTCATCGCTAGGGCCTCTGTAAAATGCAAGGTCAGGTTGGGTCACGGTAAGGGCAAGCTTCTTTGCTCCGTATGGGCGAATCATTACCAGACACGTTGTGTCAGTCTTTTGCAATGGTCCCTCTACGAAATTCTTCTCAGGGGTCTCGAAGATGACATAGGAGTAGGTCTGCGTTGGGATAGACTGAACGATATGAGCGTTACGATCCTTCTCTATGACCCTATACGTTGGACTTGTGGCAAAGCTAGCCAACTTTTCGGTTGTCGTCTGGGGAAGCACTGCGTATTCATAGGAAGCGCCTTGTGGAGCTTTACCGTGATTGATATACAATGAAGCCCATTGCCCTTGGGTAGGCTCGTCAGTGTCTTCTGTTCGTGATGTTTGATTCACCAATCCGGTGAATGTCACCTTTTCTGGAGTATAGTAACCTGTTCCAAGATTATCTATCCAAGTCTTGTCGTTGGCCTTATAGTTACTCCAATATGACTTGGCAGCATCGTCTGTTGCAGCCATCTGGAAGATTGTAGTCTCAGTATCGTTGTTTTTATTGATATTTTCGATGTTTGAGCCTAAGCAAACGATTACGTTATCAAAGAAATGATACGACTTGCGAGCACGCATGGAGCCATTGTACTTGTCATGTTCGTGAAGCTTCATTCCGAAGTTACCGTCTTTTCCAAGTTGTGACAATCCACCGGCGAAGGCTTCATCCGAATATAACATTTCCTCGACGCCAGAAGAGATATCGACATTACGTATCTTTGCCTTTAAGTCTTCGTAAGGCAGGTGGATATATGTGGCTCCAGGCATACGGTTCCAATCAAATCCGGGCTGAACCCATCCACTGCTGAGTGGCGTTACTTCCTGACCTTGAGGAGCCGTTAATAGTTGCATGGTTCCATAGCTTAAATATCTGCCATATAGGTTCTCGCCAACATAATGCTCAGCTCCCCAGAGATAACGACTGGTTCCATGAACTATAGCAGACCAGTTGTTGCGACGTTGAACAGAAACACAAGCATAACCTAATGCCATGTTTCCCTGTGGATCCGATTCAGCTACGACGCCTTTTTTCTTGAAATTGTTGTAGATTTTCTTGTCGAGTGAGGACTTCGGAGCAGTCATCAGGCGCATATATACCGCAGCCATGTCTGGATCGAAGTCATTCTTTCCATCAGGCGTTCCAGCAAGAGCCATATAGGCATAATGTGTAGGGGTAAGCTGTCCTTTACCGTCTGGATGCCTTCCAGACATTGATAGTGGGAAGCTTGTCTTGTTGCAATAGAAGCGCATGGCAAGCAAAACATTCTTGACTGTTTGATGAGCTAGCTCGCTAACTGCAAATTCGGTACCGCTAACGATGTATATCATTTGTGTGGCGCCATTTAAACCGCCTATTGCATAAGCAGGGTAGTTATTGCAATGGTGATAGGCAGAACCATCAACCTTGAAGGCATCGCGAAGACCTACTGCTGGTCTGCTGCCCCAATCAAGCCATCTTGAACAAGAACGGAGATAGCGCACCTTCTCAGGTGAATCATCCATCAGAAGGATACTCCCCATACAACCAATTGAGGCTGTGTTGAAAGTGTCCATGTCTATGCCAGTAGTTGTGGGCTTTTGATAGAGTTCATTCACTTGCGAATACCAAATCATGGTCTGCTCTGCCTCCTGAAGCTTGCCGGCTTCTTTAAGCGCATCCTTCATAAGGAAGTAAGCAATATACATGCTTCGCATGCTATAGCCATAGTGATGAATGTTTCCCCAACATGAGCCATAGGTCACACCCTGGTCGGTGATATGGTCATACATGAGCATAAACATCGACTTCAGCTTTTCCATATCAGCTACTTCAGTGGCATTGTTGTAACCAATGGCTATTCTTTCCATTAGCCTGAAGTAGTCGTTCATCTCGAAACCGGTACGTGTGAGGATTTCCTTGTCCCAATTAGGGATCATTCGCTCGTAAGCCTCAGCATGGCGAACAAACCAAATGGGCTGTCCAGTTACACGGCCGTTCTTCTCTTTGATGTTGTATTTTTTGAGCTGTTGCTGCAACTCTTGCATCTGTTTAGGATAGAACTTTGCTGGCGTATAGATGATCGAACGGAAGCGATCTTCCATCAATTTGATTTCCTTACGCTGATTGTCAGTAACAGGAGACAAGGCGATATCAGGCTTTATCTGATTGTTGCGCATGATAATCAGCCAATGATTATCTGTATCCTTGTTGACGAATGGTACTTGAAGGTCTGCAGTCTGCTGTCTTGGATCAACCTTGATGGCAGTGATGAGATGGTCAATATAGAGTTTTCCTTTCACATTTGGAGCCACAACCTTGATCTCGTTCATGCCGGTCTCAGGCGTTCCCTCCATGTCTCGTTCGTAGCAAACCCACGCACCCCTCCATCCTTTGAAGTTAATGTTGAAAGGAAAGGATGTGCATAGTTTTCCGTTTTTATAGAATTGGAAACGAATTTGCTTATCAGCGATAGGGTTTTCATTATATACCCATACAATAAAGGCAGACAAATAGTTGTCTCGATCTCCCTTAATATGAGGTTCAAACTGCAAGTCCTTTTTCAGACTAAGCGTAGCGCTAGGCTGAAAAGTCCAAGCTAAAGATTTTTCTCCATTCTTGTAATGGTCATTCGATAATGCAACCGATGACTTGTCTGCAGAGATGTATGACAAATCCTTCTTGTCCTCGAATGAGAACATGCGCGGGTCGTCATAGAGCTGAGCAAAGCTACCCACCGTTGGCACTAGTAGTGCAACAACGGTGGAAAGTCTAAGAATAAAATGTTTGTACATGAGCTACTCTACCACCTTAATGTTGAGTTCGCGTATTGTGCGAGATTCAGCTTTATAGTTGCTGTTGGTAGCAAGGAATGTGGCTTTGTAGGTTCCGACTTGATTATAGGTATAGGTATAGGCATCTAGTCTCTGTGTGATATTCTTGACGGCTGTGCCAGCATCGGGTGAGCTAGCGTTAGCCATAATGAGGTCGGATACAAGCCAACTATACTTCAACGCCTTTCCGGTATTCGAACTATGGATGAAGAAATTACCAGTAGCAGCATCTTTTAGGTTCCAAATTCCTGATGTGTTGTTCGTTACAGTACCATACTCTTTGTTAGTCGAGAGTGATGTCTGATCATCTAAATTGAAGTGGGCCATCATGTTGACTGGTGTCAAGCCGAAGTTACCCGCATAAAGAGTGGAGGTTGAACCATCCTTCATGGTGTTTACAATCTTCATGTCGACGATATACACCTTTGGCTGTGATGCGGAATTGTCCTTAGCTTGATATTTCAAGGCAATGGCGAAGCGACTGCCGAGGTACGAAGCGAGGTCCACCTCAAAGCTAACTGCTTTGGCGGCTGTACCTGGTGCTTGTGGAAGAGCTGTTGGATCAACCAAGTCTTTCCATGCGTGGCTTTCCACAGTCACAGAGTCGGCGTTGAAATTACTCTTTAGTAAACCTGGGAATGAGTCAGAAATATACATGTGCATCAAGTCAGTGGCTGTTGTTGCATTGCCATATTGATACCAGATAGAGAATTTCAGCTTGGATGATTCAATATCATTTGGATCCACGCGATCACGATCTTTGTAGATGTACTGATGTCCCCGCTCGCCGCTGAAGAATGTCAAGTAATCAGGATCACCTACCAAGTTGAACACCATGGGGCTCCCCTTTTTCACTACAAGTGTATCGCCTACAGTTGTGACGTTCTCGTTAGGGATAATGCTCACATCCAATGCTACACTCTGTTCGAGTTCTGACTGACATCCAGTCAAGGCTACTAGGAACATTGGAACTATATAAAGTTTATGCCATTTCATATTAACAATGTTTTCTTGTTACTGTTATGATTGATGATTACCAGCCTGGATTATTCTTCGTGATCTGGTTGTTGACAGCCATCTCACTTGAAGGAATTGGGAAATAGTTGTAGGCTGAAGATACCTGGAAGTAGGTGTAGGTGTTGCTTGGACCTAAAGTCCAGTTTGTGCCACTCTTTGCTAAAGGTGCAAGTTCATTCATGTTCTTCACGAAATCGCCCCATCTGATAAGGTCGAAGTGACGCGTCATCTCAAAGCAAAGCTCCATACCACGCTCGTCCTTCACTGCTTGTCTGAAGTCTTCTTGAGACAGACCTGAGAGGGCAGTGATGCCTGCACGCTGGCGAACTTCGTTAATGCACTGGTAGGCGAGGGCAGTAGGACCGTTGTTGATCTCGTTCTCGCACTCAGCAACCATAAGAAGCACATCTGCATATCGCAATATCGGGAAGTTGATTGAAGTGAAGTTTTTGTTCTTCTTGTCGGCTTCATACTCGCGGCGCCACTTTCCTGACATACGTCCGTAGTCTGTAGAAGCTGTCTTCTTCTCGCGGTCACCATAAGTTGCGCCTACAGCGGTGATGCCATAGCTGTATGATTCGTTGCCATATTGACTCATTACCTCATTCAACTTGCCAACCTCGAATTCACGTCCATCAACAGCTTGTCCAGCCTTTGATTGAGTATATTTGAACGGTGCGATGCTCCAGTTCATGCGGTTGATGTCTCCATTGCTCACATAGAGCTGATAGAGCTTAGGTGTGCTCCAGAAGAAGCAATAGCCGTAGCCTGGATCACCCTTTCCGGTGATACTCACATCATTTGACAAATCAGGAGCCATGATGCCGATAGTATTGCCTGTACGACCTTCAGTACGTGTATCAGTCATGTAGTTACCGGTAAATTCGGCTTCCCAAAGGCTTTCCTTTGCAGTTGAATTATATCGATTTGCACATTGGTCAATGAAGTAGTCCCAGTAGTTGGGAGCAAGACTATGACCCTCGTTCATCACAAGTTTGGCATACTTATTAGCCTCTGTGAAATATGTGATGCTATTGGGATCGGACTGAATGCCGTCACGGAAGTGCTCACCAGCACGAAACATATATACCCTGGCTAACATACCCCAAGCCACAGACTTGGACACGCGTCCTGGTAAATAACCTGTCTCAGCAGCGCTCAATAGATCATTGGCGCTCTCGTCCATCTCTTTGCAGATGAAGTCATAGATCTCATTCTTAGGTGTGCGTGCTTTCTGAAGGCCAACCACCGACTGAGTGGAAGAAGTACTGAAAGGCACGTCACCCCAGCATTCAACAAGGTTGAAGTAATAGAATGCTCTAAGAAACCTAGCTTCTGCTGTCAGCACGCGACGATTGTCTTCGCCCATGTCAGGCACGTTGTTTACTTGTTCCAAGAACGTATTGGCTCTATTGATGCCAGAATAAAGTACGTACCAGAAAGCAGCAACTGCGGGGTCACTTGCATTGGCATTGTTGCACACGATACCAACCTTTGATGGTGAGCGGCCTGGTCCGCCGTAGGCTTCCATATCGTCGCCGCCAGCGAGGTAGAAATAGTCACCGCCATAGAATGCGGTCTGCGTTAGAATGGAGTAAACGCCTCTAAGGAATGATTCTGCTTCCCCTTCATTTTGGAAATAACTGCCAGACGTAGTGTCTGTGGGTTCCTTTTCCAAGAAGTTACAGGAAGAAAGCGACAGCATTGCTGCCAATATGATGATTGATAATTTTAAAACTTTCATAACGTCTTATTAAGTGATTTAGAAACCAAGATTGATACCGAAACTGAAGGTGCGCGCACGTGGGTAGGCCGAGAAGTCAAGGCCAGGTGTAAGAGCGCCTTCTCTGATAGAGACCTCAGGATCGTAACCAGAATAGTTGCTGAAAGTCAATAAGTTTTCTGCTGCGAAGTAAATTCGTAATTGGTCTATTTTTGCTTTGGAGATCAATTGCTTAGGGAAGCTATATCCAAAGCTTAAGGTCTTAAGTCTCAAGAACGAGCCATCCTCAATAATACGAGAAGAGAATACTCGGTTGGAGCTTGAAGTTGTAGCTCTTGGAATGTTGCTTTCGAGATTGTCCATCGTCCATCTGTCAGCATAGCTTGCATATTGGTTCAGGTCGCGTGACTTGTTCCAGCTGCTCTCAAACATAAGCCTGTTCGCATTGAGGATATCGTTGCCATAAGACCATTGGAAGAATATGCTCAGGTCAAATCCGCCATAATAGAAATTATTGGTGAATCCGCCAGTATGAATAGGCATACCGTTACCAATCATCGTTCGGTCTTCATTATCGATGATGCCATCACCATTGAGGTCACGATATTTAGGCATACCTGGCTGGGTGTTTGCCTCAGAAGAGTAATGAGGAACGTTTGCCTTAAGAGAATAGGACTCTCCTGACTTGTTAAAGTCGTCGAGTTTGTAGGTTCCATCATAGATAAATCCGAACATCGACCCCATAGAATAACCAACTTTGGCGATATAACTGCTCTGTGAATTGAAGTTTTGATCAAATTGTGCTGCTGTGAGCAAAGCGGTTTGATTCTCGGACAGTGCAAGTACTTCGTTTTTATTGAAGGCAATATTGAAATTGGTTGTCCACTGGAACTTCTTTGTCTTGATGTTTGTTGTGTTCAATGTGAATTCAATACCTTGGTTTCTTACCTTACCGATATTCTTCATGGCACTGATGAATCCCGAAGATAAGGGCAGATTGGAGAGAAGAAGAAGGTCGCGAGTGGTCTTGCTATAAAGGTCTACGGTTACTCCGATACGATCCTGGAGAAATCCAAGGTCAACACCCAAGTTCCATTGTTCGGTGGTCTCCCATTTCAAATCCTCATTAGGGATAGATGTGGGCACCATACCTACGTTCTTGTCATCATTGTTGTAAGGATACACACCACTTGGGACACTACCTAATGATACTAAGTCTCCACGACGATCCTTGAGCAGCTCATAGATGCCATAGGTGTCATATTCGCCTACGCGGTTGTTACCGGTAAGCCCCCAACTCAATCTGAGCTTACCACTGTTGAGCACCTTGCTCGCTGGTTTCCAGAAGTCTTCCTCTGTAAAATTCCATGCCAATGATCCTGAAGGGAAGTAACCAAAACGGTTTTTGCCGCGGAACTTAGAGCTACCATCAGCACGCATAGTTACTGTTGCGTAGTATTTCGACTTGTAGTTGTAATTGAATCTACCGAAGTAAGACATCATCGACCATGAAGACTTCAGAGAGTTGGTTGTAGTTGGGGTACCCTGACTCATGCCAGCCATGCCGAGAGATTCATTTGGGATATTGATCGTGTGGAATCTGTAAGACTCATAATCAGAGTTTTGCAAGGAGAAACCTAGCAAAGTATTGATGTAGTGAGTCTTGTTAAAGTCTGTCTGATAGGTCAACGTATTCTCATTGAGCCATGTTGAACGCTTTGAGCGAGCCACCGTTGCATTTACCTTTTCATTGGAGATACGGCTGCCGTAGCGAGTCTTAGAGTTGTTGAATTGATCATTCTCAAAGCGTGTGTCTGTATAGCCACCAGATACTTTCAGTCTCAATCCTTTCATAAACTCATACTCCAAATATCCATTGAATTGGATATATGTGTTGATATTCTGATTGTACTCATTGTTGAGTGACATGATGGGATTGAAGCGATAGTCGTTGGTATTGTTTACGTCTTCGTCAGTAGCATTCTCCACCAAGGAGTGCAAAGGAGTCGAAGGTTGTGTAACTGGTCGATAGCCCCATACGCTATAGAACAGGTTGTTCATACCAGACCATGAATTCTGAGAGGGAGATGCACCAGTTTGTTTAGTTTGAGAATAGTTGATTCCAAGATTAATCTTCAGCTTATTCTTGGTAATGGTTGTTCCCATACGGCCCTGTAGTCTGTTGTAATTAGACCTCAGAACAACACCATCCTGATCATAATAAGATAAAGATGCATTGTATCTAACTCCGGTGCTACCACCATTCAGACTTACATTATGACTTTGGATTGGAGCAGTCTGGAAGATCATGTCCTGCCAATTGTATTGGGGGATGTTCTTATAGTCATCGAGAGTCCACTGCTTTCCTTCGTATAAGCTAAGATAGGTGTCAGCAGCACGATCAGGATACATTTCGTTTTGTAATCCTACAAATTGATAAGCATCCATCATTGGGATCTTCTTGCTCACATTTTGCCAACCAATGGAGCCATCGTATTGAATGGTGGGCTTTCCTACAGTTCCACTTTTCGTGGTGATAATCACAACACCATTGGCACCGCGAGCACCATAGATAGCAGAAGCAGATGCATCTTTAAGCACATCTATTGATGCAATGTCCGATGGATTGATGGAACTTGCAATAGCAGGGTCCTCAACAGGGAAACCATCGACTACATAGAGTGGAGTGTTGTCCTGTGTCAAAGAGTTGTTACCACGAATTACGATGTTCATCGTTGAACCAGGCTGTCCTTCATTAGAAGAGACGTTCACACCTGCGAGGCGTCCACCTAAGGTTTGATCAAATGAAGCAATTGGTGTGCTAGTGAGTGCACTGACGTCTGCTTTGGCAACCGAACCAGTCAAGTCACGTTTCCTTACCTCTTGATAACCAACAACGACAACCTCGTCGAGCAACTTTTTGTCTTCCAAAAGTTGTACTCGCATCAGTTTTCCAGGAGTTGCCTTTTCTTCCTTTGTCACATAGCCTAAGAAAGAAAAAGACAATATGGCATTTCTTTGTTCAGGCTTAATAGTGAATCCACCATTAACGTCTGTAACTACACCAGACTGCGTCCCTTTGACGAGAACGCTTACACCTGGCATTCCTTCACCGGTCTCATCAATAACGACACCGGTCACTTGTTCTTGCGCAAATGACGCTGATGTTGCAAAGAACATCAATAACGTCGGGAACAAAAACTTTCTAAAAAGATAAGATTTAGATTTATTATTCATGTAAAGGTCAGATAATTATTTGTTGCAAATTTACGTTTAAGTTAGAAATGAAATAGGAAATAAAATACAAAAAAAATCAGATATTGTACAAAAAAGGAAGTGTACGATTTAGTAAATATGGGCAAAGAAGAAGAACCTTGTTCTCATTTCGAGTATGAAATGCTTCAGGCGCCTTTGGGCTTCTTCTTGATTGCATTCTTCAGGTATATTTCTGAACATTCGATCAATCATTTCTATCATTTATGAGGTAATATTTTCACGTCGTTTTTAATTCATTCTCGTGCAATGCTTCACTCTTTTTCCAGAATGTACGATTTTAGCATTTGTATGATATATTTTTTTGATGTATTTGCGGTTGGTATGAGATGGCATCGCGACTACTATCCTTTGGCAATGCGTTCAGACATCAAACGCAATGCCATTCGATATGAATCGCATTGCCAAAGGATACTAATCGCAACGGTACCGTTAAGTACCCGTGCGATAGTGTACTAATCAACGCTCTTTGAAACTAATCAGAGCCATTGATAAGGTAATATCAATGGCTCTATTTTTGGTTTTTTGCTATTACACAATTGCTTTATAGTAGAATGCCCGATATTGAATTCTCAGGAAGTATCAGATTCATTTTTCCTTGGAGATTATATAACGATATTCTCCAGCGGTATCAGTCGTCTTAGCCGTAAGCGTTATTCGACGAATCATGGGCCCCCATACTTTTGACAAGCGAACATCTGTCAAGTTGATGTCTTCGATGCTTGCTACAAACTTCTTGGAGTCGTATTTGAGCTTGGACTTGACGCCTTGGACATTTATTCGGACCTCTCCCGAATGGGAAATATCAATATCTCCCCAACTCAAGAAGTTGATGCGATGGGGTGTTTTACATTGGGTGAGCCTGAAATTGTCAGACACCATCAACTTGTCATTGTCTAATTTGTACGACCTAACCCAAGACCTTACCTTTGCTTCCTCAGGATATGCTGTGGAGATATCTGCCGAAAAGGAGTCTTTCGACTTGGTAGCTTTGACATTCGAGGCTTTGTATTCAGCGCCAAATTTTTGTTGTATGCCATTGATGACGGGCAAGTTATGGTATTGGCTCTGCATCGTCCAGATAGAGTAACGCTCGCTGCTGAATGTCTGGCGCGTATAAGTACCTACTCCTGCATCAATCAAGATGGGCATGTTGTCAAAGTACAGGGTGCACGTTCCTACATCATTGTGATTGTGGCTCTCATTATTATTTCCACCCTTGGTGGCAAGAAATGCGCCCTTATCACGCATATAGCAGAACTGAGTCTGAGGATACCACGTAAAGGCTGGTGCTTTGAAGTTTCCCTTTGCTTTCTCCATCATTGGAGCAAATCGCAATGTTTCTAATCCGCGGAATAAGTCTAGCCAGTTGTTCTGCAACTTTGTGGGATACTTGCTCTCTCTGTCTACTGCCATGGACCTCATCACTTCACTATTCACAGCTACGCCATATCTGAAGATAAGCGGTGTATAGACTTCACCTGCTTTGGCAGATGCATCGGCAAAATTGACGACCCACTCGTTGCCAACATATGACAATGCCATGTATTCTCCCATGTCTCTAATCGTCTTCTGGTTGAAGAGTGAAACCTTTCCACCTGTTGCCATCGAAAGAACAGATAGGTATTCATATAGTTTCCCAGGTGAATGTCCCCAGTAGGACGGTCCTTCCTCGCAGCCACCATCCTCTTTTACATAGTTAAGATATTGGTCCACGGAAGTCATTGTCCTGTAAACAGCCTTGGCTAAGCGGTCTCGATCATTCTCGAGCAGCATGAAACAGAGCAATGCATTGGAGTTGCACCAAGGATTCCAGTTGTTAACCATCATTCCAGAACGGTAGTTGAATGCCATCCACCAGAAGTCACTCCTCTCCAAATAGGGGTTAATCTCTCTGCGATACAATTCGTAATGGAGTCGTTGGGAGATGATGGGGTCTACTTTGTCGAACTCGTTGTGAAGGAAATAATAAGTCCAAGAAAGCAGTTGTGAGAGGTTTCCCGACTTTAAGTCGAGGATATTCTCATTATGGTCGGGTAGTGCGCGTTTGGTCTTCTGATAGGATGCAAGGTGAGCAGATTCTGCCCAGCTGGTCATTTCGCACAATGAAAAGACACCATTGACAATGTCATTGACGAATCTTCCTTTGCCTTCGGCCAATTCTGCCATGAGTAATGCGCTGAAAGCCTGAGTGTTCTTGTTGTAGGGATCCTCCATCGCCTTCCTGCTACCAGACCGTTCATATTCCATATAGTCTGATGCGCGAACGACTGTCCAAGCATTATCCAAAAAGCGTTCGCCAGCCTTGATAATAGCGTTACGATTGTCACTAGTCAACTCATCCCAACCTTGACGGTCAATATAGTTGGGGTATGGCACCCACTTTTGGTCCATCACAAGATACTGTTTGAGTTGTTCCTCGCTTGCGCTATGCTGCAACAAATCCCGTTTCTCATAGGCATTTGTATTCGTAAAACCGAACAATGCCAAGACAATGATAGATAGTAAATGCTTCATACCTTAATATTACCAGCTGGTATTTTTTATTTTGTAGACACGGACATAGTCGAATACCACCTCGTCTGGGAATTTCCCATACTTCGGATCTCCGCCCCATCCGCTCAGTTCTGAAGAGAGAATCATGTATTCGTCACGCTGCGAGACCGCCACACTACACTTCCAAGTCTCCTTTCCATCAACATAGAAAATATATGCACTAGGTGTCCACTTTAGTCCGAACGTGTGGAATCCCTCAGCGATCTGAGGATAGGTCACTTTCTTACCGGTCGTCTTGTGTTCCGTTCCATAACCGTCCCAGTGAAGGTTATGGTAAACGATGCTCGGAGTCTTGCGGTGATACTCGAAGATATCGATCTCTGTACCGTTCGTTTCTGGGTCACCCACCTGACTCATCGTGGGAGACTGAAGCCAAAAAGCAACATGGGGGCCGAGGCTTCGGTTCATCTTT
>Ga0183095_10961_pt1 | contig 41130 bp, 34 predicted proteins | sample BioMet4_FD_130346 | JGI IMG/M metagenome (GOLD analysis project Ga0183095, IMG submission 130346) | Microbial communities from bioreactor (seeded with sewage sludge) at LBNL, California, USA - Biofuel metagenome 4 (v2) (version 3) | ecosystem: Engineered > Bioreactor > Anaerobic > Unclassified ...
GGTACGCTGGGCGATCCGGGCACGAAGGGCAAAGACGGCTGGAAGGTCTATCTGCAGGATGAGAAATCCCTGCATGACCTGGTTCACAAGGAGTTTCCGGATCTGCCGTATCTGATGTTCGGACACAGCTGGGGCAGCATGCTGGCCCGCGGCTATGCGGCACTGTACGGAAATGACCTGAAGGGGCTCATGCTGTGCGGAAACGTTTCGCAGACCAAGGGTCTGGAGGCGCTGTGGAAAAATGACGACGGCCTTGAAGCGGCCGTACTGAACGGACATGACGCGGAGAAGGGCGGCCGCTGGATGGGCGAGGCCTTCGCCGGCATGACGGAACGCTTCAAGAACGTCAAGAGTCCGAACGACTGGATTGCGAAGGACCACCGCATCGTCGAAGACCATGCGCAGGATCCGTTCAACTGCTTCAATGTCACCAACCAGCTCATCTATGACTTCCTGAAGCTGTATGAATTCATAGAGGCGCCTGAGTGGGCCGGCAAGGTTCCGGCCAAGCTGCCGTGCTATCTGATTTCCGGAGACCAGGATCCCTGCGGCAACTACGGCGAGGGGCTGTATCACATCGCCAACCGTCTGATTGAGACTGGGCATCCCTGCTTCGTGCGCGCCTACAGCGGGTACCGCCATGAGATCCACAATGAGCGTGCCATCCGTGATGAGGTGGAGGCAGGACTGATCCAGTTTGCGAACGGACTGGTCGGATAGGGAACGCATGAACCGGCCGCCGCTGACAATCGAACAGAATCTGATCCGCGGCGATCACCGGCTGGTGCTGCTGATTGGCGAGGAGAATCCGGAGCGCATCCGTGCGCTGGTGCCGGACGCATCGCTGCTGGCCGTCTGTGGCTTTGACTGGAATGAGATGCTGTCGCCGTGGCCGAGCGCCAAGGTATTCAAGGGCGGCAGTGACTTCAGCGGCCGGGCGGATGAACTGATCGCAGGACTGGCGGAGGACATTCTTCCCAAAGCGGCGGAAGCCGTGCAGGCGCAGAGCATCCTGATTGCCGGGTATTCCCTAGCCGGGCTGTTCAGTCTGTACGCCGCCAGCAGGCTGGAGATTTTCCAGGGCGCAGCCTCGGTGTCCGGATCGCTGTGGTATCCCGGCTTCACGGAGTATCTGAAACAGCATCCGCTGTACTGTCCGCATGTCTATCTTTCCCTGGGCGACCGGGAGAGCCTGTCCAAATCGCCGGTGCTGTCTTCCGTCGGAATCTGTACGGAAGAGACGCGGAAGATTCTGGGACAGTATACGGATGTCACATACGTCAGCAATCCGGGCGGACACTTTGAACAGGAAGCGGAACGGACCGCAGCCGGCATCCGGTGGCTGCTGGAACAGACGGAAACAAAGACTGAGGAGGACATGAGATGATCATTACACTCACACTGAACCCTGCGATTGATAAAACCGTAGAGGTCAAAGCGCTGAAACCCGGGGAACTGGTGCGCGTAAACAGCGTGCGGGAAGATGCCGGCGGCAAGGGCATCAACGTGTCGAAGACCATTCATGCGCTCAACAGCAAATCAGCAGCCATGGGTTTTCTGGGCAAGGAAAATCCCTCGATCTTTGAGAAGTGCTTCTGGAACTACAGCATTGAAAATGGCTTCCTGTTCGTGAGCGGATCGACCCGCACCAACATCAAGATCACGGAACCGGACGGCCGTCTGACTGAGCTGAATGAACCCGGTTTCATCATTTCGAAGGCGGATCAGGAACGGCTGCTGGAACAGGTCTACCGGCGGGCGGACAAGTACACGCTGTTCGTATTGTCCGGCAGTCTGCCCAAAGGAGCGGATCCGGATCTGTATGCGAAGATCATCATCCGTATTCATAATAAGGGCGGATCCGTGATTCTGGACACCGACCAGGAAGGGTTTGCGCAGGCCATGGAACAGGGACCGGCGATCGTAAAGCCGAATCTGCATGAAATGATGGAATACAATCACCTGGATCATGAACCACAACAGAAGGAACTGATTCAGCTGGGCCGTAAGATGCTCGAAAAAGGACCAGAGATGATCTGCATCTCTGCTGGCGGAATGGGCGCGATGCTGGTTACAAAAGAGCATGCGTACCGGGGCTTCCCTCCGCATGTCATCGTACGTTCAAGCGTCGGCGCTGGTGATGCCATGGTAGCTGCACTGGCCGTTGCCCGTGAACGTAAGCTGAGCGAGGTGGAGGCGTTCCGCATGGCAGTCGCGGTATCCGCGGGAGCCTGTGAAACGGAAGGCACGCAGCCGCCTGAGAAGGAACGAATCAAGAAGCTTCTGGAAGACACATCCATTAAAGAAATCAATATGTAGTAAAACAGCTGATCTCTGCGGACGCATGCGGAGATCAGCTTTCAAATTGGCACAGCATGGTTATGCGGGTGTCATGAATCAGTCGGTATAGTTTCTGTCACCGCTGATTGTCTGATAGCGGATTTTAGACGTATTGAATTCCGGGATGGAATCGGTGAGAATAATTGCTTCATCCAGACCGGCAAAGCGGACCGGGCTCAGGACATTAAACTTGGAGCTGTCGGTCAGAATATAGGATTTCTTGGCGCGGTGGATTGCGGTGGATTTCGTTTCCGCCTCCATCTCATTTGAAGTTGTGAATCCGATCTGTTCGTGGATGCCGTTGGTGCCGACGAAGGCAAGGTCGAAATACATGCTCTCAAGCTGTTTGATGGCCTGTTTGCCGGTGATGGCTTCCGTGCTCCAGCGCAGAGTGCCGCCGAGAACGACCGTCGGAATGTTCCGCTCGCCGAGCACGGACAGATGCGGCACGCCCGGGGTGACGACGGTGATGTTCTTGGCATTCAGATACTGGATCATCTCATAAGTCGTGCTGCCGGCATCAATGTAGATCATCTGATTGCTCTTCACCAGACGGCTGGCCATCAGCGCAATCTTCCGTTTTGCAGCGATATTTGTATCAGATTTGATGACCATGGCCGGTTCGTCAATCTGGGAGACGGAGATTCTGGCACCGCCATGAAAACGGCTGATGACATTGAGATCTTCCATTTCCTGCAGGTCGCGCCGAACAGTTGCCGGTGACACGGCCAGCAGTTCCACAAGTTCATCCACACTGACGGATTCTCTGGTTTTGCAGGCGTCGACGATAGCACTCCATCTTTTCTGTTTGTTCATGGGAGTTCTCCTTGTTATGAATTGAATAAATTGATCATATTGATGACGATATGATCATTATAATAGAGAATATCCGATTGTAAACATGATTATTTGATTGAATTTATTATAATACGATTGAATGATTTGACGACTTTGCTAGAATGCAGATAAACGGGAAAGGGCATACTCATGATCTATACGATAACCTTGAATCCTGCGATTGACTATTTCATCACGATCAGCGGCAAGCTGATGACAGACGAAGTAAATCGGGGAGATCACGAAATATTCAGGGCCGGAGGCAAAGGATTGAATGTCTCCAGGGTTTTGAGCAAACTGGGCATTCCCAGCACGGCGATTGCGGTGCTGGGCGGATTCACGGGAAGATATATTGAAGAATCATATGCCAGCGATCCCAAGATCCATGTCTGCGTCATCCCGGTTGACGGGACCAACCGCATCAATGTCAAAGCGCATCATGATGATACATCGTTCTGCATCAACGGCAGCGGTCCGCAGGCAACGGAAGAGACCAAGAAGAAACTTCTGCAGGAACTGGAAAAGGTCTGTGCAGAGGATATTGTCATGTTGAACGGGTCCATGATGAGAGGATTCGAAGATGATTTCATCAACGAGATTGCAACCGCTGTGCACAGCCGCAAAGCAAAGTTTATTGTAGATATGGAACAGATCACACCGGAGCGGCTCAAGGAATGCCGTCCGTTTCTGATCAAGCCGAATCTCTATGAGTTCCAGATCATGATGAATGATGACTCCATCCGCCTGGCCAACATTGAATCGTATCTGCGGGAACTGCAGAAAGAGGGAATTGAGAATATTCTGGTCTCTCTGGGGCCGGATGGCGCGGTGCTGGCATCAAAAGAAAAGCTGGTATTCATGGACCAGCCGCATACGCCGTTCATCAACAAGGTCGGCGCCGGCGATGCCATGCTGGCGGCATTCATCGGAAAACTGTCGGAAGGCGCTTCTCCTGAAGAGGCGCTGCGCTACGGCGGCGCGGCCGGGAATGCGACGGCCTCCAAAATCGAAGAGATCACGTCTGCGGACATAACGGAATTTCTGCCGCTGATCACAACGAAAGTTCTGAAAACCTATTGAGTAATTTGAAACTGCCGCAAGCGCGGAAGAGGCGGATATGCAGCTGAAAGTCTATTATGTCCGGCATGGGGAAACACTGTTCAATGTAATCGGCCGGTCGCAGGGCTGGTGTGATTCGCCGTTGACAGAAAACGGTCTGCAGCAGGCGGAACAGTGCCGGCTGCGGCTTCAGAACACGCACATTGACTGTGCCTACTGTTCGAGTCTGGAGCGGGCGGCGGACACGGCGGAAATCATTCTGAAAGACAGAAACGTTCCGCTGAAGAAGAACCGGGATCTGCGGGAAATGTATTTTGGAACACTCGAAGCATCACGCGGATCCGAGGACATGAAAGCATGCTGGCTGGCGCATGACTTCACGAGCTTCGGCGGAGAAAACGAAGAAATGCTGAGCCGGCGTATCCGGAATGCTTTTCAGCTGATTGAAGAAGAGTCCGCGGATGGTGAATCGGTTCTGGTTGTCTCGCACCGCGGCTATTTTTATTACATGCTGAGCGCGCTGTTTGGTCTGGACGTGCAGCGCATGGAAAAAGAGAATCCGGATTTCATGAATCAGCTGATTCCCAACGCATCCGTTGCCGTGCTGAACTTCCGCGACGGCAGCTGGAGCCTTGGCGGAATGCCGAAATAGAGGAAAGTGGAAACCATGCCGGTTGAAAACAGACACGTATATCATCTGCAGGTCAACGATATGGATATAGCAGCTTCTTTCAGCGAGCGGGAGGTCAGAGAAATCTGCCTTCCGCTGCTTTATGAATGGACGAAGCGGCAGCAGCAGACAGGCAGGCGGTATGTGGTTTTCATCGCCGCGCCTCCAGGCTGCGGGAAAACCGTGCTTGCCGGCTTCCTGGAATATCTTTCCAAAAACACGCAGGGCATTACGCCGCTGCAGGCGCTCGGCATGGACGGCTTCCATTATCCGCAGGCTTATCTGCGTGCGCACACGACCGTACGGAATAAAGAGACCGTCGATCTGCTTTCGATCAAAGGCGCGCCGGAGACCTTTGACGCCGGCCGTCTCTATGATCATTTGAAGAGGCTTCAGGAAGACCGGCTGTTCTGGCCCGGCTACAGCCGCAGAACCCATGATCCGGTGCCGGATGCAATATCCGTACGTACAAAGATCGTGCTGATTGAAGGCAATTATCTGCTTCTGAACCGGGAGCCGTGGAAGCGCATGAAAGAGCTGTGCGATTACAGCGTCTTTCTTCAGGAAGATGCGGAAGTCCTGAAAGAACGGCTGATTGCGCGCAAGGCCGCAGGCGGCATGGAATTGACGGATGCAAAAAAGTGGTATGAACGCTCCGATCGTCGGAATATTGAAACCGTTCTGAAGGAGAGCACGCCGGCGGACTGCGTGATCCGCTTCGGCAGAGGCACAGCGTCGCATCAGAATCAAGGCGGATATGACAACCGATTATGATTGAAATAATCTGAATGATTACTTACATGATCATTTCAAATGAGTGAAATGAGAAAATCAATCAAAACTATTGAAATGCGCAATCGCAAAAACGATACTTTGTTCAGATGTAAGCGGTTAACGCAGGCAGCAGAGCAAATAGAATGCGCAAGACCGCAGCAGGCTAAGCATCATCGATAACAAGCCATAAATAAAGGGGAACCCATTTGAAGGAGGGCAAAATGGCAAAACAGGATTTCAAACAGATGTCACAGGAAATTCTTGCCAACATCGGCGGCAGGGAAAACCTGACCAGTGTCAATCACTGTGCCACACGGCTTCGTCTAGGACTCAAGGACACCAGCAAGGTCAACAAGGCAAAGCTTCAGAAGATTGACGGAGTCCTCGGCGTAGAGGTCATGGACACCCAGATGCAGGTCATTGTCGGTCAGACGATCGAGGACCTGTACTTCGCATTTGAGAAAGAGACCGGCATGTCCGGTGCGGTTGCAGAGGAAAGCAAAGGAAAGAAGAAGCGCACAGTCATTACGGTATTCGTAGACTTTCTACAGATGATGGCCAAGATCATGTCACCGGTTATCCCGGCTCTGATCTGCGCCGGATTCTTCTCTCTGATACTGACTATTGCAACCATGTTCTTCGGTGTTCAGACTACCGATTCCACCTACATCATTCTGCATTCCCTGGGCCAGGCGGCATTCTATTTCCTGCCGCTGATGGTCGCGTATACATCCGCCAAGAATTTCGATGTTGAAGTTCCTCTGGCTCTTCTGTTGGCCGGCTTCCTGCTGTATCCGGATTGGGTGACACTGGTTACTGCCGGCAGCGCAACCGGATTCACTTCCTATTTCGGAATACCTGTACAGCTTCGAACATATAATGGCTCCGTTCTGCAGATCATCCTGTCTGTATGGGTCATGAGCAAGATCGGCAAGTGGCTGAATAAGGTTCTTCCCAATGCCGTACGTTATTTCCTGAAGCCGGTCATTCTGATGTTCATCATGTCTATCATTACACTGTCCGTTACTGGTCCGCTCGGCGGACTGCTGACCGGATATATCGGTGCCTTCATCGGCTGGGTCAGAAGCACAGTACCTTGGCTGACTGTTCCGGCAATCTACCTTTTCTCAGCAACCTTCGGAGTCTTCATGCCGGGCTTCCATCTGGCTCTGATCCCGATTGCCACGCAGAATTTTGCAACGCTTGGCTATGATGATGTCATTAATATCTGGTTCTTCTCTGGCACTACTGTTCCTGGTTTCGTTGCTCTGTGGACAGCTCTGAAGACCAAGAGCGTAAGAGGTAAAAATGTTGCTTGGCCGGCTGCTATCTCCGCATTGTTTGGCGGAATCAGTGAGCCTACAACTTACGGTATTAACTACAAGATTCCTCAGCTGTATGGTGTGACTATGGTAACAGGCTTTATCCTCGCTCTTTATAACGGTATTGTTGGAACAAAAGCTTATGCATATGGCGCCTATTATCTGACCAACCTGCTGCTGTTCTACAGCCCTAAGGATCCGGGCAACCTGACCAAGGCAATAATCGGCGTTGCAATAGCGGCAGTTGTATCGTTCATCGGAGTGTTCTTCACAAAGTGGACCTGGCCGGAAGATGATGATGATGAAACTGAAGGCGGAGAAGCGGCAGCTTCTAAACTCGCTAATGCGAAGCTGATTGCACCAGTTGAGGGTCAATTTATTGCGCAGAAAGAAATTGCAGACAAAGCATTCGCAGACGGAACCCTCGGCACCTGCTTCGCAGTAAAGCCTTCCTCTGACAACATTGTTGCGCCAGTCGCCGGGACCATCAATTCCGTCGCGGAAACCTCACACGCAGTCACGATCAAGGGAAACGATGGTTCTGAAGTCATGGTGCACATGTCGCTGGATTCCATGAAAGTGGAACCGGGAGACATTGATGTCAAAGTCAAAGTCGGCGACACGGTAACGGCCGGCGATCCGATCGCAATCCTGCATCGTGACAAGCTGGCTGCAAAGAGCATTGATGATACCGTGATTGTCGTTCTATTGAACAGCGCAAAGTACAGCTCTGTATCTGTAGAAGACAACGCAATTATCGCCAAGGCTTAAAACAGAAAACAAACGGGTCTGTGGGAGACAGACCCGTTTGTTGCCTGCAGGTTTTACTAAAATGATTTTGAGAAGGGAAATGTGCATATCAATGAGAGAAAAACTTGTATTTGTAAAATGTGATGATCACGAAGTGCCGATGAACATTGATTATCCGGATGAGGTGAAGAGTTCATATCCCTGCATGCTTCTGGTGCATGGATTCATGTCCAGGAAAAACGGCGACGGCCATATGCTCGGCAGAATCAGCGAAGCGCTGGCTACGAACGGCATCGTGGCAGCCCGGATTGACCTGGCCAGCATGGGCGAGAACCTGTACTCCCGTGAGTATTACGGCATGAAGACGCTGGTCAAGGAAACCAATGCGAGCTTCCAGTATCTTCAGTCTCTGCCGGACATTGATGAGAACCGGGTCGGCCTGATGGGACACAGCCTGGGCGGCAGAGTCGTCTTCACCTGCTCCACACTGCCGGCCAAGCTGATCGTCAGTCTGAACGGCGCTGTAAACACGGATGAGAACATGCCGATGAAGTACAATCAGGAGGATTTCGACAAGCTGGGATACAACATTTATCATTCCAGCGATGGCCGGGTGGAACTGATCTTCCCGAGGTTTTATCAGGAGATCACTGAAACCGTGAATTCCAACATCAGGAATTTCAAAAATCCGATCATGGTATGCATCGCGGCTGCTGACCCGACGCTGGATCCGAATATCGGCTACCGTTTCGTTCAGAACTGCGGCATGAAGAACGTGGAATCCATCATCATTGAAAATGCGAACCACACGTTCAATGCGAAGACCGGCGACTACACCAAGCTGAATGAGCTGATCAGCAAGCTTGTGCCGTGGATCAAGAGCAGGATCTGATTCCAAATAATTGAAATACTCGAGAAATGTTCAGAGACTTGGAATCTAAGAGAACCAGGCATCTGAACATTTCTGTCTTTCTGGAGATGCAGCAGAATAGAGCTGTGAAAACACAGCGGAAGGGAATCTTTCATGGCATTGATGACCATTCATTACCGTTCGGAGGTATTGCACAGAGATGTTCCGATCATGGCGTATCTGCCGGTCGATGATTTAAGAGGGAAACCGGTCAGAACCAAGCCGTTTCAGACGCTGTATCTTCTGCACGGGCTGGAGTACGACTGTCAGGGATGGGTTGTAAATACCCGCATTGTTAGACGGGCCAGGGAGAAGGGCATTGCCCTGATCATGCCATCCGGTGAAAACTCCTTCTATATTGATCACGAGGACAGCTGCAATCATTTTGGCGAGTATGTCGGTAAAGAACTTGTGGATATCACCCGGGGAATGTTTCATCTGTCCCACAATAGAACAGACACTTTTATCGGCGGATTTTCCATGGGTGGATTCGGCGCGCTGCGCATCGGTCTGAAGTACCCGGAGACATTCGGATCCATTACGGCGGTGTCCGCCGCCATTCATATTTTTGAAACAGATCCAGTGGTGACAAAGTATCATGAAGACCAGTGGTTCGGCATCCGCAGTGAAGCTATTCGATCGGACAAGAATCCCCGTGTATCTGCCGAGAGAATTGCCGCTGGAAGAGAACAGAATCCGGCTTTGTCTGCCCCGAGCATTTATATGACCTGCGGGAAGCAGGATACACTGCTGAAAGCCAATGAGAAGTTCAGCTCTTTTCTGAAAAGCAGAGGATTTGACGTAACATATGAAGAATTTGACGGTATTCACTGCTGGGATTATGTTGATGAGCGTATTCCGGGCATTCTGGACTGGCTTCCAATCGAACAGTAGCGCATACGTGAAGAAACTGCAAAGAAGTAATCTGAAATCGAAAAATCCTGTTATGATAAAAACAATCAGAACGGGACTTTAGAACCGCTAATGTTTCCAGCTGACCAAATTGAAAAGAGATGCCTTGCAATCCCGGACAGTTCATGCAATAATGATAATGCTTCTCAATAAGGAGACTTTATGAATCGACGTCAGACACATCAGAGGCAGGCAATCCTGGAAGCCATCCAGGGCAAAGGCCATCATATGAGTGCGGAAGAGGTCCTGAGCCGGGTGCAGCAGAATGATCCAGGCATCGGGCTGGCGACCGTCTACCGCAATCTGACTCTGCTGTGCGACATGGGGCTGATTCAGAAAGTGATCGAAGAAGGCGCAAGCTTCTACGACGGGAATCCGGAACCGCACTATCATCTGCATTGTCAGAAATGCGGCCGTTACCTGGACATGGACCTGCCGTATCAGAAGACGCTGGACCGCAAAGCCGCAGAAGCTGCGGGGGCGCGGATCTTCGGCCACACCGTCACCTTTGAGGGTATATGCCAGGACTGCCTGGCCAAAGAGAAAGAGGAGAAAAAATCATGGAACTGAAAGGCTCACAGACAGAGAAGAATCTTCAGACTGCATTCGCCGGCGAAAGCCAGGCCCGCAACAAGTACACCTATTTTGCAGAGAAGGCCCGCGAGGAAGGCATGGAGCAGATTGCCAATATCTTCCTGGAGACTGCCCGCAATGAACAGGAGCATGCCAAGCAGTGGTTCAAGGCTCTGAACGGCGGCGAGATCCCGGCAACGGCGGAATGCCTGCAGATGGGCGCTGACGGCGAGAACTATGAGTGGACAACGATGTACAGAGAGTTCGCGGAGACCGCCCGCAAGGAAGGCTTCACGAGAATCGCTGCACAGATGGAAATGGTCGCCAAGGTTGAGGCGGAGCATGAAGAGCGCTACAAGCAGCTCAAGGCCAACCTCCTGAACAACCAGGTCTTCTCCAAGGAGAATCCGGTTGTCTGGCAGTGCGAGATCTGCGGCTTCACCGTCATGGGCAAGGATGCACCGAAGGTCTGCCCGCTGTGCGGATATAAGGGATCCTTCTTCGAAGTCAAGAAGAACAATTATTAAGATTCACTGACCGGAATACGGGGTATCAATAAACAGGAGAGCAGACGGAAATGATCCGCCGGCCCTCCTGTTTTTCCTGTCCCGGAAAACGGGATTCTACACATTCTGTTCGAAGGCGTCTCGATGCATGATGGTACGCATAAAGAAGAAATAAACCAGGGAGCTCAGGCTCCAGGTGAAGGGATAGATCCAGTAAGCCAGGCCGATGAAGTGGGACATCTGCCCGACGGTCAGCAGAACCGCCACGCGGACGGCGCACCAGCATGTCAGCATGACCGTCATTGGTACGACCGGCCTGCCGGCGCCGCGCATGACAGCGCTGGCCACATGGCTGAAGCCCAGCAGGCAGTAGAATAAAGAGACGATGCGGGCCCGGCCGACACCGAAAGCGATGACATCCGGTTTGCTGCTGAAAGCGGCGATCATCTGCGGAGCGAAGAAGTAGAAGAGGACGCCGATCAGTTCAATGCAGGCGACTGCGGCCCAGAGGCCGAAGCGGATTCCCTCTTTCATGCGGCTGATCAGACCGGCGCCGCGGTTTTGCGAAACAAAGGTGCTCATCGCCATCGAGAAGGCGTTGACCGGAAGAAAGGCGAAGCCTTCAATCTTGACACAGGCGCCGATGCCGGCCATTGCGGCTTCGCCGAAGGAGTTGATATAGGACTGGATCAGTACATTGGAGAAATCAATAACGCAGGACTGCAGTGCGGTCGGCAGACCGTAGCGGATGATCTGCCGGAGCTCGTCTCCATCAAAACGGATCTTGGAAAGATTGACATGGATGTCACCGGAAATCTTCATCAGCCGGCGCAGGGAAAGCACTGCACTCAGCAGTTCGGAGAGGACGGTCGCATAGGCTGCGCCGGCAACGCCGAGCTTCAGGGTTCCGACCATGTACAGGTCGAGGACGACGTTGACGCAGGAGCTGAGGGCCAGGTAGTACAGCGGATGCCGGGAATCTCCGGCCGCCTGCAGGATGCCGACGAAGATGTTGTACATGACCAGGGCGAACAGGCCGAGGAAATAGATTCTGAGATAGATGGAAGCTTCCTGAAACACGGAATCCGGAGTGCCGGTGGCGCGCAGAATCGGATCCGCGATGAGGACGCTGATGATCGTCATGAGGACGCCGAGCACAAGGCCGGCCGCGACGGCGGTGTGGACGCTGCGCCGGATCCGTTCGCGGTTCTGGGCGCCGATATGGCGGGCGATGACGATGCTGGCGCCGATGGAGAAGCCCTGAAAGAAGCCGACGGCGAGATAGACGATGGAGCTTGTGGAACTGACCGCCGCCAGTGCGGAGCTGCCGACCAGATTGCCGACGATCAGGGAATCGGCGGTATTGTATAGCTGCTGAAACAGGCTTCCGATAAAGACGGGAACCGCAAAGGTGATGATTTTCCGGCGGAGGTCTCCCTCTGTCATCAGGGTTGTTTCAGCACTGCTCATATACGGGGAAGTCTATCATAGACCGACGCTGTTTCTCAACTGTGCCCGGGCGTCCGGATTGACCCGGCGCGGTCCAGGCTTCAAGATAGGAAAAGAAATCCAGGACAGGAGGAACAGAATCATGCAGGAGATCCGGACCTATGAAGAACTGAACGTCAGGATTTCAGAGCGACCGGCACTGCTGGTCTATCTGTCTTCCGCGGACTGCAGTGTCTGCGCGGCGGATTCCGTGCGCGTTCAGAGGCTTGCCGAGAAGATGGATTTTCCTGCGGTCTCCGTAGAAATCAGCCGGGTGCCGCAGGCGGCCGGCCAGTTGAATGTGTTCACGGCGCCGGCCGTGCTGCTGTTTCATCAGGGCCGGGAATACCACCGGCAGGCTCGGTTCATCGACTTTGCACAGCTGCAGAAGCATATGGAAGAACTGCTTGCCCAAACGGAATAATTCAAGCAGAATTCACCGGCTGTTCAAAATAACAGGGTAGAATCATATTCATGAAACCCATCAGAAAATGGATTGCAGCTGCAATGTGCGCTGTGCTTGCGCTGGGCGGATGCGCATCCTCCGCAGTCACTGCCGGAAACGCCGCTTCCGCCACCGCGGCCGCCGCTGTGGACGGGACTGCAGAAGTCACGGTTTTCAAAGCGGGCAGCGCGGATGCGATCCTGATTCAGACTTCCGAAGGCGCGGTTGTCATCGACACCGGTGAAAGCAGCTTCGGAGACAATCTTGTGGAAGCGCTGAAGGCGGCCGGCATCACGGAACTGCAGGCGCTGATCCTGACGCACTTCGATGCGGATCATGTCGGCGGCGCCGCAGAGCTGCTCGGCAGCATCACCGTAGATGCGGTCTATCAGAGCGATTATCCGAAGGACAGCGACGAATACACCGCCTATGTCAGTGCGCTGAAAGACGCCGGCATCACGGCGCAGACTGTGCGCAGCGGCGTCAGCTTCAGCGTCGGCGGCGCCTCCTTCTATATTGATCCGCCTCATCAGACTTCCTATGCAAGCAATTCTTCGAACAACTCCTCGCTGATCATCGAAATGACGTACGGCAGCACCCGCTTCCTGTTCGCCGGCGATGCGATGACGGAGCGTCTGGAAGAATACCTGCAGGAAGACCGCGGCACCTTCCAGTTCCTGAAAGTCCCGTATCACGGCCGCTGGCAGAACAGCCTGGAGGAACTCTTTGCCGCGGTGCAGCCGCAGATCGCCGTGCTGACCGCTGCCGCCAAGGAGGATACGGAAGAGACCACGTCCGCCCTCGAGAAGATGGGAGCTTCCGTCTATCAGACCAGCAGCGGCACGGTCCATGTGACCAGCGACGGCACGACGCTGAGCGTATCTCAGGAATAGAGTTTCAGAAAAGCCGTTCGTGAGAACGGCTTTCTTGACTACTGCGTGATGGCAACCGCTTTGGAATTGTGGAAGCTGTAGATCCAGGAACGGATCACGGCCTCCGGCTTCATCAGGTGCAGAGCCCGCTCATAGGCGTCAATCTGGGCGCTGTAGCGTTTCTTCAGTTCCGCCGGCGAAGCGCTGTCGCTCTTGAAATCGATAAGAAGGATCTCGGTTTCACCGAAGGCGACAAAGTCCATGGCCCCGGTGAGAATCTGCCGGTTTTCCGGATCCACCACATAGAACGGATATTCTTTTTCAATGTGCATCTTCAGCGCCTGCTGGTACAGGCTGCTGGTGCCGAAATCCAGGATCTTCTGGCAGTCGGCTTCCGGCAGACCACAGCCGTTGAGGTCGCTGCGGGTCCAATTCCGGTTCGGCAGGGCGGCGATGCATTCATGCAGGATCGTGCCGTAGCGCCGTCCGGTCTCCTCACCGGCGGTCTCCAGATCCGGCAGGAAGGTGACTTCAGAAGAGCTCGGCGTGACTTTCTGCGGATACAGAGACACGCGGCTCTGAAAATGCGGCAGCTCTGTTTCCGGCATGACAGCGGCGGGTGCGGAAGGCAGCTGCGCCGGCTCGGCGGTTTCAATGGAGAATTCCGGATCTGCGGAAAGCGCGGAAAGAATCAGGCCGCTGATGCCCCGGCGCTCACTGAGCGAAGCCAGCGTGATGGCCCGCGGCTGCGCCGGCAGCCTGGCCGGCTTTGCGGAATCGACGATGTACAGCTTTTCCTCCGCCCGCGTCAGCGCCACGTACAGCAGGCGGATGTATTCCTCCAGATCCTCCATGCCGGCCTTATACTGCACCGCCAGCCGCTGCACGCTGCAGCGGACGGTCCGTTCCGGAAGATCCAGATGCTTGATTCCAAGCTTCAGGTCATCATCAAGGATGACCGGGTCGCGGCGGTCCATGAACGGATTCTGATCGGTGCTCCACAGGAAGACGACAGGATACTGCAGACCCTTGGACTGGTGGATCGTGCTGACTGTCACGACATCATCATCCTGCCCCTTGTCGATAGCCTCGCCGGATTTCTCGTCCTCGGAGGCTTCCATGGATTCCAGGAATCCGTACAGGCTGCGGCTGTGGCGTTCAAACTGCACGGCCTTTTCATAGAGAAAGTCGAAATTCGCTTTCTGCCGGGGCTCCAGGAGATCGAAGAAGCGGCCGCGTCCGGCCAGCTGGTCCAGCAGGGCGCAGATGCCGTCCGTGCGGGCAACAGCCCGCAGATCCTGCAGGTCCCGGAGGATTTCCGGACGCTGCTTCTGGACGCCTTCATATAGGCTGCGGCTGCCAATCTTCAGAGCGGCGATCTCTTCGTCATTCAGATGGCAGAAGGAAGAGGTCAGCACCGCCAGCAGCGGGATGGGATCCTGAGGATCGCACATGGCCTTGATCAGGGCGATGACGTTTTGGCACAGATCCGACTGGTAGAAGCCCTCGCGGGCGTCGATGTCGTAGGGAATGCCGCAGGCGTCGAAAGCCCGCTTCAGATCAATCTTGTTCGCATGGCTGCGGACCAGAACCGCAAAGCTGCGGTAGGAGACGGCAGGATTCTCCGCCTTCAGCCGCAGAATTTCCGCGGCGATCCATTCCGCCTTGAGGCGCCGGGATCCGGGCGTATCCTCCGCTGCGGCAGCGTCTGCAGCGGTTCCGTCATCGCCGGTTTCTTCGTCGGCGGGAACGGGTTCGGTTTCCGGATTCGGGATGTTGATGAAACGGATCCGGGAAGGACGCTCCTTCTGGAAGTCCGCGCCGGTGGATACCGTATCCGAGTCCCCGTAGGAATCCGTTCCTCCGGGCACGTTCATCAGCCGGCGGAACAGCCGGTTGGAGAAGGCCACGATGGGTTCCTGGGAACGGTAGTTGTGCATCAGGCTGATGACTTCACTGTCCTCCCGGGCAGTCATCAGCCGCCGCATCAGGGCCGGACGGGCCTGGCGGAACCGGTAGATGGACTGCTTGACGTCGCCGACCCGGAAGACGTCATCCTCTTTTGCAATGCGCTCAATGATGGCGTTCTGCAGTTCGCTGGTATCCTGGAACTCATCGATCATGATCTCGTCCAGGGAATTGCGCACATCCGCCGCGACTTCGCCGTCCGCTTCGTTCAGGATGGCAAAGGCATAGCGTTCCATGTCATTGAAGTCCATGCCGACGGCGGCTTTCTTGAGCGCGAGATAATGGGCATCCGCAGAACGGGAAAGATCCAGCAGCGAGCGCACCAGCGGACTCAGTTCGCTGCTGTCGGCGACCAGCTGCCTTTCCTCATAGAGATTTTCCAGGAGACCGGCTTCCGCTTTTTTCATTGCGCTGCGGGCGGCGGTGTACTCGGTATTGGCCGTGTGCGTACCGGTTTCCGCCTGAGCCATGATCAGCAGTTTTTCCTGGAAGCCGGGATAATCACGGCGTCCGAGGCAGTCGAAGACAGCGGGCATCAGATTGCGCTTGGCGGCCAGCAGTTCGGGTTTCTTCATTTCCTCATCGCCGGCTGCGGCTGCGCTCATCTGTTCCAGCAGTTCCTGGATATGATCGCAGGAAAGACGCAGGCTGCCGTAGAAGGCATCCAGGATCTCCGGCTCAAAGTCCGCCAGCCGCTGCACCGGATGGTACATGCGCGTCGCCTGCTCATACCAGGCATCCGGATCAAAGGAGGCATCCGCATGGGTGCTGATTTTTTCGGTGATTTCCTGCAGAGAGTCATAATCTTCGCTGCGCGGGCAGAATACATTCAGCAGCCGCAGCAGCTCCTCATGACGGGCACCGTCAAATTCCTTGAGCGCCAGGTCAAAGGCTTCACTGCGCAGCGCCTGGGCCGTGCCTTCATCAAGGATGTTGTCCGCAGCGGCCGGATCGAGACCGATGACGCTGCAGTATTTCTGGATGATGGTCAGGCACCAGGAATCAATGGTCGTAATCTGCGCATTCACGAGCCGGGCCAGCTGGGCGCGGATCCACTGCCGTGTCTGGGGATCCTTCTCCTCATCAAAGCGGCGGTTCAGTTCGGCGGCGACACGCTTCTTCATTTCCGCGGCTGCGGCTTCTGTGAAAGTGACCGCCAAGATCCGGTCCAGGCTGACGCGGTCTTCGACGCAGCGCTTGATCAGGCGGGCCACCAGGACCCGCGTCTTGCCGGCGCCGGCGGACGCCGAAACCAGCACGTTTCTGCCCAGTGCCTGAATGGCTTCTTTCTGTTCGCGGTCGAAATCCATGCTCATTTTTTCGATCCTCTCTGAATGCTGAGACTCTGATCCGCCAGAACCAGCGGCTGCGCCGTACGGCTGTCGCCGTGATAGCGGCAGACCGGGCGGCAGTCACAGAACATGCATGCAGTCATCTGCGGGGACAGCGAAATGTCCCCTTCCAGAAGATGATCGCGGAAGTAGCGGTAGAGTTCTTCCAGGCACTGTCTGGACAGCGTCCAGGAGAACAGCTTGGAAACCTTCGGACTGACATGCGCTTCACTGGCATCCAGTTCCGTGGTCCTGGGCTCAAAGGTCCAGCCGTGCATTTTGCGGGAATCCAGATAAGCGGCGCGCTTCATGGCGGGGTCGTATTCCTGCCACTGCCTGTTCTTCCACTGATACGCATACAGCTTTGAAGAGACTTCCTTCAGGGAGAAGTAGTAGGCGCCGGCCGGCGTTCTGCCGGTGATTTCCGCGGCCGCCATCAGATACGACAGCAGCTGCAGCTGCAGACCGGCCTTCAGGTTCTTCTCGCTGAGCCGGTGGTCGGAGGACTTGTAGTCAAGAATGCGCAGGATGTCCTGGTAGATATCCATGCGGTCGATGGAACCGCTCAGGATGACGCGGGGATCGTCTGCGGTCACCGGCATCTTGAAGTGGTATTCCTCTTCCCGCGGCTGGAAGGAGGAATCCTGCTCCATGTCCTTGAGGAAGACCATCGAATTCACCAGGCCGCTGATCATCCGCTGCCGGGTCAGGGCGTTCTTCCAGGTTTCGTGCGGGTGCATGGCATCCAGCAGATCGAAGTACGGAGCGGCGATCTTCTGCATCTCTGCGGGTGTGATATCCGGATAGGCTTTGCCTCCGGCCCGCACGGATTCTTCCATGATTTTGTGCTGAATGGTGCCGATGGTATTGGCGGCCAGATCCGCCGGACTTTTATCGCGGACCTTCAGCCCGCTCTGGATGAAATAGCTGTATGGGCAGCTGAACCAGCGCTCGATGGAACTGATGGAACCGTAGAGAGCGCCCTCCGTCAGGAACAGATCCCGGGCGCTTTCCGGCTCCAGGCGGTGGGCGGCCTGGCAAGGATGGCCGATATCGGTCAGCGTCCAGCGGCTGCGCAGCACATGGCCTTTGGCGTCTTTCGGGAAGGTTGCCTCCACATCAAAGGCCAGTTCCACGGCGCGGCCCTGATAGTCATTGGTCGGATAGGAATAGACCAGTGTTCCGGCAGCGGCGGATTCGATCCATTTCAGATTGTCCCGGTATTCCTCGTAACGCTCCTGCAGGGACGGATAGCCCGGCAGGCAGGAGGCATAGTCTTCATCAAACAGTCCGGACAGATTCCGGAAACCCGGATAATTCCGGCCTGAGCAGCCGAGCACGTAAGCGGCTTTTGCCGGCGGCACCGGATGCTGCAGGTCTGTGACCGTGCAGAAATCCGTCTTCAGCTCCGCCGCTTCGGCTTCGATGCCGGCGATGCGCTGGGTCAGGAAGCGCACATCCTCGGCGTCTTTGACGGCGGGCAGGCTGTGCTCAAGCGTGCGCTTGATCTTCATCGCCGCATCCAGTTCGCGGCGGGACTTCAGCAGCGGGGACTTCTGCAGAACGGTAAAGGCGCGGACCAGCATGTCCTGCGCACTGCCTTCCTCCAGCAGCAGATCCAGTTCATTCCGGATCCGCTGGAAGTATTCTCCGGCCGCTTTTTCCCGCGGCGCGTACCAGTTTCTGCTGTCGGCGAAGGCGCTGTCTTTGAGGCGTTCGCTGACGGCCGGACAGACGCCCGGCTGCGTCATGCATTCTTCCAGAAAGGGTACGGCCGGATCCGGGCAGCGGCAGGAAAACGCGTCCGCCCTGATGGCGGCCAGAACATGCGGCACATCCCGGCAGCGGGCCAGATCCGCCAGCGCGGCGTAGGCTGCCGGAATCCTGAGCGGCACCCGCGTGCTGACGCAGCTGAAGGGGATCCCGTAACGGCGGAACACCTGGCCGAGCACCGGCAGGCTGCCGGCCGGCTCGCACAGGATCACATTGCAGGTCTGACGGTTCCGGCAGATCTCCTGGGCGGCCGCTTCAATCTCCTGGCGGATGCTGAGGGCATAGCGCAGGCTGCGCTGCGGATGCAGAACTTCCGGCTGCGGGCAGGAAACCCCGTCCCGGATCAGCCGCTTCAGCACCTGCGTCTGAAACGGATCCGTTTCAAAGCGGGTGCGGATCTCCAGATCCATGGCTTCAATCTGCTGGATATTCATCTCCAGATCCGCAATTGTGCGCTTTTCCTCCAGATCCAGAGTGAACGCTTCCGTCAGAAGCTGCCGGAGTTCCTTTTCGCGGCGGCTGCGCTGCGGCAGCTGGTCCGCGGAAATCTGAAAGAGGATGCACTGGCGGGCGAAGCGGAGGATCTCCTCCAGAAAAGCCGGATAGCCGAACATGGCGGAATACAGCGGGAACTGTTCCTTTTTCCGGCGCAGAAGCCGGGAAAACTGCAGCAGCGTCGCTTCGCGGTCCTCCCGGACGTCGCTTTTCAGAAGCGCGTTCAAAGTGGTCAGCCGGAGTCCGCTGACATAATTCTTGTTTTCTGGTTTCATCCGGTCCATCAGAATCCGGTCTTTCTGATACTCCCGGCAGAGAATGGTTTTCATGTTACTGTCATTGTAGCATAGCGGACTGCAGAAAAATGTACAGGGGGACCATGCAAAAGCCCCGGATCGCAAGATTATGAACGCCTGTTCGGCGGCTTCAACTTGCAACGGATTTCATTTGAGTTTTTACCAGACACAGATATAATTATGGTTGTATCTAGAACACCGGAGGGTAAACAAGAATGGCGATTATCTCTATCCTTGACAAACAGCTTGACAGCAGAAAGAACGGCGACGACTGCGCTTTCAACGGGTACCTGGAAGACTATCTGAACCTGGGGGATGAGATCGGCTCTCCGCTGAAGGAAGCATTCGAGCAGATTCTGGAAAAGGACCCGGAAGTGAAGATCTGCGTTGGTCTCAAGAGTGAGATCAACCGCGATGCGATCAGCAATCAGATCATCCGCTACAAGGATGTCTTCAAGCTGATGGGCAAAGCGATGGTGTATCCGTATATTCTGTATGCATCCAAGGAAGGCAACGACCGCGCTCTGCTGGTTGTGCCGTTCAGCAAATACAGCTTCATCTACGCGAAGGGCTACTACTACTGCATGACGGAACCGGGAAGCCAGTTCATCGACTGCAAGAACGAGATCGTCGCGATCAGCTCCGACAAGGCCGAGAAGATCACCGGCGCCTATGCGAAGCTGTTTGAGATGAAGGCGGGCGCGCTGCAGCGCAGCATCGACCGCGAGAGCTTCCACAGCTATGACGAACTCAAGGCGGATGCCATTGCGGCAGCCGACCAGCTGAAGGCGGATGCCCCGGCCGAGCTTGAGAAGCTGGAAGACAGAACCAAGGAGATCTACCAGCTGGTCATCAACTGGTTCCTGCTGAAGAAGGTCCTCTATGTGCAGTACATGGTCAACAAGGACATGCTGAACACCGTCCATGAGGGCAATGTCAAGAAGCAGCGCAATCAGGCGAAGATCAACGCCGACGAGATCAACTTCATGAGCTTCTCCGAACTCTGGAGATGCGGCACGCAGAACGAGCACCCGCAGCCGGCTGCAGAAAAGCCTGCTGAGGAGAAGCCGGCGGAGGAAAAACCCGCTGAGGCAGAAGCGCCGAAAGCGGAAGAACCCGCGGAACCCAAAGCGGAGTAACAGTGGAATGAATCCGGAGAGACCCGCAGATGCGGGCCTTTCTTTTGGTTATTATGGTATAATTCAATTCGCGAAAGGAAGGGAACCAACCGATGCATGGCAGCAATCGCAATCTGAACTGGCTGTGGTGGGTATTCTTCGCATTCCTGTTTACCGGGGGATGGGGAATTTTACCGCTGGTCGTGATTCTCGGCATCGTACTGGCCATCCTGACCAAGTCGCTGAAGACGAACCGGGACGACAGCACGGGCTACCGCGCGCGTCCGAATCTGAACGACTACAAGGCGTATGACACATCCTCTTCCAAATACTCGGCGGCGGACCTGGCGAAGGTCAATGTCGCCCTGCGCAAATACTTCCGCGACCACAAGAGCCTGGCGGTGCTGTCCGACATCGATCTGCGGCTCAGGGGCAGCGCCTACACGTCGCTGTCGAGCCTGGATGTCTACCGCAACGGCGACTATGTCTGCTCGCTGGATGCGTTCGGCGTCCGCTACCATGAGATGTATGAGGAGATCCTGGGCATGCTGGTGAGATTCTCCCAGCAGGATGCCGAGGTCTTTGATGCGGAAACAACGGAAACCGCGGCAACCGCCGAACAGAAGCCGCAGGCGGCGGAAGAGGCGCCGAAGAAGACGCTGAAGACCGCCCAGGAGTTCATCGATCAGATCAACTCCCTTAACAATGACATTCCGGATGAGGGCATCAGCAACGGTCTGTATCAGACCTGCTCGCTGCTGACCCAGATCCAGACCCTGCAGAAGAAGCTGCCGGGCAGCCAGGGCAAGCTGGAGAAGCTCTACCAGTATTACCTGCCGATTCTGGTCAACATCCTGCAGCAGTATTCCAATCTGCAGTCGGCCGGCGGCCAGAACCTGGCCAAGACCAAGGAGAAGCTGACCCAGACCATCGACCTCATCAACGGGGCGATGAAGACGATCATCCAGAGCATGACGGACAGCGATTTCATCAATCTGTCCGCGGATATGAGCACCCTGTCGGCCGTGCTGGAAAAGGACGGCCTGGCCGGAGACCATTCGATCTCCGATGCCGTGGCCAAGTCTTCTTCGGATCACACCGATGACATCGCGGCGGCGCTTTCCGCATCCCGCGGCGACGATAATTCCAAAGAGACGAAAGCACAGGCGCACGGAAATGAATGACCGCAGGAAGCAGAAGGAAGAGGAAAAAGAACGGCTGATGCAGGAGGTCCTCGGCAAGAACCGGGGCTTTTCCTTCGGCACAGCCGAAGCCGGAAAGAAGCTGGAGGAGTCCATCCACAGCAATGAGACCGCCAAGGAGACTTTCAAGGATCCCGATGACGCCATGAGCCAGCTGAACCAGGTGCTCAAGGCCCAGCAGAAGGAACTCGAAGAGATGAGCCGGCAGAACGGCATGAGCGACAATGACATGGAGCGCCTCAAACAGGAGATCCAGCAGGACTACGGCGTGCAGGTCAAGCCCGAGCAGCAGGAGAAGGCCATGGATTCGCGGGCCGTCTTCGACGATATCTACAACAAGGTGACCTCGAAAATCATGGGCCAGAAGGATGCGCTGCGGCAGCTGATGATCGCCTTCCGCCGCCCGTTTGTCATGGGCGAGGAGCCCGGCAAGGCCAAGAACGTCATTCTGATCAGCGGTCCGAAGGGATCCGGCAAGCATGCATGCATCAAGCAGATGGCGCGCAGCCTCTATGAGAAGCAGGTGTTCACCAGCGACGAGGTCTACACGATCGACATGTCGCTGTACGCCGGCGGCGCCCAGGAACAGATCTTCCTGCAGGACCTCTACAAGGCGCTGTCCGGAAACGGCAGCATCCTGTGCTTCGAGAACTTTGAAGTCGGCTATGCGCCGTATCTGCGCATGGTGGATTCGCTGGCCTGCGACGGCAAAGTGCTGCTGAACAAGCGCTACATTCTCAACAAGGGCCAGCTGATCGAAGCCCAGAACGGACTGGTCACCGACACCGTCGATTCCCTGTCCGCGCAGGGCAAGTATCTGGTCTTCATCACCCAGAACAAGATCTCCAAGGTGCTGGATTCCTTCGGCGCTGATTTCATGCGGCACGTGCTCGACCAGATCGAGCTGAAGCCGCTGGATGCGGATTCCGTCAGAGCCATCATCGAGATGCGGATCACGGAGCTGAGTGAAAAGTGCGCGGACAACCTGAAGCTGAAGACTGTCTGCTCGCCGGAAGCCAAAGCCTGGATCGCCAGTCATTATGACAAGGAAGAGGGGGCGGAATCCATCACCTCCCTGATCAATGATTTCTACATCTGCCTCAGCCAGGAGGTTCTCTCCCGGACGCTGCCGGCGGATGCCGAAGCCCAGATCGTCATTCAGGACGACGCGCCGGCGGCAAGAATCGGCGAAGATCTGATCAGCCTGGTGCGGGAGAAGACGAGTTCCAAGGAACTCGAGGAAATCAACGCGGAGCTGGATGAAGTGGTCGGCCTGGATCAGGTCAAGGACTACATCCGGGCGCTGCAGAGCCATATCAAGGTGCAGGAGATGCGCCGCCAGCAGGGCATGAAGACCAGCGAGGTTTCCAAGCACATGATCTTCACCGGCAACCCCGGCACCGGCAAGACGACCATCGCCCGCCTGATCTCCCGCTACATGAAGGCCATCGGCGCCCTGTCCCAGGGCCAGCTGGTGGAAGTCACGCGCGCGGATCTTGTCGGCCAGTATGTCGGCCACACGGCGCCGCTGACGATGAGCGTGATCAAATCCGCGCTCGGCGGCGTGCTGTTCATTGATGAAGCCTATTCGCTGTACCGCGGCAAGGATGACAGCTTCGGTCTGGAAGCCATCGACACCCTGGTCAAGGCCATGGAGGACAACCGCGACGACCTGATCGTCATCCTGGCCGGATACAAGAAGGAGATGGCGGTCTTCCTGGAGGCCAACAGCGGCCTGAAGTCCCGCTTCCCGAACCTGATCGACTTCCCGGACTACACCGGGGAGGAGCTGACGAAGATCGCCCAGTCCATCGCCAAGGGCAAGGGCTACCGGATCACGGACGACGCTCTGGCGCCGCTGACGGACTACTTCACGAAAGTGCAGTCCATCAACGCGGCGGAAGCCGGCAACGGCCGGCTGGCCCGCAACATCGTCGAAGAGGCCATCCTGAAGCAGTCGGAACGGCTGATCGCCAATCCCAAGGATGCGATGGATGCGCTGCAGCTGGCGGATTTCGATTTGACGGTCAAGGTGAAGCCGCCGGTGGATGACGCCGAAGCGGCGCTGGAAAAACTGGCTTCCCTGAAGTAAATCATGCCTGGATGTCCGGCGGTTCTTCCGCCGGACTTTCTTTTTGCCGGGAGGCGGGTGTTCCGGAGGGGAAAATGTCCTATAATGAAGACAGATATTTTCTGGAAATGATGCACAATTGCATTCACACGGAGAGAACACACATGAAAAAGACCATTATCCGATTCCTCAGCGCCGTCCTGGCGGCATCCTGCCTGGGCATGGCGCCGTCCGTGCCGGTCCATGCGCAGGCGGAAGACAGCACCGCCATCCGCATCCTGTTCACGCACGATCTGCATGACCACATCAGCTCCTACAAGACCATGAACGCGGACGGCAGCGTTTCCATGATCGGCGGCTACGCCTATCTGGCCGGCGCCATTGATGCCAACCGCAATGACAATACGATCGTCGTTGACGCCGGCGACTTCTCGATGGGCACGCTGTACAACGGCATCTATGAGACGCATGCGCCGGATCTGTCGCTGCTGGGCGCCATGGGCTATGACGCGGTGACCTTCGGCAACCACGAATTTGACTACGGTCCGGAATCGCTGGCGGCTTCCCTGCTGGCTTCCACGGACACCCCGGCGGTGCTTTCCGCCAACATCCATTTCACGGAGGATTCCGATTCCCAGATCCTCAAGCAGGCCTGGGAGAAGAAGGGCGGCGCCGCCACGAAGATCGTGGAAAAGGGCGGCGTAAAGATCGGCCTGTTCGGAGTCATGGGCGACGAGTCGGAGAGCGACATCGCCTATCCGGGCAGCATCACCTTTGACGATGAGAAGGAAGCGGCCAAGACCGCGGTGGCCGAGCTTCAGCAGCAGGGCGCGCAGTTCATCGTCTGCCTGTCGCACAGCGGCACGAACAGCGATGACTCGAAGTCGGAGGACCAGCTGCTGGCCAAGGCGGTTGACGGCATTGACGTCATCATCTCCGGCCACTCCCACACAACGCTGAACACCCCCATCATTGAAAACGGCACCGTCATCGTCTCCTGCGGCTGCTACGGCCGGAACCTGGGTCTGCTGGACGTCCAGGTCAGCGATGATTCGGTGGCGGACTACAAGCTGATTCCGATCACACAGGACATTCAGCCGGATGCGGCCATCGCCGCTTCCATCGCGGATTACAAGCAGGACGTGCAGTCGGAGTTCCTCGACAAATACGGCATCCAGTTTGACGACGTGCTGGCGCACAGCAGCTTCAGCTTTGACGATGTGAACACCAGCTATGACGTCTTCGGCAATTCCAACATCGGCGACCTGATCTCGGATTCCTATGTCTACGCCTACCAGCAGGCCGGCGGCAAAGAGCGCGCCATCGGCATCGGCGCCAAGGGCATCATCCGCGACGATATCTATCAGGGTGACGTGACCCTGAGCGATGTCTACAACACGGTGTCTCTGGGCAAGGGCAACGACGGCCTGATCGGCTATCCGCTGGCGCTGGTCTATCTGAGCGGCAAGGAGCTGAAGCAGGCGGCGGAGATCGACTGTTCGATCGGCCGCATCCGCTCGGATGCGCAGATGTACTTCAGCGGCATGAAATACACATATACGGACAGCCGCTTCATCCTCAACCATGTCCTCGACGTCTATGTCGAGAGCGAGGACGGCAGCTGGAGGCCGATCGATGAGAACAAGCTGTATCCGGTCGTCTGCAACTACTACATGGCGATGATGCTTCCGAGCATCACGGCCCTGACCAGGAACCTGCTGTCCTTCACCCTGAAGGATGCGGACGGCAATGCCGTCACCGACAACTCCTCCATCATCCTGCATGACCAGAACGGCATGGAGGTCAAGGAGTGGTCCGGCTTCATGAACTATCTGGAGTCCTTTGACAAGGATTCCTCCGGCGTCAGCATGATCCCGGCTTCCTATGAGACAGCCCGGGACACGAAGACGGCGCTGGGCTTCAACCTGCTGACGTATTTCCACAACACCTCCAAGGTCGGCTGGATCGTCTACGGCATCCTGGCGGCGCTGATCGCCGTCCTCTGGCTCATCATCCACCTGATCCGCAGGCAGGTCAGGAAGCACCGGGCGAAGAAGGCGGCGGGCCCTCAGGGCGCGCTCTGACTTCATTGACATCACCGAATGCCTAGCATAAACTTGAATCGAATATTCACCGGAAAGAAGGAAACCAATCATGAGTGAAGCCCAGAAACCAGCGGAACAGAAGATCTCCCTGACCCTGACGCCGGAGGAGAAAAAAGAGGAGAACGCGGCGATCCTGAACGACCTGACGCAGCAGAAGCAGCAGGAGGGAGCGCCGGCGGTATCCGCCATGTATGATGAGAGCCGGCTGTCGGATGACGAGAAGAAGACGGTCGAGGATTTCTCCAAGAAAATCGACATCACGCAGTCCAATGTGATCCTGCAGTACGGATCGGAAGCGCAGAAGAAGATCGCGGATTTCAGCGATACCGCACTGAAGAACGTGCAGACCAAGGATCTCGGCCAGATCGGCGACCTGATGAGCAGCCTAGTCGTGGAGCTGAAGGGCTTCAATACCAGCGAGGAAGACAAGGGTTTCATGGGCATGTTCAAGAAGGCCGGCAACAAGATTGAAGCCATGAAGGCGAAGTATGACAAGGCCGAGACCAACGTCGACAAGATCGCCGACGTGCTCGAGGACCATCAGATCACGCTGCTGAAGGACATCGCTCTGCTGGACCAGCTGTATGACCGCAACCTGCAGAATTCCAAGGAGCTGACGATGTACATCATCGCCGGCCGCAAGAAGCTCGAGGACGTCCGCGCCCATGAGCTGCCGGACCTGGTCGCCAAGGCCAAGCAGACCGGACTGCCGGAAGACAGTCAGGCGGCCAATGACCTGGCCAACGCCTGCGACCGCTTCGAGAAGAAGCTGCACGATCTGGAGCTGACCCGCATCATCTCCATCCAGATGGCGCCGCAGATCCGCCTCGTCCAGAACAACGACACGCTGATGACGGAGAAGATCCAGAGCACGCTGGTCAACACGATCCCGCTGTGGAAGAGCCAGATGGTTCTCGCCCTGGGCGTCAACCACTCCAAGGAAGCCATGGAGGCGGAGCGTGAGGTCACCAACATGACCAACGACCTACTGAAGAAGAACGCTGAGACCCTGCATACCGCCACGGTCGCAACCGCAACCGAGAGCGAGAGAGGCATCGTCGATCTGGAGACCCTCCAGCATACCAACGAGCAGCTGATCAGCACCCTGGATGAAGTCATCAAGATCCAGGCGGACGGCCACCAGAAGAGAGAGCAGGCGGAAGTGGAGCTGTCGAAGATCGAAAGCCAGCTCAATGCCAAGCTGCTGGAGATCAACAGCAGCAAGCCCGGCCAGAGCACCGGCGGCGCGCAGTAGCTGGAAAAACAGAGAGATTCTTCCCAAATTCCGGGAAGAATCTTTAGTACGCTGTAAGTGTAGTCGGACAGTACCAGCCAGGTGCTGATTCGCTGCACTTATTTTAAGATAAGGGAGTAATCCGGCCTGACGAGGGCTCTTTGGAGTAACTGCCTCCGAACAAAAAACTGTCAGCCACTCCCTTGTCTTAACTGCATTCGATTGAGCGAGTTGGGTCTGAAAGAACACCCAGGTATCCTGCTAAAATGATCAAAGATAAGTGTAAGTGGTCGCCGATTACACGCAGTACAACGCAGAAAGGAGATCACTTTTTATGTACAGCGTTGGCATTGATGTTTCCAAAGGCAAGAGCACAGTGTGCATTCTTGCACCACTCGGCGAGGTGATCCGATCGCCGTACGAGATCACGCATACCGAGCCGGATCTGAAGGAACTGGTAAAGCGAGTCAGGAGCTATGGCGGCAAGAATGATATCCGGGTTGTCATGGAAGCCACCGGTTCCTACAGCCTGCCGGTGCTTCACTATCTTCTGGATCAAGGATTGTTTGTATGCCAGGTCAATCCGCTGGCGATGAAGAAGTATCGCTCCGACATCAACTTCCGAGGTGTCAAGACAGATCGGATCGATGCGCTGTCGATTGCACAGTATGGCATCGATAAGTGGCAGCAGCTCTGTGAGTTCCAGCGTGCAGACCAGACGTATGAGGCGATGAGGCTGCTGTCCAGACAGTATCTAGCCTATCAGAGACCGCATGTGCTTCTTACACAGAACCTGGATCATGTGGTGGATCTGGTGATGCCTGGCATCAAGGATGAGTTTGACGGCTATGACCCTGCCACAGGAATTGACCGGCTGTCTGACTTTCTGGAGGAATTCTGGCATTACGGATGTATTACTTCTCTGGGGCCAAAGAAATTTGAAGACCGGTTCAGGAGATGGGCAAAGAAAAAGGGATACCGTTCACGTGCTGATAAGCCTTCCAGGATTTATCAGATCGCAAGTGAAGGAATCCCAAGTCTGGCATGTGACCAGATCACGAAGCAGATGGTTCAGCACACCATCGAAGCGCTTCGCGGCCTGAATCACGTGCTCTATGAAATATTAGCACAGATCCGCGAACTGGCCGAGCATAGACCAGAGTATCAGGCGGTCAGGGCAATGTCTGGGGTCGGTGAGGTCATGGCACCGCTGTTAGTCGCAGAAGTCGGAGATCCGCGCAGATACCACTCCGGAAAGGCGCTGGTCGCCTGCGTGGGTATTGATGTGCCGCCCTATGAATCCGGACAGTTCAAGGCAAAGGAGCGCCGAATCACCCGGAAAGGATCAAAGCAGCTCAGAAAGCTTGGATATCTGGCAGTACAGGGACTTGACAAGATCAAGCCCACAAAAGATACAGCTGTGTACGATAAGCTGATGAAGAAGCGTGCGGAAGGAAAGCCATACAAGCTGGCCATTGTAGCGGCGATGAACAAGTTCTATCGGATCTACTATGCAAGGGCCATGGAAGCTTACGAAGCAATAGGACAATAGTCGTTCTTACATTCTGACCCGAAAAAAACCAATCCGTAATTGGACTGGCTTTTCCTCATGCCTGAGTATTGATTGGAATTTACTGTTGACATCCCTTAGCGAGTTTTTTGTGCGGGAAGCACAGTTTCCGCGTTCTATAATGAAAGCAGAAGTGATTCCGGAAAGGACAATTCTCATGAACAGAAACACAAAAATCGGCATTACTGCAGCTTTGGGAATTCTTGTGATACTATCATTCGTTTTGGCCGGCTGGCTGAGCTCCGTGAAATTCAACGCCGGCAGCATCGCCTATCTCGACAGCAAGAAGCTGACGGTCACCGGCCTGGTGGCGACGGTCAGCGCCGCTTCGACAGCCATCGCCGCGATTCCGGGCGACGCGACCACGCCGATTGCCAACCAGCTGGCGTCGACGACTTCCTGGCTGCTGCTGGTAACAGTCGTCATCATTGCGGAAAAGTACCTGCTGACGATCCTGATCAAGGCCGCATGCATGATTATCCTGCCGGCCGGGATTATACTGCTGATTGTTCATCTGTGGACGGGGAAAGAACTGTCACGAAGTCTGGCGGCGAAGCTGATCGTCTTCGGCCTGGCGGTCTCCTTCATTGTTCCGGCCAGTGTCTGGGCTTCCAAGACCATTGAAACCACCTATCATGATTCCATCCAGCAGTCAATGGATGCGCTGGACAAGGATACGGCGGACGGGACGCAGAACGATGATTCAAACAAGAACATCTGGTCGGCCATCACGGATTCCGTCCAGTCGGTGACGGCGGATGTCATTGAATCGCTGAAGACGGAAGTCAGCAACTTCATCGATGCCGTGGCGGTCCTGGTCGTGACCTCCTGCATCATCCCGATTCTGGTGCTGATGGCGTTCAGCTGGGTGATCAAGCTTGTCTTCGGCCTGCCGCTGAGCATGCCGGACAAGCTGCTGCATCCGCTGGCGAAGAAACCGTCTCTGCCGGTGAACCAGCAGTAAAGCGGCCGATCAACAATCATCAAAAAAAGAACAGACTGAGATTCAAGCCGGGGACTGGCTTGCGACCGGCTCCAAATGAACGGAAATCGTATGAATGAAGAAAGCAGGACAGATAAATTCATGAAAACGGACGAATTGAATTATGATGAATTTCCCGGATTTACAGATGCTGTGGATGGTGCTGTCACAGTTGAAACCACAGGAGACGAGATTGGCGTTCATTACCTGCATGATGTGGAGTATGCAAGAATCAATGGTGTAACGCTTCATCTTCAGCTGCTGCTGCCGTTCACTAGAAATCATCCGGAAAAGCGCTATCCCTGTCTGGTCTTCATCCAGGGATCCGCATGGAAGAAACAGGATGTATGGATTCAATGCCCGCTGATTGCCGGTCTTTCCCGAAAAGGCTATGTCGTGGCCGTTGCGGAATACCGGCACTCTGGCATCGCGCCGTTCCCGGCGCAGATCCAGGATGCGAAAAACGCCATCCGCTTCATGAAGCTTCACGCGGAGGAATATCATGTCGATTCCGACGCGGTATTTGCCGGCGGCGATTCCTCCGGTGGACACACGGCCGTTTTCTGCGGAATTATCAAAGACGGAGATGTCCTGGATGACAGCTTATACCCGGGCGTTTCCGCCGATGCCAAAGGCATTCTTGATTACTACGGCTGCGTCAGCCTGCTGACAGAAAACGGCTATCCTTCTTCTCCTGATTATGATGCGGCGGACAGTCCGTCTGGAATTTTGATGGGCGGCGTTGATTTGAGGCAGAGGCCGGATCTGAAAGCGAAGATGTCTGCGGAAACCTACTTTAAGCCCGGATTCTGCATGCCGCCGACCATGATTGTGCATGGCACGAAGGACCGGATTGTTGGCACCAAAATCAGCGTCGAACTGTACCGCAGGATGAAGCAGTGCGGATTTGATGTGAGGCTGTATCTGCTGGAAGGCGCTGATCACGGCGGTGCAGAATTCTGGACGCCGCAGATGTGCAGCTGTGCGGATGAATTCATGAAGCAGGTTTTAAGCAAGACTGGTGAATCCAGAACCGCGGATGCGGACAGCATGCCATCCCGGTAACCGTACATGGCATCCGTAAGGCGCCGGACAGAAGAACAGGACATCAGCGGTTCACGCAAAGTAATCTTGGAAATTGTTCTATACTGCTGGATAATATCCGCTTGGATTTCTTCAAGTGGCAAAAGAAATGAAAAAAGGCTTTAAAACAGCCTTTTCATTGTTGCATAAAGGAAAACTTCATCTCGGATCTGAACTGCCTGAGGCAGCTTTTTTTGATCAGATGTCTATACCAGCTTCGGCAGGAAGGCGGTGGCCAGGCCCAGGAACAGCAGGAATCCGCAGCAGTCCGTGAACGTCGTGACGAAGACCGTGGAGGCCAGGGCCGGATCGATGTTCACTTTTTTCAGAATGACCGGAACCAGGAAGCCGGTCACGGTCGCGACAACCATATTGCCGACCATGGCCAGGAAGGTGACCAGGCCCAGATACCAGTTGTGGTAGAAAATCTGGCAGCCGACGGCGACGATGGCGCCGATGACGGCACCGGACAAGAGGCCGACGCCGAATTCCTTGAAGAAGATCTTCCTGCCGTTCTCCTTGTCCAGTTCGCCCAGGGCGATGCCGCGGACGATCAGGGTCAGCGACTGCGTGCCGGCGTTGCCGCCCATGCCGGCGATGATCGGGTTGATGGCGGCCAGGGCGACGATGGCTTCAATGGTGGCGGAGAACTTGGCGACGCAGGCGGCCGCCAGAACGGCGGTGGCCAGGTTGATGATCAGCCAGGGCAGGCGCGAGCGCAGGGCTTCGGGCAGGGTGTCATCCACCTTTTCCTCAGAACCCAGTCCGGCCATGCGGTTGAAGTCCTCGTTGGTTTCTTCCTTGATGACATCGATGACGTCATCGACGGTGATGACGCCCTTCAGGACGTTCTGGTCATCGACGACCGGCAGCACCATGTAGTCGTATTTGTCGAACACATTGGCGACCGTCTCCTGATCATCCTTGACGTTGACGCTGACGATGTTGGGATTGGTGATCTCCGAGATTTTCTTGTCGAAGGGCGAGGAGACCAGGTCACGCAGGGCGATGACGCCCTTGAGATGGTTGGCGCGGTCCGTCACATAGAGATAGTAAATGGATTCCGCGTCCTGGATGACGGTCTGCAGATACTCCAGCGTTTTCAGGACGGTGCGGTTGTCGCGGATGGTGATGTACTCGGTGGCCATCAGGCCGCCGGCGGTTTCCGGATCGTACTTCAGCAGTTCGGTGACTTCCTGCTTGTCCTCGCTGGTCAGCTTGGACAGGACGTCCTTGGATTCGGTCTCGTTCAGGGCGCCGACAAAGTCCGCGCGCTCATCCGAGCTCATTTCCTCCAGGACTTCGTGCTGCCGCTTGGCGGACAGTCCTTTCAGGAAGTCGTAACGCTCCTCGTCGTCCTCCTCTTCCAGAAGGTCGGCGACGTCTTCATCGCTCAGGCGGTTGAGGATCTTCTCAACCTCTTCTTCGCTGCACTCATGAATGGTATCGAGGATGTCCACCGGATGCATGTATTCGATGACATCCGCAAAATCGCGGTCAGAGGAGTTCAGCAGGAAGTCTTTGAGGTCTTTCTTGGTCATTTCTGTCTTCATAGGTTTTCTCCATTTTCATGATGAAGGAACCAGACCAGACAAAAGGCCGGCCGGTTCCGGGATTTCCGCTGATGCATATAAGACCCGGTACCATGCCGACCACCTCTTTTCGCTTCCGAGGACATTATAGACAGTCCGGAGGACTTTGTCGCCTGCTATTTTTGTGAAATTTCCGCATTCAGAGCGGCCAGGACAGCGGGAACTTCCGCCGGTCCCTGCACGTGCGGGAAGCGGGGATCCGGAACGCACAGGGGGTTGGCGGCGGACTGGACCGGATGAATTCCGTACTCCTGCGCTTTCAGCAGATTCTTCGGCAGATCGTCCACAAAGACGCATTCGCTGCCGGGCAGCTGCATCTGCCGCAGGGCGTCCTCATACATCAGCGGATCCGGCTTCATGACGCCGAGATCGCAGCTGAAGGTGATGGTGTCAAACAGATCCTCGACGCCGGCGAACTTCAGATAGGGATGGGAGCTCGGCCAGGTGTCGGATATAATGCCGACCCGACAGCCGTCTCTGTGCAGCCGGCGGACCGTCGTCTCCATATCCGGCAGCCAGACGTAGTTTGCGAAGTTCCAGACGTGCTCGCGGGCCATCCGGTCGCAGGTTTCCGCATCTGCGGGAAAGCCGATGCGTTCCGTGAACGCCCGGAAGAAGACCCGGAACAGCGCTTCCTCCTGCTCCATGGTCAGTATTTTGCCGGTATCCCGGAAAGCGGCGTCCGCGGCCTTGTCTTCCGCTTCCAGCCACTGCGCCGTCCGGTAGAGCGGCTTCAGCACAGCGGGCATGCACATCCAGAAATAGTCAGTGAACATCCAGTCGCCGCTGTGGGGTTTTTCCAGGGTCCAGCCCAGATCGAAGAATACGCCTTGGATTTTTGTCATCATCACACCTCTGCTTCAGACAGTATACGCGAAATGCCGCCGTGCTGTCACATCCCCGCGGCCGCGGCAGAGGGCCGGCGGGCATGGTAGAATAGCGCTGTGAGACGCCCGGTGCGAAAACTGATGTTTCTGATTCTCGTCTTTGTCATTTTGACCCAGACCGGTTTCTGCACGGCCGTGGCGCAGAAGCTGGGACTGCAGAAAACCGCGGAAAGCACGGCGGAGGCGACGGTGGATCCGGTGCCGCTGAACACCTACACCTGGTCCAGCCTGAGCGGGGAGAACGGGCGCTATTCCTATCATGACGGCATCTACACCTCCCTGTTCGGCATTGATGTCTCCGCTCACCAGGGCACGGTGGACTGGGCCGCCGTCAAGGCGGACGGCGTCCAGTTTGCGATGATCCGGGCGGGATACCGCGGGTATGAAAGCGGCCAGATTCATGAGGATGACTGCTTCCGGGCGAACATGGACGGTGCCAGCCAGGCGGGTCTGCCCGTCGGCGTGTATTACTTCTCCCAGGCCGTCACAACGGAAGAGGCTCAGGAGGACGCGCAGTGGGTCCTGAACGAGATCCAGTCCTGGCCGGTGGCCTATCCGGTGGTCTTCGACATGGAGGCGGTCAGCGACCATGACCGCATTGCGGATCTGAGCGTTGACCAGAAGACGGAGATTGCGGCGGCGTTCTGCGTGGTGATCCAGGAAGCCGGCTATGTGCCGATGATCTACGGCAGCGCCTCCTGGCTGCACAATGACATCCATATGGAACAGGCCGGAGACGGAGTGCAGTTCTGGGTCGCTTCCTATCAGCAGGCGGATCCGCAGTTCCGCTATGAATTCACCATGTGGCAGTACTCCAGCGAAGGCTCCGTAAAAGGAATCGACGGCAGCGTGGACTTCAACCTCTGGCTGGAGAAGATTCAAAAATAGGATATAATGATGTACGGGACAGAAAGCAAAAGGGGTAAATTAGAAACTATGGGAATACGCGAAAAGAAAGCCAAGGAAACAAGAGAAGCGTTTTTGGATGCAACCATCCGCATGGGCGCCAAGTACGGTCTGGAAAAGCTTACGATCAAGAAGATCGCGGAAGCATCGCCGGCAGTCGCCGCGACCTCCTATCTGTATTTCAAGGACAAGGATGACCTGATGAACCAGGCCTTCCAGAAAGTGGACCGCTCCATCGCCACTGCCTTTGACCACGCGCTGGCCGAACTCAGCGGCAGAGAGACTCTGCAGCAGATGGCGGAGAAACTCTGGGATGTGTATTTTGCGAAGCTGATGTCTGACCGCGACCAGACGCTGTATTATTTCGCCTTCCGCAGTTCACCGCGCTACAACAAGGAGATCCAGCAGGCGCAGCTTGAGTACTTCAAGTCGCTGGTGGAATTCGCCGGCGTCATGAACCAGAAATACCATGTGTTCGACCACGTGGAATGGATTGTGTTCTGGAATTTCCTGATCGACGGCACGCTGATGTTCGCGTACCGCATCCTGATCCAGGACATTCCGGATACACCGGAAAACCGCGCGAACATGCGCCGCATGTGCGTCGCCGGAGTCCTCGGCGTCGCGGGAAAGTAATCGCTGTCACCATTAAAATGGAAAGCGGAGCGCTGGCTCCGCTTTTTACTTGTATTCTGTTCCGTCCGCCGGCACTTCCCGTACGGCCTGCCCCAACAGCACCGGTCCGGCTTCACCGCGGGTCAGATCAAGGATCGTCTGCGTGATGTCCGTCTCCGTGAGAAATTCGCAGGCAACCTGTTCCCCATAGTGAAACTGCGGTTCCACGGTATGGGTCCGCAGCCAGGTCTCCAGCCTGCCGGACAGGGAATAGGGATATTCGAGCCGCCAGCTCAGGAAGGTCACATCCCGCAGCTTCGCCGCTGCCGCCAGGCAGCCGGTGACGGCGCCCGCATAGGCCCGGATCAGACCGCCGGCGCCCAGCTTGATGCCGCCGAAATAGCGCACGACGCAGACGCAGGCGTCGGTGACGCTGCTGGCCAGCAGAGCTTCAAGCATCGGCCGGCCGGCGGTTCCGGCCGGTTCCCGGTCATCGCTGGAGCGCTGCGCCTCGACCGGAGCGGACAGCTGCCAGGCCGTGCAGACGTGGGTCGCATCCGGATATTCCCTGCGGATGCGGGCGATGTATTCCCGGGCCTGGGCTTCACTGGCGATGCGCACAGCGCAGGCGATGAACCGCGACTTCTCGATGACGGTTTCTTTGCGGGTTTCTTCAGCCAGATGCATGTGAGCTTCCTCTTTCTCCGTTTATTCTATCTGAAGTATAATAAATATACTATGAGCAGAATTCATAAACTGGATGCCCAGACCGCGAACATGATCGCGGCCGGCGAGGTCGTTGAACGGCCGATGGGCGTCGTCAAGGAACTGGTGGAAAACGCCATTGACGCCGGCGCCCGGCGCATCCGCGTTGACGTGCTTGCGGGCGGCATTCAGAAGATCACCGTCACCGATGACGGCTGCGGCATGGACAGCGAGGACGCCGTGCTGGCGTTTGAGCGCCACGCCACTTCCAAGATCGCCGGCCAGGAGGATCTCTGGCAGATCCATACGCTGGGCTTCCGCGGCGAGGCGCTGCCTTCCATCGCGTCCGTCTCGAAGCTGACGCTGTCGACGTCCGCCGGCAGAGAGGGCACCCGGGTCAGAAAGGAATACGGCGAGACGGTTTCCGCCGCGCCCTATGCCTGCGACCAGGGCACGGAGATCTCCGTGGAAGGGCTGTTCTACCGGACTCCGGCGCGCCTCAAGCACCTGCGTTCCGCCTCCTATGAGAATTCCCTGATCCAGGATGTGGTCACGCGCTTCGCGCTCTCGCATCCGGAAATTGCTTTCGTGTTCACTTCCGACGGCAAGGAGGCCTTCCGCACCAGCGGCCAGGGCAACCTTCTGGAAGTGATCTATCAGGCCTACGGCAAGGAAGCCGCTGAGAACGCCGTGAAGACGGAGTTCCACGACTTTGACTATCAGGTGGCCGGCTATCTGGTCAAACCGAACATCACCCGCGCCTCGCGCAGCTTCATGCACGTGTTCCTGAACGGCCGCATGGTACATACCTACCGCCTGTACAAGGCGATTCTCGACGGCTATGAGGACTTCATCGTCAAGGACCGCTACCCGGTCGCCGTGCTCAGCGTCACCATGGATCCGCATCTGCTGGACGTGAACGTTCATCCTTCCAAATGGGAGGTGCGCCTGTCCAAGGAGATGCAGCTGGAATACCTGATCCGCGACCAGGTCCGCGCCGCCCTGCGCAGCACCGTGCTGGCGCCGAAGGCCGAGATCCAGGAAGCAAGGCAGTATGCCTGGCAGCCGCTGCGCATGAATACGGATGACGCGTCTTTGGCTGCGCCGGCATCTTCCGCCTCCGCGGAAGCCGCGCGTCCGCTGGATCTGCCGCAGAGCGCTCCGGCGGCGCAGGAGAGCCTGCGCATCGAGGAAAATGTTCCGTCCTATACGCCTCAGAGCATGATGCTGTCGTTCCCGGAGATGAAGGTGATCGGCCAGCTGCATGACAAATACATTCTGTGTTCCTGCGAGAAGGGCCTGGCCGTCATCGACCAGCACGCCGCCCAGGAGCGTGTCCATTACGAACAGATCTCAGCGACGCTGAACAAAAATCCGTCGATGATCGACTGCCTGGTGCCGATCGTTCTGCATGCCGGCGAGGATATGGTGCAGCGGGTGCAGGAGCTCAATGACGCCGTCCGCGACCTGCATGTCACCTTTGAGCCCTTCGGCCCGGACACCTTGGCGGTGCGCCGCGTGCCGCTGTGGATGAAGGAGATCGAGGAGGAGAAGTTCCTCGCCGATGTACTGGACTATTTCCGCGACGAGAAGCAGTCCACCTATGCACGCATGGAGAAGCACAAGATTGCGACGATGGCCTGCCATCATTCCATCCGCTTCAACCACCGCCTGAATCCGGAAGAGATGCAGGAGGTCGTGAATCAGCTGTCCCGCTGCGAGAATCCGTACCACTGCCCGCACGGCCGGCCGACCTTCGTCATTCTGGACGAGAAAGAACTGACCCGGGAGTTTCTGAGATGAGGAAAGTCCTGGTCATCGCCGGGCCGACGGCTTCCGGCAAGACCGGTTTCTCGCTGGCCTGCGCCAGCCGCTTTCAGGGCGAGATCGTCAGCGGGGATTCCATTCAGGTCTACCGCGGCCTGGACATCGGCTCCGGCAAGATCCGCCCGCAGGAGATGCAGGGCGTGAAGCATCATCTGATCGACGTGCTGGATCCCGGCGAGCCCTGCAGCGTGGCGGCGTTTCAGGCCATGGCCAGGAACGCGCTGGATGCCTGTGCAGGCCTGCCGATCCTGGTCGGGGGCACCGGCCTTTATCTGAAGGCCTGCCTGTACGACTATGTCTTTTCCAAGGAGAAGGAAACAGAGCCGGCGGATCCGCAGCTGGAGGTGCTGGACAGCGAAGAGCTGTACGGCATGCTGAAGGAGCAGGATCCGAAGCAGGCCGAGAAGATCCATCCCAACAACCGCCGCCGCATCCTGCGCAGCCTCAGCATTCTGCGCCGCACCGGCGTGCGCCAGAGCGAAGCCATCAGCGCCCAGCAGCACGCGCTGGTCTATGACGCGTTCATCGCCGGCTGCACGATGGAGCGCAGCGTATTGTATGAGCGCATTGACGCCCGGGTGGAACAGATGGTCCGGGACGGACTGGAGCAGGAGGTCCGCGGCCTGATCGCTTCCGGCGTGAAGTTCAGCGATCCCTGCATGCGCGGCATCGGCTACCGGGAATGGCAGCCGTATCTGGACGGGCAGGCGGATCTGCAGGAAACGGTCGCCCTGATCCAGAAGCACTCGCGCCAGTTCGCCAAGCGCCAGTACACCTGGCTGAACCACCAGATGCCGGTGCACTGGTTTGACAGCACGAAGATAGATGAGCAGGAGAGGATCCTGACGGAGATACAGGCATGGATGAACGCTTAGAGCGCGTCCGGCTGATGCTGGGCGCAGAACAGGTGGAGAAGCTGAAGCGTGCCGCAGTGCTGGTCGCCGGCGTCGGCGGCGTTGGTTCCTACGCGGCGGAAGGCCTGGCCAGAAGCGGCGTCGGCCGCCTGATCCTGATTGACAAGGATACGGTGGCGTCCAGCAATCTGAACCGCCAGATCATGGCGGTGCGGGAAACGGTCGGTCAGGGCAAATGCGAAGCCATGAAAGCCCGCATCGAATCCTACAGCGGCTGCCAGGTCACCTGCGTGCAGGCCTTCCTTGACGCTTCAAATCTGGACTGGATCCGGCAGGCGGATTTCGCGGTAGATGCGATAGACACGGTCACCAGCAAGCTTGACTTCGTCGAAGCCTGCCATCAGTACGGCGTGCCCTTCGTCTGTTCACTGGGCATGGGCAACCGCCTGGATCCGTCCCGCGTCTGCTATACCGATCTGGCCAGGACCAGCGGCGATCCGCTGGCCCGGGCGGTACGGGCCATGGCCAGAAAGCGCGGCATCGATTATCCGGTGCCGGTGCTGTTCAGCGATGAGCCGCCGGTGCGCCAGAATGAAGTCGTGGATCCGGACGGGAAGACCCGCAAGGACCGCATTCCGCCCGCCAGCATGATCTTCGTGCCGGCTGCGGCCGGTCTGCTGGCCGCCAGCATCGCGGTCCGCACGCTGATTCAGAAGGAGAACGCATGAAGAACAATTCTTCCAAAATAAGACAGGGACTGATCACGGAAGGGATTCTGGGCGGCTGCGTCTGCGGCTGCCTGCTGTCCATTCTGATCCTGCTGCTGTCGCTGGGCGGCGGCACGCTGGATGTGAAAGGTCTGTATGTCTGGATCCTGATTGCTTTTCTGGGCGGCCTGCTGGCCGGAGTCGTCAGCACGATGTCTTCCTGGAACCGGATCCGCCAGAAGATCCGGATTCTGGAACTGCGCTACGGCGGCCGCTTCGACGGCCAGCCGCTGCACATGCTTGCAGAAAGCCGCACCGTCTATGTGAATGACGGCTGGCTGGTCTATCACAGCGGCCGCGACTACCGCATCTTTGCGCGGCCGGAAATCGCCGCGGTTGATCCGTACCATGTCCGAAACCCGAAGACGGCCTGCGCGGTGCTGCATCTGAACAGCGCGGGAGGAGACGCCGTCGTCGCCTATGCCGTTTCCGCCGATGAGGATTTCCTGGCGGCGGCCCGGGAATGGGTGAATGCGGCGCCGCAGCCGGCGGCCGCAGTCCAGAGACCGGCGCCGGCAGAAAACCGGGCGCAGACCTCGGCCGCACGGCCGGAACCGGTGCAGCCGGACCGGCAGGTGCACACGCCGGACATGCAGCCGCTGCATCAGACCCGGACCGGGCACAAGATCCATCCCCTGGTATGGGTCGTGCTGGCCGTCATCCTGGCGCTGATCCTGACGTTCGCCGGTTTCTATACCTTCCATGAAACGCATGTGCCGCAGGACTACCCGGAGAGCACGCAGTCGCCGCTGGGCGGATCCAGCCGCCGGGCTTAAGCCATACAAAGGCGGCGGGGATGTCAATTGACATTTCCGGAAAGCCTATTATATTGAAAGTACCCGAGATTTCCGGGTTGTATCCCTGAAAAAGGAGCGGATAAAGCATGAGTGAATTCAATTCCCAAGTTTATACAGAGTCACAGGACGGCCTGAGAGCCTATATCCTGAAAGTCTTCAGCCGGATGGGCTGGGGCCTGCTGATCACCGCCGGCGTCGCCTATCTCTTCAATGTTCTGCTGAGCACCGGCAGCGAGGCCGCGGCCGGCGTCTACATGATCTTCGCGATGGTCTGCCTGGTCGCGGAACTGATCATCGCCTTCACCCTCAGCCTGCGCCTGAACAAGATGTCGCTGCAGACCGCCACGGTTCTCTTCTACGCCTATGCGGCGGTGACCGGCGTGTCCTTCGCGGCGATCTTCACAATCTACACTTCCTCGGAGATCTTCATCTCCTTCCTGTTCACGGCAGTTCTGTTCTTCAGCTGCGTGGCCATCGGCCATACCACCAAGGTGGATCTGTCCAAGTTCGCCGGCATCATGCTGGGCGGCCTGATCACTCTGCTCATCCTGTCCGTCGCCGCCTGGTTCATTCCGGCGCTGCGCAACAGCCTGATGGTTTCCTATATCGGCGTCATCCTGTTCTGCGCGCTGACCGCCTGGGACATGCAGAAGATCAAGTCTTACTACTACGGCCTGAGCGGCGATGAGGTCATGCGCTCCAAGATGAGCATCATGAGCGCCTTCCAGCTGTATCTGGATTTCATCAACCTGTTCCTCTATGTGCTGCGCATCGTCAGCAACTCCAGAAACAGAAACTGAGCATTTCCACAACCGAAGAATCAAGCGGAGCCCTTATGCACCTGCTGCATGGGGCTTCTTCATACACACGGCCAGCGGTTTCTGCTAGTATCTAGGTAGAGGTAGAACATGAGACTGTCGGAACTGGGCTTTCAGGATCTCTATCATCAGTACTTCATCGTCGAAGGCGATGATCTGACCGAACGGTTTTCGGGGCAGGTCCGCATCCGCGAGGAGGACTGCTTTCTGCTGTGCTCCTGCTACATTGAAAAGAGCTCCGGCATCCTGATGTTCAACGCCATGGCGGTCGGCTCCTCCTGGAACCGCTGCCGCAAGGGCTTCAGCCGCAGCGGCATGCTCGGCGTGTTTCTGCCCGGCGAGATCATGGACTGCGAGGCGCGGATCATCGATCCGGACTTCGACATGGTCGCCAAGAACAAGCCCTGGCAGGAGGCCGCGGAGATGGGGACGGACGAAGACGTCCTGATCACCCGCCGGGAACCCCGCCTGGATCCGATGCGCGACATCAGCTATCCGGACGTGCTGACGGCCGGCGTGCTGCACACCAACGGCATCTACGAGGTGCAGATGCGGGCCAGCCGCTTCAACGGCCCATTCCTGGAAGGCCGCCTCTGGCAGGAGCCGGTCCAGCGGATTGGCATCCACAAGGATGATCTGCTGCGGGCGCTGCCGTACCAGGCGGAAGACGGATTCC
>Ga0183095_10062_pt4 | contig 41041 bp, 36 predicted proteins | sample BioMet4_FD_130346 | JGI IMG/M metagenome (GOLD analysis project Ga0183095, IMG submission 130346) | Microbial communities from bioreactor (seeded with sewage sludge) at LBNL, California, USA - Biofuel metagenome 4 (v2) (version 3) | ecosystem: Engineered > Bioreactor > Anaerobic > Unclassified ...
CAAGTTGGTAGCTGTCTGACGACAGCCACACACCTTGCCAAAGGCTGCGCCTCTGGACTCCACAGCGCATTCGGCGCTTCGCTTCTCACGCGCTGAAAAGGCAGGAAAGGCATGAAAGCAAAAGACAAGACCCTCGCGCGTTTTCAGTGCCGCCGGACGCTCAGGCTTACCGGCGAGGAGGACGCGCGTTTGAGCGGACAGGCGGCAATCGCCGGAATCTCCGTTTCCGAATACATGCGCCGCCTGTTCTTTGGGGGCAGACCGCTTGTCGCCAAGACGGACGGCCAGACCATCCGGGAGTTGCGGCGACTTGGCGGCTTGCTCAAATACAATTTTGAAGCGGTCAGGGAAAAAGGCGGGAGGAATGAGCTTGCGGAATTGAGCGCGACCCTGAACGCCATACGGGCGGTCATTGAGAGATTGAGCGAAAGATAATGATCCTGAAAAAGCTGAAGCGCACCAATTTTGAGAAGCCCAAGGCGACCATGATAGCCGCCCTGGTGGACTACATCTTTGCCGAAAAGGACGAATACGGCAACGACAAGCTGATGTATTCAGGAGCGTTGAACTTCATCACAGGGACTTTGGCGGCGCAAAAAAATGAAATGATTGCTCTTGCCGAGGAATCCGTACAAAGCAAAATGCCGATTGCCCACTGGGTTATGTCCTGGCAGGAAAACGAACTGCCGAGCCATGAACAGATTGACGAGGCCGCGCATATTTTTCTTGAACGCATGGGTTTACAGGAACATCAGGCGTTTTACACCCTGCACGGGAACACCGGCAATTATCATGTGCATATCGCCGTCAACCGGACAAACCCCTACACCATGAAAACGGTTCAGCCGCACCGGGGTTTTGACATTGAGGAAGGCCACAGGATAGCGGCCCTCATAACCCACAAGCAGGGCTGGGCAAGTCAGGAAAAAGCCCGTTATCGCGTCAACGAAAAAGGCGAGATAGTGCGCAATATAAAGCAGATACCGTTTCTTGAAATGCCGCAAACCGTCAAGCCCACGGCCAAGGCCGAAGACTTTGAAAACGCTACCGGCGAAAAATCGGCCATGCGTATCGCCCAGGAGCGCGGCCACAAAATCATCAAGACTGCCGGAAGCTGGAAAGAACTGCATGAAAAACTGGCGGCGGTCGGCTTGCGCTTTGAAAAGAAAGGGTCAGGCGCAATCGTGTTTGTGGGTGAAACAGCCGTCAAAGCCTCGTCCATAGACCGCAATTTCGGCTTGTCCAGGCTCTGCAAACGGCTTGGCGAGTATAAAGCCGGAGTGTACCCGCCGGAAGCGGAGGACATGCCGAAAATTGAGCCGGAGCCGGTCAGCGAAGTTTTCATCGAGCAATGGCGGGAGTACCGGCAGGCTCGCGCCGATGAAGCGGAGCGCCGGAGAAGCGGCAGGAAGCGCGTTGCCGCCGACAGGCGGCGAATACGGGAGCGACAGCGGGAACAGCGGCGAAAGAGCCTTGCCGCCCTCGCGCCGCACGGCCTCCCCATGCTGAACATTGCCCGGCATTTTCTCAAGGAGCAACAGCGGGAAGAAAGGGAACGGCTACGGGAAGAAACGCCCAAGCCCACGCCGCTGGGCAGCTTCAAATATTGGCTTGGGCGGAAAAGCAACCGCCTTGCCAATCTCTGGCGCTTCAGGAAGCGCATAAGGCCGGATATGGAAGTCAGAAAATTCGAGTTTCCCAAAATCGGCAGTCTGGCCGCGCCGTACCGCGCCTGTCTGGAAATTCTGCAAAAGGAAAATCCCGGAGCTATCGACGCTTCCCGCATGGACAGCCTGCTTGCCCTGCACATGCGCCTTGCCGGATACACCCCGCAGGAAACCGCCAATGAAATGTACAGGCAGGCCCGTCCGCTCCGGCGGGAGAAAGAAAACCGCGACTGGATAGACTATGCCCGGCGCATGGTCTGGTACGCCTTTGGCGCACCCGGAGATATTGACCTTGCGGCGGCCAAGCCCACAAAAGAACTCATACAGACGTTTCAGAGGGAAGCGGAGCGGATTGAAGCCGAGCGGCAGAAACCCAAGCCGCCGGAAGAACAGCCGCAATACCGTATGAGAATGCGCTGAAACACGGAGAGCGCCCTCAAACAAGGCGCTCTCCGTGTTTTATCTAAAGCCGGTAGGCTGGCTTCAGACACTAAGACCATCACTTCACGGCGCTTTTCAAATCTCCGTACCCCTCTTTGTCCATGTCGTCATAGTGGATGAACCGTATCGCCAGACTGTTGATGCAATAGCGCAAACCGCCACGGTCTTTCGGGCCGTCGTCGAAGACATGGCCGAGATGCGAGTCGCCGACCCGGCTGCGTACTTCGGTGCGCAGCATACCGAAACTTCTGTCTTTGTGCTCGGTGACCACCACCGGCGAGATGGGCTTGGTGAAGCTGGGCCAGCCGCAGCGGGAGTAAAACTTGTCGGCGGAAGAAAATAGGGGCTCGCCGGTTACCACGTCAACATATATGCCCGGCTCTTCATTATCCAAATACCGGCCTGAAAAGGCCCGTTCAGTGCCGTTTTTCTGGGTTACATTGTATTGTTCCGGGCTGAGCAGCTTTTTCAGCTCTTCGGCCGGCGGCTTAGAGTAGTTGCTTGCGTCCAGCGAGTCTCTGTCGCTTGCAGGAATATCTTTGAGACTGTCAAAGCTGATATGGCAATAGCCGCCTGGGTTCTTTTTCAGGTAATCCTGATGGTATTCCTCGGCCGGATAGTAATTTTTCAGGGGTAGAAGCTCCACAGCCAGAGGCTGCGAATATTTGCCCTGTATCTCTTTCCAGACCTTTTCCAGAACCGGCTTGTCGGCTTCATCGGCGTAATACAGGCCGGTTCGGTACTGGCTGCCCAGGTCGTTGCCCTGCTTGTTCACACTGATGGGGTTGATGATCTTGAAAAACTGCTTGGTCAATGTTTCCAGGCTTACTTTGGCCGGGTCGTAGCTGACGTGCACGGCCTCGGCATAGCCGGTTTTTCCCGAGCAGACTTCCCTGTAAGTTGGTTTTTCAGTATTCCCGTTGGCGTAGCCGGAGGTGACGTCAAGCACACCCGGAATACGCGAAAAATATTCTTCCACACCCCAGAAACAGCCACCTGCGAAATAGGCATCTTTTAGGGGTTCAGTTGCTTGGGCGCTTACGCCAAAAAAGCCTGAGCCGAGTATGACCGCAGCCAGCATGAGTATATTTTTTTTCATAATATCACCTCTCTTGCGCGCCGAGGTTTGAAAGTTCCTTAATGACGCGCTCGTTGGATTCGTCTCCGACGCTTTGTTTGAACAGCCTGCCGTCCTTTCCCAGATAGACGAAAGTAGGGTAGGCTCTGATTCCGAATTCCTTGGTTAAAGCGCCGTTCTCATCGAAATAAATCGGGAAAGACAGGCCCTGCGCCTTGGCCCAGGCAGTGAAATCATCCTTGCCTACCTCGCCGTTCAGGCCGGGAGCGACCACGGAGATAACGGCTATATCTTCTGAGCCGGCATACTCGGCGGATAATGCCGCAAAATCCTCGAGACCGGCCAAGCAGAGCGGGCACCAGGTAGCCCAGAACTTTATACACACAGCCTTGCCCCGGAAATCGTCCAGGCTGGCCGGGGCGGCGTTAAGGGCCTGCATGCGGGCGGGATGCCTTTCAGAGTTTGAGACTGGCTCATTCTGCCCGGCCCTCAGCAACGTGATTTGCCCCCAAATCATCCAGCAACCCATAAGGATGATCAGGATACCCCCGGCAATTTTTATTTTGGGAAAATGCGGATATATGCCTTTGATGCGCCCAAACAGACTCCTTGAGCCAAGGGCCAGCACGGCAAAGGGCAGGCTCAGGCCGAAAGCATAGACCAAAAGCAGCCCGCCACCGGTAAGGGCGCTGCCTTGCTGTGAGGAAATGCCGAGCACTGCCCCCAGCACCGGCCCTACGCAGGGCGTCCAGCCGAAAGAGAAAAGAAAGCCGAGGGCAAACGCGCCGATCAAACCTTTGCGTGGATTGAAAGCCACATCCAGCTTTTTTTCCCGTTCAAGCAGGGGGATGCTGATCAATCCGGTCTGATGCAGTCCGAAGGCGATGATTATTGCACCGCAAGCCATAAAGAACCATCTGTTGCTTATGAGCCCGCCCAAAGCTCCGGCTCCGAAACCAAGAATGAAAAAGGAAGCGGCCAGGCCCGCAACAAAGGCAAACGCTTTAAAAAGGCTGGTGTTGTCTTGCTCCTGTGCGGAGTTAACGCCTCCGGAAAGATAGCCGAAATACACCGGCAAGATCGGAAGCACGCATGGCGAGAAGAAAGATAGAAGGCCAGCGGCAAACACCGTGGCTACAAATCCCATTGTGAGCATTTCCATAATATTACTCTATTGCATGACCACGCGCGGCCTCGTTACATGATTATTCTGACCGTGGTTCCTCGGCCTTTATGGCTCTCAATGTCGAGCGCCCAGCCGTGTTTGTCCACGATGAGCTTGGCGATATAAAGGCCAACGCCCTTGCTGTTTACCGCCTTGAAAGCCTGACTGGAACGGTTGATGATATTCTTTGCCGTTTCTTCATCCATGCCCTCGCCACTGTCAGTTATTTCGATTACGACGTTCCGGCCCTCGCGTTTGAGGCTTAGGCTGGCCCCGCCAGCCTGTGTGTACTTGATGGAGTTGGAAAGCAGGTTAATCAGCACCTGGGCCAGACGTACCGAGTCTGCCTCGATAATCACGTCCGGCTCAATATTGTAGATAAAATCCAGTTTTTTTTGCGCGAAGCCGCCCTCGTGGCCGATGGCGACCCTGTGGGCCAGATCGGAAACGTTTACCTGGGTAATGTTCAGATCAAAGGCGTCGTTTTCGTAAATCAGGCGGTCTTCAAGCTCGTTAAGCAACTCGCCGGTGCGGGCAACTTCGGCGCGCATTGCCTCAAGCCGTTCCCTGTCCGCCTCGTAGATGCCGTCGAGCATGGCTTCAAGCTGGCTAAGCAAAATTTGCAGTGGCGTGCGCAGTTCGTGCGAAAGGCTGACGATTAGCTCCTGCCGGAATTTTTCCTGGTTAAGCAGCGATTCGCCAAGGGCGTTGATGGAATCCGCGATCTCGTGCATTTCGGCCACATTGCCCTTGATGGCTATACGGGTTTGCAAGTGCCCGGTCGAAATATCCTTGGCCGCCACGGCAATTTGCCGGATTGGCTTGGAGAGCCGGTAAAAGAACAGCATGGAGATGGCCGCGCCCACCACGCTGATGCAGATTATTGAAAGCACCACCAGCCAAATGCCGCCGCCCCGGAATGCATCGGCTTCGGGTGAACTGATGTGGTTGCTGAAATAGCCGGCCGTAAGTTCGCCAACTGTTTTGCCGTCAACCGTTATGGGCAGCCTGACCCGCGTGTACTTGTGGTTGGGGTTGGCGCAACAGCGCTCCACGCCTTTTTCACTGGTGTAAACAGTGTTTCCGGCCAGGTCGGTTATGGTAAAATAATCGCCGGAGAGTTTGGCTGCGGCCCCGGTCTCGCTGCCGTCATAGCCGTTCCAACTACCATACATCTTGTAGTGCATGGCCACCTGCATGACCAGCATGTGCTGGGTCTCTTCATGCACCTTGTCCACGTAATAGGAAAAGAAGCGGTCGATGATATGTAGGCCGAAAAAGATGAATACAACCACGGTGATGCCCGTTATCACCACAAAATAGGCCGTGAAGAGTCTGCGGAATGGCTTGTTTTTACGCATGGCGCTCCACCCCCAGGCTGTAGCCCTGGCCGTGAACGGTTTTGATAATCTCCGGCTTTTTTGGGTCGTCTTCAAGCTTCTGGCGTAGGTGCGCAATATGCACATCCACAATACGATCCATGGCATCCGGCGAATCGATGTATTCCACCAGTTTGTCGCGGCTGACCACGGCTTTGCTGTTGCTGGCAAGGCAGAGCAACACCTTGTATTCATTGGGGGTCAGCTTGATTTCCGTCTCGTTTTTGCTGACCGTATGTTTATCCATGTAGATTGCAATGTTTTTGCCCAAGTGGATGACGTTCTCCATCGGGCGACAGCGTTTGAGCACGGCCTTTACCCGGGCCACCAGCTCACGCGGGCTGAAAGGCTTGGCCAGGTAGTCGTCGGCCCCAGAGGCGAAACCGTTGATTCTGGATTGCTCGCTACGTTTCGAGGTGAGCATGATTACAGGCGTGTTGTAGAGGCCGACCACGTGTGCGCAAAGGTCTTCACCCTGGCCGTCGGGCAGCATCAGGTCGAGTACGATGAGGTCGATATCGGAACTGACGAGTTTCAAGGCCTCGGCGATGGTCGCGGCGTGGAGCACCGCGTAGCCCTCGCGGCGAAGGTAGTCCATCACGGTTTGGGCGATTTTCAGTTCGTCTTCCACTACCAAAATATTGTACATAAACACCTGCTGTTCAGCGTAGTAGGGAGTTCTCCACAGCTTTCGCCAAACTTAGCTTCTAGGCGTCGGAGGCACAATGGAGAATTTGGCCTCCGGCTCCCCTGTTTTAACGGTGGAAAGCGGGGCCAAGGCAAAGGCCCCGCTCACCACCGGCAGCTTGGGAGCTACATTTTTTTCTTCATGCTGTCGCCTTTCATCACACCCTTGTCGTCTTTCATGCCCTTATCTTTCATCATCCCGTCCTTTTTCATGCCGTCGTCCATCATCTTATGGTCTTTCCCCATGGCGCCGTCTTTTTTCATGCCATTGTCCATCATGGTCTTGTCGCTTTTCATGTCGCCGGACTTGGCTTCCATGGCGATGGCCTGGCTTAAGGACAGTGAGCAGATAATGGCCGTAATGCTGAGAATGGAAAGAAGCTTTTTCATAATACCCTCCAGGTATGTAAAAATGAACACTCAAGCGTGTTGCCTGCTGGGACCGGCTACATTCAGCGGGTTGCCAGCCGTCTTGAGCTCAGATTTACAGGAGAGTTGTTAAGAAATTATTTAGGAATAAATATTTTTTGATTATGCCTGTCCAGCTTGAAAATTTTTTTCAATTTTAGGGGCTGTCCTAGTTAAGACTAATGTTTTGCTTGTTTTACCCAATAAGTTAGCTGAGTTAGGAGCTGTTTATGATTGCCTCCATTGAAACGCCATTCGCATTCCTTGAGGAACCAGTAAAAGTGTTCAGGCTTGATACCGTTAAAGCGACGCAAGTGCCTTTTGGCCTGATTCCAAAAATTTTCTATTCCATTGATATGATTATGCTGTTCCGCAAACTTCTGGGAATGATTGATGCGATGATGATGGAATCCGTTGATATCCAGGGCATTGTAAGCTGAAAATGTATCCGTATAGACTATACTGTCGGGTTCCACCTGTTCTTTGATGATGGGGAGAAGTGTTTCAGTGCGGGCATCAGGAATGATTGCCGTGTAAACTCTGCCGTTTCTCTTCAGTAAACCAAAAACAGCTATTTTTCCGGCAGCTCCCCGTCCTCTTTTACCTTTTCTTACACCTCCAAAGTAACTTTCATCGGCTTCTATTTCACCGGACAGTCGATAACTGGGGAGATGCGAAGCAATGAGACGTCGCAAACGCATGAAATAGGATGTGGCTGTGTTACGGTTTACTCCTGCCATTTCTCCGGCAGCCCTTGCCGTGGCACCAGCCACAAAAAATTTTATGAGTTCGGCCTGTTGCCGATAATTTAGTCTGCTGCGTCTTTCATACATGGTCTTATCCTAGCTCTTTTTTCTTAGCTAGGACAGCCCCAAACTCATATACGGGGATGCACATGTTCCGCCTGGATACCCACGATAATTGCCTGCAACCTGTACAAAAAGTATCTTTTGGAGAATTAAAGCTCCTTGAAAGACGCCATTTGCAGGAATGGCTTGCAAAACACCCCAATGCGCTTACCAACGACAGCGTTGATGACGAGTTGCTCATCATTCAAAAGGAATTCTCAGGCTTTACAGATACAAACGAACGGCTGGACTTGCTGGCTCTTGATAAGAGGGGAAATCTTGTCATCATTGAAAACAAACTGGATGACTCAGGCAGAGACGTTGTATGGCAAGCACTTAAGTATGCAGGATATTGTTCCAGCCTAAGTAAAGCGCAAATCGTTTCTATCTATCAAGATTTTATAAATAAACAGCATGATGAGCCCAAAAAAGATGCCGCTGAAGCTCTGGCAGATTTTCTTGAACGCGACAGCCTTGATGAAGTGGTGCTCAATACGGCACAGAGCCAGCGTGTAATCCTGGTGGCGGCGAAATTTCGCAAGGAAGTGACCAATACAGCCCTTTGGCTCATGGGATTTGGCCTGCGGGTACAGTGCTTTTGCATCACTCCCTACAAAATGCAAAACGACATTCTGTTAGATATTCGCCAGATCATCCCGCCGCCAGAAGCTGAAGAGTATATGATAAGTATTTCAGAAAAAGAAAGAGAAGAACAAACCAGTGCTGGGGAAAATATTAAAAGATACTCGATACGCAAAAAATTTTGGACAGAATTATTGCCAAAGCTGCAAAAAAGAGGTTGCGCCCTGTACGCCAATGTAAGCCCATCCACAGACCATTGGCTGGCGGCAGGTTCTGGTATAAGCGGAATGCATTACTCGCTTATTTTTGGAAACAAATTTATTCGTGTAGAGTTTTATTTTACCCGCTCCAGTGCTGCCACTAACTCCTTTGCCTTTCAATGGATGCACGAAAGAAAAGACACCATCGAGCAGGTTTTTGGGCAACCACTTGATTGGCAAGCCCTTGAGGGCAAAAAAGCCTGCCGTATCCAGTGTGAAAAAGGTATTGTACAAGGATTCTCAGAAGAAAACTGGCCAGAAATGCAGGACTGGCTTTGTGAGAATATAATAAAGCTGGAAAAAGCCATATCCCCCCACATTGTAGAACTGAAAAAGGCCCTTCAAACACAACCTCATGAAGTTGAAGATGATGGTTAGTGCCACGAATATTGATAAATCTCTCCGTGTGAAAAAGGCAGAATCCTGCTAGCCAGACAAAAAGCGCTTTAATGTGGACTGATTGATGGTCTAGAGTTGTCTATATTTGAAGCTAAAATTTTCGGCTCCCACTCACTTACATAGCCCGGCTCGTCCTGCATACGCTTCAGCTCACGCATGACAGCACTGTGATTTTCCCGCACCAGAGCCAGTTCGCCCTGTTGCGGGAATTCGTGCCCCAGAGCAGCCTTGACGGTATCCAGTTCCGCCATTTCCTGGCGCACATTGGTCTGGTAGGTCTGAAAGGCTTGCTCCAGACCCTTCTCAAGGAAGTTATCCAGCCGTTGAAACATGCCGGATAAGCTGAATTTCTCCTCAAAGCCATAGATCAGATTGTCCGGCTGGAACTCTTGCTCACCCATGCCCTTGAGAGCCAGGCGGAAGCCGTCACCGCCCGGCGCTTGCGAACTGCGCAGCATGGACACCTCAAAGCCCCGGTACTTGCCCAAGGTGGGCTTGGCCCGTGATTCCCGCGTGATCTCCTTCACCCCTTCACGCAGGATATTTTGGATCTGCTCACTGTGCTTTTCCGTCAGCAGCTTGCCGTCTTTAAGCCATTCCAGCCGGATGCGCTCTTTGCCCTTTTCGGTGAAGGTGCGGGTGTTGCCGTCACGCAGGCCGCAGTTGGCGGCATAGTCCGCCTGTGCCTTGGCAAGGCGCTCTTCGGCAGCGCCAAGCCACTTCAGTCTATCCCGCAGCCGGTGTTGCGACCGCTGATGCTGTGAATACAGGGTTTCCAGCTTGCGCAGGTCGCTGGCCAGCTTCACCTGCATGAGAATGAGCGGATTGCCGGAGGCCGCAGCCTTCATATCCGCCGCGTTGGCGGCTTCGGACTGCACATCATCAATGACACGCTGGAACAGATCGCCCTTGCGGAATTGCTCGATGGCAGCGGCCTTGTGCTCTATGGTCTGCCACATGCGCGCGTCATAAGTCTGTTTTGTGGCGTAATAATAGACGCCTACGGCAAATTTGTCCGGGTCACGCTCATAGAGCATGTTGCCCTGGCGGATGATGCGCCCGTTGCGCTGTTCCAAATCGCTTGGCCTCCAGGGCGCGTCCAGGTGATGCGCGGCAACAAGGCGTTTTTGCACGTTCATGCCCGCGCCCATTTTGGCCGTGGAGCCGAGCAAAATACGCACCCGCCCGGCCTGCATGTCGGAAAAGAGCTTGCCCTTGCGGATGTCGGTATTGGCATCGTGGATGAAGGCGATCTCGTCAGCAGGAATGCCGCGCTCCATAAGCTTTTGCCGCATGTCATCGTAAACGGAGAAACGCGAGCCAGCGGCCACGCAGGCGTCCATGTCCGCTGCTACGGAGCTGTCCGCGCCATCATCGTCGCCTGGCTCCACCGCGTCTTCGCTAGCATCTGCGCCTGCCCGGTCATCCTCCATACCTGGCTCCATGCCCGGTTCCACGTTTGCCTCCATACCGGAATCCGTGCCTGCCCCCGCGCCTGGCTCCACGTCTGACTGCGCGGCAAAGTCCTCTTCCACAAACTCCAACCCGGGGACGGGCGCAGGAGCTGCCGAGCCGCCCTTGGGCGTGGACAGGTCGCAGAACACGAGCTGCGTCCCTTTGTCCGCCGCCGTGTCCTGCCAAATCTGAAAAATACGCTCCACTGCGGCGTTGCTTTTGGAGCCGTCATAGTCTCCGGCCTCCGGGTCAATGAGGCGATAATCCAGCCCGGCCTTGCGGGCGTCATTGGTGATTTTGAGCGGATTGTCGATGCGCGGGTCTTTGGGCAAATGCTCCATGCGCTCGATGATCTCTTCCATGTACGCAGCCTGACCCGTGGAACGCTCCACCACATGGTTGAAGGGCTTGCCGCCCTCCACCGGAGGCGTGAGCGGTCGCAGCCCGGCCTTGGCAGCCTGTTCGTCCAGATCACCTTTCGTCACCACGTCCGCAAAGGAGCGGTACATGGAAAGCAGCTCCGGCACGTTCTGGAAGCTGGCGAAGCGGCTTTTGAGCTTGTAATTCACCCCCGTGGCGTCCAGCTCCCAACCGTTGGTGATCTGCCCGAAGGTAGAAGCCCAGGCGTCAAAATACTCAATATTCTTGTTTTTCAGCTCCTCAAACTGCAAATAGCGTTGCAGGGTGTAGACTTCGGCAATGGTATTGCTGATCGGCGTCCCGGTCATGAAGTACACGCCCCGGCCCTCGTGCTTTTTTTGCAGGTAACGGCACTTAATAAACATATCCAAAGCTTTTGCTGAACCCGTGATATTGCCAAGGCCGGACACATTCATGGTGGTGGTATAGCTCAGATTCTTGAACTCGTGGCTCTCGTCCACAAAGAGCGCGTCCACGCCCAGGTCGGCAAAGTCCACCGAGCGATCCTTGGCCCCGGTTCCGGCCATGAGCTTTTCATAGCGGGTTTCCATCTTCTCGCGCTGTTTTTCAAGCTGCTTGATGGTGGCCCGGCCCCCGTCGTTTTCCTTGGTCTCGGAAATGGCCGTAATCACCGCGTCAATCTGCTCTTGCAGGATTTCTTCCTGCATGTCGCGGGGCATGTCGATCTTTTTGAAGCTGGAATGCGCCACCACAACGGCGTCCCAATCGCCGGTGGCCACGCGGCTGAAGAGCCGTTCGCGGTTCTGCTTGGTGAAGTCGTTTTTGTCGGCCACCAGAATGTTGGCCCCCGGATAGAGGCGGTAAAACTCGTCGCGCCACTGGTACAGCAGGTGGTTGGGCACCACCACCATCGGCTTGTTGAGAAAGCCCATGCGCTTCGATTCCATAATCGTGGCTATGCAGGCCATAGTCTTGCCCGCGCCGACCACATGGTCAAAAAGCGACGTGCCCTCCTGAATGGAGCGCCAGACCACATCCTTCTGATGCGGCCGCAAGGTCACATCTGAAGACGCGCCCACGAGTTGAACGTGCGAACCGTCATAGCGCGGCGGCACATGGGTGTTGAAGCGTTCGTTGTACAGCGAGGCCAGCATGGTGCGGCGCTCATCATCCGCCCATACCCAATCCAGAAAAGTCTGGCGCACCTCGTCGGCCTTCTGCATGGCGGCGGCTGTGAGTTCCTGATCCACCACCATGATGGGGCGGTCGTTGTCGTCGTACTGGCCGCTTTCCTTCTCCACCTTGATGGGCCGATTGGTGAGCAGAGATTCCAGAATCTTGGAGGCCGGATATTCGGGAATGCCCCACACTTCCGTGTTGGCCGCATGGTCATAGACGCTGACCTTGGCTTCCCAGCGGCCCAGGATGGGCACATAGTTGATGGTCTGGTGGCCCCGGCCCCCGTGAATGCGCTCTTCAATGAAGTCGGCAAGCACCTCGCCGGGCACCCAGGTGGAGCCGAACTTAATGCCGATGTCCACGGCCTCAATGTCAGGGGGCATGGCCGCTGCGAGGGCTTCCACGTTGGGCCGGTACTGCGGGTCTTCCTGCGCGGCAGCCTGTGCCGTGCGCAACTTCTCCCGCACGTTGCCGGTGAGGTATTTGTCGCTGATCTCCCATTCCGCGCTGGCCGGATTGCGAAAAATCAAGCCCTCGTCCTGCAATTCCTTCTGGATGGACGCGGCAGGCCGGTGCAGCAACTGATCCATGCGGGCAAAGTCCACCTTGCCCGATTCACGCAGCGTGATGACCAGGGCGTCCTTGGCACTTTCGGCCCGTTCCGCAGCTTGGGTGGGCTTGAGCACACGTTGCCGGAAAATAGCCGCCTTCCGCGCTGACGCGGGCCGGGGGGAACGGCCTTGCCGTTTGGCCAGGTCTTTGGACAAGCCCTTGTCGTATTCCAGTTCCAGCGATTCCAGCAGCGAATGCTCCGGGTCTTCGCGCATGAGGGAACGGTTGGTCTGGGAGTTGAGATGCCCGTGCCGCCGCGTGAAGGCATCGTACTGCACGTTGAGCTGCCGCCGTGCGGCTTCGATGCGGGACTCTTCCGCGTCGGTCTTTTCGGCGTTGAGCAGCTCACGCAGGCTGTCGCGTATCTGGATCATGGCGGCGAGGCGCTGCCGGGCGGTATCGCTCTTGACCGGAACCTCATCGTAAGAGGCATCGCCAAAGCCCCCGGCAGTCTTGAAGACGATTTTGCGGCTCTGCGGTTCCACGCAGAGCGCGCCCATTTTCAGGGACTGGAAGTAGGCGGAGGCGATGAAGGCTTCATTGCGCTTGGCGCTGTCCACCTCTTCCGCCCTTTCCGTGCGTGGCGTATATTGCATGGGCGGGAGCACGGCCAGCCTCTTGGAAATTTCCGCGCTCAGGTCAATGTCCGGCGAGGCCACGCAGTTGAGCGCGTCCTGAAACATGCCTCCAGAATAGACCATGTTGCCGATGATCTGGCCGGGCAGTTCGGCAAAATACTTGTTGATGACCGCAGGCCGGGTGCCGCCTTCCTTTGTGTCTTCCGCCTCGGTGGTGGCGGTCTGCGTCCAGTCCGTGCTGCGGAGGCGCGGGCCGTCATGTTTACGGAAAAAGAGGATGTCGGTGGTTACGTCCGTAAGGGCATTCTGGCGAAAGGCGGTTTCCGGCAGGCGCACAGCCCCCAGGAGATCAGCATATTCTGCAATATGCTCACGGGCAGCGGGATCAACCGCATCCATAAAGAAGCGGCTGACCACAAAAGCCCCGATGCCGCCGGGGCGCAGCAGGTTCAGGGATTTTGCCAGAAAGTAGTTGTGGATGGAGAAATTGCGCAGTTCTGGAAAGTTGGGATCGTAGAGGGTCTGCTTGCCAAAGGGCGGGTTGCCCACAACCAGATCGAAATTGGCCCGCTGAAGCTCCACATTCTGAAAGCCGTTATTGATGTGGCGGGTCTTGGGGTAGAGATAGCGGGAAATGGCCGCTGTGGTCGGGTCAAGCTCCACAGCCACAAACTTGCTGTCATAGCCTTCTGGCATGAGGCCCATGAAGTTGCCGATGCCTGCCGAAGGTTCCAGAACCCGCAGCGGCCCGCCCTCTCTCAAGCCCAGAGTGTTTAGGCCCTGATAAATGCCATTGATGACGGTTTCGGAGGTGAAGTGCGCGTCCTGGGTGGAGCGGCGGGCCTTGGCGTATTCGTCGGGCGCAAGCAGGTTTTGCAATTCCTGATACTCCGCAGCCCACTTTTCATTGCGCTGGTCAAAGGCTTGAGGCAGACCGCCCCAGCCCACATAGCGCACCAGAATTTTCTTATCGTCCGGCCCGGCAACCTCCACCTTGCGCTCCTGCAAATCCTTGAGCAGGCGGATGGCGGCAATGTTGTCGGCAAACTTGGTTTTCGCACCGCCGTGGCCAAGCCGGTCGTCCGAGCCTATGTGGTAATTCTCAGGCTCGTATCCACCCCGGCGTTCTGCAAAATCTCCCAATCGCTCATCCCTTGGCGGCTCGCCTCCCAGGCCGAATCCGAGTTCAGCACGTTCGCTTCCCTCGTGCATTGCTGATCCAGCGTCACCAGCAAGTCCAGCGTGTGAATCGCTTCCAGACGGCGCAACTCGTCCGGCTGGTTCAGTGCCCAGCGATCCAGAATCAAATAAGCTGAGTTGGGAAACCCGCCCTGACGCACTTCGCGGATGGTTTCCGGTCGCAGCACTGTGCGGGCGATTTCCAGCGGGGCTGTTTGTCTGTCGAGCATGATGCTCCTCCTTTTTGTCGGCCTGAGCGTTCTCGCGCCGAAGTTGTTCTATCTGGTCAGCCGTTACGTCAAAATTGAACGAAAGCTGCCTGGGGTCGTAGGTTTGTTTGCGTGGCCGGGCCATGAGTCCTTACCCTTTTTCGGCCACGGCCTCCCCTTCGTGTTTAAAGGTCAATGCTGCGGCGTTCAGTATGCGGACGCCCCCATTTGGGGAGTCGTCTTCAATAAAGACAACTTTTTCGCCCTGTTCCAATTTGAGTTTTTCCCGAACCGCCACAGGGACGGTGATCTGCCCCTTGGAGGTCATGGTGGCCATGTACATTTTCATGAGGTGCTCCGTTTTTTGTATTCCTTGTTTTCCTTGTATTCCTTACCAAGAAAAAAGCAAGTAGAAAAAACGGGCACCCCCTCCTGTCAAAGCATTTTCTCGTTCAGTTGACCCTTGGTGATGATGCTGATGACCGCCTCCAGCGCCGCTTTGTCGCCTTCACGGGCCTTTTTGGCGATGCCAAGCGCCTCGCCAAGTTGCACTGCCGTGAAGTCGCAGGACGGAAAGCGGATGCCCGCCAGAATGTAGGTGGGCGTGGACGTAATGCGCCCAAGCCCGGCGAGGATGTCTTCATTGATGATGCCGGCAGCGTCCTTGCTCAAAACTTCGCCAAAGGCTTCGGCAGGAATGGTCGCTTCCTGAAAGGCCAGCAGCAGAGAGGCTTCATAGGGAGTGGGAATACCTAGCGAGGTTTGGGGCAGCACCTTGTCCCAGAACAGATTGGCCGCGTTGACAGAGAACTTTTTGAGAGCCTCGTAGCTCAGGGCTTTTTTCAAAGATTCGCCATACTGGTCAGTTGGGATATGCCGCACCACAATGCACATATCCGGCGCGGCCCGCTGGGCTTGCAGCGGCTCACGGATGCCACAGTAGGAGCATTCGAGATTGACCCAATATTCCACCAGATCGCCCTGGAACTCTTTCACAGGCCGCCCGTCAAGGCATTGCCGGTCGGTGAGAGCTTCAGCAGGATTGTAGGGAACAGCCAGGTCTTTGCTCACTTCCGCCCGAACCTTGGCAGCTACAGCCACCCGGTCTGACATGGGGGTTCCGGCGAGGGCGGGAAAATTTGCCAATAAGAATAAAGCGGCTGTCAGAATCACTACCATAGAGTTACGCTGCTTCTGCATAAGAAACCTCCTGACCCAATTGGATAAGTTGCGGCACACGAAGCTGTGCCTTTTTGAGTGAAGGATTGGCGAAGAACATATCGCCCCGGACAATCTGGCCGGAGAAGATGAAATGAGCTTCGCCCTCGATTTGTTCCTGAAGGTCGCGTAAATCCACGCGATCTTCTTTTTCCACCGTGGTGTTCATGGTGTCGGCGTAGGTGGAGCCGGACTTGTCGTTGACCGCGAAGCCGGACGAGCGCACCACCGTGCTTTGTCCGGCCTGGCCGCGTATGAGTTCCCATGTTTTTTCGGCGTCCTGCATTTTCATGAACGCCTTAATACTTGTGTTGGCCACCATTTGCTGTGCGCCCTTTTCATCGGCCTTGAAAATGCCCGCGTAATCCTGGCTTGCCACAATGGCCGCAATGCCCAGCCCCCGGCCTTGGGTCAGCACCACCTCAAAGCCCGGCGTCACGATGGCCGCGTATTCGTCCACAATGCACAGGTACGGCCCAATGCCGATGGCGTCCGTGGGCAGGGCTTCCAGGGTGTCGGCGGCATCACCTTCAATCTGAGCGCCAAGCCCCACGGCACAGGCATTGCGGATAGCCGACAGACTGATCTTGCCGAGACTCGCCAGTTCCGCAGGGGCTTTTTCCAGAGAAGGCAGGAGCACCACGAGGATGCGCCGCTGCATGATGGCATCTGCGAAATCCACTTCTCCGTCTTCCGCACCGTAGATGTGGCTGTAGGTGTCCGTCAGGCTGGACAAAGCCTTGCCGAAGTAGGATTGCGCATAGCCAAACTGCTCCGCGAAAGACGGCGGCTGATCCTTCAGCTCCCGCCCTGCTATCCAGCCGGACGTGCCCAGAGCCGCCTTGATGGATGCGCTGGATTCCGCGTCCAACTCTGGATGCAGGGCCAGTTCCACGCATTTTTCCAGAGCCAGGGCGTCACGGATCACCGAGGTGGAAAGCTTCAAAAAGCCTTTGTCCCGTAAGTCCACCAGAGCGTACATGACGCCGGAAATGAGCGCCTGGGCCTTGTCGGCAAAGATAGAGTTGGCCCCTTCGGACGCGGGCATCAGCGACACCAGCAGTTGGGTCAGGGCTTCGGCGCTGCCGAAGGTGAAGGGATTGTTGGTATTGGAGAGGCGGCGCGGGCTTTTGCCCTTCACCTTGCCGCTTGTCCCGTAGTTGAGCACCCGGAAATCATCATCACGCCCCAGAAATCGCGCCATCTGCCAAATCTGCACGGCCAGCTTGGGCGATGCCTTGGGGTCGATGTAGAAAAGCCCGCTGCCGGTGGCGAGGGAATTATAGGCCAGCGACACTAAGGTCTCCGTCTTGCCGGAGCCGGTAGTTCCGAAAAGCAGCATGTGGGTGAGAATATCCTTGGCCTTCAGCCACAGTTCCTTGCCGTCCTGCATCCGGTTGCCCAGAAAGAACAGCCCCTCCGGCCTGGCGTAGCCCCGCCTGCCGGGCAGCGGATCGCCCTTGTCCGTGCCGGAAAGGCCCAAGGGCATACGGAAGGGAAGGCGCTCACCGCTGACGCAGGCACAGCGCAGCAGGAAGAAGAACAGCCCCAGCATAAAGAGCGGCGTGGCAGCCACGGGGAAAAAGACCAGACACACCCCCGCCCCGAACGTGCCGCTAGTCTGCACCGTGCCGTTCTTGAGCGCATCCGCAATTTGTTGCACGGGGGAGCGCACATCCCGCAGCAGGGCTTTTCGTTCCTGTGACTCCCGGTCTTCCAGTCCGCGTATTTTGCGATCACTCATGATATTGTCCTGTTAAAACTCATCTTTTAAAGACGGGTCTTCATTGGCGTCGTAGTCTTCCTGAACCGCTTCCGCCGGAGCAAAGGTCACATTCGTGTCCAGATTGAGGCCGGAGGACTCAAACAAGCGGGGAACATCGGTCAACCAGCCCTGTGCGGCCAATGTGTCCCGCAGACGGCCCACAGCATGGGTAAGACGCGGCTCCCGCAGCGTCTTGCCCATCTTTTCCTCAGCCGCGTAATGCGCCCAGGCGGCAAAGCCTTCTGCCCAGGCCGCCCGCCCGCCGCACTGGTTCAGGGCGTACCAGAGCGGGCGATCCACAGGCCGCACCCAGAGGAATTGCGACGAAGCCAGCACCCCCTTGCGGCGGGCCAGGGTCAGCGCGGCCATGAACCAGGGCAGCTCGAAGGCGGTGTGACGCTTCAAAAGCGGATCACCCAGCCGTTTTTTGTGGAAATTCCATGCATTGCGCACATCCTTTTGGAATGCGGGCTTTTCCAGCACGAGGCAGGCCGGGCCGTCCTTTTCCGTATACGAGGCCGACACGGCATCCAGCAGGTGCAGGCAAGCCTGCTTGTCGCCAACGCCGTAGGCCAGAAAGGCAGCGGCCAGGGTTTTGCGTTCCGCGCTCATGGCTTTGAACCCGGCAAAGCGTTTGCCAAGCTGCACCCGCAGTACGTCAGCGGCCTTTGCTTCATCCAAATGCGCATGGCCATAGGCCGGAAGATCAACATGGGCGAGGCCACGCCGCAGAGCCTGTTCCGGCGTGAAGGGTTGACCGTCCTTGTTCAGCAGCAGCCCGTGTTCCAGGGCGAACTGCACAGGACTGCGGGCAATGCGCCAGGGGCCGCTGTCGTAGGATTCCGGCGAGAGCAATGTTTTGCCGCGCCCCACAATGGGCCGCAGACAGGGGAAGGATTCCGCGTTGTTTCGGAGCAGGCTGTCCATGTTCAGGCGGCGGATCAGCCCCCCCGTTCTGCTCATGAAGATGCAGGCTATGCCCAGGGCTACCAGCACCAGGGCGTAGGGCCAGCGTATCCATTTGCCGCTGTACCGCACCACATTCATGACCTGATCCCAGGTGAGCGCGGCGGGGTCGGCCTCGGCAATGCGGCCCCAGGCTGTGAGGGCTTCGTCCGAAAACGGCGTGAAGGCCAGAAGCTGCGCTTTGGCCAGTTCCAGCAAAGAGCCGTTGATGATGCCTGCTTTTTTGGCGTACCAGGCGGGCACCAGCAGCAGGACGCCCACCATCAGGCAAATCAGCAGAAACATGGTGTTGCCGCTGTCTTCATGCTGATTTTTCATCGGGCACCCCCTGCCTTTGCCAGCAGGCCGTCCAAACCTGCGCGTTCCAGCCGGGCCAGATGCTTTCTGACCCGGCCCAGATAGGCGTCACGCAAATGCGGGGTGCGCGAGTGGTACGCGCCCACGGCATCCCATATATTTCGCGTTCGGTCATACTCTTTGCGCAACACCCAGGCCGCTGCATAGGCATTGGTGCAGCCATCGCGCAGCACCGCTTCAGGCAAAAATCCAGCCCGCACGAGTTCCTTGACGTGGCAGGTATTCACCTGAAAGGCTCCCATGTCCCAGGTGCCGTTGGTGTTGCTGAGGGCTTCGCCGGTCTTGCCGCCTTCGGTCGCCAAAATGCCCACCAGCGCGGCCAGAGGCAGATTGTACGCCTGTGCGGCATCCGTCACACATTCCCACGAGAGGGGGCGTGTCTCTGGCAGCGCGATCCTGTCCCGACCAGCCGCCAGAGCCGCAGCGGGCGGGAGGCAGAGCGTTATAGCGATATATAAATATATTTTTCTATGAGACATATGTTTATAACTCGCTATCATTTCAGCTTGCGGATGAGCGAACCCGCCACATCACTGCCGCTGCCGGAGACCTGAAAGGGGTTGTTATGGCCGATGCCGTTGATGGTGGAACGAGCCTCGCTCAACACTTCATCCATCTTGTTCTGGATCATGGAATCCACCTGACGGCACATGCCGTTGATGATGGAGTCCATGCTGGGAATGGTCACGCCGAGGGAAAAGGCATCCCCGATGCTGGCAATGCTGCCCAGGCAGCCCGCGAGCGGCCCCCGATCCTCCTCCGGGTCGGGCATGGTGGTATTGTGGTTTTCCTTCACACGGGCATTGCGTTCCTTGATAGCCTTGGATGCCGCGCCCTGGGTATCGTCGCAGGGCGAGGCAAAGCACGGAGCCGCCACGAACATGAGCATGAACGCCAAGAGCAGGGCTTTCATTTCTTGCCTCCTTTTTTGGCGTCAATAATGGGCCTGCCGTCTTCGCCCACCTGAAAGAGCTTCTTGCAGCCGGGATAGCCGGAGCAGCCGAAGAATGGGCCTTTGGCACTTTCACGGCGCACCAAGGGTTTGCCGCAGGTGCATTTGAATTTGGTGGCCTCGGGCTTTTTGCGGGCCTCGCCGGGCTTGCCGTCCACATTGGGATAGCTGGCGTTGCAGGAGCGGTCGGAGCAGGAGAAGAAATCATATTCGCCGGAACCGTCGCGGCGCTGTCCCTTCATATGGACGAGCGGCTTACCGCAGGTATCACAGACAAATTCCGTGGCTTCCGGGGCTTTGCGCTCCTGTCCAGGGTATTTTGCCGTGAAGGTCGTCACCTCGCTCACAAGCTGGGCATGAGCCTTGTTCATCACCTCCCGGTAGGCCGCTTTGCCCCCGGCAATGGCGTCAAGATTGTCTTCCATACCCCTGGTGAACTCGTAATCCAGAAAGGAGAACGCCCCGGTGAGCAAATCCACCACCTGTTCCCCCACAGGCGTGGGCACGAGGAAACGCTTTTCCACCCGCACATATTCCCGCTGCATGATGGTATCCACAATGGCAGCGAAGGTGGCCGGACGCCCGATGCCCCGGTTTTCCAGCTCCCGCACCAGACTGGCTTCAGAAAAGCGCGTGGGCGGTTTGGTTTTTTTGGTCAGAACCTTGCCGCTAGCAGCAGTGAGGCTTGCGCCTTCGGCCAGCATGGGCACGGGATTGTCCGGCGTGTCGCCTTCCGCTTCTTCATCTTGAGTAGCCGAGTCTGTGGCCGTGAGCGCCTTCCAGCCGGATTCACGCAAAACGCGCCCTTTGGCCTCAAAGACGGCTTCCTTACCGTCCAATGCCGCCGCAAGATGAAGTGTGCGCACGTCATACACGGCATCGGCCAGTTGCGAAGCAAGGGTACGCATACGGATGAGCCGGTACAGAGCCTGTTCGCCCGGGGTATCCCCGGCCTCTTCAACTTCAATGTGGGTCGGGCGCACAGCTTCGTGCGCTTCCTGAGCGCCTTCCTTGGATTTCCAGGTGCGGGGCTTGTCCACCAGAGGCCAACCCTGGCTTTCGCAGAAGGCGCGAATCTCCGACACGGCTTCTGCCGAGAGATTGGGCGAATCCGTGCGCATGTATGTGCAGTGACCGCCTTCATAAATCTTCTGCGCCAGTTGCATGGTCTGTTTGGGTGTGAACTTGAGGGCATTGGAAGCCGCCTGCTGCAAGCTGGACGTGGTGAAGGGCGCGGGCGGGGCCGTGCGGCTCTCGCTTTCCTTACAATCCAGCACCACAAAGGCCCGGAGGGCGGCGGCTTTTTCGGCCAACACCTTGTCCAGCAGATATTCCTGCCCGTCTTGCAGCCAGGGCTTGGTAATCCAGGTGGCCTGCCAGCCGCCTTCCAGAGTCAGTTCGGCTCCGTAGTGAGTGACGGACACAAAGTTGCTGATAGCCCGCTCACGCTCCACCACCAACCGCACCGCCGGGCTTTGCACCCGGCCTGCGGAAAGCCTTGTGCCAGCGGCACGGGAAAGCGGCCCGCTGACAAGGTAGCCGCAGAAGCGGTCGAGAACGCGCCGGGCCTCCTGTGCCTTCACCAGAGCCATGTCCAGAGAGCGTGGTGCCTTCAGTGCCGCTTGAATGGCAGAGGCCGTGATTTCGCTATAGGTGACGCGCTTGGGATTTTTCAGGCGCAGGGCTTCGGCAACGTGCCAGGCAATGGCCTCGCCTTCGCGGTCGGGGTCGGTGGCCAGATAGACGGCACTGGCATCCTTGACCAGAGCTGCCAGCCGTTTAAGCACGTCTTTCCCCCGCTCTGTGGGGATATAGGTAGGGGTGAAGTCCGGCAGGGCAATGCCCAGCTCGCGTTCCGGCAGATCACGCACATGGCCCACAGAAGCGGCCACCTTCCAGTCAGACCCCAGAATGGATTGCACCTTCTTGACCTTGCCGGGAGATTCCAAAATGAGCAGATTCATACTTACATCCTCATACGCGCCACGGGCGCGTTCGTTCCGGTTGCAGGCAGCGAGGGCGCGGCCCCCATCCTGTTCTTTTCATCGAGTTCCATGCTCAAAGTCTGGGCAAAGGAATCACACAAGGACGCCAGCGACCGTGCGGTTTCGGCATCCTGCTTGAGCGCCATTTCAAGAAATTCGGGATTCTGAAGAATGATGCGGGCCTTGGAGACGGGATCATCCGCCGCCTGAAAAGCCTCTGCCGATTTTTCAAAAGAAAGCGGCGCGGGCCGGGGATCGTTGGTACTTCTGGCAGCAACAGCTTGTGCGGGTGCGGCCATATGCGCCCCGGTAACGGCATCGCGCTGGGCCTGCTCTTCGATCAGGGCGGGCCAGGTTTCGCTGGACGGGAACCATGCCGCCTTGGGCTGTTCCCCCATTTCAAACTGGTGCATGATGGTCAGCACCTTGGCCGCTTCCGCTGCCGCATGGAATACAGCTTTGGAATCGCCGCCGGAAAATCTCTGGTTCCAATGGCTGATGTAGGCGGCAGAGTTGCTTTGGGGCATGGGCAGATTGAGTTTTGCTCCGGCCAGCATGGAAAACATTTCCGCCCGCATTTCTTCAAAAGCCATATTTTTAATGTCATATGGCTGCTTTTCCTTGCGGTTTTCGCGTTTGGCATGGCCGGTGGCATGATAGGTTTCATGCAGCTTGGTGGCGTAATACTCTTCAGGCACGGTGAACCGTTCAGGGAAAGGCATCTTCACCACATCGCTGCCAGGCTCGTAGAAGGCAGTGCCCCCGTGATGTTCCACCGGAATGCCCGTGCAGGCGATGAAGCGCTCCACAAAGTCATTGCGCTCGATGGTGGTCATGGCGTGGGTTTGCTGCTCTTTGGGCGGAAAACCCTCAATTTGGGCCGCATTGAAAACTGTGAACGGATAGAACAACGTCAGACGCTGCACATCAGGAACTTCCTGCCCCTGCTCCTTTTTGGCGGCGAACTCCTTGATCTGTTGTTCCGAAAGGTACTGCCACTTGCCGTCTTCACCCACGATGAAGGCAATTTCTTCGGGGCGCAGGAGCTTGACGCCCTTGGTTCCCTTTTTCACCTTCATATCCCGTGCAGGGTGTTCGGCCTGAATTTGCTGAAATTGCTTGAACGTCATCCAGCGATCATCGCCATATCCTTTGACAATATTGGTCAGCATAAGCTTGACCATGTTGGCCCCGCCGTATGGACGGCCCGTGGTGGTGCAAAAGGGCATTCCTACCGGCTGATCTGACGTCCAGGGCTTTTGCCACTCGCCCGCCGTTTCAGCCAGGGCCAGCATGCTTTCGGCCACAGAGTTGACAAAGTCTTCCTGCACCTCACGGCTGATCTGAAAGCGGTTTTTCTTTTCCAAAGGCTGTTCCTGGCTCATACGGCCTCCTGCACAGAAACGATGACGGTATCCGGCTCTTCATGCGGGTTGAGAAATCCCGCCGCTATAGCCTCATTCCGGCTCATGGCAAAGGCTCCGGCGTCCAACTGCCGTTCGATGTCGGCAAGGGAAAGCGTGATGTGCTCCTTCTCCTGATTGCGTACCGGCGCGTCAAAAAGGCCGTAGCTGTTGCGTTTTTCGGTAGTCATGCAAACCTCCATAGAAAAATATTTTTATATATTGCATAGCAAAATATACTGCTATGACATTACCAGCGGCAGCGTTGCCGCCATTGCACTTCATTCTGGCGGGTCTCCCGCCGCCTGCCCATGAAAGCCACGCGCAGAGCGCGGGCGCAGGCCAGCGGCGTCATGCCCGTGCGCTGCACAAGGTACAGAATGACAATGGCGATGCCAGCAACGCAGGCCGTCCACCAGGCCCAATGGAAAAGCCACAGGGCGATGGGGAAAACCGCACGGGCATCCAGAATGAAGATTTTGGGAGTAAGGGCGGTGTCCCGCCAGAGAACTTCACTGGCCATGACACGTAACCTCTTTCTGTATCTTGGCGTTGTCGGAATGTGCGTAGGCTCCCGCCGCCTCTTCAGCGGCAAACCGCACATCCAGGGCGGCTACGGATGGAGCGTGATTATACCGCCGCCCCTTGTCGTTGCCTTGGAGCCAGGCGTCCATATGCAGCATTCGTTGCCAGAGTTCGGGATAAAAGCAGCGGAGAGTCCGCAGATCATCAAGGGATTGCAGAGGACAGCAAAAACAACTGACACGGCTGAAATGGTTGTACAGACCAAACCAGTCAAAACCATACCCTTGGCAAAACGCGAGGGCGTCAGCTTCCGTGATGCCCCATTCCATCAGCGGATACCGCTGCACATAATAGGTGCCGTCCTTTTTGGTGGGGCCATCCAGGCGGTGCATTTCGTCGGCGGCAAAGCCGACACATTGTTGCAGGGGGAGGGAAAAATCCTGTCTGTGCGTGAGCGCCAATAAATGCGCCCGCAAAGACTCCTGCTTGCGTCCCGTACACCAGCGGCGCATTGGCGCGGGCCAGCCACGCCCTATCATATGCGGCTGGCGCGTTCCTCTCTTGACCACCGGATACTCGGAGAACATCCAGTCTAACGGCGTTTTGTCCGTGACAACGCTGACTGGAAGCCTTGGTCTGAGCCGCGTAATTTTTCGTCCGATGTAGCGTTCCAGGCATTCCAGATGCTCATACATCTGTGGAAATTCCCATCCTGTATCGAAAAATACGATGTCCGCTATGGGGTCATCGCGTTCAAGCATCATGATCAGCATGGCTGTGCTGTCTTTTCCGCCAGACAAGGAAACCACATTCGCTCTCTGTCCCATCACGAAACCTCCTTTGAATTTTCATCTGTTTTGTGTTGGCGTTCCGCCATGATCGCCAGATAGTGTTCCTTGGAAATCTTCCCGGCAGCATGGGCGAGCCGGGCCGCGTCCTGCATCCTCTGGCCGTATTTGGTGAGCAGGGCTTCGCAGGTCTGAATGAGCCGTTCAGGCGGGGTATCCAGAAGTTCTTCCCGAATTTCCGGGGTGAAGACCAAAAACTCGCGCAGGGCAACACGCCCTTTGCCGGCGAGCATGGGCACAAGCCGCTGATTGACCACCAGCCGCAGGCTGGAGAGCAGCGTCACCGAAACTTGCAACCGTTCCTCCACCGGGAAAACATTGATGATGCGCGAAAGCGTTTCCGGCACGGAACGGGTATGCACCGTGGAATAGGCGGCAACGCCGGTTTCCGCGCTCTCGATCATGCCGCGCAGAGTTTCCGCGTCACGGCTCTCGCCGATGAGCACCACATTGGGCGCGGTACGGGTGGAGTTGCGCACGGCACGGATAAAAGACTGCAAATGCTCAGGAATGGTGCTCTGCGAGACAGGCCCGCCCTGATTGGGAATGCTCAACAGGTCAAACTCAATAGGGGCTTCATAGGTAGCCACGTTGCGGCCTCCTTTTTCGATGATGTGCCGCAAAATGGCGGCAAGCAGCGTGGTCTTGCCCGACCCCATGACGCCCGTGACCAGCACAAGGCCGTTTTCCGGGGTGGCATGATCCAGAATGCTTTGTTCAACGCCCAAATCTTCCAGCCGGGGCGGCATGGAAGGAATGGTGCGGAAAACGATTTTGACGCCGGTGGAATAGCCGTCCGCCACCGCGCCCGCATTGCCGCGAAAACGGCGGCGCACCCCGCGTGTTTCCTCAATCTGATGGGCGAAGTCGTAATCGTCCTGGCTGGACTTGATGAAGGCCGCCACGGAATTGTTGCGCGTGAGCCGTTCCAACCCGGCCAGCAGTTCGTCCGTGGTGATGGGCCGCTCGGTGATGCGCTGCCACACCCCGTCCTTACGCACCCACACGGGCTGACTGGAACAAAGCTGTATGTCCGACATGCCGCAGCCGGTTGCCCAGAGCAGCATGTCGTTGAGATTGTCCGTCTCCCAGCGAATGCGCGGTTCACGCGGGTACATTTCAATGGCGTTTGACAAGGGTCACTTCCTGGTGGCGGGAGTTGCAGGAAGGAAAGCCGAAGGCGCGGTGATGCGGTAGACCTTCTGGCCTATGTGCAGCTTGTTGCCGCTGTCCGTGGTCTTCATGCCCACGTCTGCTGAGGCAGTGTTGACGCGGCTCAACAGGTGCTGTGCTGTCAGCAGGTGGTAGAGCATGACGCCGCGATACTGCCGCACCATGCGGGACACGTTGTCGGTGAAAAGCTGATCCGCTTCGGTGACGCCCTGCGCCCAGGCTTCGCGTACAGCGGCCCGCCAAATAAGCCGCTCCTTGTCGTTCTTGGGCATCACTGCCGGATTGGGCTTTTCCGGCTCAGGAAAACCGTCCGTCATGAGGAATTCGCGCCAGGTGGGCACGGTGGATACATAGCGGGCAGGCGCAAGCAGCTCATACGAGGTTTGCGCCGTGGTGGCAGTCTCGCCGGATTCAATGCGCATGGAAGCCCCGGCCCGCGTGAGCACGGGCGGCAGAATCAGGGCATCCCCCTGCGTCATGAGCAGCGGGCCGAAGTTGAAGGCGGTATCCATGATGGAACTGTGCTGTTCCGTGGCTGCCACAAGCTGCTTGTAGCGGTACGTCATCGCCGTCTGAAACGTGACGAGCTGGGCAGCTTCCCTGATGGCCGTTGGCCGCATGAGACTGACGGCGCTTTCCTTCTCTGACGTGCCCTTCATTTCCAGCAGCGTGGCCAGTTCCTCCGGCTCGCCCTGGCGCGGACTGCCCGATGTGTCGGCAGGCAAATGTACAGTGAGGGTCTGACCTTCGGGCTGTTCGGGAGCAGGCGCAGCGGCCAAGGCAGACTGTGGCGGCAGGGGCACAGGGGGCAACGGTTCCTGCATATCCGTTTTGGCGGCGCAACCCGCCATGCTTACGCAGAGCAACAAGGGAAGCAGCGTCGATAAAAGGCGCTTGGCCCCTGACCCGTGTTCGGCAGTGCTGCCGTTCTGCAAAAGCGTATTCGCCAAACGCGAAGCGTAGCGAATCAGCACAACACAGGTCAGGAGCAAAGCCAGCATGCCGCAGCCGGACAGAAATACGGTGGCACTGGAATTGTCAGATGCCGCAAAACCGTCCTGATACCCCTTGATATAGCTGGTTGTGTGCAGGGGAGGTTCAATCTCCTGCACAATGCGAGGGGGTTCTGCCAAAGAAGGAATAAATTTCGGAGTCTCGTTCTCAATATGATTCATGACTGCCCCCCGGTGCTGACAGTGCGGGCCAGGGTGATGACCCGGCCAATGGGATCAACCTGCAATATGGCTTGCGGCTGCACCTGCCAGGCAATGTCTTCCAGCAGCACATGGGCCGGGCGATTCAGGCCGCGCACCACCACAGTCAGCACCTGCGCCGAGGGCTTCCCCGTTTCCTGAAAGCGGTAGCCGAGTTGCAGACAGATTTCCTTGAGTGCGCCTTCGGCAGGGCCAGTCCATGAGACGGACACCGGCTGACTGAGGCTCGGATCAGCGGGCGGCAGCAAGGGCTGCAAGCCCTCTCCCCGCAGCTTTGCCAGCATGGCCAGTTCGCCGTGGGCGGTCTGGGCGGCATCGCCCAGCGTGACGGCCACAACGTCAGCCGGGCTTGTGGGGTCTTGCACGGGCTTCTTGCCCGCACAGCCTGCAACAGCAAGGCAGCAAAGGATAAACGCGCATCGTCGCAGCATGGGTAAACTCCTTATATGGTTATGGTTATAGAAATATATTTTTATATATTTCTATTCTGCGCATTGAAAATATTTTTATATAATGCTATAGATTCTCTGGACTGCATCACCAAGGAGAACCTATGCGCAGCATTGTCATCGCCAACAAAAAGGGCGGCGTGGGTAAAACCACCACGGCGCAAAATCTGGCAGCGGCCCTTGCCAGCCACGGCAAGAAGGTGCTGGCCGTGGACATGGACGCCCAGGCCAACCTGACCCGCGCCTGGGGCGTGGCCCATGACGGCAAAAGCGTTCTGGACGTACTCAGGGGCAAGGCCGCATGGCAGGACATAGCCGTGCCGGTGGAAAATGGCCGGGGCTGTGTCTTGCTTGCGCCCGCCAGCCGCCAGCTTGCGGCCATGCCGGAGGTTTTTGCCCAGGAGATTGGCAAGGAGCTTTTGCTGAAGGAGGCTTTGGAGACGGTGCAAGACACTTTCGACGTGGCCATCATCGACAGCCCGCCGTCTTTGGACTTGCTGGCCATCAACACCTATGCGGCGGCAGACGCCGTGCTCATTCCGGTGCAGTGTGAGTTCCACTCGCTGGAAGGGCTTGCTCTCATGCAGGACGATCTGGAGCGGGTACGCCGCCGTCTCAACCCGAATTTGACGGTGCTCGGCATTGTCCCCACCTTTGTTGATCGCAGAAAACGCCTGTGCCGTGACGTGCTGGACGTGCTCACCGAAAAACACGCGGCTGACCTTACCCAGAGCGTCATCCGCGACAACGTGACCCTGGCCGAAGCGCCCAGCCACGGCCAAAGCATATTTGCCTATGATGCCAAGTCGTATGGGGCGCAGGACTATGCCGCCCTTGGAGCAGAAGTAATAACCAGACTGGAGGCCCGTTATGGCGCGTAAGAAAGGCGGTTTGGGGCAAGCGGCCCCGGTGGAACCCCAGGAAGACTTGCTCGACACTGTGTTCGGAGCACCAAAGCCCAAAGCCGAGACAGACACAGCCCCGCCCGCCCCAGCGGGCAAAGGCGCAGGCAAAGAAAACCGCGTAGGCAAATATTTTCTCATCGACCGTGAGCTTGCCAAAGCCATGAAGCTCTTTGCCGTGCAGAATGACATGAAGGAAATCGCCGTCATTGAAGCCTCCCTACGCGCCTTTCTGAGCAAGGCCGACAAGTGAGTACAGCCAGCGGGTAAAAGACAGAAAGCGGCAGCGGGAAAGAACGGACAGCCGCCAGCAGGTTGTGAGCACTCCAAAGCCGCAGGGCAGCGCGATCAGCATCAGGGTCAGCCAGGCGGCATTGCTTCTGTTGACCAGCACGGCAACGGCGCAAACCAGCACCGGCAGGGCGAAGATCAGAAGCCGCAAGCGCAGTTCCCGCAGTACAGCAGGAATGTGCGCGGCGTCTTCAATGCCCCAGGCCCGGAGCACCTGTGCAAAGTCGTGTTCCAGGGCGCTCTGTTCCGCCGCTTCCCGGTGAGCCTTGAAATGTTGCAGCCGCTTTCGCAGGTCGCCGCGCAACGCCGCCAAATGGGAGCTTGTGGGTGCAATCCGCGCCCGCAACGCTTCTTTCGCGTTCTCAAACATGCCTAACTCCTGAAATTGTGCTCAGACAGGTTGTCATTCCGGCCTGAAGTTCCGGCATTGCCGCCTCGAATGGTACTGCGCAGGCCCTTCGCGCCTTCAGCTCCAGACGAAACCGCGCTGGTGGAACCCACAAACACGCCCTTGACCCCGCTCTGGTCTTCCTTCTCACCCAGCGAATGGAACTGCTGGCCGATCCAGTTGGTCACATGCTCCGGCAGGTAGTGGATCAGCGAAAAGAACTTGTTGGCGGTCATGATGACCACGATGCCCAGGATCACGAGCATGGAGATGGTGCCGGTGAGGCCGATGACCTTGCTCTGCGAGGTTCCGGCGATGAACATTTCAAAGCTCGCGCCGATAAGCCGCCCCAGCACGTTCATGAGGATGACGGCGCAGAAGAACCCGGCCACCATGAGCGGCGGGCGGATGATGATGCCGAGCAAAAGCAGATAGCCCCGCCTGCCGTGCTGCCCGGCTGCTCCTTCGCCTTCGGGCAGAGCATGGGCGCACAGCCACAGCGGCGCGGCCACGAGGGATTCCACAATGAGGATCACCCAGCCCGCCAACGCGGAAATCCAGCGGATAAAGGGAATGGCAGGAAGATAGTAGGCCAGCGCAAGGCCATAGAGCAGCAGCGGCAGAAATACGGAAAACAGCACAAAAGCTATGTATTTATCCAGATTGGGCACGGCCTTGCCGATAATGGGAATGGCCTTGCCCATAGCATGGGCCACGTCCAGACCACCCAGCGCAGCAGCCAGCCCCCAGGCCGAGCCGATGAGGTAATCCCCCACGTTGGATACAGCCATAATGGGGTCATTGCTGGAGAGCTTTTCCACCGCAATGGGCAGGATGTTGGCGCTCACCAGATTGTTGAGCGTGGCGCGAATCCAGTTGCCGACTTCACTCAGCGTCCGGTTTTCGTCCGTCACCGCAGGATAGGCCGTTGTGTCCGAGATGCCGCGCCGCGTGGAATAGGCCGTCTTGATATAGTTGGCCACCCGCTCCTTCACAGCCTCGTAATCCTGCAAGCCAAAATTCATGGCATAGAGTTCGGAGGCAGTGTATTCACGCGGCGAATAAGAAATGCCGGAATACATGGCCTCGCGCACTTCCTGATTGATCCAGGCGATAGACCAGTACGAAGACCCGGCAATGAACCAGCCGTATTGCTTGGAAATATCCTGAAAATCTTGCAGCTTGTTTTTGAGTTGCCCTTGCTTGGCGTAGCTTTGCAGGGACGACAGGATGGTGGCGTTGATATTGTTGGCCGCGTTGTGAAGCGCCAGCGGATCAATGGCGTCAGCCGGGGTATCGGGATTGGCAAGCTGGCTTGCCACAGAAGAAAGCGACGATACCGCCGTGCCCACGGCATTGACCTTGCCCCGGCACAGCGCATCGCCTTCATCCACGCACTCCACCGTGATGCTGCCGGTGTTGCCGTTGAAGGTGAAGCGGTATTCGCCGCCCGACTGAATCCAGTTGCCGCTGTACTTCCACTCCCCGCCCGGCGAGATGCCGAGACCCCGGCGCTCGTTCAGATAGTATTGCAGGGTCAGGGATTCCAGCGAGCCGTTGGCAATGGCCGAATACTGCGTCACGTTCTGGTCGGGAGCCTGCACGGTGATCTGCCCGCCGTGCTCCACAAAGTAGTTGGTGCCCAGCTCCCAGACAAAATTGCCCAGATTGATGGAAAAGCCGATGCAGGCCAGAATCGCCACCTGGAAAAAGCTCAAACCCTTGAATATGGGAGCCAGCGCCCCCATTGCCCCCACAAAACGCAGGGGCATCCACAGCGAGCTATACCGCTTGCCGAAAGGCGTACCTTCATGGGCCGTGCCCGCCACGGCCAGTGCCAGCACCCAGATAAACAGCGCGGAAATGACCGCCAGCGCCACAATGTTGAAGGCGCTGAACAGTTGCAGCATGAGTTCCGCCGCCTGCGAACCGCCCAGCCCCTGGCCCCAGGCATCCCAGCCCTGACCAAGCAAGGTGTCCAGAAACTGTTTGCTGGCGTCACTTTTGAGCAACACTTCTGAGGTTGCGGGAATATCGGGTGAAGCGGACATAAGGGTATCCTTGGATTATATTTTTTATAGGAATATATTTTTATATATTTCTATTGCTGTGCCCCAACCATGCGGGCATACAGATCGTTGAGTTCCTGGCCTGTGGTGCCGTCCATGCGGGTCACATAGTCCAGCGCGGTGACGAAGCTCATGCGGTCAAGCAGTTCGTTGTTCTTGCGGGTGAGTTCAAGCTGAATGGCCTGCATCATCACCATTTCCCGCAGCAACCCGGCTTCCGTGGCGCTCGTCACCTGATTGAACCAGTTGGGGTTGCCAAGCCGCATCTGGCTAAGCAGCTTGAACAGCCCGGCCTCGGACATCTTGCCGTTCACAAGGCCGGGAGGCGTACCGCTGCCGCCCGCTTCCTGCCACTGGCTCTTCGCCCAGGCGGCGACATCTTCCGGCAGCGTGGGCGCGTGCGCGGCCACATGGTTGTTGAGGGTGTCCATCACTACGGTCAGCCGCCCCTCATGTATTTTGCGGGCGGCGGTATAGGTCTGACCGGAGAGGGTTGCTTTCTGCGCTTCCGTGACCACGGGCAGAGGCCGGGGATTGGCCAGAGTCTTGATGGCTTCATGGGCCTGCGAGAGCTGCTCGTCGGTAATGGTGTCTTCCAGGGGAAAGAGCGAATCCACCATCTCCTGTTCCGAGGGATGGCTTTCGTCCAGCACCCTCCCCAGATATTCCACTGGCTTGGCGTCCGGCCTGTTGGAATACTCCAACTGTTTGCCGCGCATGGCCTGATGCACCTGCCGTGAAGCCTGCGCCCCAAGCTGCACCCCGGCCCCCAGAGACGTTGCCCCGCACAGGCCGGAGGGTTGCGCCGCCTTGCCGTACAAATCCTCGGTGCGCGTGGCTTCACCCGCCGTGGCCTGACCCTTAATCATGGCGGCATTGCTCTCTTTCAGGCTGATGATGGCCCGCACGATGGTGGCGCTTTCGGTCTTGATGGTGCCGATGATGCTTTGCGCGGCCAGCAGGATTTCCGAGCGAATGGCCGCAGCTTCCGCTGTGGTATTGGCGTTCACCGTCTGGATGGTTTCCATTTTCGCCATTGTGATCATGGCGTTGATGGAGCCGCAGTCGCACCCGGCAGCCAGGGCTTGCGCGGGCAACAGCAAGAGCAGCGCAGCAAGAAGCATTGTTTTCATAACGGCCTCCCCGATTGGGCATTGGCTATTTCGTTGACGATTTCCTGAATCACGTTGACCATCACATCGTCCGCGCCCGTCTGGTCTGTGACCTGACGGCGGCGGCGCTCCACCTCAGACTTGGCCGAACCGCCAGGAAAGCGGGCCGCAAGACGGCGCAAAGCCTCTGCCGGTTCCATGCGCTTGTAGAGATGATTGCGGATGGCCACGTCTTCCGTGGTGGTGGAGAATGCCCACAGGGCTTGCCCGCCTATGGTCAGACTGAGCACCAGTTGCGATTTGCCCGCGCCGGTGCGGAACAGGGCAACCAAGTTAGAGCCAGCAGGGCCGGGTTTGCCCAAGTGACCAAGAGCGTGACGGCAGGCTCCGTTCAGGCCAAAGCGTTCGCCCATGTCGGCAATGCTTTTGTCCGTTCCGGCCCCCAGAATCACGATGGTGGTAGCCAGTTCGGTGATGATGTCGGGAATGTCGTCGATGGACTGCGTGTACAGCCCGATGGAGAGATTCCACTTGCGCGATTCCCGCGCCATTGTGGTCATGTCCGCTTCAAGCTGGCCGGAAACGGAGGTGTTTTTAGTCACGCGGTGCGCTTCGTCGTAGCAAAGACGTTTGGGGTCTTCCCGAATGGCTTCAATACGTTCGGCGTGGTAGTCCTGATAGCGTTCCGGCATGAGCTTCACGTCATCCGGCATGAGGAAAAACCGCGCCCCCAGCACATGCCGCGCCAGCATATACATGACGGCGGATTGCCGCTCCGCAGCAGGCCCGCCGCGTGTGGCCACTTCGTCAAGATCAAGGCTGACAATCTGGGCGTCACCCAAATCAAAGCGCGTGGGTTCCTTCAGCACGGCATAGGCAGTGATGGCGTCGAGAATCGAACGCCACGCCTCACGTCGGGTTTTCTCCTCGTAAGTATTGAGAATGCCCTGATTCTGGTTGATCTGCGTGGTGAGGTCGCCGAGCAGCGGCACGGCATAACGTTGCGCCTGAAGGGCTTCATGCACAAAGCCCCGGTCAAAGAGCGCGTCCACCACTTCCCACCAGGTGGGTGTGCTGTTCAGGCGTATGTCTTCGCGTTGCAACAGATCATGGAGTTCCGGCAGCACATTGGACTGATACAGTCGGGGCTGATGTTTGTCCGAGAGTTCCTCGTAGGCCAGCTCAATGGCTCGGCGCACCAGCCCCGGCACGTCCTTGTCCGGCGGCGTGTTTTCCAGAGGCGTACACAGAAGGGTCAGCAGATTGACCAGAAAGGTTGTGTGCGAAGGCAGCGGGTAACGGCAGCCCAGCGGCGTGTCAAAGGGATTGATGGCGAAGTCTTCCGTCATGCGCAGGCGGTGGTAGGCCGCCAGATGCTTTTTGTTCTCCGGCAGATTCTCCTGCAAAAGCGTAATCAGGCCGGAACTGGACGGCCCCACGTCGATAATGGAGACCCACGGCAGGCGCGAAAGCCCGGCCTGCGTCACAAAGGCAAAGTTGAGCGCGTTGAGGAACACCGACTTGCCGCCCCCCATAGGGGCAACGCCGAGGTCGATCCACGCCGCCTGCTCCGACGAGTTGGGGGCAAAGGGAAAGAGCTTGCCGTCCTGGGTGCGCAGCAGGAGCGAGCCTTCCTTCCAGGGGGAAGCCGAGCGCAGCGGCAACATGCCGATGGCATCCTGCAAGGGAGCCGCCGTCACCGGCGCGGGGCTGGACGGCATCATGGCGGGCACTGTGGCCGTGAGTCCCAGCAGCGGATCGCCCACCGCCTCGGAAACGTCCGTGGTGCCCCAGCCCTGAATGGCCTTGGTCAGTTCCGCCATGCGCCGCCGAAGCTGCATGTGGGCTTCTTTTTCCGTCTGCCCGCCTGTGGTTGACCCAATAGTTGCCCATGTGCAGTAGCAGATACGGAACTTCACACAGCACACCCCTTCCAAATCCAGGGCGGTCAGGGCTGTGACGGCATTACTGAAGCGTTTGTTGTCCGAGCTGGCAAAGGCCAGAATGGAGGACAGCAGCGGCTTCAGGCCCATATGCAGCCCGCCCGGCTCCAGCAGGAAGGAAACGCGGTACGGCATCCGCTCATCCCGCCGTGAGAGCACCCGGAAAAACTCCTGAAAGGGCTTGGGCGTCTGGGGCATGAGGGTCATGATAAGCGGCCCGAACACCCGATCCCCCACCTTGATGGCGCTGCGAGAAAGCAAATGCCCCTCACGCGGCCAGAGTTGCGTTTTGAAATCCGGGTAGATCACGTTATGGAGCATGGCGGGCGGCGCGGCATCCGGGTCAGGCAGGCGCAACGGCAAAGGATCGCCGGGAATCCGGGCCTGCCATTCTCTGCCGGTGAACTCCGGGTCAATGCACACGCGAATATCGTGCAGGGCTTCATGGGGCGTCAGCGGATACACCAGAAGTTCCGCCTGCCGAAAGGCGTCCAGTACACCGGTGACAAAGCCGTTGTGCGCGTCATGCAGCGCGGCAATGGCGGCGGAAACCTGCTGACAGCCGGGCTGCATGGGGGCTTTGCTTATGGAGGCGATGCGTTCCTTGACCGCGTTTTTGCGCAATGTCTCCGACAACACGCCGGGCCGCGTCCACAAGACCAGCCAGCAGGCTTCATGCGAGCAGTAGCGTTGCAGGGCTGTGCCCCAATTTTCCAGCAAGGGGCCGATGTGCAGACCGAGATTCTGGGCGGTTCGCCGCGAAGGCAGCAGCATTTCACGGATACGCTCCCCACTGGCCTCCGGGTCATACTCAAAGACAATCTGTATGCTGTGGCCGGGTCGGGACAGCGTGGATTGCAGCTTTTCCGTCAGGCCATTCACGATGGTCGTGTATTCTTCCACGCCCACCTGTTTGAGCGCCCCTTCCAGCCGCAGCACGGAGAGCAGACTGCCGTCATCGGCCACCAGAGCGCCCCTGTCCACAGTCTCCAGCATACAATAACTGCCCACCGGGCCGTAAAACGTCTCGGACAGAGCGCGAATACCACGGTCAATGCCGTGTACGAGAGAATCCAACATCATGAATCCCCCCGCTTGAGCACCACTTGTTGAATGACCACCCCACGCGGCGTGAGCACGGTGGAGGCGCGAGCCACCAACACCGTGGCCATGAGGCGTTGGGTGCTTTCCACCCCCTGACTGGATTCGTAAGAAACGATGAGGGGAAACTCGACTTTCCAGGTGGCCGTGCCGCCCACCAGGCCAGATGCGGTGATGACCGGGGCGCGTGTGACCACGGCGGACACGGACAGCCGCTTTTCCTGAATCATGTCCAGAATGCCGGAGGACTTGAGCGAGGCCAGAAAGGACTTGTAGGCCGTCTCTTCAAAGTTCTCCCTGGTCTTGGAGAGCTTTTCCCGCCATTCCAGAAAATCCAGGGACACGGCGTTGCTGATGGTTTCCGTCACCCAATTCAGAAGACCCTGCTGGGTGAGCACGGGCTTATCCAGAGGAATGAGGGGTGCAAGGCGCAAGTCAGGCGTAGCCGCGAAATAGCGCGGTGTGGGCTGCTTGGCGATGAGCAGCGCAATGACGGCAATGCTGACAATGAGCACAAGCACCAGGCCCACGGCCAGTTTCATGGCCCGCTGATACTGCGAACGATACCAGCCAAGGCCCCCGATAATGGTTTCGGCGTTGTAGACAGGAGACGGGCTTTCGCCTGCCTCAGTCGCTGTATCTGTTGCTTCTGCCGCTTCCAAAGGCGGTGCAGTCTGCACCACGTCAGGTAGAGGCTTTTTCTTTTTGAAAAAATTCATCTGTCACCGCCCTGGTTAACGAAGACCGAGTTCATCAAGGCCGGTGGTCTGATCTGAGCCGAAGAGCGTGGCCGAACCGGAACCGAGAAATTCTCCGATGCCCAAAGCCAGAGCGCCGATAACCACCTTGGCGATGCCGGGGGCATAGTTGCCCGACTGGCCCGACTGCGCTTTGCTGGCCTTGTACATATCCACACAACCCCAAACCCCCATGCCCGCGCCTGCGGCAAAGCCGGTCACGGTAATGCCCTTGGCCACGCCCTTGGCGCTGTCGGCCACGTTGTGGCCAATGTCGCCAAAGGTCACAGCGGCCTGCGCCAGTTCCGGCGCAAAAAGCCATACAGCGGCGGCGCACAGGCTTGCCACGGTCATGCGCACAGGGGAAACAGAGGCAAGAGAAAACTGTGTGTTCATAAAAAACTCCTTACTATCCAATAATTTTGACAATGGTTGTCTGCACATCCCCGCCCAGCGTGGCCCCGATGCCGCGCAGGAAGGTGACGAGATTCACAGCGATGATGCCGCCGAACAGATGCACGATGCAGCGGTTGAAATTCATGGCCTGATTGGGCGTATCTCTGAGCAGACACAGCCCCCGGATGATGCCGATGACGCCCACCGTGGCGATGCCGTAAACAGCGAACTGGATGTAGACCGAACCGGGCGAGGCCGGAGGTGAATAGCTGAGAGCCTGTTCTGAGGTCTGATTGAAGACAGTCATGGACAGGGAATCCATGAACGCGGGAATGTTCAGCAAAAGAACGGCAGCCCACAGTGTCCATACGGCGGTGCTGCGGTTGAAGCGGTGTTTGTGGCTGATGCTCTGGGCAAGAGACACCATCGCAAAGCCAATACCCACGAGGTAGGCCAGCAGGATAATGACCGGCCACCACTGTTGCAGGTGCGGAATGACGGCAGCAACGTAGTTTTCCATACGTCACCTCGCCCCTTGCTGGGCCTTCACGTTGAGCACGAGAATGCCCACCGCTGTGCCGCTTTCGAGGTAAACCGTGGGAGGCCGGTCGAAATTTTTTTCAAAGATTTTCCCGGCCTTTTCCCCCACCTTGCCCGCCGCAATCCATGCCTGATCCGCAGGGCTGTAAGTGTTCCAGACCATTTGATCCGTGGCCTGGTTGTTCATGCCGCCCCCATATCCGCCATAGACCGTGCTTTGTGCGCCGCTGTACTTTTTGGCGCTGGACAGCCCTTCCAGAAAGGCAGAGGCCACCAGTCCGCCCCAGCGGCTGAAGAAATGCGTATCCACCGAAGAAGCCACCGAAGTCTCAGACGTGGCCGGATCAACGGCGTAGCCTTCAATCTGCGCGTCCGAGCCGTCCGGCAGGATGACTCTGGAGAAGGCCAGCACCAGCCGTTCCTCAAAACGCTGAAATTTGCCCAGGAGGCGGGCATTTTTGAGCTTGCCCGAAGCCACCGTGGCCATGACGGCGGACGGCACATCAGAGTTCACGCCCGTGTCGATGACGGCGTAAAGCAGGTCGCCGGGGCGCAGGGTCAACACCGTGGCAGGCACGGTTTCCCCATCAGCGGCAACGGCGGCAGGAGGAGGAAGCGGCTTGTCCTTGGAAAAATCATGCACAAAGACGACTTTCCCCTGTTCCACAGATACCGAGGACAACTTGGCATCCAGCGCCGCCAAATCCTCCATCATGCGCTTTTGCAGGGTGTTGTCCGTGCGAGGAGGCTGCACAGGAGCCACACGCGGAGGCGCGACCGGAGGCGGGGGCGGGGCTGTGTCTGCTTTCTTGGTCACAGCCGGAGTTTTTGTACCCACCGGCGTGGGTATAAAGCTCTCGCCAGCGGCAAGGGCACTGTTGGCCTTTTGCTGGTCATGGGCTTCCAGCTTTTTGTTATATTCCTCCGAACCTTCGCCGCCTGCCTGCCCTTTGACGGCATCCGTCCGGGCCGTAGCCAGCGTGGCAGAAGCCGGGGGCTTTTTCGGCGCAAACAGCATCATGGAACCCACCACGATCACAGCGGCCACAGCCAGCCCCAGGAGGGCGAACATGATGAAACGGCGTTTCTTTTCCGTGCTGGTGATGCTCATGGCTTCACCTCGCCGCTTGCCATTTTCCCTTCAGCGGATACGGCATCTTTCAGCACCAGGGTCTGCATTTTGCCGTCCACAGACAGCATGATCCGTGACGTGACCGGCGCTTCGTAGCACTTCATGTTGCCCGCGCCGTTGACCACAGCCGTCCAGGCAGGCCACACCATGCTGTGGTTCGTGCGGATATAGTGATTTGCACCGAGCTTCCAGATTTGCACCTTGTCCAATGTGGGTTCCATGCGTACCCGCACGGCCCCTGCTGGCGGCACATGATCCAGAAAGGCCAGCATGGAGGAGTTCACGGTTTCCTTGATGTCCTCAATGACCGGCACCCTGGCGCGTGGGCCATGCTGGGAAATCTGAAAGAGCACCAGGGCGTCCGCCTTGCGTTCCGGCCCGCGCACAGAGTCGGATTCCAGCCGAATGACCAGGGGGATGTCCTGTTTTTCCAGCGTGACGACGAGCGTTGTGGTGCCGTAGGCCTGCGTGGGCGTGATGTTCAGCAGGTTGCCGTCCGGCAGTTCGGGCCGCAGCACCTGGAAAAACGAAGGCCCGCCGTTGGTCACGGAGGTGATGGGCCAGGGCTGCCCCGTGGAATCATGGATCAGCAGCGAGGTGGCGATGTTGGCCGTGGTGTAGACCCTGACCGGCGAAGCCCCCGGTTCCAGCGACACCCGCGCCGTGCGCGAGGCCAAAGCAGGCGACACCGGCAACAAGGCACGTTCACGCTGATCCGACCGCTCCCGGTATTCCTGAATCTGGCTGTCATCCAGCGGCATCATCTGCCGCAGGCTTTCTTCAAACAGGCTCTGCACATCCGGCTTTTTGGTGTCCGCCTGGGACGGCACACTTGTGGTTGTGGCCGTGACCGCAGGCGGCGCAGCTTGCGCGGGCGGTACAGCCGGAGCAGTAGGAGAGGCCACAGCGGGAGGCCGCTGGGCATCCGGCTGCCCCAGGACAATGCCCTGTTGCCCGATGACAGGGGCAGGCTGTGCCGCAGGTGCGGGCGGCTGTTCCGCCGCCCAGACCGGGCATCCCCACAGCAGGACGGCCAAGGCCGGAAGCAGGCAAAAAATGAATTGTCGTTTCACTGAAATCTCCTTGGGTTGCACGTCACATGGCTCTGGCCAGCGCCGAAGGCGCGGGCTGTCGTGAAAACAGAGGATGGTGCGACAAGAGGGCACCGCAGGGCATAGGCTTGTTGGCTTGCGGCATGTTGAACGCCCCAAGCACAAAGCAAGGTTCGGGCACGGCGGGCTTCCGCCATGCCGCTTCTTCGCAGCGCCGCTTGAAGGCTTGCAGAAAGTCAGAAATCCCAAGCTGATTGTCGTCGGGCACGTCAGAAGGCATGGGCGCACGGTGTTTCTCGTGCAGGTGCATCCACAGGCCAAAAGCCATCGGCCTGATCCAGGGCTTTTCATGGAGCTGAAATTTTTCAGCAAAGGCATCAAAGAACGGGCGCAAGGCTTCGCGCTCTTTGTCCTGTGCGGATTTTCGGGCTTCTTCCTTGCGCTGCATGGCTTGGAGCGCGTCCGCAGCACGTTGCGCCGCTTCCGCTTCCTTGGCGGCGGCTGTCACAGCATCGTCCAACCACCGTTGCCCACGAAGCCAGTTGCTCATCTGCGGCACAAAGCGGCCTTGTTCGCGCTGCCAGGTTTCCGAAGCCATGAAATGCCGGATACTGGCTTCAATCCGAGCCAGAGGCGGTAGCTGCCCCTCACGCTGGAGGTGCAGCCATGCAGAACGGGCAAGCCCCTTGGCCTCTTTGCGCGGGTAAAGCTCCCAAGCCTTTTCAAAATCAGCGAGAGACACACCCCCCAACGCTGAACGCGGAGGCGAAGCGACAACTCCCGGCACCACTGGCTGCACGGGGGGTAAGGGGGGAGTATTTCTTTCTTCTTGTTTATTAAGAGTATTTATGTAGCCAGAATTTGGCTGTGGGCAGGCAATATCTGGCTGCTGACAGACAGGCTTTGCCTCATGACGGACAGGTGCCGCCGTTTCTCGACGGGACGCGCTCAAGGCTTCCGGTTGCAACATATAATAGACCGACGAACGGTACTGCTCTCGGCGCACGTCGATGAGCTTTATGCCCGCCAATTCGGCCAGATATTTTTTGACGCTGCTCACGCTGCACGAAAGTCGAGCGGCCAGCGTAGCCTGAGAAGGCCAGCAATGATCGTTGTCTGAAGCGTAGTTGCACAGCAGGGCATACATGACCTTGGCTCCAAAACTGATTGAGGTTTCCAGCACAAATTGAGGCAAAATCGGGCCGTGAATCTTCCCTCGTGGTGCAAATGTCTGCATGGTCGCGCACTCCTCCCCCAAGCAGGGGCAGGCCGGAAAAAGGCAAAAACAAGCAGACTCGATGCACTTGACAAAGAGGAACCTTGCGGTTTAGTGTCATCTCACTGCAAAGAGAGATTTCACTCTGCTGATAAGCCGATACGCGCCAACGTATTGGCTTTTCGCCTTTTTAGGCCCTGGCTTTCCTCAATCCATTTCCTTTGTCTGAGGTGTATTGACCGAGCGGCTGGCTCGTCAGGCCGTGGGAACCACCCACGACGATCCCGCACCTGCATGACGCAAGCTCCCTTGCTGCTGTGGCACATAGCCACAAGCACAAGAGCGCGAGATTTCGCCCTTCTTCCGTGAACACGGGAGGGGGGCGAATTTTTTGTGAGGGAGCGTGTACCGTGAAAGGAGAGCGAGACTGACAAAACAAAAAAGCTCCCCCAGGGCATTCGATACGAATGACCCGGAGGAGCTTTACAAGGGAAGGAAGGGCCGCAAGCGCGGAGAGTCTCCCCCACGGAAAGTGGGGGCAGCGGCATGTGGGTGCCCCAAGAAATTTTAACAAATTTCCAGGGGTGGGGGCATAGTGGGGGAGAATAGCTGTGGGGGAAAAAGAAAAGCGGGTCAGAAGAAAGATTTTTTCTTCTAACCCGTTGTTTTTCTTATGGTGCCGAAGGGGAGACTCGAACTCCCACTCCCTTGCGAGAACTAGACCCTGAACCTAGCGTGTCTACCAATTCCACCACTTCGGCGCGAAAATGTGTTTACGCTAACGTGGGGAGGCTGGCAAG
>Ga0183095_10963_pt1 | contig 41013 bp, 32 predicted proteins | sample BioMet4_FD_130346 | JGI IMG/M metagenome (GOLD analysis project Ga0183095, IMG submission 130346) | Microbial communities from bioreactor (seeded with sewage sludge) at LBNL, California, USA - Biofuel metagenome 4 (v2) (version 3) | ecosystem: Engineered > Bioreactor > Anaerobic > Unclassified ...
GTAACGCAGTCTTACCCTCATGCATGGCCTCTATGCGGTTCTTATTCATCAGACCAGAGATTTGCCCGTCGGTTTATTTGTTCCCGACATCCGGCTTCCTTCAGATTCCACCTCACGATGGACACCCTTGCCTTCGGCTGTATCCTTTCCCCCTACCGGGCGGATTCCGGACTTTCACCGTTTAGAACGTGTGCCTGCCGGGCGCACATCAAAAATCGGATACCCTTCCGGAACGCATTGGGTCTGAAAGACCCCTAAGTTCCGGAAGGGTATCCGATTTTTGATTTCCCCGATTACAGTTTTTCTGCCATAAAAATATCCGCGCATTCTGCTCACGATATCACAGAACCGTCCGCCAGATGAATCCTGAACCCGTTCAGATTGACGGTCCCGTTATTCGTCAAAGCCGTCACCCAGCTCTCTCCCGTCAGGTTCCAGACAGCCCCGTTCTCCACGGTAACCTTTACCGTGCCGCTCTGTCCGTTTCCGTTAACCGTTCCCGCAAAGAAAGACCCGGACCCAAGTTCCATATCCAGAGAAGAAACGCTGTCACAGGAGACCGTTCCTTTCAGTTCCTGCTCCGAAGCAGCGAACTGTACCTTCGCGCCTTGCTGTTCTGAAGAATCTTCCTCCGTACTGCCTGTAACCGTCAGAAGGTTTCCGTCCGCATGCTGCAGAGAAACACCCGCGAGTTCGATTGAGCAGGAAGCACCTTCCACGCGGAACAGGTCTCCCTGTCCTGCCGTGACCGACCCGCCTTTTGCCGAGAAAGAAGCAGTTTCCCCGTCTGCATTTTCGTCCGCGGAACTGCTGATGACAATGCCGCCGGCATTGTTACTTTCTTCATTTTCTGCTCTGAAACCCGTTACCGTGCAGTCCGTCAGGGATGCCGATCCGCCGTTTTTCACCAGCACCGCTTCCGAATGATTTGCCGTCAGCACTGTTCCGTTCAGGTTCACTGCCGATGCGGAAGATACCGCCGGCGCATCATATCCGTCCGTGGTAATGCTGCCGCCGCTTCCGCTGATCGCACCCTCTTCTTCCGCCGCAAGTCCGGCTGCAAAACCCTCTGTGGTCGAGACGGAGGACCCGGATATATTCACGGCTGTCCCCGTGCCGGTACTGAACACGCCGTCCGCTCCCGAAGCGCCCGTTCTGACGGTTCCTCCGGTAATCGTGACTGTCGATCCGTTCAGGACGAGAAGGCCTGCATTGTCACCGCAGAAACTGCTTCCGGAAAGACCTGTCGCGTCCCCGGAAAGCTTATTCACGATAATGTTATTCAGAACGGCATTCGTTCCGCTTATACGGAGCGCATTTTCATCTGCCGCAGCCGAGGAATAGGCATTGCCGTTCACGGTCGTGTTGGAGGTGATCGTGACAGCCGAGGTCCCGTTCACCGACACCTGGCTTTCAGCACCGGAAATTTCCTCTGCACCGGCACTTTCCTGCTTTATGCTCACGGCATTTGACTGCGATGTGGCGGCATTCGACACGATCAGGGAAAGGCATCCGGCGAGCGGTACGCCTACGATGACAAGGCAGAGCGCCGCCAAAACAGCCGCAAGTTTCCCGACGGGATATTTCATGATCCGACCTCCTGGTATTTACCGTTTGTTTTCCGATTTCTTATTTCTTTGTTATCCTAATCTGTGAAACTGAAACCTTTCTGAAGAATGTCGGATTATTTGCTTATCTCCGTTTTCCCCTGTATAATGGAATGGCAAAAAATACAGAAGGACTGTAAGGATATGAAACCGGAAAACAAAAATGCATTTAAACTCGGAATGAAACACGGCTGGCCGATCGGCGTCGGATATTTCGCGGTATCGTTTGCGCTCGGAATTGCCGCCAGGAACGCAGGGTTCAGCGCTCTGCAGGCAGGCGTCATGAGCGCACTCTGCTCCGCAAGCGCCGGACAGTTCGCCGGAATCACGCTTGCTTCTTCGGGTGCTTCCTTTGCGGAAATGGCACTGATGGAGCTGATCGTCAATGCCCGGTATCTGCTGATGTCCTGCGCGCTCACGCAGAAACTCGATCCGAAGCTTTCCACCGGCCACCGCCTTCTTCTCTCCAACTATATAACGGATGAAATATTCGGTCTTTCCGTGACCGCTCCGGGAACGCTGAATCCGTTTTACAGCTACGGTATTATTTCCATGGCATCGCCGGGATGGATAGCCGGTACCGTTTTCGGCGTCATCATGGGTAATATCCTTCCGTCCTCCGTCGTCAGTGCCTTAAGCGTGGGACTGTACGGAATGTTTCTGGCAATCATCATTCCGCCGGCCAGGAAAAATCCCGTGATCGCAATCCTGGTTCCCCTGTCCATGGCTATGAGTTGGTTCTTTACGAACCTGAACAATGCGGGCATCCTCATTATTTCCGAAGGCAACCGCATCATTATTCTTACTGTCGTGATCTCTCTTCTTGCAGCGGTATTTTTCCCGCATAAGGAAGAACCATCATCTGCCTCCTCTGCCGCAGAAGCCGGACAGGAAGACAAAAATAAAACGGCTCCGGAAAGCGGGGCCGCAAAATGAAAACTCTTTACTGGCAGTACATTCTGGTCATGGCTTCCGTGACTTATCTGATCCGCGTACTCCCCATGACCTTCATCCGGAAACAGCTGAAAAACCGGGTCATCCGTTCCTTTCTCTATTACGTTCCGTACGTGACGCTCGCCGTCATGACCTTCCCGGCCATCTTAAGCGCGACCGCGAGCAGATGGTCCGCGCTCGCTGCGCTTTTTATCGGCGTCGTACTGGCATTCTTCGGACAGGACCTGATGGTCGTGTCCCTCGCCTGCTGCGTAACGGTATATCTGGCGGAACTCTTTCTGTAAAATATAATGCCGGAAAATACCTCAGTCACAGAGTACCGGGAGGCAGTCATGGTCCTCTCCGTCCCTTAAAATGATCTCCAGTATTTTCCCTGTCTTTTCCGCGCCGAGATCTTCTTTACTCTTATCATAGTTCTTCCAGACGATCCTGATCGGCTCTCCGTATCCGTGCATGCCGAACCCGCCGCGGAGAACATCATTGAACGAATCCAGGTTGTGGCCGGTCCTGCTGTCCCATGCCTTTCCTTTTGTCATGACCCGGTAGACCTCGTCATAGAAGCCTTCCATATTGCTGAAGCGGTTTCCGTCGATCACATAGGTCCTTCTTTCCGTGATCAATTTTGCATTTTCACTTCTCATTTCCGGCCGGTTCAGCGCCTGTACCAGCACGGGAAGCGCCTTCTCGAATTTCACGCCGTACCAGTGGTCATCGTCCCCGATCGTCTGCAGAATGCTTTCCACGACAAAATCCGCTGCAAGCTTCGCCGCATTGAATACCGTCATACCCTGCATAAGCGCGCCGGTAAATGCGGATGCATAACAGTCCCCTGTCCCGTGCGAAGTTTTCTGAATGCGTTCCGTGTAGTAATATTCCGTCTTCCCGCTCTTCACATCATATACGGCGTTCCCGAGCCGGTTCTTTCCGTCCAGAATTCCCTTTAAGACCACGGTACCTGTGCCGAGTTCCCCGAGCTTCTTCAGCAGCCCTTCAATGTAGGAAGCATCGTGTCCCTCGGAGCGGTATTCCGTTCCCGTGAGGAAGCAGGCCTCCGTCATGTTCGGCAGAATCATATCCGCATATCCGCAGAGATCCTTCATGCATTTTACATAGGCCTCGTCAAAGCCCACATAAAGTTTTCCGTTGTCCGCCATTGCCGGATCCACGATCTTAAGACCGCCCGGACGCAGCGTCCTCTTCATGATGTCCTTCACGAAATCAATCTGCTTCGCGCTTCCCAGATATCCGGTATAGACCGCATCAAACGTAATTCCCTCCGCTATCCAGTGGTTCTCGATCTTCGGAATATCGTCCGTCAGATCGCGGAAGGTGAATCCCTTGAATCCGCCGGTATGCGTGGACAGAACCGCAGACGGAAGAATGCAGGTCTCCACGCCGCAGGCAGAAAGAATGGGGAGTGCGACCGTAAGCGAACACTGCCCCACGCAGGATACATCCTGAATTGTAAGTATGCGTTTGTCCTTCATTTTTTCCGTCCTCCGTTTTTATATACGATTATAGCATCTTTCCCCGAAAAAACCCGCATTATGAAAATTTCTCAAGCGCATACAGCGCCGCACCCGTGGCACCCACGATTTCCGGATCTTCGGAAATAAAGAACTTTGCTCCGGCTTTTTCCTCGATTGCCTTCAGAACGCCGATATTCTTCGCGACGCCGCCGGTCATCATGTATTCCGGTTCCGGGCCGACCCTTAAAAGAAGCGACCATGCCTTCCCGGCAATTGCGCGGTGCACGCCTGCCGCAATATCCGCCTTCTCCTTATTCTGCGCAATCAGGGAAATGACCTCCGATTCCGCGAACACCGTACACATGGAACTGATCTCCACTCTTTCCCTTGATTTCATGGACTCCGGTCCGAGCTCCGAAATATCGAGTTCCAGCGTGCGCGCCATTGCTTCCAGGAAACGCCCCGTTCCGGCGGCGCACTTGTCGTTCATGGCAAAGTCCTGCACCTCGCCCGCATCATCAAGACGGATGGCCTTGGAATCCTGACCGCCGATATCAAGAATGGTCCGGACCTTCGGATTAAAATAACGGGCGCCTCTGGCATGACAGGAAATCTCGGTCACGTTTTCATCCGCAAAGGATATGGCGACTCTCCCGTATCCGGTCGAGACAATTCCCGCGATCTCCTCTCTCTTAAGTCCTGCTTTTCTGAGGACCGATTCCAGAATGAGCTCCGCCGAATCGCCGCTCTTCGCGCCGGTTCTTATGACTTCCGAAGCCACGATTTTCCGGTCCCCGTCCATGATGACCGCATTGGTCGAAGTGGAACCGCTGTCTATTCCGATCACATACATTTTTCCGTTCTCTCCCGTTCTGTTTTCTCCGGTTCTTCTTTCCGTTCTGTGCTTATCTTCCTGCGGGACTCCCCGTTCTTTCTTCGCAGCGGAAAGCGATTCCGCAAAAGCCTCGACCCTGGTCCTGATCTGTCCCTCACACTGCGCCGTGACATCCGTCTCCACCTTCAGGATGGGAAATTTTCCCTCCAGATGGAGGAACGCATACTCGTAGGAATAGACATCGCAGAATTTGACCGTATGATAGATCAGCCCGTCGATCTCATCCGCGAACCCTTCCACGTACCGTTCACGGTTCACCGCATTGATCATTCTCATGCAGGGAATCTGGTTCAGGACCGCGCCCGCATAGGCCTTCATGTACGTGCCGTCCGCAGATGCGCTTTCCGGAATGCGGAACACGCGCTTCATTCCCACGCATGTCAGGTCGAAAACCAGCTTCACATTCAGATCATTCAAAAGATTCCGTATGGCACTGTTGCACCGTGCGCCGATTAAACCGATGCGGACCGCATTCTCCGGTACGGGCGCCTCTCTTAACGCTGCCGCTTCGTTTCCGCGTCTCACAATTTCCTTTAACTCCGCCCCGGAAAATTTTTTCCCGGAATACGCTGCGTAGCTTCTGATCATTTCCGTGATCCGCTCCGCGTACATTCCCGCCGTATAATCGTTCACGACACGAGGCACGTCCAGAAGATAAATGAACCTGTCCGGATATTTTTCCCGGAGCGTGTCATAAAGCCTGCGGATGGAATCGCAGCAGGTGGTCAGGACAAGCCCTTCGTAATTTTTGTGCGCCATGTCCTCCAGAACCGCTTTGGCATAGGAGCACACATTCGGATGCATGAGCGCATCCGCTTCGTTGAAATCGGTTACGACCGGCTCCACTCTCACCGGGTCGGCTCCCATGGCGGTAAGCACTTCCACCGGCGTATATTTACAGACATATCCGATCAATTTCTTCTCCCTCTTTTTAAAATCGTTATTTCTGACCGATCAGTTCCAGAAACGCCTCAAACCTCGTCCGGATCTGGCCGTCATGGCTGTTCCGCCGGTCGAGTGCGTCTCCGTCCAGGATCAGCATGGGCACGCCTGCCTTCCGCATGGCTTCCTTCATCAGCTGCGAGCCGCCGGAACTCTGCTTGCAGCCCCAGTGACAGAACTCCACGACCGCATCGCACCCGTATTCCTTCACATACTGAACGCAGGCGTCAGTCTTGCGGGAAAATTCTCCGTTGTAGATATTCATGATCATTTTCCTCGCGAGCGCATGAAGCGGATGGTCCGCATCCATTGTTTCCATATAATCCAGATTGAAATCATCGCAGAAAATCGCGTAATCCGGATTGTAGTTCAGATATTTCTGAAGCGTGGGCTGCCAGTACGGCGTCAGATGGATCCAGAAGATTTTTTTCCGTTTTTCCTCCGGATAGCTTTCGATTTCCTCGTTCATCATGTGGAAAAATTTCCATACCCACTGCGAACCGATGTCGAGGTGTGTCGCAAACAGCATGAACAGGACAAGAACCAGCGTATTCGGATAGGCATGTGTTTTCCTTTTTTCCAGCGCTTCGCGGAATTCTTTTTTGGAAGCATTTTCCCTGCGGATGATTTTCTTCAGGGCATCCTCGTCATATTTTACGCCGGTCTTTTTTTCGAGAATGGAGACCAGCTGTTTCAGCTGTCCGACGACATACTCTTCCGCTTCTTCGGACCACGTATGCGGGATATCAAGCACAAAATCCTCTATGCCGTAACGGTCCTTCAGCATCCGGAAGGTATTGACATTGCCGTCGCACACCGTGGATGTCGTGACGCCCAGTAACGGCTTCCCGATCATTCCGCTCTCCACCGCGCCGAGGAAATTCTTGTGGTACGCGCAGAGCGTCGTGGCAATGCCGGAATTTTCGGCTGCATCGATAAAATAATCTTCCAGATGAAAACCGGAAAGGTAGGACGCCAGACACTCCATGGAAACGCCTCCCAGTCCGAAAATGCTGAAGAGCTCCGCCGGCGCAAATATGTTCATAAGGACCGTTTTTTTCGGATGATCCAGACAGTCCGCCACGACCTTGATCGCCTGCATGTTCAGATAGCCGTATGCCTTCGGCATTCTTTTGTCCTTGAAATGCGTGCATCGGAACTGCTCCAGCCTGAGTCCCGTGCGGATCATTTTTCCGGCCTTCTCCGGATGATTTTTTTTCAGTTCGTTCCGTACCATGTTTCCGTAAATCTGTCCTGCATCCATAATCTTCTCCCTGTTTTATTGTTCCCTATCATAACACGGCAGGACAAATGCAGGAAGCTTTTTCCATCTTGCAATCGAATAAACCCTGTACTATGATAGGTTATAGGAACCGGCCGGTTCCCGAAAGGACTGTCTGCCATGATGATTTCAACAAAAGGCCGCTATGCCCTGCGGGTCATGATCGATCTCGCGGAGCACACCGGCAGTTCATATATTCCTCTGAAAGATATCGCAAACCGCCAGCAGATCTCCGAGAAATACCTGGAAAGCATCATCAAGGTTCTCGTGCGCGACGGCCTTCTTGATGCGCTGCGCGGAAAAGGCGGCGGATACCGTCTGAACCGCAGTCCTGCCGAATATACCGTCGGAAGCATACTCCGGCTCACGGAAGGAACACTCTCCCCCGTTGCCTGTCTCGAAACGAAGCCGAACACCTGCCCGCGCGCGGCAGAATGCAGAACGCTTCCGATGTGGAAAAAGCTGGACAGGGTCATTTCCGATTTCTTTGACGGGTACACGCTTGCCGATCTGGCAAATCCGGATCTTGCCGGAAATGATTATATCATATGAGCGGGTAGTTATCTTCTGGCAAAATAGCAGGGATATCTACCGCAAGTTTTCTTCTGACAAAAAACAGAGGTATCCGCGGCTACGAGGCTAAAGCCTCTATGCGCCGCGGATACCTCTGTTTTTTGTCACAGGCTGAAAGACATCCAAAACATCACCGATAATTTATTTTATATTTTATCCTGCGATCTCAATTCTGAATTTCAAAGTGTAAGCAGCTCGTTCTTCAAAAATGATTCTCTGCACCGGCAGGCAATCTCAAGAGATTTGAGGCCGTCATACACATCCGGAGACCCTTTCTTCCCGGCACGGACGGTGCTGCAGAAATATTCCATTTCCGCAATGTAGGCATCATGCCAGCGCGTCAGGAAATCCTGATAGCATTCCCTGCATATGCCGTGCTCGTTCATGACCTCCAGCATGGAACTGGCCGGAACGGATGCAATGCGGAGCGTTCCCTTCGTACCGACAATTTCCGTTTCCACATGCGATCCGTGCATGGCAGCTCTTCCTGCATAGAGAAATGCCATCGCATCATTTCTGCACTGCATCATGCAGGAAACATTGTCCCCGTCATTCCAGTCGTGAAACTGCTGGAACTCGAAGCATCCGCCGATTGCCCAGAGCTTTGCCGGTTCAGATCCGGTGAGCCAGCGGATCAGATCGATGTCGTGGATGGACATGTCTATGAACTGTCCTCCGGAACGCGGACCGTACTCGATGGTCCCTTTTATGATCGAACGCGGATCCTGCGATATGCAGCGCACAAGGATCACTCTGCCGATGTCTCCGTTTTCGATTTTCCTTTTGGCTTCCAGATAGGAATGATCGAACCGTCTCATGAATCCGATCATGAAGGTAAGTTCCGGATGCGCCTCCACCGTCTTTACGGCTTCCCTGCATTTTTCCACGGTATCCGCAAGCGGCTTCTCAGTGAACACATGCTTTCCCGCATCCATGGCGATCTTAATCATGTCCGGATGGGAAGCCGTGTTCGTCACGATCACGACTGCCTCCACTTCGGGATTCTTACACATCTCCGCCGGATCGGAATAGACATACGCTGCTCCCAATTCTTCCGCAACTGCTTTTGCGCGGGCCTCGTTTCCGTCGCATACCGCGACAAGCTCCGCACCCGGTATGCGGGACGCAATATTCTTTGCATGTTCGTATCCGAGTCTTCCAACACCGATAATTCCGATCTTCAGATTCTTTTCCATCACAGCTGCCCCCTCATGGATATTTTTTTATGTCCGTCCGGACCGTTGTTATTTTTTATTATAATATGCCGTACCGTTTTCCGCTCCTGTTTCAGTGAAAAAAAACAGATGATTATTATAAACATACTTGACAAGTATGTTTATAGGGTTTATGATATGCCTGTCTTACGAAAGGAGCAAAAGCGCAATGAATCACTTTGAACTCGGAACACCCGCTGTTCATTCCGTTCAGAAAGCTGCGGATCCGTCTTACCGCGGCATGCTGTCTCCGGAATTATCCGGGCATCCGGCTTATGTCATGAGAACAGAAATCACCCGTGCGCGGAATATAGGAGCCTGTATGCAGCCGGTCAGCTCTTCCGCCTGAAATAAAATGCTTCTCAGGAGAGTTGAACGGCATATTCAAAACGTACCGCAGATTGTAAAATACATATCATTACAAATCAGGAACAGGGTTTCGAAGCAAATGCAAAATAAAATACAGGAGGAATTACATCATGTCTAAAATCTATACCTCTGCCGATCAGCTGATCGGACACACACCGTTACTGGAGCTCACGCATATCGAGAAAAAAGAAGACGTCAATGCCCATATCATCGCCAAGCTGGAATATTTCAATCCTGCAGGCTCCGTCAAGGACCGCATCGGCAAAGGCATGCTGGACGATGCGGAAAAGAAAGGAATCCTGAAGAAGGGCTCCGTCATCATTGAACCGACTTCCGGGAACACCGGAATAGGCCTCGCCTCCGTTGCAGCCGCGAGAGGATACCGTCTGATCATCGTCATGCCGGAAACCATGAGCGTAGAACGCAGGACGCTGATGAAAGCCTACGGCGCGGAACTTGTTCTCACCGACGGTGCAAAGGGAATGAAGGGCGCCATTGCCAAAGCCGTAGAACTTGCAAAGGAAACACCGGACAGTTTTATCCCGGGACAGTTCGTGAATCCCGCCAACTCAGCAACACACAGGGCAACGACCGGACCGGAAATCTGGGAAGACACGGACGGAAAAGTGGATTACTTCATAGCCGGCATAGGGACCGGCGGAACGATTACAGGTGTCGGCGAATATCTGAAGTCAAAAAATCCGGATATCAAAGTGATCGCAGTGGAACCGGAATCCTCCCCTGTTCTTTCAAAGGGTGTATCCGGCTCCCACAAGATTCAGGGCATCGGCGCCGGCTTCGTTCCGGATGTCTTAAACACGAAAATCTATGACGAAATCATAACCGTTACCAATGAAGATGCCTTCCGGTACGGTGCCGAAATCGGAAAATCGGAAGGCGTCCTGGTCGGGATTTCCTCCGGAGCCGCTGTAAGCGCCGCCGTCGAAATCGCGAAGCGCCCGGAGGCAAAGGGAAAAAATATCGTCGTTCTTCTTCCGGATTCCGGCGACCGGTATCTCTCCAGTCCCATGTTCACATCCGAATCATAAATCAGCAGATGCCGGCATTTGAACCTGAACACGAACAGGCAGGGGCGGCAGCACCGTCTCCTGCCTGCTTTGTCTATCGTCTGAAAAAAAAAGAACTTCCGCCCTTTCAGGCAGAAGTTCTTTTTCATTTAATTCCTTATTCCGCTTTCTTTCCTGCAAGTTCCGGATGCTCTTCACTCCAGAGCTTATCCGCCGTAGGCTTCCAGCACTTCGCATATTCCATGCATTTCCCGCAGAGATGCTCTGCCGGTTCCGGTGAAGACATATCCGTGGAATGGGCACCGGATTCCTTTACCAGTCTCTGCAGGACTGCCGGATTCTCCAGCATGGGGCAGGGACGAAGCATGTTCTTGTTAAACGGCTGGTTCGCCTGATAGCTCTTGAAGATCGGCTGCTGCAGACATTCGATCCAGCTCTTGTCATGGATGTTCGCATTCGAATAGTGAATGAACACGCAGGGTTCCACATCACCCGCGGGATTTACGTGGCAGTAATACTTTCCTCCTGCGACGCAGCCCGAAACAAATTCTCCGTCGTTCTGGAAATCGACCGCCATAATCGGCTTGCCGCCTGTGTAATCCCTGATCTCACGTACTCTGTGGAACATATATTCACGCTGCTCCGGGTTCAGGAGAAGGTCCGGCGATGCGTCGTTTCCGACCGGCATATAATGGAAATACCAGGTGTACTTCACGCCCTTGTCTATGATCATGTCAAGGAACTCATCCGAAGTGACCGTCTTGTAGTTCGCGCTGGTATAGCAGATGGACGTACCGAAAAGAAGCTTGTACTGTTTCATTAAGTCCATCGCATGCATAACCTTCTGGAATGTACCTGCGCCGCGGCGGGAATCGTTCACCTCTTCAAAGCCTTCCAGCGAAATCGACGGAACAAAGTTGCCTACGTCCAGCATGTCCTTGCAGAACTGTTCGTCGATCAGGGTGCCGTTCGTGAATGCATGGAATGCGCAGTCCTGGTGCTTTTTGAAAAGCTTCAGGATATCCGCTTTCCGGACCAGCGGCTCTCCACCGGTAAGAAGGAAGGAATGCGTTCCGAGTGCCTTCGCCTGTGTGACCAGACTGTCCATATCTTCAAAGGAAAGCTGTTTCGTGTGGCCGTACTCTGCCGCCCAGCAGCCGATGCAGTGAAGATTGCATGCACTCGTCGGATCGAACAGAACAATCCACGGAATGGAGCATCCGTATTTTTTGGAATTTTCCTGAACCAGATGAAATCCGCGGAAACCGCCTTCATAACCCATGTTCAGCATGGCGAGCTTGATGATCTTCGGATCCACTTCGTCGAACATCTTGTTCGTGTACTTCATCCATTTGCTGTTCGGATCCCCGAAGACTTCCGTTCTCAGTGCCTTGTAGGCTGACGGATTCCATGTGTCGCCGTTGGTCTTTTCCAGAAGATCCACCAGCTGCAGCATGGCCTTCTGTCTGTCCTTGCCGGCATATTTCAGTGCCGCATCCAGTGCGATCTCGAAAGCCTTTCTCTGCGCTAGATGCGCCGCTTCCCCGAGATCCAGTTTAAAACCGCCTTTTTTCTGCGTATCTGACATTTTCTTAACCTCCCTGTATCAGAAACTTTCTTTAAAACGTTGCTTTTCGACATGAATGTGTTATACTTTTCACGTTCATTCCATGTGACAAAGTGTAACACCGTTTTCCGTTAAAATCAACATTAATTTAACACATGTGACAGATACAGGGGAATTGTATATGAATGATAAGGCAGAAACAGAAGCCGGTGCAAAGAAACACTCCGTTTCCTCTTCCAATAATTTTGTAAAAGACTGCATGGTCTCCGCACTCATGCAGCTGCTTGAAGTCAAGCCGATGTCAGAGATCACCGTAACGGACATCACCGACAAGGCCGGCGTTTCGCGGATGAGCTACTACAGGAACTATTCTTCCAAAAGCGAGATCCTGACGAGCCATCTGGACGATATTTTCAATCAGTATATCGAACTGATCCAGAAATGGGATTACAAAGGAAGCTGCTTCGACTACGAATATCTGCTCCAGTGCTTCCGCTATTTCAGCAAACACGAAAAATTCCTGAGCTGCCTCTTAAAAAGCGGCATGGGCGACCTCATGCTGAGCCACATGACCAGGTTCATCCTCGATTCGTTTCATATCAGCGAGGACGATGTTTTTCTTTACTATAAAATGCAGGCTTTCGCCGGCTCCATCTACAGTACCTATGTCGCCTGGACCAGCAGGAATAAAAAAGAATCGCCCTGCAAAATGGCGCAGATCGTCAGTGCCATTTACGCCGGAACCGGCATAGTCTGAGGTCCGTCATTTACTTTTCGTTCTTATGATAGTCAATCCATTCATCCAGCGTCCACGGCGTATAATCGGAATACATGCAGAAGCAGTTCAGGATATTGCACTCCATGCTGCTTTCATTCCCGTCATGGTACCGGTCGACCTTCCGTTTCCGCATGTCGGAAGCATATTTTAACATATCCTTCTGGTCCTCCGTGTTATGCACGTGGCCGTAGACCATGAAGGTTCTGGATTTTCCTTTGTTTGTCAGCCTGTACTGTCCGTTATAACAGAGAATGGGATAATGGCAGCAGATCACCTTTCTCCCGTTGTCGTGAAATTCCCGGTAATACGCAATATCCCTGAAAAGGCTCCGGTCGAGGCTTTTTTTCAGCGCCCATTCGTCATGATTTCCGACCATCAGATATTTTTTCCCGTTCAGCCTGCGGATAATTCCTTCCGCCTTTTCCACGCTCTTTGTCCAGACAAGATCTCCGAGGATCACAACTTCGTCGCTCTTCCGCACTCTCCGGTTCCACTGCGAGATCATATACTCATCCATGGTTTCCGCGTCCCTGAATCCGCGGCAGTCCATTTTCGTGTTCAGCGCTTCGTGCAGGAAATGACAGTCGGCAATATAATACCTCATCCCTTTTCTCTTTTCCCCGTTTCCCGGGAGGCAGCCCTGTACCGGTTCAGCATGGCGATCTCCTTCCGGTACCCTTCCAGATCATTCGGTGTTTCCAGATAAAACGGCAGATTTTCAAATGCCGGATGCGTGACAATGCGTCTGATCGCCGGCAGACCGATTTTTCCTTTTCCCAGGCATTCGTGCCGGTCCTTATGGCTTCCGCATTCATTCTTGCTGTCGTTCAGATGAACCGCCTTCAGATACCGGAGACCGATGACCCGGTCAAATTCTTTTACCACGCCGTCCAGATCATTGACGATATCATACCCCGCATCGGACACATGACAGGTATCGAGGCAGACGCCGATCTTGCTCTTCAGCTTTACACCTTTTATGATGTCGCGGATTTCTTCAAAACGTCCGCCTACTTCGCTGCCTTTCCCGGACATGGTCTCCAGAAGCACGGTGGTCGTCTGGCTCTTCTTCAGGAGCCTGTTCAGAAGCTCCGTTATCCTGCGGACTCCCTCTTCCGTACCCTGTCCAACATGACTTCCCGGATGAAAATTGTAAAACTGATGCGGCAGATACTCCATCCGCAGAAGATCGTCCTTCATGGTCATCTCGGCAAATTCCAGCACCCTTTTCTCGGACCCGCACGGATTCAGCGTGTAGGGCGCATGCGCGAGGATGCAGGGAAAATGATGTTCCTTCATAAGAAGCAGCAGTTTTTCCGCATCTGCCGGATCAATTTCCTTTGCCTTCCCGCCCCGCGGGTTCCGCGTGAAAAACTGGAAGGTGTCCGCGCCGATCGAAAGCGCAGTCTCTCCCATCGATAAAAATCCTTTTGATGATGACAAATGACACCCGACTGCAAGCATGGCTTTTCCTCCGGCCTACGGCTATTCCGATTTAATCTTCTTTCCGTCCAGTACTGCTTCCGTCAGGCTGTCACCGCGGTAAACAAGCTTCAGCGAAAAGAACGGACGGTTCTCACGGATCAGCCGGAAGAAAATGCGGTCGCCCTCCCAGATCGGAAGCTCCTCTATGCGCTCTCCGGGAATCCATTCGAGGACTCCCTCGCTGCACTCCGTCAGATCTCCGGTAAAACGGTCCGCCGTAAAAAGATGCATGTATTCCGTTCCGTAAAGATCGGATACGAAGGTCACAATGCCAAGGTAATTCCAGGAAAGCAGCGTAAGACCCGTCTCCTCTTTTGTCTCCCTTAAGAGGCAGTCCTCCGGACTTTCCCCTTCTTCAAATTTTCCGCCGATCCCGACCCATTTATCATGGTTCAGATCATTTTTCTTCTTCACCCGGTGCAGCATCAGATAATTTCCGCCGGACCGGATATAACACAGTGTCGTATTGACCATACCGCCGTCCTTTCGGATGATTCCGATTCATTATATCCGCAATGCGGGGAATGTTCAATCGTGCCTTAAGGATACCATTCGCCGTCAAACTGTGCTATGATGATTTCCGGTTTTTAACTGCCTGATATCCCGCAAGGAGGAACTGTCATGCTCCCTTCGTTTCGCAAAGATCCCGTGCTTTACTGTTCCGCCGCTGCGGCTCTCGTGACGGTGATCTTAATGCCGTTTCCTTCCTCTTACCTCGCTTTCATCGACTTCCGCGTTCTTTCCCTGCTGTTTTCCCTGATGGTCGTTACGGCAGGACTCACGGATACCGGATTTTTCGACCGCCTGGTACGGAAGCTTCTTGACTCTTCCGGCGGCATCCGCATGCTTTCGCTTACGCTTACCGGCGCCTGCTTTTTTGCCTCCATGCTGATTACGAACGATGTCTCTCTTATTACCTTCGTTCCGCTCTCCGTCCTGCTTCTGGAAAAAGCCGGCAGGAAAAATCTTCTGATCCCCGTGATCGTTCTGCAGACGCTTGCGGCAAATCTCGGAAGCATGTTTACGCCCATGGGGAATCCGCAGAATCTCTATCTGTATGTCAGATCGGGGATGTCCGCATTTTCATTTCTGAAGCTGATGGCGCCCGTGACTTTTCTTTCGCTGCTCCTGCTGATCCTGTCCGTATTCCTGCTGGTGCATCCGGATAAAAAAGAAGAAGGTCCCGGTACCGGGCGGAATTCCGCAGCCGCACCCGGAACCATGCAGGGCCGGAACGGCAGGTCCGCAGAGCGGATTTTCAAAAGCGATTCCCTGCCGTGGCTCATTCTGTTTCTGATCTGCATTCTATCCGTGTCGCGCGTGCTCCATTACGGCGCGGCACTGGCTGTCGTCTCTGTTTTTACGCTCTTAACCAACCGGAAAATTCTTCTGAAAGCGGATTACAGCCTGCTCCTGACCTTTGTTTTCTTTTTTATCTTTACCGGTAACATGGGAAGAATCCCGGCTGTCAGTTCTTTCCTGTCCTCCGCAGTGAACGGCAGGGAAATGACAATCGGGATTCTTTTAAGTCAGTTCATATCAAACGTGCCGGCAGCCATGCTGCTTTCCGGCTTTACGCAGAACTTTACTCCGCTTATCCTCGGCGTGGATATCGGCGGACTCGGGACGCTGATCGCTTCCATGGCAAGCCTGATTTCCTATAAGATCTATATCCGCACGGAAGATGCAAAACCGTCAGCCTATCTCTGTTTCTTTACCGTAATGAATGTGATCTACCTGGTCATCCTTTCCGGTGCCGCTTTCTTCTTAACCCGGCAGATGTAGGGTTTTCCGTCTTCTACCGGTTATCGTAAAACCACTTTCCGGACCCGCTCAAGTTTTCATATGTCCAGCCGCTTAAGTCGCCGCATCCGCTTTCAATCAGTGCGGAAGCCTCCGCCTTGTTGCTTAAATTCCAGATGATATATCCGAGGTGATACGATCTGATCAGTTCCATCCACCTGTCCGCGGATTCATAATCGAGCTCTCCGCTTCCGGATGCATCGCAGATCCCGAATTCGCTGATGAAGACCGGGAGGCCCTGATCCAGTGCGCTTTGCAGTTTTGCCCGCAGCGCATCCTTATGCGTACCTGCATAAAAGTGCATGACGTACATCACGTTCCGGTCTTCCAGCCGGTCATTCACCACCTGGTCCACGTCCTGCGACCAGGTATTTGTTCCTACCAGAATCAATGCCTTCGCGGCATGACTCCTGATGATCCCGATGATCTCCTCCGCATACGGCCTGATGGAATTATGCCAGTCCGTTCCGTTCGGCTCGTTGCAGATTTCATAGATTACGTTCGGACAGTCCGCATATTTTGCGGAAACCGCATCAAAGAATTCCGCCGCATCGCTCTTATGGATATTCGGATCTCCGTCACTCAGAATGTGCCAGTCTATGACCGCATACATGTTCAGCTCAGAGGCATAGCTGACACCGTCATCAATCGTCTTCAACAGCGCTTCGCGGTCTCCTCCGGAACAGTATCCGCCGTATTCCTCCGTATACATGGAAAGCCTGACCGTATTGACGCCCCATTTATCCCGCATGGTCTTAAACGCATCATAGTTTACGTACTGCGGATACCAGGAAAGGCCGTGTGTGCTGACTCCACGGAGCACAGTTATATTCCCGCTCTCATTCAGAAGATCCGTTCCGGAAACATGAAGCGGACTTACGGCATCTGTACTGACCGAAGTTTTCCCCGCTGCCTTTATTTCTTCGCCGCAGGCCGGTACAGCTGCCGTACAGACTGAAAGCAGGCAGGACACGATTGCCGCGAGCAGACCTTTGTTCCGAAATTTCATATCTCTCCTCCGTGCAGATCAGACCGTGCCGCTGCATCCGGCTTATCCCTGTTCCGATCCGCAGAATAAAATCCTTCAGCGGGCACTTTCCTCCGCTGTCTGCATATCATAATAATATCCTTTTTTCGCCATCAGTTCCTCATAGGTACCGATCTCTGCAATTTTTCCATTGACCATGACCGCAATGCGGTCGGCATTCCGGACGGTGGCAAGCTTATGCGCGACAATGAAGACCGTTCTGTCGCGGCCCAGTTTCTCAAGGGCTGCCGTTACTGCGGCATCCGAGATCGCATCCAGGGCAGAAGTTGCCTCATCCATAATGATGACATGCGGATCCCGCACCAGTGCTCTTGCTATGGAAATTCTCTGCTTCTGTCCGCCGCTCCGGCTGTTCCCGCGTTCTCCGACTTTCGTATCCAGCCCGTCCGGCAGTCTGTTGATCAGTTCTCTTAAGCCTGCCCCGTCTACCGCTTCCTGCAGTCTCTCCTCGGATACGCCCTCCGTTCCGTAAAGAATGTTCTCCCGGATGGACCCTGAAAAAAGAACCGTCTCCTGCGGGATCACGGCCAGAAATCTCCGGTAGCTGTGCAGGCTTAAATTCCGGATGTCGTGACCGTCGATCAGAAGTTCTCCCTCGGTCGGCTTCAGGAATCCGATCAGAAGATTGATCAGCGTCGATTTCCCGCTTCCTGATTTTCCTACAAAGGCAATGGTCTCATGCGGCCTGACTTTCAAATCAATTCCGGCAGCCACTTCCCTCGTGCGGTTCGGATAATGATAATGAACATTTCTGAATTCAAATTCTCCCTTCAGATCATCCAGGACTTCCTTTTGGGAGTCATCCTCTTCGCCTTCCATGAGAAGCAGTTCCCCGATGCTGTTCACGGATTCCAGACCTTTGGCAATGATCGGAACCAGAGTAAGAAGCGCGGTCACCTGTGTGATGATCGATGTGAAATAAGTCTGATAAAGCACCACATCGCCGATCGGGATGGCTCCCTTCGTGGCAAGCAATGCCGTAAATACCAGACAGACCACCTGGAGGAACTGAAGACTTGTCCAGCTGATGGCTCCGAAATTCGACTGCAGCAGATCAAGTTTCAGTCCGTGGCGGGCAATGTCCTTTACCTGCCCATCCATTTTTTCAATTTCCTGTTCCTCCAGCGCATGGGCTCTCGTTACCGGCTCCAGCTCAAGCATTTCCATGACTTTTCCGGAAGTCGCTTCCATCTCCAGGCGGAAGGAGTTGTTGGATTTTTTGATTTTTTTCTTGAAGGCCGTGACTAACAGAATGCACACCGGAATCATCAGTACAAAGAAAATAAACACGACCCAGCTTCTGGATGCGGTGATCACAAGCGCGATGATGACATTGATGCTGATGAAGACCAGATTTACAAACAGCTGCTGGGAGACGGTTTCGACTGCCTCGACATCGCGCATGATCTTCGACTGGATGCGTCCGGACTGAATATTCTTCTGGTCAAGAATGGAAATAAACTGAATCTTGTGAATCAGGGCGCTCCTTAAACCTGCCTCCACGCTGCGGATCGCCTTGCTGTTCAGCTCCGTATAGATATAATTGATGGGTATGTTCCCGAGAAGAAGGGCTGCAATGATCAGAACATTCACCGATATGATCCGGTTGATCTGCGGATCGCCGGCAATGATCGCATTAATGATATTTGCCGTTGAAATCGGCAGCAGCCATATCGGACTGTGCTTCACCAGATAAAGAACGGAGGACAGTATAAAATTTTTGTAATATCCTTTGTAAAGGCCGAGTAAGGTTGCAAATGAATTTCCCTTGTGAGCCCGAAAGCTCTGAACATAGATATCCGAATCCTCTTCCATATGATTGTCCATTATATTTCCCCATTCAGAAGAACAGATTTACTCCAATGCAATTATACACGAAAACGGCCTTAAAATCTTCAGAAGTTCATCTTTTCTCACAAATCTCTGTCACCTGATACCGGTCAGATACTGATTTGAAATGATTATTTTTCCGGTATGACAAGGGTCAGCAGGACAGTGACAGCCATATCAGGCAGCGTACTGCCGACAACCAGATCCATACGCATCAGCAGGCGGTACAGGACAAAACCGATAACCCAGATCAGAAGATTTCTCACGCTGAACTTTTCCCCGCTGTGATCCCGCTTCCGGATAAAAAAATCCGCAATCTGAATGGCGATCATCGGGGCAAAGGTCGAACCGATGAGATACAGAAAATCCGTGATGTTGTCCATGGGATAGATCATCGCCGCGACTGTTCCGATCACGGTCACCACGACAGCGGCTTTCTTCCCGCTGATTCCTTTAAAAACGGATTCACTGGATATTCCGGCAGAACAGGCATCCAGGAAAGTTGTCGTGACAGTGGACAGAATGATAATCAGAAGCCCTGCAATCCCGAGTCCGGCCCTGACCATGATCTCAGCGATATCATTTCCGCCGGTGCAGATCGCCGCACCCATTCCGATCACATACATCCAGCAGCTTGTAAGCCCGTAGACGACGGTACTCACGGCTGTTGCCTTTACGGGCTTTTCCGCATTCCGCGTATAATCACTGATTAACGGCAGCCAGGAAAGCGGCATGGCGACGGAAAGCTCCACTGCCGCGCCGAAGGTAATTTCTTCCGTCCCCGTTTCAGAAGATACTCCTTTTCCGAAAATGACAATGCAGAGAATAATCGTCAGCACAAATAGCGCGGACATGGCGGCCATATTCAGCTTCCCGAGATTTCTGATTCCGATCAGAAGCCAGAGGATGATCAGTCCGCCGATGACCAGACACCAGACCCATGCGCCGACAGGGAAAACAACCTGCGCTGCCAATGCGCCGTCATAAGTCATGATCGCGGTCCATCCGGCAAGCTGCAGAATATTCAGAACCGCAAAAAGCAGACTGCCCTTCTGACCGAAACTCAGTTTAACGGTTTCCATGGAACTCTTACGGGTTTTTCCGCCGATCAGTCCGGCCAGAAAGAACAGGGAACAGCCGATGACATGACCCAGAAGAATGGCACAGAGACCTTTCCGGAATCCCAGAGATGCAAAGTAAGTTCCTGTCAGAATTTCGGCAATGGATACCGCTGCGCCGAACCAGATCAGTCCGTTTTCAAAAACTGAAGTACGTTTCTCTTCCATGGTCACTTCGCCGCCTTTGCAAATTCTCCCTGCAGCGCGAACGCATGGTTCATGGGACCGCTTCCCCTGCCCAGATCAAGCATGGCAGAAAGAGCGCCTGAAATATATGCCTTTGCCCGCTCGATGGAAGTGAAAAGATCAAACCCTTTGGCCAGATTTGCCGCAATCGCACTGGACAGCGTACAGCCGGTACCGTGCGTATTGGGATTATCGATGTGCCTGCCGTAAAGCCACCGGCATGATCCGCGATCATACAGAAGGTCGTTCGCATCGTTCAGGTTATGACCGCCCTTTAAAAGAACCGCACAGCCGTACCGCCTGCTTATTTTTTCGGCGGCCTTCATCATGTCCTCCGGTGTTTTGATCTGCATGCCGGACAGTACCTCCGACTCCGGAATATTCGGTGTGGCAACCATTGCCATCGGCAGCAGTTCTTTTTCCAGGGTTGCTATGGCTTCCTCATTGATCAGTCTTGCTCCGCTGGTAGCCACCATGACGGGGTCCACGACGATGTTCTCCGCAGAATATGCTTTCAGTCTCTCTGCGATTACTTCGATCAGGCTGCCTGACGAGACCATTCCGATCTTTACCGCATCGGGACGGATGTCATTGAAAATATCGTTGATCTGTTCTGCCAGAAAAGGAGGCGTTACCTCCATGATTCCTGTTACGCCGGTCGTGTTCTGTGCGGTAAGCGCGGTAATCGCACTCATGGCATAAACACCATTCATCGTCATGGTCTTGATATCAGCCTGAATACCGGCGCCTCCGCTGGAATCGCTTCCGGCGATCGTTAATGCTGTTTTCATTTTTCTTTCTCCTTCTTTTTTATTATTTCAGCGGCAGAAGGTGGTGCCCCCGGTCTGCCGTTAAAATTTATGGATCAGTCACCAAATACTGCTTCTTCTCATGCCTGTACCATCTGCAGTGCCAGATTTTTCAGCGTCCTTGCTGCCTCCGGGATATCCTTCTCGGCAAAGATCGCACTGACAACCGCAATCCCGCAGATCCCGCTGCCGGAAAGCCGCATGATATTCTCCCTGCTGATGCCGCCGATCGCAATGACGGGAATGCTGACCGCATCGCAGATTGCCTTAAGCGTATCCAGGCTTACATCATCGGCATCCGTTTTCGTACCGGTATGAAATACCGCTCCCACACCGAGATAATCCGCTCCGCGCCTTTCGGCCTGCAGTGCTTCCTCCACGGTCTGGGCGGACACGCCGAGGATTTTATCGTTTCCGATCAGTTCGCGCACATTGCCGGCTTCCATGTCGCTCTGCCCCACATGAACGCCGTCCGCATTGACCCGGAGTGCAATATCCACATTGTCATCGATCACAAAAGGAACCCGGTACCGGCTGCAGAGCGCTTTCATCTCCAGTGCCTCTTCCATAAAATGTGTTTCGTCCAGATCCTTTTCCCGGAGCTGTACAAAAGTCGCGCCGCCGGAGATTGCCTGTTCCACCTGTCCGCACAGCGTCGCATTCCGAAGCCACCGCCGGTCCGTTACCGCATATAAAAGCAGATCTTTTCTAGCGAATTTCATATTTCGCGCCCTTCTTCAGTTCACTGACGTCCATGTTGGAAACAGCATCGATGATGCGGTTCCGGTAAGATGAATTTCCTTCGCCCTTCTGAAGATTTGCAAACCCGATTTCACCGGCAAGTCCCATCACGATCGCGGCAGTCGCCGCAGCCTCCAGCTTCCTGTCCGGATTTGCGGAAACAAAGGCGGTCATCATGCCGGAAAGCTGACATCCAGTTCCCGTGATTTTCTGCATTTCCGGCCTGCCGTTGCGAATGACATAACACTTCTTACTGTCCGCGATCAGATCGATCGCGCCGGTGATCGCGGCAATACAATGATTCTTTTCCGCAAATGATTCGGCAAACCGGATCATCCGGTCCAGATTTTCTTCCGTCACCGCATCCGCGACATCGGCATCCACGCCCTTCGTGGTCCCGCTGCCCGAGGACAGCGTCTTGATTTCGGAAATATTCCCGCGGATAACATCAAACCTGATCTCCTCCGTAAGCTTAAAAGCGGTTTCCGTGCGAAGCCTGCTGGCACCGGCTCCCACGGGATCCAGCAGGACTGTGTGCTTCAGTTCGTTTGCGCGGTGTCCCGCCAGAAACATCGCCTCTATGCTCCGTTTGTTAAGCGTTCCGATGTTAATGTTCAGTCCGCTGCAGATGGATGTGATATCGCAGACATCCTCCGGCTCATCGGACATGATCGGACTAGCTCCGCAGGAAAGCAGAATGTTGGCGACATCGTTCACCGTGACATAGTTTGTGATATTGTGGATCAGCGGAGCCTTTTCTCTTAATGCCGTAAAACAGGTTTCAATCATGAATCTTTTTCCTCCTCAGACTTATTTGAAAAATCCAACGGAATATCGGAGAACCTGCCTGGTCCGCTGTACAAAAAAACGAGTACACCGGCGGGGGTATACTCGTTTACTGCATTGTCTGCGTCATCCCTACGTTGGCATTATCCAAATCAGGTATACGGGTCGAAGTTAACTTCCTCTCAGCCTGCCATGCAAGCTCCCCGATATTCAATTTGTTCCATTATAACATGATTTCGCGAAATGAACAGTGCAGCTTGTTCTGCGTCCGTTTTGTCTTGACAGCTTCACCTGTTTTATGTTTCAATTATTTATTCAGAAGCCGATAAGGAGGATTTTAAATCATGATCCAGCTGGAAATTTTATCTCAGGACGGTTCCGTACTGTCCGGCGAAAACAAAAAACATCTTTCGGACACTGTGCTTTTTTACGAAGGCGAATATGTTCCCGGCAACCGCATCCGCATATCGGTCGAAACTCCGGGCTTCTATGTCATTTCCCTGGAGGACACGCTCGGGGAGGAATTTGTTTATTTTTCGTCTCCCGTTTTCGAATTTAACATTCCCTTTGAAGAGGCACGGCTTTCCTACAACCCGCGCTCCTTCTCCGGAACACGCCATCTTCTGCATGCCCGTCCGGCAGACAGTGAAGAAATCGGACGCACGCGGAACCTGGCGAGAAATGTCTATGACTGTCATGAAGACCATTCCGTATTTCCGCATGCTTCCGCAAATGTGGAGACCCGCGGCGAATCTGTTTTTGCCGCACGAAATGCCATTGACGGCGTAATCTGTTCCTGGGTGCACGGCAATTATCCGTTCGGTTCCTGGGGGATCAACCGCCGGGCCGATGCGGAATGGCGTCTTGATTTCGGCAGAACGATCGAAGCCGACACTCTGATTCTCACCACGCGCGCAGACTTTCCGCATGACAGTTACTGGACCGAAGCCCTGGTCGAATTTGCGGATAATGCGGGCACCGTTACGGACAGCATGATCCTGAAGTTAAAGAAAACGGGAGACGGCCAGTGTTTCCCGCTGAGCGGAAAAACATTCAGCAGTCTCACGCTTCGTAATTTAAAAAAAGCCGATGACGAATCTCCGTTCCCGGCACTGGTCCAGGCAGAGGTCATCGGCAGAAATATGATTTCCGGAAATTAGGTTTCCTTTTTTCTTTTCATGGTACTTTCATCCAGCACGATTGTAAACGGGCCGTCGTTTGTCAGAGATACCTGCATATCCGCGCCGAACGAACCGTGTTCCACGACCGGAACGGTTTCACGTGCCCTGCGGATCATATATTCATAAAGTTCCTCCGCTCTTTCCGGATCTCCTGCGCCGGAAAAGCCGGGCCGGTTTCCTTCGCTCACATCCGCAAGGAGCGTGAACTGGGAAACCAATAGAAGCCCGCCGCCGACATCGGAGAGCGACAGGTTGGTCTTTCCGTTCTGATCTTCAAAAATTCTGAGCCGGATCAGTTTGGAAAGGTACCGGTCAACATCCTTTTCCGTATCCTCAGAACCGATCCCGACAAGGACCAGAAGCCCTTTCCCGATTTTTCCGATCTGTTCTCCGGATACCGCAACCTCCGCGTGAAGCACTCTCTGAATGACAAGTCTCATTTTCCCCTTTCCCGGCAATTAAGCCGCGCCATCGGCTTCTCTCCTCCCGTTATGTACGGAAGGGCATAAGCGACACAATCGAAGCGATCAGCCACAGGACAAACAGGATAACGGGGACTGTTTTCTCCCGGCTGATAATGGCAATATATTCACGTATAAAGGCGCCCGGCCAGTAATACAGGGCAGTGCGGCATCCCACGCCGCGTGCCTTCAGATGCTGCTTATGCGCATAGAATCCGGTCCGGAACACATGATAATCATTCGTCACGAAGATAACCCGGCTTTTCTTTTTCAGACCTTCAATGATCTCCTTCGAATACTTTATATTTTCCCATGTCGTTTTGGATCTGTCCTCAAACAGAATATCCTTTTCGGGAACTTCCTTCATCAGAAGATACTGCTTCATTGCGGAAGCCTCCGTCACCTTCTCATCTCTTCCCTGTCCGCCGGAGACTATGATCTTCGTGCCTTCGCCGGACTGTCTGTAAACAGCCATTCCCCTGTTTAACCGTGCGGCGAGAAGCGGCGAAACATCCGTGCCGTGAAGAAGACCGGCGCCATGAACAATCACAAAATCACATTTTGAATCCCGCGGCAGGAAAAGACAGAACTCCGAATAAAGAAGAAAGCCCATAAAGGTTGCAAGCATATAGCACATGGCAAACGCAAGAAGTGCTGTCAGGCAGATGACAACCGTAGGAAGACTTCTCTCGGAAAGTGCAAACAGGATAATCAGGAAAGCTCCCCACATGGCAAACGCAAACAGAATGGAAAGACTGTGCGAGAGCAAAATCCTTCTTTCCGTATGGTCACGACGCCTGCCCAGATAAACACAAAAGGCATGATCAGTATGGCCGCCACAACCATAACAAACAGATAAACCAGCACTGCCTCCAGAGGGGAATGTTCCGCCGCGGCATTCACGGCAATGACAAGGAATAGAGAAGCTGTCAGCAGGAAAAAGACATTCCGGAATGCCCTTCTGTCAAGGCAGAATGAAATAAGGAAAACAGCAGCAGAAACAGCAAACCATACCATTGGAATCATATTCCCTCCCCGGAATTTTTCTCTAAATTTTCAATCGGCTGTCCGGCCGCATTTTCCCTTTTCCAGACAGCCTTCGCGAAGAGAACAGTCAGAAGCACCACAAGTAATATCTCGAGTTCGACAGCGAAAACCGGCACACCGGTTTTCGCTATCCAGACTGCCGATGCATCCAGTATGAAATGCAGGAAAACCGCAATCAGAAGCAGATACCCTTTCCTTTTCTTCACGACGGCAAACCAGACGATTACCGACAGTGCCACCTGCCCGGTGATTGCAAAAATTCTCTCCGCCGGACTGACCAGAAACATGAAAGGCGATGTTTCCTCCAGTGTGTTGAAAGCCTGCTGCAGTGTATTTCTTCTGACCGGATCCAGCGGTGCAAGCAGTGTTTCCGCTTTTCCCATGTTCAGCATTACGGAATAGATCACGTTATTGATCATCCCAAATACCAGGAGGATAAACATCTCTACGCCGCCATGCCCTGCTCCGTACATAAGCGCATTGTGCGGATCATCCTGTTTCTTCTTCAATACGAATTTCATGGCGGTAAATCTGCCGCATTCCTCAAAAACCCCCGCCATCAGGCCGCCATACAGAGCCGTCAGTGCGGCACTTCCTCTGATAATCACACCCGCTGCAGATTGCAGGACCAGAAAATGAACAGCCTGTTCGAGTACCATTGCAAATAATACCATAGTCAGACAGCCGATGCAAAACGGAAAAGAAGAAAGCCGGTATTTCTTTTTGAAATACAGCAGCAGTCCTGCCGGAACGAAAATGCCGAGAATCATATCCATAATCATGAAACTGACTGCCAGCCAGGAAACCATATGGATTCCTCCCTTCTGAACATTTCCATTATTACATTTATTGCAGCATTTATCGAGTCTGTTTTTTACGATACGGCAGTCAACGCGCGGACTCGATCAATCTGTCTGTCGAAAGCCAGGCGCATAGTATATAAAAAGGCCCCAGGCATCATGCCGGAGGCCGTAAAATCAAAGAACGTAAACTGAATTTACAATAAACTGTCAGAGAAAAAATTCATCATTTCTTCCCGGCTGAAATTCTTAAGCATTCATCAGACTGTTGAAACTCAAAAGAGAATATGAAGCAACAGCCTGCACCCGCCTATTCCAGAGTATCTGCAGTCTCCTTCAGAAGACGGATGATCGGAAGATGCTGCGGACAGGCTTTTTCGCACTGACCGCAGCGGACGCATGCCGAGGCCTTTGTCGTCCCGGCTCTCCATCCATAATCCGATTTTGCTCTGTCAATATTCCCGTACATTTTATATACATTCATGACTGCAAATATTTCCGGAATGTGCATTTTTACCGGGCACCCTGCCGTGCAGTAGTGACAGGCCGTACAGGGAATCCGGTCTGTTTTAAGAAGTGCGACACGGGCATTCTCCACAACCGTCATCTCCGATTCTGAAAGCGGCCGGAAATCCTTCATGAATGACAGATTGTCCGCCATCTGCGCTTCATTCGACATCCCGCTTAGAACGATCATAACATGATCGAGCGAAGCGGCAAAACGTACCGCCCACGATGCGGGCGAAGATTCCGGTGCGGCATCCTGCAGGATTTTCTTTACCTGTTCCGGCGGATTTGCCAGAAGACCGCCCTTAACGGGTTCCATGACGATTACCGGTTTCCCGTGTTTTACGGCAGTTTCGTAGCATTTTTTTGACTGAATGGAAGCATCTTCCCAGTCGGAATAATTTATCTGCAGCTGCACAAATTCCGCTTCCGGATGCTCGGTCAGAATCCGGTCAAGAAGTTCGGGCTTGTCATGGAACGAAAAACCGATATGTTTAACCAGGCCGTTTTTCTTCAGTTCACGCACATATTCCCAGAGGCCGTAATCATCATACAGATGCAGATTTTCCTCTCCGAGCCCGTGCAGCAGATAAAAATCGAAATACCCGCATCCCGTTCTCTGAAGGCTGGTTCGGAGTTCCGCCTTTGCTTCCTTCTCATTTCCGCAGGCAAAAGCAGAAGCATTCAGCTTGCTCGCCAGGTAATAAGCATCTCGCGGATATCTGTCGCAGAGAGCTTTCCTGGTTGCCTCCTCGGAACCGTTGTAAACAAAAGCGGTATCAAAATACTTTCCGCCTGCTTCAATAAAAGAATCCACCATTTTTTTCGTCTGCTCCACATCGATCGGATCATACATCGTGCCTTTTCCGAGATGCGGAAGACGCATCATACCAAACCCGAGTTTCAGGCAATCCTGAACCAGCGGCGTTTTTTCCGTACTATCTGACATTCTCTGCCTCCGTTTTCCGAACTGAATTTTGCCGATTTACGCTCTTCCAACTGCTCCTGGCAAACCATGATTTCTGAACTGTGATTTCTGAACTGTGATTTCTGAACTGTGATTTCTGAGCTGTGATTTCTGAGCTGTGATTTCTGAACTGTGATTTTTGTACTGCGCTTTCTGAATTGCATTTACAGTTCTTACCTGACCATCTTTCCGGGATTCCACTTTGCGCCCGGTGCCGATGGCTCGAGTTCCTTATTGCTGCGTCCGTAGCCGCTTCCGCCCGATGTTGCGAAAGGCGAAATGGTCTTACCCGTAAAATCATAGCTTTCCAGAAAAGAATTTATAATATGCGGAGCCACACCCCACCAGATCGGAAAGCCCAAAAGGATCTCGTCATAAGCTGCCATATCGGTAAGCTTCTCCGCGATCTTCACTCTGGACGCTTTGTTCGCCATTTCCACGCTGCTTCTGCTCTTCCGGTCAGTCCAGTTTAAATCCGCTTCCGTATACGGCTGTACCGGTCTTATCTCAAAAAGATCCGCCTTCTGTTCCCTTGCCAGTTTCTCCGCCGCTTCTTTTGTCACGCCGCTTGCCGAAAAATATGCCACCAGTTTTCTGCTCATTTTGTCCTGTCCTTTCATAATTGTCATTTCAAAAGCTGTTTTAAAAAATGATATACCAGTTTCTCCACGGACCAGATTTCATAGCAAAGATCGGCCTGTTTCATTGCCTCACACTGTTTCTCCGTGGGGTGCGTGTAAGGATAGATACCGTACATAAACGGAAAGAACGCGTATCGGATCTCATCGTATTTTGCTTTCCCGCAATCCGGCAGATATTTTTCCAGACACCGCGTAAAAGCATCCACAGAGCTTCTGAATGCTCTCTTAAACTCCGCAAGAAGTACAGGCCTGCTGTTTTCTTCGATTTCATATAAATTCATTGCGGATATTTTAAGCAGTACGGTTCTCCTGCTTAAGGACTTTGCAATCTGCCTGCAAAATGCATCACGGGAAACAGGCTTTTTCAATGCAGCCAGTTTAAGAAGATCTTTTGTCCACTCTTCATACTCTTTTTCCAGAAGTGCAAGAAATATTTCCTCTTTTGTCTCAAAATAATTATAGATGGAGGGTCTGGAAAAAGTTGTCTCTATGCTGATATCCTTAATGGTAATCTCCTTAAAGCCTTTCGTCTGATATAATTTCTCACATGCGCTGATAATTTCAAGTTTTCTCTGGTCTGTCAGTTCTTCCGATCCTTTTGGCATCATTTTTCCTCTGCAGCAGTTTCTGACACTGTGTCAGCAATATAACTATACTGCATTCTGACGCCGTGTCAATATAAAATTCATGATTTTCCTGTCAGATAATAAATTTTGATGTACTCTCAGCGGCAGATCTGCGCAGCAATGTTATTGCTGTTCAAACAGCTTCATCAAAACCATTGCATATACTTCATGGCCTTCTACCGCCGGATGATTAATTCCATTGGCAAGCAGTTCCGCCCATGGACATCCTTTCTCCCTAGCCTTTTCCCATACCGCATAGACATCTGCCAGACAGACATTCTCTTCCCCGGACAATTCCCGTATTGCCTTTACCCGTTCACAGGTCGTCGTTTCCGGAGGATTGACCGCACCAAACATTGTATTTGGCAGATCTCCGTTGGGTGTCAGCAAAATGGTATCCGCATCTGTCCCGGCTTTTATCTTTTGTACCATGCCTCGCAGCAGCTCTTTATATCTTTTCACAGTTCCAAGTTTTAAATCCCAGTTCAGTGAACCGTTTATCAAAACGAGATCCGGTTGATGCTGTATGACATCCCGCTCCAGGCGGTTATCCATTCCAATTAATGTATCTCCGGCAATTCCGGCATTGATGACACTTACGGATGAAAGTTCGTACTTATCCACTAATTTTTCGCGGAATTTTTCAATATAGCTTTCCCGGGAATCATATATTTCAACGGCTGGAATTCTGGACGGGTATGGTTCATCCGTTTTTTTCAGATAGTTATCGGGATCTGCCGTACACCTGTCAATCTCCTTTTTGATCTTTTTCATATACGGATAATCTGTTGTAAGAAGATATTCGAAGTGTCCGGCAGTGACACTGTCGCCGAGCGCAACAATAACCGGATTTTTTCGCTCGAGTCCGTTTTCATCATGCCCAAGTCCGGATATACTGCAGACCATCCCTGTATTTGTCCACATCTTTCTCATAAATCGATGCGGACGTTCTGAGCCAATACATGGTGTCGTATTTACAGAGTCAAAAAAAATACTTTTATATGGCTCTCTGACATGAAATCCTGTTTTCATTTTAAATTCACCGCCATTCTTCTGTATTTCCGTAAATTTCTTAACCTCAAGTCCTTCCGGTAAAGGAATACGGGAAGATCATGCTCTCTTTTAAGATTCCCTGACTGTTTCTTTATTTGGTTACTGTTGTCTTCGTCTGATTTTCTTCTGCCGTTTTAAGTATATACTACGGCTGTCCCTGTGTTAATACAACGGAGAAAGCCTGTTCTGACGAATTAATTCTCATGCTTTTCCTGTTTTTCATTTATTCATCTTAATACATTTCCGGAAAGCACGTAATAATTTCATGGCGAAAAATCCGCCGTATTCCACAATAATCCCGGCTCACAAAAAATCCCGCAACTCCGGATAAAATGAGTTGCGGGATTTGGCAATTACTGTGAAAATCAGATTTCTCTTCTCTTTTTTACCAGCTGCAGCACTATGCTCCAGGATGCCGAAAGAAGAAGGAGAAGCAGCCGGAAAGGCAATCCTTTGTTCTCTTCCCCGGTTTTTGGCAGTCCCCGATTGACCAGTATGCTGTTCGTCGGTGTGCCGTCCGGATTAACTTCTCCTGTTATACCTTCTCTGTTTACCGGATTCAGATTCGCAGTCTCCTCAGCCGGCTTCCTGATAGCCTTGGGTATAACCCCTGAACTGCCGCCTCCGTTATGACTGCCTCCTCCTGTGTACTTCCAAGTATTTGTAAATGCATAGGTTGCTTTTCCGCCCTTCACCGTGAGAGTCGAGCTAGCCGTCCATCCGTCCGGTGTCTCCACTTCCTGCACATAATAGCCCTTTACATTGTTCAGGCCTACCTGTGTCGTATTTCCGGTGTAGCCCACCTTGCCATCCGGAAGCAATCCATCCTCATCTGCATCAGGCGATGTCGCATTGGATACCGTAGCCGTCGATATCACATTTTTATCTGCATCCGAAAGCGATGCGATCTCCGCACCGGACCACTGAACAGACCATTTTACATTATCCACGATCGACGTTTCGCTTGCTTCCTTCGGATCTCCGATGGCATCCTTTGTTCCGTCAGCAAGTACTACGTACAGCTGGAACTTTGCTTTGTCAGGATGCGTATTCCTTTCCTTCCAGCTCTTTGTTACCGTGATGTTGCTCGGTGTTGCAATCAGTTCATGTTCCACCGGTACCGCTACGGATGTCGTCTTGTTCACCGTTGCAATCTTGTTCTGCGCAAAGCCTTCGGTGGCCGCATTCTTTGATACCGTAAAGTGCATCCAGATCGATGCAGATGCTCCTGCGGCAACATTGCCCGGATTCCAGGTGATCGTTCCGTCTGTTGTATCCGCTGTTCCGTCCATATCTCCGAATCCGGCAAAGATAAGACCTGATCCATAAACATCCGTCACCTTTGTCAGATCAGACGTCAGATTTGCATTGCCAGCTCCGTTATCCAGGCGGATCATGAACCAGACATCATTCCCGTAAACCAGCGGCGTATCCGCCTCGGTTTCCGATCCGTTCCGGTCCACACGCACCTTCTTCAGATCAAAGCCTGGGTCGTTATCTGCTTCCCGGACGGAATTCGAGAACTGCGCGGCCTGATCCACAACCGGTATCCTTGCATGGATAACCGATTTCGTGTGTGCCGGCAGCCTGCTGACCGTTATATATACCGTCCTTTCATCCATTACTTCCGTGGTGACCGTATTTCCGTTACTGTCCGTTCCGTTGAAGATGGCACGCGCAGCATCAAGATTTACCATCTGGTCTTCGTACCGGACATCCGTCGCATCAACATCGCTGTCATTGAACATTGTATAAGAATAATTCGCATACAGGATGCCGTCATCCGTATCCACGGATTCCAGTTCCTTGTTAACCGGTGTGGACGGAATGGAAAAGGTGTTCAGGATATGCGCCTGCTGCACAACGGAGGCAATCAGACTTCCTTTTCCGTCGTCAGTTACTTTGACCTTTGCCGTGTGATCTTCATGATCGCATATCCAGCCTTCTCCGTTCTCCGTCGTTTCCTTCACTTTATACGTGTACGTCCCAGCCTTTGTAAATGTGATGCCGCCAAAACTGATTGCACGCGAGCCTGCATCAGAGAATATTACCGTTGCGGTTTCCTTCTTCGGTGCCGGTGCATCTCCTTCAGGTTCTGCCTGGAATGTAAATTCCTTATCCTTAAAGCTTGTTCCCTGCACAGTCTTGATCAGCAGGGCATTCGAGTCCGTTGCCGTATCATCCAGAATCTGACTTGAAGGTGCATAGCTGTTCCCGATCTCCGCGGCTGTGATCTCCGGGATCAGGTTCCCCTTCCCATCGTCCGCCACTTTGACTGTCACGGTCTTTTCGGATGTATCGCAGGTCCAGCCTTCTGTGCTGTCCGTTGTCTCCGTTACCTTGTAAGTGTATGTCCCGGCTTGTGTAAATGTAAGGCTTCCGAAGTTCACGCCCTTGGTCCCGGCCTGCGTAAAGCTTACGGAGCCTGTAGTATTCGACGGCGCCGGCGCACCGTTTTGCGGCGTGATCGTAAAGGCAAAGTCTTTCGCCGTGAAGGTTGCCCCCTCCGGATCAGTTGTCACCGCCTTCTTGACCAGTGCTGTATCCAGGTTTGCCGGGTTTGTTGTATCAATCACTTTGCTTGTCGGCGCGTAGATATTCGTGATCAGCCCGGCCGTGATCGTTGGGGTAAGGTTTCCTTTACCATCGTCGGATATGACAACCGTTGCAGTCTTTGCCGCTGTGTCGCAGGTCCAGCCGTCAGCACTTACCGTTGTCTCCGATACCGTGTAGTTGTATGTCCCCGCTTCCGTAAATGTAATGCTTCCGAAGTTCACGCCCTTTGTCCCGGCTTCCGTAAAGCTTACGGAGCCTGTAGTATTCGACGGCGCCGGCGCACCGTTTTGCGGCGTGATCGTAAAGGCAAAGTCTTTCGCCGTGAAGGTTGCTCCCTCCGGATCTGTTGTCACCGTCTTCTTGACTAGCGCGGTATCCAGAGAAGCCGGATTCGTCGTGTCGATCACCTTGCCTGTAGGCGCGTAGCTGTTCGTAACTGCCGCCGGCGTTACAGCAAGTGACAGATGTCCTTTGCCGTCATCGGTTACCTCTACCGAAACATCCTTCGCAGACGTGTCGCATGTCCAGCCCTCTGCGCTCGTTGTTGTTTCAGATACCGTGTAGGCGTATGTTCCCGCTTTCGTGAACGTGACATTTCCGAAGTTCACGCCCTTGGTCCCGGCTTCCGTAAAGCTTACGGAGCCTGTAGTACTGGTCGGAACGGGTGCGTCTCCCTGCGCCTCGATTGTGAAAGCAAAGTCTTTCGAAGCAAAAGTTGCTCCTTCGGGATTTGTTGTCATTTCCTTTGTTGCAAGCGCATATCCGTTTGTGATATCCGTTGTATCGATCATCTTTTCCTGCGGCGCATAGCTGTTCCCGATCTCCGCAGCAGTGATCGTTGAAGTAAGATTCCCCTTCCCGTCATCGGATATGATGACCGTTGCAGTCTTTGACGTTGTGTCGCAGGTCCAACCGTCAGCACTTGCCGTCGTCTCCGATACTGTGTAGTTGTATGTCCCCGCTTTCGTAAATGTAATGCTTCCGAAGTTCACGCCCTTGGTCCCGGCTTCCGTAAAGCTTACGGAGCCTGTAGTACTGGTCGGTGCAGGTGCTTCTCCCTGCGGCGCGATCGTAAAGGCAAATGTCTTTTCAGCAAATACTTCGCCCGCCGGATCTGTTGTCACCGTCTTCTTGACCAGTGCTGTATCCAGGTTTGCCGGATCCGTCGTATCAATCACCTTGCTTGTCGGCGCATAGATATTCGTGATCAGCCCGGCCGTGATCGTCGGGGTAAGGTTTCCTTTACCATCGTCGGATATGACGACCGTTGCAGTCTTTGCCGTTGTGTCGCAGGTCCAGCCTTCTGCACTTGTCGTCGTCTCCGATACCGTGTAGCTATATGTCCCTGCTTTCGTGAACGTGACAGTTCCGAAGTTCACGCCCCTTGTCCCGGCTTCTGTAAAGCTTACGGAGCCTGTCGTACTGGTCGGTGCAGGTGCTTCTCCCTGCGGCGTGATCGTAAAGGCAAAGTTCTTCGCCGTGAAAGTTGCTCCTTCCGGAGTTGTCGTCACTGTCTTCTTGACCAGCGCGGTATCCAGGTTTGCCGGGTTTGTTGTATCGATCACTTTGCCTGTCGGCGCGTAGATATTCGTGATCAGCCCGGCCGTAATCGTCGGGGTAAGGTTTCCTTTACCATCGTCGGATATGACGACCGTTGCAGTCTTTTCCGTTGTGTCGCAAGTCCACCCTTCTGCAGTTTCCGTCGTCTCAGATACCTTATAGGTGTATTCCCCAGCCTTCGTGAATGTAATGCTTCCGAAGTTCACGCCCTTGGTCCCGGCTTCCGTAAAGCTTACAGAGCCTGTCGTACTGGTCGGTGCAGGTGCGTCTCCCTGCGGCGTGATCGTAAAGGCAAAATCCTTCGCCGTGAAGGTTGCTCCTTCCGGGGTTGTCGTCACTGTCTTCTTGACCAGCGCGGTATCCAGAGAAGCCGGATCCGTCGTATCGATCACGGTTTCCGTCGTTGCATAATCGTTTTCGATCTCTGCGGCCGTGATCGTCGGGGTAAGGTTTCCTTTACCATCGTCGGATATGACGACCGTTGCAGTCTTTTCTGTTGTGTCGCAGGTCCAGCCTTCTGCACTTGTCGTCGTCTCCGATACCGTGTAGCTGTATGTCCCTGCTTTCGTGAACGTGACAGTTCCGAAGTTCACGCTCTTGGTCCCGGCCTGCGTAAAGCTTACGGTTCCTGTCGTATTCGACGGCGCCGGCGCACCGTTTTGAGGCGCGATCATAAAGGCAAATGCCTTTTCAGCAAATACTTCGCCCGCCGGATCTGTTGTCACCGTCTTCTTGACCAGCGCGGTATCCAGAGAAGCCGGATCCGTCGTATCGATCACCTTGCCTGTCGGCGCATAGCTGTTCGTGATCAGCGCGGCCGTGATCGTTGAAGAAAGATTTCCTTTTCCGTCATCAGCCACTTCAACTGTTACGTCCTTTACGGCCGTATCACAGGTCCACCCTTCTGCAGTTGCTGTTGTCTCAGATACCTTGTAGCTGTATGTTCCGGCCTTCGTAAACGTGATAGTTCCGAAGTTTACGCTCTTGGTCCCGGCCTGCGTAAAGCTTACGGTTCCTGTCGTATTCGACGGCGCCGGCGCACCGTTTTGAGGCGCGATCGTAAAGGCAAATATCTTTTCAGCAAACACTTCGCCCGCCGGATCTGTTGTCACCGTCTTCTTGACCAGCGCGGTATCCAGAGAAGCCGGATCCGTCGTATCGATCACCTTGCTTGTCGGTGCATAATCGTTTTCGATCTCTGCGCCCGTGATCGTCGGGGTAAGGTTTCCTTTACCGTCGTCGGATATGACGACTGTTGCAGTCTTTTCCGTTGTGTCACAGGTCCACCCTTCTGCAGTTGCCGTCGTCTCCGTTACCTTGTAGCTGTATGTTCCTGCTTTCGTAAACGTGACAGTTCCGAAGTTCACGCCCTTTGTCCCGGCTTCCGTAAAGCTTACGGAGCCTGTAGTACTGGTCGGTGCGGGTGCGTCTCCCTGCGGCGCGATCGTAAAGGCAAAGTTCTTCGCCGTGAAAGTTGCTCCTTCCGGGGTTGTCGTCACTGTCTTCTTGACCAGCGCGGTATCCAGAGAAGCCGGATCTGTCGTATCGATCACCTTGCTTGTCGGCGCGTAGATGTTCGTGATCAGCGCGGCTGTGATCGTTGAAGTAAGATTTCCCTTCCCGTCATCGGATATGACGACCGTTGCAGTCTTTGCCGTTGTGTCGCAGGTCCACCCGTCTGCACTTGCCGTTGTCTCCGATACCGTGTAGCTGTATGTCCCTGCTTTCGTAAATGTAATGCTTCCGAAGTTCACGCCCTTGGTCCCGGCTTCCGTAAAGCTTACGGAGCCTGTCGTACTGGTCGGTGCAGGTGCTTCTCCCTGCGGCGTGATCGTAAAGGCAAAGTTCTTCGCCGTGAAAGTTGCTCCTTCCGGGGTTGTCGACACCGTCTTCTTGACCAGCGCGATATCCAGAGAAGCCGGATTCGTCGTGTCGATCACCTTGCTTGTCGGTGCGTAGCTGTTCGTGATCAACGCAGCCGTGATCGTCGAAGAAAGATTTCCCTTCCCGTCATCGGATACCACTACCGTCACGTCCTTTACGGCCGTATCACAGGTCCACCCTTCTACAGTTGCTGTTGTCTCCGTTACCTTGTAGCTGTATGTCCCTGCCTTCGTAAATGTGACAGTTCCGAAGTTGACGCTCTTGGTCCCGGCTTCCATAAAGCTTACGGAGCCTGTAGTATTAGTCGGTGCAGGTGCGTCTCCCTGCGGCGTGATCGTAAAGGCAAAGTCTTTCGAAGCAAAGGTTGCTCCTTCCGGGGTTGTCGTCACTGTCTTCTTGACCAGCGCTGTATCCAGAGAAGCCGGATTTGTCGTATCGATCACCTTGCTTGTAGGCGCATAGCTGTTCGTGACTGCCGCCGGTGTTACAGCCAGAGACAGATGTCCCTTGCCGTCATCGGTTACCACTACTGACACATCCTTTACGGACGTATCACAGGTCCACCCTTCTGCAGTTGCCGTCGTCTCCGTTACCTTGTAGCTGTATGTTCCCGCTTTCGTAAACGTGACATTCCCGAAGTTCACACCCTTGATCCCGGCTGCGGTAAAGCTTACGGAGCCTGTAGTACTGGTCGGTGCGGGTGCGTCTCCCTGCGGCGTAATTGTAAAGGCAAAGTTCTTCGCCGTGAAGGTTTCTCCCACCGGGGTTGTCGTAACCGTCTTTACGGCCAGCGAATTCCCGTTTGTTAAATCTGTCGTGTCGATCTGCTTGCTTGTCGGCGCATAACTGTTCGTGATCAGCGCGGCTGTGATCGTTGAGGTAAGGTTTCCGTTTCCGTCATTGGATATGGTGACCGTCACGGTCTTCTCTGTCTGGTCGCAGGTCCACCCTTCTGTGCTTGCCGTCGTCTCCGTTACCTTATAGGTGTATGTTCCTGTCGTCGTGAATACAATGCTTCCGAAGTTGACACTCTTGGTCCCGGCCTGCGTAAAACTTACGCTTCCTGTCGTATTCGACGGCGCCGGCGCACCGTTTTGAGGCGTGATCGTAAAGGAAAATGTCTTTTCGGCAAACACTTCCCCCTCTGGATTCGTCGTCACTGTCTTCTTTACCAGCGCCGTAGTCAGGGATGCCGGATCTGTCGTATTGATCGTTGCATCGGTCGTCCACTTCGCATAAAGCGTAACAGTCTTAGATGCAGGCTCGCTGTTACCTGCCGCGGCCGAAAATGCGGTTGTCGACGTAACTTCATTTCCTGTGCCGTCGCTTGCAGTAAACCAGCCGATAAAAGTATGCCCCGAACGCGTGGGAGCTGTCGGCAAAAGACCCGTATCCGTCCATTTCACGCCCGTCTTTGATGGCGGATTTGTTGCTCCGTCATAATTCAGGTTATAGGCAACAATATAATTGGAATTCTCCGTAAAGTTCGCGGTAAAGGCCGCAGCAACGTAGGCGCCTGTCGATCTGGCTGCAGCATCGATCTGAGCCTTCGTCAGCGTGGCGTCGGTTGTTGTGGTCGATGTAATGTTGTTGGACCAGTTGCTGAAGGAATAGCCCGGATTTGCGGAAGCCGTCACGGCTTCGGCAATGCCGGTAGCCGGGGCCAGCGTCTGGGATCCCTTGCTGACGGAGCCCGTCGATGCCGGACTGGCCGCGAATGTCAGCGTAACATCCGCATTTTCGACATAGTAGAGATTCACGACCAGCGTTCCGTCTGCCGCAATTGTCAATGAGGCAGTCTGTGCCGTTGCATGAGCGGAATCTGCGTATGTTGTCTTGGCTGAATTGAACGTATAGCCCGCGTATGTCTTCTCTCCGGCAAGTGTTGCCGCATTGACCGCATCGCCGGTGGTACCGGTCTTGTCAACCTGTACGGAAGTCACGACGGTCGTGCCGTCATTCTTCAAGCGGATATAATTCACCTTATAAGCCGTATCCGCAGCGGCTGTCCACTTGGCATAAAGTGTCACAGCGGAAGTACCCATGGTAAAGGTATTTCCTGCCGCATAGGTTGTTCCCGTTCCATCCGCTTTCGTGTTCCATCCGCCGAACGTATATCCGGTCTTCGCAAGCGTCCCCGTATTGCCGAGAACCGTAACGGAAGAGGTGGAAGTATAGGTTGTGGAGTTTGCATCAACGGGAACCGTTCCGGAAGTATTGCCGTTGCCGTCGTAGGTAACCTTGTAGCCGATAAAGCGGAGCGTATTTGCAGTACCGCTTACGCCGGTAGTCGTGGTGGAAGTGTTCTCGATATTGTACTTGCTCGTATAGTCATCGGTGAACCTGGCAGCGTCCGAATCCGCTGTGGTATAGGAACTGCCTTTTGCAAACTCATAAAGACGCACGTGGTTTCCCGAATTGACCGTAATGCCGAGAGTACCCGCAAGCGCACCGGTGATATTTACGGAGTCGCCTGCCGCGTTGATGTTGATGTTCTTCGTGGTACCGCCGGATGTTGCATTGCCCGTTACCGTAGCACCGCCCGTAATATTTACCTTTGCGGCTGTTTCTTCCTTGTCGACACCGCCGGCCGTATTGCCGTGGATATTGATAGTGCCGGAAAGATTCAGAACGCCGGTTGATCCGTCTACGGTAACCGCATAGTTCCCCGTATTTCCGGTGATCTCGCCGCCGCTCAGGTTCAGGATACCGCCGTTGGTACGTACGGAAGCACTCTTGGAATAACCTGTATTCAGAGCCGAACAGCCTGTCACGGTACCGCCCGTCATATTAAATGTGGAACCGGATGCAGCAAATACGGCGCCGCCCCAGTCTCCGTGACAGTTTGATATCGTTACGCCGCTGCCCATATTAACGACAGCTGCATTGTCAATGTACATTGCACCGCCGTAAGCACCGTATCCGGTAGAATGTTGGTTATAGTTGTTCCGGAGCGTTGTTCCGGATCCGAGCGTCGTCTTCGCGCTGCTCATGACCGAAATAATCTGGCCCTCGGAAACGGTATCCCGTCCATTGTTCACAATAGACGAAGAACTGCTGTTACCGTCCAGAATGATGTTGCCCGTCGTAAGGTTTGCCGATGCACCTGAGGGCACAACCATGGAATTGGTGTTGTATGCTGTTTTATTGGCCGTTTCCGTAAATGTCACGCTTGTGCCGTCCCAGCGCTTCATGATACCGGCACCGGTACCGCCTGTACCGTAATTGGACAGGTCCCATGACTCCGTCCCGCTCACCGCAACCGGACCGACGACCCAGATGGTGCCGCCCGCCTTAAGGAGCGCCTTGGCACGCGCAAATGTGGCAACTGCCGACGAAGGCGAGTTGCCGGAGTTGGCGTCAGCAGCGGCTATGCCGGAGCTGTTGTTTGCCGCAGTCGTGGAGCCTATGAAAACATTATCAAGGCTCCCGTTTGCAACCTTTGTCCCCGCTATCGTGACAGGATTCGCATTTCCTGTCAGCGTACCGGAAATCGTTGCAGTCCTTTTATCGTCACTCAGCGCATAGGTAAGTCCCGCTGTTGTAAGCTTTATGACTTCCGTATCCGTCAGCCCGGGGAGCGCATACCCCTGCTCCGTTGTGATCACGATCGGGCTTATGGGTATCATCCCGCTCTGTGTTGCCGCACCGATCGTCTGCGCACGCAGTCCTCCCGAGAATGTCACATGGCGGGTCGAATCCGCCACGCCGTCATTGTCAATGGCAACCGTCCGCTGAATAACGGGATAGCCCATCCAGACATCGTATTTCTGGTCATTGGTTGTGATCAAAGGATACGTGGACGTAATGTCGTTGCCCCAGTAGACTACATAACCGTTATCGGAAGTAAAGTAGGATTTGACAGCATTGGTAAAGCTCGTCGTGCCGCCCGTCGTAACCTGATAAGGGTTGCCGGTCGAATAATTATTGGATGCCGTCATCGCCGTCTTGTAAGAAACATCATCGTAAATTCCAACTCTGGCACCGCTTGAAAGAGGAGTCGTTGTACTGAGCGTCACGGGACAGTTGTATGTGCTGTCATAGACTCGGGTCGTTGATATGCCGGTACCGGTGTTTTTGGTGGATCCGCCGACGTTGGACATAACGTACTGACCGCTTGTTGTCTTCTGATAATTGTCCTTTATGACAATGGTGCCGCCAACCTCGACATGGGCAGTACCTGTGTCCTGGGAACAGGCGATGCCGCCGCCGGCCCATGTCCAGCCGTTAACGGGCACGTCGCAGTAGTTGCCGGAAATCTCGCCGCCATAAAGGTGTGCGACGGCATTTCCCCTGAGCTGGATACCGCCGCCGGAGTCGCCGCCGTTGTTTCCGGAAATAAGGCCGCCGATCATGTAGAAGTTTGAATTGTCATACATGACAACTCCGACGCCGCCGCCGGCATTGGATGTGTTGTTTATGATCTTGGTATTGGCATACAGATACACCTTGCTGGTATTGAAGATAGCGACAGCCGACTGATAGGCGCCGTCCTTCTTGTTGTTCTGGATGACAGCGCCGGCAGTCAGTTTGAGTGTTCCGTTCGTCATGTCAAAAACCGAACCCATAAAACCGCTGCTGGCAACACCGTCGATCGTAACATTGCCCACGTTTAGCGTGGCACCCGTGTTGTCAAGCTGGAACATGTTGCCTGTAAATCCGCGGGTGACGGTATAGCCCGCACCGTCAAACGTTACGTTTATGGCAGTATTGATGGTTATCTTCGCAGTCGTCGTGCAATTGGCAAGCAGTTTGACCGTGCTCCCGTTAACCGCCGCTGCAAAGGCCGACTCCAGAGTCGTATAGTTTGTCGTGGTTCCGCTTGTAGTAACGCTGGCGACGTTGGTCGCAGCCTCAGAAACCAGCATACCGAAATTTCCCGGGCCAATCTGCATGCTGTTGACGATCAATGACAAAGCAAAAAAGACAGAAAGTATTTTCTTGATTTTTTCCTTCATTACAGACATCCCCCTCTCACCCTTTATGCCCTAAATATAATATTTAAGTTATTTTATTTTGTTTATTTATAACTAAAATATGAAATGATATTACAAGCAAGTAAATTTTATCATATCATATATTCCTATGCAACTCGATTAGTATAATATAATTTAGATTATATGATGTGGGTGTCAAAAGTCATGTCTTAATAAAATTTTGATTGAGTAGTTCCCGAACTTTGACAACTGAATACAGTTTTGGATTTGTGCGGTCAGTAGGAGAAGAAAATTGCCGGCAGAACTGGG
>Ga0183095_10054_pt4 | contig 40893 bp, 46 predicted proteins | sample BioMet4_FD_130346 | JGI IMG/M metagenome (GOLD analysis project Ga0183095, IMG submission 130346) | Microbial communities from bioreactor (seeded with sewage sludge) at LBNL, California, USA - Biofuel metagenome 4 (v2) (version 3) | ecosystem: Engineered > Bioreactor > Anaerobic > Unclassified ...
ATCTCACCCTCTTTCAGTTGGCCAGATGCAAATATACAATTGAGCAATAAAGTATTGAGAGTGTCAGCCGTATTGAAATCGTAGGTCTTGCCCATATCTGATGTGTATGAAATGTTTTCTTGCGTCAACTCCTTTATCGCCCTGAGGATAGTATCAGAGCTACAAGTGCGAAGTGTCGGATGAAGCGAGAGGTGGTTCATCAAATGAGTAGTGACATCCTCAATACATGAACCGCTACAGAAGTAGATACTCATGAGAGAACGGATGATTTCGCTGTACTGATAACCGAACGATCTACACCTTAGACCGAGGGTTGAGTCGATTACAGATGATAATGTGGAGTCAAATTGCTCCATGATTGAAAATAATCCCCCAAAAGGAGTGAGTCTCTCAGATTTAATTTGTATCTTCGCCATGTCTATCGTCGGATTCTCTTGTTTTTTTTGCAACACTAAGATAAGTGAAAATTCTGACATGGCAAAATCCTGAGCAACTTTTTGTTGCTCAGGTACTTAAAAAGTTTAATTTATAATAGTGTTGCGGAATTAAGGTTTATCTTGGATCGTGAAGGCAAAGATAGATTTTCTCAATGTCGTATCGATTTCAATGGGAAAGGTTATCAATGGTGGGAATTTAGAAGTGGAGAGGTGTTTTTGAATCACCAAAACAAGAGCTATATAATCATTGGTCTTTGCTTGAATATTCAAAAGTTTAAAGATCAGGAACGTATACTGATTGAAGCGCGTCAAAAAGCTGAGGAAGCAGATCGTATGAAATCTGCATTTGTGGCAAATATGAGTCACGATATCAGAACTCCTTTAAATGCAATTGTGGGATTTTCCAATTTACTTGTTGAAGAACCAAATATTGATGCTGAAGAGAAATCGATGTGCATCAACACTATCAACACGAATACGCAGCATTTGTTGAAGCTTATTAATGATATATTAGACCTTTCTCGAATCGAGGCTGGCAGCATGAAATATTCCCTCAAAGAATGCAATATGCATGATTTGTTGCGGGAAGTGTATAATACCCATAAGCTTTTAATGCCAGAAGATGTTGATCTTAAATTATTCTTGCCTGAAAAGGACATGACAATTGTTACGGATTATCATCGAATTGTTGAAGTACTGACAAATTTGATTAGCAATTCTATCAAATTTACTGAGCACGGCGTTATTTCATTGGGCTATAATGAGGATTCTGATGGACAAGGTGTTTCTATCTATGTAAAGGATTCTGGCAAGGGAATCCCGTTGGATAAACAAAAGAAAGTGTTCGATCGCTTTACTAAAGTTGATGAATACACTCAAGGTGCCGGATTGGGCTTGGTTATTTGCAAGCATATTGTTGATTCTCTTGGAGGTTCAATAAATTTGGAATCAGAAGGAGAAGGAAAAGGTGCATGTTTTACGATTCATTTACCGAACCAGTCCCCCAAAGTATAATTAAATATAAAAAATTGAGGATGTGCAGCATTTCCGTCGGTAGATTCATCTATCGATATAAAAATCTAAATCAAAGGACATGAAACAAACAAAGAAAAGAATCCTTACATCAATGAATTTTATTCTGGCCGGCTTAGCTGCTATTCTTGGATTCAGTAGCTGTTCTTCAAGTATTAGTCCTGATGAATATGGAACGCCAAGTGCCGACTTTGTAATCAAAGGAAAAGTCGTGAATGAATCCAACGAAGCTCTTTCAAATATTCGCATGGTTTCCAAATTTGGCGGATATGGTTATAATGTACAGGGTAATATTTCTGATGCAGACACACTTTACACGGATAAAGATGGTACTTTCACCTATAAAGGTGATGCTTTTAAACGCCAACTTGCTGTTCCACTTGTTGCTGAAGATGCCAAAGGAATTTATTCGAGCGACAGTTTAACTGTAAATTTGAAGGATGCAAAATTTACAGGAGGGCATGGTTGGTATGAAGGTTCAGTAACTGTAAACAAAACTATCGTTCTTAAGAAAACTTCAAAATCAAACAATTAATTTGTCAAATTTGATTTCTTTCATAATAATTTGACTTTTCTGTTCTCATGTTGTACTTTTGAGGCAAAACGTGAGTAACACTTAATAGTATGATGTTATGAAAAGAAGACAATTTGTTCAGTCAATAACGCTTGGCAGTTTAGGTCTGGCTTTTGCACCGGTTATTAAAGCATCTGCTCCTGATAAGCTGATTGCTGTTAAACCAGCTTCGAATATTGATGAAGCTTTGGCTATTCCTCGTACAAAAACATCAATGCCGGGGAAATATCCTGGAAAAGTGGTACGTGTTACGCATCCTGCATGTGTTGTCGATGGAAAACCGTCGGATGATGTCGCATACGAGATGGTTAAGTCGTCGATGTTGAATCTGACGGGCCAAAAGAATCTGAAAAAAGCATGGAAACAATTTGTCGGACCAAAAGACATTATCGGTATAAAAGTTAATCCTATAGGAGGAACGCTGCTCAGTACCTCTCATGCTGTAACAAAAGCTGTTATTCGTCAACTTAATGAATCAGGAATCTCCAATAAAAATATCATTATTTGGGATCGTCGTGAGGAAGATTTGAATAATGCAGGTTTTACCTCAGAGAATTATCCTGGAATAAAGATTTTGAGTACCGAATGTAAGGGTGCGAATGGGAAACTGACAGATGATAATGGAAAATGTTTCAGCGAGGATATGGTCGATAAGAATCAGTATTTCTTTGCCGAGGTTGAAGGCGAATATGACAAAGAAACGATTCCATATATGACTAATGGAGGCAAGTATTCGTATTTTTCGAAAATCTGCACGCAAGAAGTGACGAAAATCATCAATATTCCTGTCGTCAAGAATGCGGGCACTTCAATAACAGTTTGCATGAAGAATCTTGCATTCGGTTCCATTACAAATACAGGACGTCTTCATAAAGACTTATGGCATGAGACGTGTGCTTACGCTTGCGCTTTTCCTCCGCTTCGTGACAAAACTGTGCTGAACATTGCCGACGGTTTAATCGGATGCTTTGATGGAGGTCCTGATGCGAACCCGCAGTTCATTTGCAACTATAATACGCTGATCGTTGGGACTGATGCGGTGGCGGTCGATCGTATCTGTTTCGATATTGTTCTCAAGAAACGCATCAGTGAAGGAATCCAGAAGAAGGAACGAGAAGGAGCAAGGACTTTCCTCAATCTAGCGCAGAAGATTAATCTGGGCGTTGCTGATATCGACAAGATTTCTTTGAAAGAGATAACCCTTCAAGCATGAGAATGAATAGATCGTATTTGTTACTTCTGTTGATACTGATTCCATCTTTCATCGTTGCACAAGATGTTCAACTCAAGCGTGAGCGTACATTTACGGGCGATGGACTTTACGGCTACATGGACGGAGGAGCGGATCAGTACCTGGAATACGGCGTCAGCAAGTTAGTTTCCAGAGATGTCGTTTTTAAAGGTGAAGAATATACGATTGATGTTTATGATTTTCCATCACCGGAAGATGCCTTTGGCATTTATTCTCTCCATATTTTCAAATGTATTAGTGCTGATTCGGATAATTGCATCGATTGCCTTTCCGCTTATCAGTTTCAAACAGTTGCAGGCAATAATTATGTTTCTGTCGTTTTCCCTTCGGGCTCGAATAGTGCACGTATCAACGCGAAAGAATTAGCTAACCATTTTATTTCTTTGGATTCATGCCGGCAGATGTCAATCCCGAAATTGCTGAATGTAAGTTCTCCCTCAACTGCGAAACTGAAATATTTGCGTGGACCGATCGGATTGTCTGGAACAAACCTTTCTCTTTCGAAATTGCTTTCAGATACACATTATTCCGCCATTTGGTTGCTTCCGTCAGAAGAAGGCACTTCTTATAAAGCCTTGATTATTGCGGCGACTAAAGATGATCTGCAGAAGATAAAGTCTGTCATATCTGCAGATGACATTATCAGCAGCGGCGAAGACTTTCTATTTATGCAAGGAAAGGTGTCTGATACCGATTCTGATGAAGATTATCATGAAGGCTTCGGATTTTAATCTGAAGATTTAACAGTTTATATTTCTTCCTCATGCAGCGTATTGTGAAAATACAGCATCTTAATTATGGTTTATGTAAATTAATCATTATTCTATCAAAAATGAAAAATACTCAGAAAATAATCTTTAGTACAGCGAATGTGCTTCTTGCAGGACTTCTTACTATGTTAGGATTCAGTTGTTCTGGTGATGATTCGAATGACCACGGCAACAGTGGAATGACTGAGTATGGAACACCATCAGCTACATTCGTCATCAAAGGAAAGGTCGTCAGCGACACAGGAGCTAAACTTGCTGGAATTCGTATTATCACTAAGTCTTCTATTTCTTTCTCCAACATTCATAAATTCCAGGCATACGCAGATACAATCTTTACTGATAATAAAGGAGATTTCTCCTATACAAGAGAAAGAGCACCTCTTAATGGTCTATTGATTCCAATCATTTCTGAAGACGTGAGTGGAATGTATGTCCGCGATAGTTCAGTCGTTGATTTCAAGACGGTGAAATTCAAAGGGAGTAGCGACTTTTGGTTTAAGGGAACAGCTGAGAAGGAAACGACTATTACTCTGAAAAAATCCAATAAGAAATAATGATTAAAAAAGAAATTGGATTACGTAAGCGCATCGCTTTGGAATTGTTCCGCCGTCTTCGTCACAATCAAGCGAAGATTCATGAGTTACGCACATTGTTTTGGGAATGCACTCTCAGATGCAATGCGAATTGTCGTCATTGTGGCAGTGATTGTCATGTTTCGGCTGCGGTTAAAGATATGCCAGTGGCAGACTTTTTAGGTGTGATTGATGAGATTACACCTTATGTAAATCCTCATCATGTACTCGTCGTTATGACCGGAGGCGAAGCTTTAGTCCGTAAAGACATTGAAATATGCGGTCGTGAGCTTTATCGTCGCGAATTTCCTTGGGGAATTGTTTCCAATGGAATATTGATGACTCGGCAACGTCTTGATTCTCTCTTGGCCTCAGGTTTACATACAGCGACAATCAGCCTCGATGGTTTTCATGACGAACACATTTGGTTGAGACGTAATCCTGCGGCTTTTGATGGCGCTGTGAATGCAATCAGAATGCTTGCTAAAGAAGTGGAGATTGTTTGGGATGTCGTTACTTGTGTTAACCAGAAGAACTTTGATTCTCTCGACCGTTTTCGTGATTTTTTGATTGAAAACGGTGTAACTCGTTGGCGACTTTTTACCATTTTTCCGCTTGGTCGCGCTGCCGGTGAACCTGAACTACAACTCAGTAATGGTCAATTTACTCAAATGCTTGACTTTATCGATGATTGTCGCCGAGGAGGAAAAATTCGTGCCAGTTACGGTTGTGAAGGGTTTCTCGGAAATTATGAAGGACTTGTTCGAGACAATTTCTTTATCTGCAATGCGGGTATAAGTACAGCGTCTGTTTTATCTGACGGCGCGATTTCTGGTTGTCCGAGCATTCGCGCCAACTTCCATCAGGGAAATATTTATAAGGATAAATTCCATGAAGTTTGGGAGAACGGTTTCGAAGCTTATCGCAATCGCGATTGGGCCCGTAAAGGTATTTGTGCTGATTGTAAGATGTTTCGTTATTGTGAAGGGAATGGAATGCATCTGCATGACGACGATGGGAATCTGCTCATTTGTCATTACAGAAAGATTATGGGTCTTTGATTCAAGGGTTGACAAAAGATTAATTAATCACTTTATAATTTTTACGGGCTTCTGCACGCGAGCAATAGTTAAAATGCCACCATTCGCTTCGTAAAACGATAAATCCTGCTTGGCGCATTACGCGTCTGAGGAGAAGGCGATTGTTTTTCTCTTCTTTCGTTATGAGGCCTTTTGCAACCAATATGTTTTCAATCGTATGAGCCGCTTCTCCCATATAGTCGACGTTTGTTCCCATTGGCAATTGTTGTCCATATTTGTCAGCGAGCGTAATATCTACAGCTAAACCATAATTGTGAAGTCCTCCGCCATGAGCTGGATTGGAAACATATCTGTTTTTTGATGTTCTTGCAACTGTTTGCCACATTGTCTTTTGAACTGACATTGGACGCGCTCCATCACAAATTAGTAAATGTACGTCGGGATGAGTTCGATGCAAAATAGCTGAAGCGCGTACAAGTGCCTTTGCCGCATTCGGGTGGAGAAATGCTTGATTCAAGTCTTTGTACAAAACTTTTCCGGTGAAATTATCAGCCCGAGCATACATGAGATTGACATATATTGTCGGATCAAGTTTCGCAACATCAACCATTCCAGCTTCTTTCATTCGTTGTGCCAATGATTGTCCGTTACTAGAAACAGTGCAAAGCAAAAGAACCGAAAAGAAGAAAGAAATTCGCAGTGGTTTAGCTGTATTGCGAGCAATCGATAATTTATTTTTCTCGAATGAATACATGAATAGGTGTTCCCTTGAAATCCCAATTCTCTCGAATCTTGTTTTCCAAGAAACGTTTATACGGCTCTTTAACCCATTGGGGAAGATTGCAGAAAAATATGAAAGTCGGAATAGAAACATCCGGAATTTGAGTTACATATTTGATTTTGATATATTTCCCTTTCCAGGAAGGAGGAGGTGTTTCCTCAATGATTGGCAATAATACTTCGTTGAGTTTTGCTGTCGGAATGCGACGTTTACGATTGTCATAAACATACTTTGCTGTTTCAAGTATCTTGAAGATGCGTTGTTTGGTAACTGCTGACACAAATAAAATCGGGAAATCTGTGAACGGTGCTAAACGTGAGCGTATTGCATCGGTATAGTCGGCAATCAAGTCTTTATCTTTGTCTTCTATCAAGTCCCATTTGTTCACACAGACAACCAGCCCTTTATTATTTTTCTGAACAATTGAAAAGATATTCATGTCTTGGCTTTCGATGCCGCGAGTTGCGTCAAGGAGTAAAAGGCAAACGTCTGAATTCTCGATGGCACGGATTGAACGGATGACCGAATAATATTCAATATCTTCGTTTACTTTTCCTTTCTTGCGGATTCCAGCTGTGTCTACAAGATAAAAGTTAAGGCCGAACTTATTGTATTTTGTATAAATTGAGTCGCGAGTTGTGCCTGCGACATCGGTAACAATATGACGGTCTTCGCCAATGAATGCATTAATCAGCGAGGATTTGCCGGCATTCGGTCGGCCAATGACAGCAAGTCGGGGAAGTTCTTCTTCCGCTTCATCGTCAGTCGGTTTCGGAAGTGATTTAACAATGAGGTCAAGCATGTCACCTGTTCCAGAACCGTTGATAGCCGAAATACAGAATGGTTCGCCTAAGCCCAAAGAGTAGAATTCTGCAGACTGAGAATATTTCTCGTATGTATCAGCTTTATTGGCAACGACGATAACTGGTTTCTTGCTGCGGCGAAGAATGTTCGAAACATCCGTATCCAAGTCGGTTAATCCGCTTTCCACATCGACCATGAATAGAATAAGATCTGCTTCTTCTATAGCTATACGAACCTGTTTGTTGATTTCCGATTCGAAAACATCATCAGAGTTCAGAACCCAACCTCCTGTGTCAATCAATGAGAATTCGTGGCCAGTCCATTCGACTTTCCCATATTGTCTGTCGCGAGTTGTGCCTTCAGTTTCATTCACAATGGCCTGATGCGTTTCTGTCAGACGATTAAATAGGGTTGACTTGCCCACATTGGGCCTGCCAACAATTGCTACGATATTTCCCATTGTTTTTTATTTTTTTGAATATCAATCTAATTGGTATCCGAACTTCTTAAGTACGGCATCTCGGTTCCGCCAGTCGTTTTCGACTTGGACCGTCATTTCGAGAAAGACTTTTTTCCCGAAAAAACGTTCTATATCTTTACGGGCCATTGTGCCGACTTTCTTTAGTGCTTGACCTTCATGTCCGATGATGATTCCTTTTTGGGAATCTCGCTCACAGATGATTATTGCTCTGATTCGGATGAGTTTTGTTTCTTCTTTGTACTCTTCAACAACCACCTCTACAGAATAAGGAACTTCTTTTTGATAATAGAGCAGAATCTTTTCCCGAATGATTTCAGTTACAAAGAATCTTGCTGGTTTATCAGTAAGAGCATCCTTGTCGAAGTAAGGCGGAGACTCGGGAATCAGTTCTTCGATGCGATGTTTTACATGGTCGATATTGAAATTGGCCATTGCAGAGATCGGTATGATTTCAGCATTTGGCATAATTTCTGACCATTCAGCAACCTTCGCTTCGAGATCTTGTTGGTTCGACAAGTCAATCTTGTTGATAAGTAATAGTATTGGACAGCTGATTTTTTCGACTTTCTGAAGGAATTCTTCATTTTTGTCGATTTTTTCAACAACGTCAGTTACATAAAGCAAAACATCTGCATCGTCAAGTGCTGATTCCGAAAAGTTAAGCATAGCGTTTTGAAGCTTGTAATTTGGCCTCAACACGCCTGGCGTATCGGAATAGACAATTTGCATATCGTCGGTATTGACTATGCCAATAATTCGATGTCTCGTAGTTTGAGCTTTGGCTGTGATAATAGACAGCCGCTCGCCTACGAGTCGATTCATTAGCGTAGATTTTCCGACATTTGGATTTCCTACGATATTGACGAAGCCGGATTTATGCTTTTTTTCCGTCATAACCCCATTTGAGGTAGATTGAACCCCAAGTGAAACCGGCGCCAAAAGCAGCAAGAATCAGGTTGTCACCTTTCTTCAGTTTGTCTTCCCATTCCCAGAGGCAAATAGGAATTGTTCCGGCACTTGAGTTGCCATATTTTTGAATGTTAATCATCACTTTGCTCATATCAACGCCGAGGCGGCGAGCTGTAGCGTCGATGATTCGTAAGTTTGCCTGATGTGGAACGACCCAAGCGATTTTATCGTCTGTCAATCCATTTCTTTTGGCAATTTCAGCAGCTGCATCTGCCATGTCGACTACTGCGTGGCGAAAGACATAATTGCCTTCTTGATATACGCAGTGTTCGTGGCGGTCAACTGTTTCGTGGGATGGAGGATTTGCCGAGCCTCCAGCTTTCATCAAAAGATGAGGGAAACCTGTTCCGTCGGTTTTCAGCAATGTGTCCATCACTCCGATTTCTTCTGTTGTCGGTTCAAGTAGAACAGCTCCGCAAGTATCGCCGAAGAGCGGACAAGTCGAACGGTCTGTATAATCGGTGATGCGTGTCATGCAGTCGCCTGCAACAACGATGACTTTGTTGTATCTTCCTGAGCGGATGTAATTGGAACCCGTTTCAAGAGCATAAAGGAAACCTGCGCATGCACCTTGTACGTCGAAGGTCATAGCGTTGTTGCAACCAGTGTTGTAAGCGATAATGGAGGCAGTTGTCGGGAAATGATAATCAGGTGTTGATGTTGCACAAAGAACAACTTGAATTTCATCAGGATTGACTTTAGTTTTCTCGAGCAATTGTTTTACCGCGCGAATTCCCAAATAGGATGTACCTTGTCCTTTGACTTTCAAAATATGGCGCTCTTTAATACCAACTCGAGTCATTATCCATTCGTCGTCAGTATCAACCATTTTTGATATATCATCATTGGTGATAACATCTTCTGGAACATAACCGCCTATGCCGGTGATTACAGCATTAATCTTATCCATATCTTTTTTATTTAGGGTTAGTGATATTCAAACTAAAAAGCCCCAAAAACAGATTCAGGGCTAATTATTCAATACTTTTCGCTCGAAGCGATTAAACAGCAGCTTCTTTTTCGATAGCTAATTTGCCTCTGTAGTAGCCACATTCACCGCATACGGTGTGATAAACATGCCAAGCACCACAATTTGGGCAAATTGCCATTGTCGGGGCTACGGCTTTGTCATGTGTTCTGCGCTTGGCAGTTCTTGTCTTTCCTTGTCTTCTCTTAGGATGTGCCATTTTCTTATTTATTTAATTGTTATCATTTTCTTCAAAATCTCTCAACGCGTCCCAACGAGGATCTGTTGACGGTTCGCTGGAAAAATCGCTGGAATCCGAAACTTCATCGTCTGAAGCTCCGTCATCTGTCTCGTCATCGTATGACCTGGCGGTATGTTTTCTCAGTTTTGCCGTCATTGTTTTGTTGCATTTTCCAGGTTCATGAACATGCTTCATCGGAACGTCCAATGCAATAAACTCATACAAGAACCAAGCTATGTTTATAGCTCCTTCTTCTTCCGGAATCACCACAATCTCATCGCTTTCTTCGGAATACTCTTTTCCGAATTTCACCATTAGACGGTTATGCGATTCGACTGGTATTTCCATATCATCGAGACAACGATCGCATGGGACAATGGCAACGCCGTTGATATCAAAGTTCATCTCAAACATCTGCGACAGTTTCTGTACTGTCACGCAAACGTTTACCTTTCCTTTCCTTACCTCATCTCCATCAATGTCGGTAAAGAATGTATTCTCCAGAAAATATTTGAACTCATGCTTCCCTGGAGCGAGACTCTTCAGATCTATCTTATATACATTAAATTTTCCCAAAGCCCATTCGCGTAAAAAACCGCGCAAAGGTACAATTTTTTTGTTTGATATTACAATTAATTGCTTATATTTTTTCTGAAGGCCTGTTTTTAAGATTTAAAAGTGCGCAGTTCGATTCTAAAAGTAGTTCCTTTTCCAAGTTCTGAACTGCGAACAAAAATTTTCCCTCCTTGATAGGATTCGATAATTCTTTTGACAAGCGAAAGTCCTAAACCCCAACCTCTTTTCTTCGTTGTATAGCCAGGATTGAAGACAGTTTTGAATTTCGATTTCGGAATGCCTTTACCTGTGTCTGAAACATCAATGCGAACGGTTTTTCCCCGATTGTCGACGAGAAAGTTGATTTTTCCATGTCCATCCATGGCATCGACAGCATTCTTGGTCAAATTTTCAACAACCCAAGCGAAGAGTGATTCGTTCATCAGCACCATTACTGGTTGAGGAGGAATGACGGTTGAAATAACAACTTTCGAAGAAATACGGGTTTTCATATAATCCAGCGCGGTCTGGATGGATTGGCCGATGTCGACAGGAATCGGATCAGGATTCGAACCTATTTTTGAGAAGCGTTCCGCAATGGTTTCCAGACGTTTGACATCTTTCTCCATTTCTTTGAGCATATCCGGGTCAATCGGTTGGGAGCGAAGATATTCAATCCATGCTATCAGAGATGAAATTGGAGTGCCCAATTGATGTGCCGTCTCTTTCGAAAGTCCCACCCAGACTTTATTCTGTTCCGCTTTTTTTGTACTTAAAAGTGCAACAAAAGCAATTAAGATGAAAAAGAAAACGACCGCCAATTGTGCGTATGGGAAAATCAGCAGACGCTTGAGCAGATTCGATTCATCGTAATAAACATATTGGAAAGTGCCGTCGCCCATATCGATGACAATGGGTTTGTTTTTAGCCTTCAGCTCTTTAATTTTATGAGCCATGAAAGCATCTCCGTCTTTATCTGGCTTTTGGATGTTTTTGTAACTGATCGGTTCATCTTTTTCATTGCACAGTATAACCGGAATCGAAGAGTTCCCATTGATGACTCTCAGAATAAGCGACAAGTTCAAGTCAGGATTGTCGCTTGCGATGGCTCGAGTTGCATCGCCCCAAATCTCGATGTTATGCCGTTCCTGTGCGGCCAAATCCTTAATAAGACGGTCGGACACAAAAACAGACGCTATCACAATCAGAATCGCTACAATGATAAAGACGTATTTGTGATATTGACTTGTTTCGTAAATACTTTTCATCTTTTACTTTATCGTTAATAATTAACGAACGATTCTTAACATTATTATTATTTATAAACTCTTTGTTGTTCTTTATTCTACTGTTTCGTTCTTCTCAAGAACCGATTTTGCGATTTTGAGGTCAAAAGGTGTAGTAATCTTGATGTTTTCAGGATTGCCTTTTACTAGAACGACATCTTTGCCGAAGGTTTCTACTACTGACGCATCGTCGGTGAACTGAGGATTACAATCCTGCTGGTAAGCGTCGGCCAACAGACTTAGGCGAAAAACCTGTGGCGTTTGGACAGCTACAAATTGTGTGCGGTCGACGGGATGAGAAGTCTCGCCGTCGGTTCGACGGATGGAATCTACGACAGGGACGGCAGGAATTGCAGCTCCGCTTTTTTCAGCTTCTGCAAAGCATGCCTCAATAGTCTCAAGCGAGACAAATGGACGTACTCCGTCGTGAATGCCGACAATCGACGATTCGGTGTCTTCTGGAGAAACCAGATTCTCAGTCACAAACCTGATGCTGTTCTTGACGCTCTCGAAGCGGGTTGCACCTCCGCTGACAACGTAATGCGAGGGAATTTCTTTTATCTCGCTACAAAGCATCGACCAATATGATTTGTATTCTTCCGAAAGCACAATGATTTGAGGTACATCTGCGTCCCAACGATGAAAAGTTTCCATCGAGTGGACAAGCAGCGGTTTCCCGGCAATCGGAATGAACTGCTTAGGTAAAGTGTTCCCCATTCTGACACCTTTTCCTGCGGCAACTATGATGACGAAGCGTTTCATCATTTCATCTCTTCCAGGATTTTCTTAACCTCTTCGTCGGTGTTGAAGAGTTTCTCTTTGCAGAGTTTGATGAGGCGGCTTGCTTCCTTCACATTTTTTGCGAGGATGTCGACGTCCATATCGCCGCTTTCGATGTCTGCGACGATTTTCTTCAGTTTTTCAACGGCTTCGTTGTAAGATTCCTTCTCTTCCATAATATATTAATGTATGATTCTATTTGATTACAGTACTTTCCACTTCTCCGTCGGCAAAACGTGTTGTCAGTCGGTCGCCGCTTTTAATTTCACTTGCGTGCTTGATGATTTTAGAATTTGAGAGAGTGAGCGTATAACCTCTTTTGAGAACATATTCTGGTGAAGCCATTTTGACAAACTGCTCTTTCAGTTCAATCTCTCGTTTTTTCTCTTGAATTAAAGCATTAACCGCTGCGCTGATTCTGAGTTTCATCTTGTCGAGAATTGTCGAGCGGCTTGTCAGCAGCGAAGATGAAATGACAGGCAGTTTGGCAACGGCTTTTTGCAGCAAATCATTATTATCTTGCAGTTGACGTAAAACAACGGCCGGCAATCTATTGCACAATGCCTGAAGTGAATTTCTCTCACGCAGTAATGTTTCTGTCGTAAATTGAACGACTGTTTGCTGGAGATCTTCGACCATTTCAGCCGCTTCTTCCATTTTCTCAATCAGAAATTCAGCAACTGCAGTCGGCGTTTTCAGTCTTGTATTGGCAACCATATCGACGATTGTGTCGTCGCGTTCGTGCCCGATTCCGGTAATCACGGGCAGTGGAAATTGAGCGACATTGTTTGCCAGATTATAAGTGTCGAAGCTATTCAGTTCTGATGTTGCGCCTCCGCCGCGAATGATGATGACGGCATCAAAGAACTCAACAAAGTCGCATATTCTTTCGAGAGCGGCAATGACCGACGATTCGGTCTTTTCACCTTGCATCGTTGCCGGAAAAAGTTTGATATAGAAAGGAAAACCGCGTTTGTTGTTTGTCAATTGATTGACAAAGTCACCGTATCCGGCGGCGGTTTCGGAAGTGATTACGGCTAAACGCTGAGGTAAGGTTGTCAATTCCAGCTCTTTGTTTAAGTCGAAAACCCCTTCGTTTTTCAGTCGGGCAATTATTTCAAGGCGTGCGCGGAGCATGTCGCCCAAAGTATAGTTCGGATCAATGTCGATGACGTTCAGTGACAATCCATAAACCTCGTGAAATTCCACGTTGACTTTGACCAGCACTTTCAGTCCGGCATGGAATGTTTGGCCTGTAGCTTTTTCGAAATATGGTTTAAGCGAATTGAAAGTCCTTGCCCAGATGGTTCCTTTGGCTTTTGCTAAAGTCTGTTTACCGTCGGCACTTTTTTCAATGAATTCCAGATAGCAATGCCCCGCAATGCCATTGATGTGGACTTCGCTCATCTCAGCTCTTACCCAGCATGACGATGGAAAAGCATCTTCTAAGGAAACTTTTATGTAGCGGTTGAGTTCCGATAGAGAAAATTCTTCGTGAGGAGTTGACTCAGTGAATAGATCGTCCATTTTTGAGCGCTTTATTGAGATTGGGAATTCCAAAGCCTATTTCGTTGTTAGGCTTAGCTGCATTACTTGAATAGCGGCAGATAAGCCGGATGATATCTTTGCTGTTTAGTCTTTGGAGAGCTTGCCAAAGACAAGTCACTGCTCCTGCAAGGATTGGAGTTGCGAAAGATGTTCCGCTGGCTTCCAATATCCTGCCTTCAAAGTTGACAATGCAGCTGTTTGTCCCCATTGCAACGACATCGGGTTTGATGCGTCGGTCGGCCGTGTAGCCGACGGAACTGAAACTGCTGTGTTTTTTATTTTCATCCACTGATCCGACAGTGACAACACCTTTTGCATCACCTGGAAATGTGATTTCTTTCCAATCGCTGTCACCTTCATTACCTGCACTGCAAAAAACAAGGATGCCTTTTTCGGATGCGATATGAGCGGCTTTGCTTATTTGGGCCGTTTGACCGTCCAGGTCCGATTTCTGATATGAAAGTTCGTCTGCATCGAAAGAAAAATATCCGAGAGAAGAGGAGATGACATCGACACCAACACTGTCTGCATATTCTGCCGCTCTTGTCCAATAGTCCTCTTCGATAGGGTATTCACTGTCGCTGTTTTCGCACCGAATGAGAAGATATGAGGCTTTAGGAGCGGTCCCGACCATGAATCCGGGCAGATTGGCTGCCAGGCAGGAAAGAGCTTTTGTCCCATGTTCGTCACCGTCGAACACGCTGGCCGTTGGAGCGATAACATTGTATGTTCCGATGAGATTAATCGAGTTGAAGGCATTGATACGGTTGACATTCTGGAAACCAGCGTCAAGTACTGCAATCCTCATTCCTTGGCCTTGATAACCTGCTTTGTGCAGATTGTCGACATGCAGCATTCTGATTTGTTTTTCTGCATATCCATAATAGTTTTTCAAACGTTTGCCATCAGGTGAAAGACGGTCTTTGCGGGTTAGAAATATGTTTTTTTGTGCTCTTTCATAATCCCCTGACCAAACCCATTTGACGGAATCGACGAATGATATTTTGCGCAGACGGCATATGATTGAGCTGTCGTTACTTTCGACGACAACTGTTTGCAGCCATTTGCTCCAAACGACGGGATAAGCGCCGATGCGGGAAAAACTCTGTAAATATTCTGAGGAAATCGGAAGGTCGCTGTAAGTGATGGGAATTTCCGTTTTTTGTCTTTTTTCAATTGTTCGGTCGGAAAGGAATGCTTCCGGTCGGGAAATGGAAAAACCACTATCGCCTTTATCCTTAAGATAAACGCGAAATGCATACATGTCGGCTGCGTTCGCCAATGAAGCCAAAATGACAAGCAGAAATGATATCAAAAAGATTCTCCTCATTATTACAATTTGTGGCGAAGGTAACAAAAAACCGGCACTTTACAAAATGCCGGTCGAGAATAAGCTGGAATGGTATTATTCGTTCAAAGGACTGCTTTGGATCGGCATTTCTCTGTCAAAGCTTTGTCTGAGTGAAATCAGAGTTTCTGTAGAGATAACGCCTTTTATTTCCTGAATCTTTGAATTGAGCAATTCCATCAGATGTTCGTTGTCTCTTGCATATAATTTTACAAGGATTGTGTACGGTCCGGTTGTAAAGTTACACTCAACGATTTCAGGGATTTTTTCCAATTGAGGAACAACCTCTTTGTACATTGCGCCGCGTTCAAGGATGATACCGATATAAGTGCAAGTGTTGAAACCAAGCACCTTTGGGTTAATATGGTATCCCGAACCTACAATGGCTTTCATATCGAACATGTGTTGCACACGTTGGTGAACGGCTGCACGTGAAACTCCACATTTCTGAGCAACGTCTTTGAACGGAATACGGGCATTTTTAGAGATGATGTCTAAAATCTGTAAATCAAGTTTGTCTATTTTCTCCATGACTTGTTTTTTGTTGAACTACCAAAAGTACTAGTTTCTTTCGATATAACAAACATTTTGAAAGAAAAAATGCGAATTGACATAAAAAACGGGCGGATATTGCTGAACGCAAAAGTCCGTCCGTTTAATATTATTGTCAATTTGGATTATTTTGCAGGTGCAGCAGCAGCTTTTGTGCTGTCAGCTTTCACGATGTCAAGTAATTCAACTTCGAACTTCAAAACACTGTTCGGTTTGATCTGTGGGCTCGGGCTCTGTTCGCCGTATGCTAAGTTAGCAGGAATCCAGAATATATATTTTGAACCGACGCTCATCAGTTGAAGACCTTCTGTCCAACCTGGGATAACTTGGTTAACCGGGAAAACAGCGGGTTCGTTACGGTCGATTGAGCTGTCAAACTTTGTTCCGTCGAGGAGAGTACCTGTGTAGTGAACTTTAACCTGGTCCGTAGCAGATGGTTTTGCACCTGTGCCTTCTTTTACAACTTTGTACTGCAAACCGCTTTCTGTTGTGATGACGCCAGATTTAGTCTTGTTTTCATTGAGGAACTTTGTTCCGGCAGCCAAGTTCTTTTCAGCTTCTTTCTTAGATGCTGTCATGAAATAGGTCTGGATGAATTGCTGAGCTTCTTCAGGTTTCATCTTGTAAGCTGTTGAATCGCCTGTGATACCTTGGATAAAACCAGCGATTAAAGCATCAACATTAGCTGGCTCGCCAGGAATTGTTTTCAGATTCTGTTTGTAACCAACACCAGTACTTAAACCAATGGCATAGCTTACGCTGTCGACACCTGATTTCAGGTTGGCAGTCTTGTGAGAATCACATGATGTAGTAGCTAAACCTGTTGCTACAATAGCGGTAGCAACCAAAACATTAATCATTTTCATTCTTTTTATTATTTAACAATATTCAATAATTCAACATCGAAGATAAGTGCACTTCCCGGACCGATTACATTACCTGCACCTTGCTGCCCGTATGCCAGATTAGAAGGAATGAACAGCCTCCATTTCGAACCGACATTCATCATCTGAAGCGCTTCGGTCCAACCTGCAATGACTTGGTTGACACCAAAAACTGCCGGTTCACCGCGGTCGATAGAACTGTCAAAAACGACTCCGTTAATCAGAGTACCGTGATAATGGCATTGAACGCGGTCGTTGAGAGTCGGCTTTGCGCCTGTTCCTGTTTTCAGCACTTGATATTGCAAGCCGCTTGCTAATGTGGTAACGCCTGCTCTGCCTTTGTTGATGCGCAAGAATTCTTCACCTGCCTCTGAATTGAGCTTACTTTGATTCTCTTGTAGTTGGGTGAAATAATCGTTGATTACCTTTTTGGCTTCGTCGTAACTGATTTCAGGTTTGCGTTTCTCGAGAACATCTGTCAGACCTTTCATAAAATCATCCGTGTGAAGATTTTGAATGCCTGCATTGAGAAAATTGTTGCCGATGCTCAAGCCAAGCGCATAGCTTATTCTATCCATAAAATTGTCTTTCTTTCTAAATTCGGCACAAAATTACTCTTTTTAATTGCATTAAATGCATTTCGTTGTTTTTTTTTGCATAAATCTATCTGTCTATGTTTGTAAACTGGGAAATATAGGTTGACTTCAGGTCGAAGTGCATTTCCCGCACGGCGAAATGAGGAAAACTCCTGTGGTGCTTTAATCTGCATGCGTCGGAATGAAGAAAATAACGTTGAAAGTCAAATCTGCATGTTGCGAAATGAGATTTTATGTTTTGACTGAGTAATCTGCACACTGCAAACAGAGGTTTTAGACATGAAATCTCCAATCTTCATGTTCGGAATGAGGTTTTATATGTCTTTTCTCCAATCTTCACGCGGGAAATGCACTTCGACCTGAGGTCAACCTCCTTTTCCCGCACGAAGATGATAGGTTTGACAGACCAATCCTCAATATCCTTTTTAAAGATACAGGTTAAAGTATAGCCGGTAAGCTGTTGCTATTTATTGGTGAAAGTCCTGCTGGTGATGACTGTGTTTCCAGCGTCACGACTTTTCTTGAGATCTGCACCCGATAATACATATTTGAAAGTGTATGTAAAATCTTTTACAGCAGGAGCCGTCGGAATGGTTACGGACTCGAATTTCGATTTCATGGCGGTGGAAACAGATGAATAATCCCCTGTAATTAGAAGGGTATTGCCGTTTGACATTCCTAATGCAGCTAAATATGTGTTGTATAGATCACTCATATATTGATCTATTTTCGCTTTTTCAGTTGTGCTTGAACCGACATACGAGTAATCCTCAACGCCAAATGTGAAATAACAATTGTTTTCAACTTCCTCGGTATCTGAACAAGAAGAGAATGTGACCATTGTCATAATGGCAACCAAGGAAATACCTAAAACACTTTTTAAAGTTCTCATATTAATTTAGAATTTAGTAAAATCATGGCATAAAGAGTTTCTTTTTAGGAACTTGTAGTATTCTTTGTTTTACCCGTGATATTATTTTTTTCAATTTAATTTTTTTTGCTCTTCGAAAGAAGAATTTTCACAGTGCAAACTTACCTATAAATGAAACACAAACGATGAATTAATAGTATAAAATAGTATAAAGTTTATTTTGCTTCTTCATTCGGCTTGCACTAATTTGTTGCTGACGCAACGAAGATAGGTTGCGCCTCGGAAGATTCAAATAAATTTGCTTCTTCATTCGGCTTGCACTATCTTTGTCCCAAAAATTGAATCACATGGGAAATTTCTTTTCATCTTTGTTTTCTTCATCCAAGCCTGTTTCTCCTGAAGAGGAGAAGGAGAAAGAGGACCAGCGGAATTTTGACATGTTCAAATATGACGGAATCCGCGCACAGCAAATTGGGCAGACCGTTTATGCCATCAAATGTTTCGAACAGGCGCTTGCCCTTCAAGAAGATTTTGAAACGATGACTTATCTGGCATCTTCTTATGTGTCGCATGACGATCTTGATGAAGCGGCCGAACTGCTCGATAAAATGGTTGAACTGGAGCCTGACCATCTTGAGACGCTCTTTTCCCGTGCACACGTCGCTTTGATGCGCGACAATTATGAAACGACCATTAACGACTGCCAGCATATTGTCGAACTCGACGAAAAGAACTATGCGGCCTGGCATCTGATGGGGCGCGCTCATAAAGCGGCCAACGACGGCCTTCAAGCGATTGGCGATTTGACAAGAGCCATTGCTGTAAAGGATGATTTTACGGATGCTTATCTTCTCAGGGCCGAAGTACTTTATAATATGGACCAGCCGAATGAAGCTCTGCCTGATGCTGACAAAGCAATCAGTCTTGCTCCAGATGAGGAAGCAAGTTATCTGCTCCGTGGCAAAATCTATGAGAAACTGGGTGATACTGAGAATGCTCATGCCGATTATCAGAAGACCTGCGAATTGAATCCCTTCAACGAAGACGCAATTGTTCTTGAAGGGCGTCTTCTAATGAGCGAAAACAAGCTTGACGAAGCCGTTTCATTCTTCGACGACATGATAGATACGAATCCTAATGTAGGGAAATATTTTGCGGAGCGAGGACGTGCAAAAAATCTCAAAGGTGACAAAACGGGAGCTATGGAAGACTTGAAGAAATCCATTGAACTCAATCCGGAAGGAGAAGAAGCCAAACGACTCAATGGACAACAAGCCAGTTTCGATAATCTTTACGACAACAGCATTTTCAATCTCTAAAAAGATTAATGAAGAAAAAGATAAAACGATTTTTGTTTTAGAAAAAAAAGTTCTACCTTTGCGGCGCAAAATTTACAAGGAAAATATAATAAACAGATAATAAGATGAAAAGAACATTTCAACCATCGAACAGAAAAAGAATCAACAAGCACGGTTTCCGCCTTCGCATGTCGACAGCTAATGGTCGTCGCGTATTGGCTGCTCGTAGAGCTAAAGGTCGTGCTAAGCTGACAGTTTCGTCAGAATGGCATGGATAGGCCGTAACTGAAAGATTTTTCATAAAGGAAGTAGAGGTTTTTAGAAAAAGCCTTTACTTCTTTTGTTTTAATATGATTTGTTGATTAACTTTGAAGCGCGAAAAGAATCATAAATAATGGCCGGTAATTTTAAGAAGCTTATGAAGAATCCTTACGTCATGAATCTGCTGCTGGCAATTGTGGTGTTTTGCGTGCTGGTATATAGTGTATTGGCATGGCTCGGCGTTTATACGCATCACAATGAAGCAGTCACTGTTCCTGATGTCGTCGGGCTTCAAATAGAAGACGCTGCTCCTATTATCGAACACAACTTTCTTCGGTTCAATGTTATAGATTCAGTTTTCTCACGCAAGGTGAAGCCGGGTGCAATTGTTGATGTCGTTCCACCCGTCGGTTCGAAGGTTAAGGAAGGCCGCATCATTTTCATCACGGTCAATGCTTCATCGGCTGAAACAGCGCCGGTTCCCGATGTTACCGACTTGTCGAACCGTCAGGCTCTCGCATTGCTTCAGTCCCGTGGTTTTGATAATGTTCAGGTGCAATATGTGCCTGGCGATTATAAAGATTTGGCTCTTGGCGTGGCTTCAGAAGAAGGGATGCTTCGGCCAGGTGAGCGTGTGGCTTTAACTACACCGTTGATTCTGAAAGTCAGTAGCGGCGAAGCAGTTCCTGATACTACAGATACGGTAAGTGGCGAAGTGGATAACGATGCCGAAAAATGGTTCTGATATGGATGAGCTGACTGAAGAATTGGATGAAGATGAATTGCTTGAAACAGATGACGATGTAACATCTCAAATGTACGAGCACTTCCGCTTCGTGGCTGATCCCGGACAGATGCTGCTGCGCGTCGACAAATTCCTCGTCGAACGTATTTCCAATGCAACGCGTAATAGAATTCAATTGGCTGCCGAAGCCGGTTGTATTCTTGCCAATGGGCATCCAGTCAAGAGTAATTATCGAGTCAAGCCCGGCGACGTGGTTTCGGTCGTTATGGATCGTCCGCGTCATGAATTTGAAATAATCCCCGAAGATATACCTTTGAATATAGTCTATGAGGATAAGGACCTGTTGGTTGTTAATAAACCTGCAGGTCTTGTTGTGCATCCCGGACACGGAAACTACGACGGCACGCTGGTCAATGCTTTGGCTTATTACCTGAAAGACGACCCGTCGTTCGACCCTTCCGATCCTCGTCTTGGATTGGTTCATCGTATAGATAAGGACACTTCGGGTTTGCTTGTCGTAGCTAAGAATCCGGAAGCGAAAACGGATTTGAGCCTGCAATTTTTCAATAAAACAACAAAACGCACTTATAATGCTCTCGTATGGGGGCTTGTAGCTGACGACGATGGACGTATCGAAGGAAATATCGGACGCAATCCGAAAGACCGCCTTCAGATGAAGGTCTTTCCTGATGGCGAGCAGGGAAAGACGGCTGTGACTCATTATCATGTACTTGAACGTCTGACATATGTCTCTCTGGTGGACTGCCGCCTGGAAACCGGCCGCACACATCAAATCCGCGCTCATATGCGCTATATTGGTCATCCGCTCTTTAACGATGAACTTTATGGCGGCCATGAAATATTAAAAGGAATGACTTCGTCGAAGTACAGACAATTTATAGATAACTGTTTTGCCATTTGTCCACGTCAAGCGCTTCATGCCAAGACACTCGGATTTGTACATCCTTCTACAAAGAAAGAGATGTTTTTTGATTCCGAATGGCCCGACGACATGACACAACTGATTGAAAAGTGGCGTAAATTTGCATACAATAAGGAATCGTGAAAATGAAAAAGAACATTGCTATTGTAGCCGGAGGCTATTCCTCCGAGTTTGCCGTCTCACTTAAAAGTGCAGACGGACTTTATTCCTTTATCGATAAGGAAAAATACAATTTGTATATTGTACTGATTAAACGTGATGAATGGTTTGTTCAGCTGCCGGATGGAAAGAAAGTGAACATCGACAAGAACGACTTCAGCTTCAGTATGAATGGACAGACTGTTCGTTTCGATTTCGCTTACATTACGATACACGGCACTCCAGGAGAAGACGGACATCTGGAAGGTTACCTCGATATGCTCGGCATTCCGTACTCTTCCTGCGGGTTGTTGGCAAGTGCTGTGACATTTAATAAATATGTTTGTTGCAACTATTTGAAGAGTTTTGGTGTTAATTGTGCAGAGTCTGTTCGTTTGTTCCGCGGACAGACAATTGCAACGGAAGAGGCCGTTAAACGTCTCGGACTTCCTATTTTTGTTAAACCCGACGACGGCGGAAGCAGTTTCGGAGTGACAAAAGTAAAGGATGCTTCACAGTTGCAGGATGCTATTGCAAAAGCTTTTGTTGAGGGACGTGAAGTGATGTTGGAAAGCTTCATTGACGGAACAGAAGTGACATGCGGTTGTTATAAAGTAAAAGGTAAAGAGGTCATTTTCCCTCTGACGGAGGTTGTCACGAGTAATGAGTTCTTTGACTATAATGCTAAGTACAATGGACAGGTTGACGAAATCACACCTGCTCGCATCTCGAAAGAACAGTCGGACAAGGTGCAGCGTGAGGCTTCGAAAATCTATGACATTCTGGGTGCAAAAGGAATTATCCGCATCGACTTTATCATTACGCGCAATGGCGTTCCGATGATGCTCGAGGTGAATACTACTCCTGGAATGACTGCAACAAGTTTCATCCCACAACAGGTTCGTGCTGCCGGATTGAATATTACAGATGTTTTGACGGAAATTATTGAAAACGAATTTAAGTAGCAAAAATATGGATACTGATGCTCTGAATAAATTTGATGACATTCGTCCTCTTAACAATGACGAGGTTAAGGCTGCTGTAGAATCTCTGATTGCAGATCCTGATTTTGAACGCGCATTTCGGTATATTGATCCGGATGTTGACTGGAAGAAATTTACGGACAGTATGCGGACTTACAAAGATAAGTTCGATTTCAAAACGCAGCTGGCCTATCAAAACGTTATGAAGGTGGCTAATAATACAGCCTTCTCTTTGACAATTTCTGGACGCAGCCGCCTTCCGAAGGATAAAAAACCATGCTTGTTTATTTCTAATCATCGGGATATCGTTCTTGATGCAGCATTCTTGAATGCAATGCTCTTTGATGTCGGCTACGGTATGACACAAGTCGCTATCGGTGATAATCTGCTGATTCGTCCTTGGATTGAAACAGTCGTCCGTTTGAACAACAGCTTTATTGTGAAACGTAACATCACGGGAAGACAGCAACTCGAAGAAAGCACTCATCTTTCCGATTATATCCGTTACACGATTACTGAAACGAAAGAATCTGTTTGGATTGCACAACGTCAAGGCCGTGCAAAAGATTCTGACGACCATACTCAAACAGCCATTCTGAAAATGCTCAATCTGAGTGGAAAAGAAGATTTGCTTAGCAATATCATGGAATTGAATATTCTGCCGGTTGCGATATCATATGAAATTGATCCGTGTGATTTCCTCAAGGCACAGGAATTCCAATTGAAACGTGATGATCCGAATTATGTAAAGACAAGACGCGACGATTTGCTTGCCATGGAAACGGGAATCCTCAATAATAAAGGCCGCGTTCACTTTACACTGACGGAACTGATTAACGATGAGCTGGAAAAGCTCGATAAAGACATGGACAAAAATGATTTGATAACAGCAATCGCTGATATCATCGATAAGGAAATCTATCGTCATTATCGCTTCTATCCGTGCAATTATGTGGCTTACGATATGCTGACGGGGACAAAACGTTTCAGCAGCAATTACGGTCAGGCCGACAAGAAAAATTTTGAGGAATATGTGAAAGGCCAACTTGAAAAAATCGTTATTCCGAATAAGGATGAAGCTTTTCTTCGTACCAAAATACTGGAGATGTATTCCAACCCGCTCAAGAACCATTGGGCAACTAAGGATTAAGACATTTACTATTGTAAATTTTGAACATCCTGGAAGAAGCCACTCTCTTTCAGGATGTTTTGTCTTGATTTGTGTAAGTAGTAAATTTTTTGTATCTTCGCAACTGAGATGCTGGAGCTAAATAAAAGATCGGTTATGTATCTGCAGGGTGTCGGTCCTCGACGTGCGGATATTCTTCAAAAGGAGTTGAATGTTTTTTCTTTTGAGGACTTGCTGTACTATTTCCCGTACAAGTATATCGACCGAAGCAGATTCTACAAGGTATCGGAGATTACCGGAGAAATGCCTTTCATCCAGTTAAGAGGAAAAATCGTACTGTTTGATGAAGTTGGACAAGGTCGTGGGAAACGTTTGATCGCAAAGTTTACTGACGGTACAGGAACCATCGACCTCGTTTGGTTTCAAGGTCTGAAATATGTAACGGATCGTTACAAAACCGGAGTCGAATATATTGTTTTTGGTAAACCGACAGAGTTTGGACATCTCTTTAATATCGTTCATCCTGATATAGATCCGATTAGTGATGCTTCACAGGTGGCATCCGGGCTGACACCTTATTATAATACTACGGAAAGGATGAAAAAATCGTTCGTCAATTCCCGTGTCATTCAGGATCTGGAGTACAATCTGCTTTCCGCTCTTGAATGGAAAGTGCCGGAAACTCTTCCACAAGAGATTGTCGATCACTTTCATTTTCTGCCTGAAAGCGATGCGATATGCAATATTCATTTTCCGGAGTCTGTCGAGAAACTACGCCAGGCACAACTTCGATTGAAGTTCGACGAGTTGTTTTTTATTCAATTGAATATCTTGCGTACAGCCCGCTGGCGGAAACAGAAACTGCGCGGAATCGTATTTTCTGTTGTTGGCGATGCATTTAATGATTTCTATAAGAATTATCTTCCTTTCCAGTTAACGAATGCGCAAAAACGTGTCGTTAAAGAGATTCGAGCCGACTTGGGAAGCGGTCGTCAGATGAACCGATTGCTGCAAGGCGATGTAGGAAGCGGAAAAACTCTTGTGGCTTTACTTTCGATGTTGCTGGCTGTCGATAATCATTGTCAGGCTTGCATCATGGCCCCGACTGAAATTCTTGCAGAACAGCATTATGCGACAATCACCCGTTTCTTGAAAGACATGCCGGTGAAAGTTGCTTTGCTTACAGGCTCGACCAAACAAAAGGATAGAAAAGTGCTTTTACCGGAGATTGCCGATGGAACTGTCAACATATTAATAGGAACGCATGCATTGCTGGAAGACGTGGTCGTTTTCAAGTCTCTCGGATTGGCCGTCATTGACGAGCAACACCGCTTTGGTGTCGAACAACGCTCGAAACTATGGACGAAAAATGATATTGTTCCTCATGTCCTTGTAATGACTGCGACGCCCATTCCCCGTACTCTGGCAATGACTCTTTACGGAGATTTGGATGTTTCGGTTATTGATGAACTTCCTCCAGGCCGTAAACCAATAAAGACAATGCACACTTATGACAATAAGAAAGCTGTACTTTATGATTTCCTACGCTCTGAAATCCGCAGAGGACGTCAGATTTATGTGGTCTATCCGCTGATTGCAGAGAATGAAAAGCTCGATTTTAAAGCGCTTGAAGATGGGTTCGCAACCTTTAAAGAGGTCTTTCCGGAATATAATGTCTGTATGGTTCACGGAAAAATGAAACCTGCAGAAAAGGACAGTATTATGCAACAGTTCGTTTCCGGTAAAGCTCAAATTCTGATGGCGACAACAGTAATTGAAGTCGGCGTCGATGTCCCGAATGCTTCTGTTATGGTGATTGAGAGCGCTGAACGCTTTGGCCTTTCGCAGCTTCATCAATTGCGCGGACGTGTCGGCCGCGGCAACGACCAATCATATTGCATCCTCGTCTCTTCATATAAACTTGCTAACGATACACGCCGACGTTTGGAAATTATGGTCAACAGCAATGACGGATTTGAGATTGCAGAGGAGGATTTGAGGTTGCGTGGACATGGCGACCTCGAAGGAACAAAACAAAGCGGAGAAGGATTGGACTTGAAGATAGCAGATCTTGGTTCAGACGGTCAGATTTTGCAGTTGGCACGAGATACTGCAGAAGACATTTTGAACAAAGACCCCGGTTTATTGTCCCAAAGTGGCAGATTATTGAACGAAAGGCTCAAAATCCTATTTGAAAGTCAAAAAAATTGGGGTTTGATAAGTTGATATGTTGTAAAACATGTTTTTTGATAAATATCTATAAATCAAGCTGCTGAAAATGTGATTTCAGATTCCTTTACGTACGTTCTGAATTTTTTTAGCAAGAAAATTTGGAGGCAAAAGAACATTTTTCCATCTTTGAAGAGTTCAAAAGTTTATATTCTGACAAAAAGGCCCCAAACATGAGATTAAAATTTTTATTATTCATCCTCTTCTCTACATGCGTAGTCTTTGCCGTTGAGGCAAGAAGTCCGCATAGAAGAAGCGCACGGCCGGTTGTCACTAATCGCAAAACTCAAACAAACCTTTTAGCTGATCGAGGCAGTTTCAAGAAAGAAATTGAGATGAGGCGCCTTGCAGCTATGCGCGTAAAAGCTGAAAAAGAACGCGAGAGCCTTCTTTATCCGGCTGATGAACTATACGGAGATAATTGGGACACGAAATGGGTTAATCCCTTTCATAGCGGCAAAGTCAATGTTCCAGACAGTTGCTCAATCGATATGTCTCAATTCACTTATCCGTTAGATGGCGCAAGAGATGTTACTTCTCCTTTTGGTCCTCGTCATCGTAGGATGCATGAAGGAGTAGATTTGGATCTACATAAGGGTGACACAGTTAGAGCAGCGTTCGACGGCCGTATTAGAATCGAAAATTTCGAGCGTGGAGGTTACGGTTATTACATTGTAATCAGACATCCAAATGGACTTGAAACTGTCTATGGACATTTATCTAAGTTTATCGCAAAAGAAAATGACATTGTACATGCAGGTGATGCCATTGGTTTAGGTGGTTCAACAGGACACGCAACAGGTCCTCATCTCCATTTCGAAACTCGTTTTTTAGGTCAGCCTCTTAATCCTGCTAATTTGGTAGATTTTGAGAACTGCGTCCCGATTTGGGATACCTATGTATTCCATAAAGGCAATTATCGCTATCGTCGTTCTAGTTATGGAACAAATCCAAACAACATTTATGCCTCATCGAACAATCAGATTGTTATTCATCGCGTAAAGAAAGGCGATACGCTTGGAGCTATCGCGCGCAGATATCATGTCTCAGTTGCTGCAATCTGTAGTTTGAATGGAATCAAACGTAATTCAATGCTTCATTTAGGTCAGGCATTGCGTTGCTCGAAGGGCGGTGTAGCTAGTTCGAAACGTCTGAAACTTGAAAGAGAAGACTCGTCAATACAAATGGCTGATGCTTCGGTTCAAGAGGATAATGACAATGAAGTAATGGAAGAAGTTTCAGCAAAAGGCGTTTATCACCGTATTAAATCAGGTGATACTCTTGGTTCAATTGCTGAAAAATACGGAACATCTATTAGCAAGCTTTGTCAATTGAACAATATCAAGCGTACTACAACCTTGAGACTTGGTCGTTCCTTGCGCTGCAGCTAATTATTGGACGTAACAACATAAAGCGTCATTTGGGTTTTCCAAGTGACGCTTTTCTTTTTGGAAGAGTTCAAACAAGTTTGCCTTTTCGCACAGTTTGCATTATTTTTGATTCGAAGAATCGAAGATAAGCTGCGCTTCGGCATAAAAAATGAACGAGTTCATTTTGTTCTGCGCTCAGCTTGCATTATCTTTGTTCCAAAATTTAGCGTTATGTCTGATACAAAAGAACAATTCGATCATGTTATCTCCCTTTGCAGGAGAGTCTTTGAAAACAAGCTTAATGACTACGGTGCTTCGTGGCGTATCATGCGTCCTGAGTCTATTACAGATCAGATTTTGATTAAAGCCAAACGAATCCGTAATCTAGGAATCGAAAGTGTTGGTGTTGTCGGTGAAGGTATTCGTCCTGAATTCATGGGAATTGTAAATTATGGCGTTATCGGACTTATACAACTTGAAAAAGGTTTTTCGGATGAAACGGATATAACTAACGATGAAGCGCTTTCTCTCTATGATAGATTTATAAACCAGACCAAGGAACTGATGTATGCCAAGAATCAGGATTACAATGAAGCTTGGCGACTTATGCGAATCAGTTCCTATACTGATTTTATCCTGACAAAAATCCAACGCACAAAGGAAATAGAATCTCATCAGGGAAAGACGACCGTATCTGAAGGAATCGATGCAAATTACATGGATATGATAAATTATGCTCTTTTTGGATTAATCAAACTTACTTATGGCGAATAACATGACTTTCCGGAAAATTTTGGCTGAATGTTGCCGCTTGATGTTAGGCGTGACATTTATTTTTTCCGGTTTTGTCAAGGCTGTCGACCCGATGGGAGGAGCAATCAAAATTGACGATTATCTTGCTGCTTTTCATCTCTCTGCTTTCCAATCCTTATCGCTTATTTTATCCCTTAATCTTTGTGCACTTGAGTTTATGCTCGGCATATGTATGCTGTTGGGTGTTTACAGGCGCTATACTTCTTTTCTAATGTTGCTTTTTATGGCTTTTATGACGCCATTGACCTTATACCTGGCATTGTTCAATCCTGTCTCAGATTGCGGATGTTTCGGAGATGCTTTGGTGTTGACAAATTGGCAAACTTTTTGGAAAAACATCATTCTGGCTACCGCTGCAGTTATTGCTTTCATTAACAATCAGCGCTTGTTCCAATGCTATTCCTATAAGTCATATTGGTTTGTCGCTCTTTTCACTTTCCTGTTTTGTGTATGCTTTGCTTATTATAACTATGCTCATCTGCCACCTATCGATTTCCGTCCATATAAAATCGGTGCAAATATTCCAAAACTGATGGAAATGCCAGAAGGGGCACCACAAGATGTCTATGAATATTCGTTTGTCTATGAGAAAAACGGAGTCAAAAAATCTTTTGGTCTCAATGATTATCCTTCTGACGACAGTACGTGGAAGTTCGTCAGTCAGGAAGCTAAACTTATTAAGGCGGGCTATAAACCTAAGATTGCTGCTTTTAATGTATTTGATGATGAAGGGAATGATGTCTCAGATACAATCTTGCATAATTCCAAACCTGTCCTTCTTCTTATCGCACCTAAACTTGAGAAGGCTGATGACAGTCATATAGACGAAATAAATAGTATATATGATTATTCGGTTGAGCATAAAATCCCATTTTGGTGCTTGACTAATTCAACTAATGAGGAGATTGAAAACTGGAGTGATAATACCGGAGCTGAATATCCTTATTTGATGGTTGATGATGTGATTCTGAAAACAATGATTCGCAGTAACCCAGGTTTGATGCTTTTGAGAGATGGAACAATTCTAGGGAAATGGCATTACAATAATATCCCGCAAGAAGAACAAATTGCATCTTTCTTGAAGAAGGACCTTTCAAGTAATGGTGGTAAAAGGAAAGAAGATAGCTACCTTTTGTTTAACCTATTGAGTTTTTCCTTACCTTTGTTGGCCGTTTGGAACTATGATTATTTTCGTAATCGTCGCCGAACGAAAAAAACAGCGTAATTAGTGTATTTTAAAAAATAAACAATCATGAGAAAGAATATTGTTGCAGGCAATTGGAAGATGAACACAACTCTTCCTGAAGGTCTTGCGTTAGCAAAAGGGCTTGATGAGGCTCTGAAAGGTAAAAAAATCAATTGTGAGGTGATTATCGGTACGCCTTTTACTCATTTAGCTAGCGTTGCTGCTGCTATTGATACGAATAAAATTGGCGTTGCAGCCGAGAATTGTGCTGATAAAGAAAAAGGTGCTTTCACTGGCGAGGTTTCTGCGGCCATGGTTGCATCAACAGGTGCAAAGTTTGTGATTATCGGTCACTCTGAACGCCGTGCTTATTACCACGAAACACCGGACATTCTGAAAGAGAAAGTCCTTCTAGCATTGGCTAATGGTTTGACCCCGATTTTCTGCATCGGTGAGAAAAAGGAAGAAAGAGAAGCTAACAAACAGTTCGATGTTGTTGATTCACAAGTTGAGGCTTCGTTATTTGGCCTCTCTCCAGAAGATTTCAGCAAGTTGATTCTTGCTTACGAACCGGTTTGGGCAATTGGCACAGGTTTGACAGCTACTTCTGATCAAGCTGAAGAAATTCATGCTCATCTTCGCGCTACCATTGCTGCTAAGTATGGAAAAGAAATTGCTGACAACTGCACAATCCTTTATGGCGGAAGTTGCAATGCAGGAAATGCAAAAGAACTTTTCTCCAAGGCAGATGTTGACGGAGGACTGATCGGCGGTGCTTCACTGACAGTGGAGAAATTTCTTCCGATTATCGAAGCTTTCTAATGAGATTAAAGTTATTTATAATGCTGCTGATTTGTGTCCCGATGTTTGTCGGGGCACAGACAGTTGCGTCTTCTGAAACTATCTTTGATGAATTGGTGAAGTCTGAAGCCGGCAAAGGAAATGTCGAGATTCATCAGACTACCGCTATTCGAAATCTCGTGGGACGAAGGATGTCCGGCTCTTCAGTTGAGAAAGTTGGAGACGATGCTTTTCTGAAGATTATGGGTTATCGCGTCCAGATTTTTTCTGGTAATGACCAACGACGTAGTAAAGCCGAAGCTTTTAGCAAAGAACGTCAAGTAAAAGAGACTTTTCCTGATATAATGACCTATGTAACCTATCGTGCTCCGTTCTGGAAATTACGTGTTGGTGATTTTCGTAGTCATGAAGAAGCTTATGAAGTGATGCGTAATCTGAAGGAAGCTTTTCCGGCGTTTGCCAAGGAGATGTATATTGTTCGTGAAGAAATAAAAGTTCCTCTTAATTGATGCGTAATGGATGAAATTAAAACCAATGAAGAAACGGAACGAAGAATTTTGGAAATTTCTTCACATGTAAAAGGTATCCTTGGTCAACTTGGAGAAGATGTCAATCGTGAAGGCTTAATAAAGACGCCTGAGCGTGTTGCTCGTGCGATGCAGTTTCTGACACAAGGCTATTATGAAGACCCGTCAGAAATCCTGCGTTCAGCTATGTTCCGTGAAGAGAATTACAAGCAAATGGTCATTGTTAAGGATATTGATTTCTTTTCTCTTTGCGAACATCACATGATGCCTTTCTTCGGAAAAGCTCATGTCGCTTATATCCCTAAACAGTATATTACAGGACTTAGTAAGATTGCAAGAGTAGTTGATATATTTGCTCGTCGCCTTCAGATACAAGAACGACTCACTTTGCAGATAAAAGAATGCATTCAGGAAACGCTTGACCCTCTTGGAGTAATGGTTGTCATCGAAGCTCAACATCTTTGTATGTCAATGCGCGGCGTTCAAAAACAGAATGCACTTACAACAACCTCTGATTTTACCGGATTTTTCCGTACTGCCAAAACCCGTCAGGAATTCATGAATTTGATAAAGAACAAGTAACTCTATCATAAGGGATAAGATTTCTTACCATAAAAAATCGGATTACACTCGATGAGGAGTATAATCCGATATCTTGTAAGACAACAAAGTTAGCGTTTTACTCCATTGACAATATCAAGGAGTTCGTTAGTTATGCTTTGCTGTCTTGTTTTATTGTAGAGTAATGACAATTCATCAAGCAAATCGTTAGCATTGTCATTGGCTGTCTGCATTGCAAGAATTCGGGCTGCATGTTCAGCTGTCGTAGTGTCTGAAAGCGTTGTGAAGATGTCCAAGTGAAGCAGCTGTGGAATCAGTAAAGTCTGCATTTCAGTGGCTTTCGGTTCCAAAATAAAGTCGGTCTGAACTGCATCTTCTTTTGCTTCAGGCAATGTGACGGGCAGATAACAACGATTGGTCAAAATTTGCACACCACGGTTTTTGAAATGGTGGTAAATGAGTTGCACTCGATCAATCTTCTCTTCACAAAATTGCTTCATTAATTCACTTGCCAACTTCTCTGCAGGTGCGAATGTGGGGTGTTCTCCGATATGAATATAATCATATACAATGTCAAAACCAGCTTTTTTCAAGCCTGAAGCCACTTTCTTTCCGATGGGAAAGAGTTTGACTGAAATATTCTTCTCTTTGTAAGAAGAAATGCTTGAAATGGTTTCTTTCAGAACATTTGAATTAAATGCTCCACAAAGGCCGCTACTAGAAGAAAAAGACACAATTGCAACCGTATGCACTTCTCTTTCGTTTAAATATGGAGAAGGAACAGTTTCGTCTGAATTGAGCAATGCTTCCTGAATAGATTCAAGTTTCTGCACATAGGCTAAAGTACGCTCTGATTCGCTTTCAGCATGATGCAACTTTGCGGAAGAAACCACTTTCATCGCTGACGTGATTTTTTCGGTACTTGTTACAGAAGCGATTCTCAGTTTTATCTCTTTCAGTGAAGCCATAATCTGCTATTGTTTGAGTTGAGCGACAATACGAGCAGCTGTCTCTTTAAGAATCGCGGTAATGTCGTCATTTATAACGCCTTTTTGTAACTGGTCTAAAACATCTTTCTGATGATTTGTAGACAAATCATCAAGGTATTCTATCTCGAATTCATGAACTTGCTCGATAGAAATGTCTTTCAACAGACCGTTTGTTCCGCAGAAGAGAATTGCGATCTGTTTGCCAACAGGCATTGGATTGTAAACGCGTTGAATAAGTAATTGCGTATTTTTACGTCCTTTGTCAATTGTATAAGCTGTTACTGGATCAAGATCTCCTCCGAACTTCGTGAATGATTCAAGTTCGCGATATTGAGCAAGATCCAATTTTAATGTTCCTGCAACCTTTTTCATTGCTTTCAACTGTGCATTTCCGCCAACACGTGATACAGAAATACCCACATTGATAGCAGGGCGTGTTCCGCGATTGAAAAGATCAGTTTCGAGAAAGATTTGTCCGTCAGTAATGGAAATTACATTTGTAGGAATATAAGCTGAAACATCGCCAGCCTGTGTTTCAATAATTGGCAAAGCAGTTAACGAACCTCCGCCGGTAACTTTATCTTTCATACTATCTGGAAGATCATTCATCTGGGCGGCAACTGAAGGCTCATCGATAATCTTTGCAGCTCTTTCGAGAAGACGTGAATGGAGATAGAAGATATCACCAGGATAAGCTTCACGTCCTGATGGACGACGAAGAATCAGTGAAACTTCACGATATGCAACAGCTTGTTTCGACAGGTCATCATAGACAACTAATGCAGAGCGACCGCTATCGCGGAAATATTCGCCGATTGCAGCTCCTGCAAACGGCGCAAAATATTGCAATGCAGCAGGATCACTTGCCGTCGCACTGACTACTATGGTATAATCCATTGCACCTTTTTCTTCAAGTGTTTGGACAAGTGTAGCTACCGTTGAACCTTTCTGTCCTATTGCCACGTAGATGCAATAAACAGGTTTTCCCTTTTCGAATTCAGCGCGCTGATTGATAATTGTATCGAGTGCAATTGAAGTTTTTCCAGTCTGTCTGTCACCAATAATTAATTCGCGCTGGCCACGGCCGATAGGAATCATAGCATCGATAGCTTTCAAACCCGTTTGTAACGGTTCGTTTACAGGTTGCCGATAAATAACTCCAGGAGCTTTCCTTTCAAGAGGCATCGAACATGTTTCCCCTAAGATTTCTCCTTTTCCATCAATAGGTTCACCCAACGGGTTGATAACTCGGCCGACCATTTTTTCGCTGACATTGATTGAAGCGATACGACCTGTACGTTTAACAGTATCGCCTTCCTTAATCTTGTCTGTCGGTCCTAAAAGAACGGCTCCAACATTGTCCTCTTCCAGATTCATCACAATTGCTTCCATGCCATTGTCAAATTGAATCAGTTCGTTAGCTTCGGCGTTGTCGAGCCCGTAGATACGAACGACACCATCGCTTACTTGGAGAACAGTGCCGACTTCTTCCAATTTTATATTAGTACTTATGCCATCCAATTGTTGTCGGAGAATGGCGGATACTTCACTAACATTTATTTCGTCTGTCATAACGTTTGCTTATTTATTATTCAGTAATTCCTCGCGAATGTCACGCAATCCAGTTGAATAGCTGGCATCAATACGGAGATTTCTGATCATAAGGCTGAAACCACCGATGAGTTCAGGTTGAACTACACCAAAGAATTCAATCGTATCACCGGTTTCTTCCTTCAATTTAGCTTTCAAATGAATTTCAGTTTTCGGGTCTATTTTTACGGGAGCGCTGAAAACCACTCTTGTAATTCTTTTCTTACGGCGATACAGTTCAATAAATCCGTGAGCCATGAAAAGGATGAATTCTTCTCGCCGATGTCTTAAAACGAGGAGAATAAATTTATTGTATAGGTCACTTTCTTCCTCTTTACCACCACCTGCGGTGATTAGCAGACTCATTTTTTTCTTTTCGGAGATTAGCGGATTGTCAAGTACTTCTGCCAAATCAGTATGTTCATGGAAACTTTCAACGAGCATTTTCATGTTCTCATAGATTTGCGTCTCCTGATGTTTCTCTTCTGCTAAAGAGAAAAGTGCACGAGCATACCGAGAAGAAATTTCACCTATTTCCATTGTCTACGACTTATTAAATGACGTCTCTTCAATCAGTTTGTTAATGATGCGTTGTTGTTCTTCATCACGACTGATTTTTTCTTTCATAATTTTCTCAGCGATTGAAATGCTCAGGTCCGTTATCTGAGTACGCACTTCGCGGATAGCTTTTTCTTTCTCGTCTTCAATGATGCGAGTCGCTTCAACGATTTGTTGCTGTGCTGCGTCAGCAGCTTTCGCTCGTGCTTCGCTGATTATTTCTTCTTTTTCTTTCAGTGCTTCTTTACGTATGACATTCTGCTCTTCGCGAGCTTCGGCCAAAAGCTTTTCACCTTGCTCTTTAATTGTAGCAAGTTGTTCGTTAGCTTGTTTTGCCGCTTCAAGCGAACTGTCGATGAATTCTTTTCTTTTTTCAACCGCCTTAACGATAACGGGGAAGCCGAATTTTACCAGAATAGCAAAGACAATGAGAAACGACAGAAGCATCCAGAACAAAAGTCCTGTGTCCGGTGTCAGCAATTGCATAACTGAAACTGATTATTAAACGACAGCCAAGAAACAAACGACAATGGCAAACAGAGCGACACCTTCAATAAGTGCACCCATAATCAACATGGTTGAACGAATAGATCCACCAGCTGATGGTTGACGAGCGATTGATTCAACAGCGCTTGCACCGATTTTGCCAATACCTACACCTGCACCAATGGCGGCGATTCCAGATCCGGCAGCAGCGATTCCTGCGCCTACTTTCGTGAGGCCTAAGCCTGCAGCTTGTAATAAAATAGCTGATAACATAATCTTAAGTTTTTATTAATTGTTTATTTATTCTTTTGATAATCCGTATTTAATTATTCATTTCCGTGAGCCATACCTATAAAGCTGGCTGAAAGGATGGTGAAAATATATGCTTGCAGAAAAGCCACCAAAAGTTCCAGACAGTTCATGAATACGCAAAAGATGACAGAAACGAAGGTCATTGTATAATTGAGAGCTGCTCCCAGCGTAACAGTGATGAAAATCAGACTTGTTAAAGCAAGAATGATGGTGTGTCCTGCCATTATGTTTGCGAAGAGACGAATCATTAACGCAAAAGGCTTTGTAAAGACACCAATAAATTCTACAAAAGGCATGATTGGAATAGCTTTTAAGGCTAATGGAACATCTGGCCAAAAAATGCTTTTCCAATAAGCTTTAGTACTGAAGAAGTTGATAGCGACAAAAGTACACAACGCTAATGTCATCGTAATTGTAATGTTTCCAGTAATATTTGCTCCTCCAGGGAAGATTGGGATAATACCAATCAGATTGTTAAGCAGAATAAAGAAGAAAACAGTCAGAAGATAAGGTCCAAAAGGCTTGTAATCTTTTCCAACGCATTCTTTTACGACATTGTCATAAATGTACATAACAGTGCATTCAACCATACCGACAAAACCTTTTGGAGCAGTTCCTGGATGGCGTTTGTACCAGTTTGCAGTTGTCAGAATAATGAGTAAAAGGACAATACAACTGAAAAACAATCCGAACACATTCTTCGTCATGGAGATATCAATAGGACGAACTTCTTCTCCTGCTGCATTCTTTTCAACAATTTTTCCGGCATGACTGCTGGTTATAGGCGCTAAATAATAGCCGTCGTAAATTTGACCTTCACTGACTCTTGCCGATGAGAAACAACTCCAGCCTCGATTTTCTCCTTTGACAATAATTGGCAGAGGAATTGAAATTTCGGTTTGACCAATCTTGGTGATATGCCAAGTATAGGAATCTTGAATATGTGAAAAGACGATATCGTGCACATTGACTTTCTCTTCAGCTGCTTGGCTTATAAAGCCGAACAGCAAAGCGAATGCGAACAATGCAATAAAACGTCTGTAACAGTTATTCTTTTTCATTTTTGTTCTTCTTCTCCTTTATTTGCTTGTACTTTCCCTAACGCATAAAAAGCGTAGGTTTCTACTACAAGGTTGATAAGATAAAACAGTACTAATACAACCGCAAACGGAATCATTTGTTTACCCGACAATAGCGCATAAAGACCAAATACGATAGCTACTAAAATTAGCTTGCAGATTCGTTGAATCATATATATCGCTACAACTTGCGTCGGTTTTTTGTTGTTACTGCTCATCAATCCGATCATGGCGCATTCTAAGGCTATAAAAAAGAGCGGAATATAAGGATATACAGCGAATGTATATTGACTCAATGCGTATTGCAGGAGCAATCCTACAATGGCACCGAGAAGAATATTCACGCATGTCACTATTCCGACTAATTTAAGCTTTATCATGTTCATGACTTTCTTTGTCAAGTTCTACGCAAACAGAAATGACATCATCTTTAACTTCCACAAAACCGTCTTTTATTAGCAGGCTCTGAGTACCGTCAGCGTTGTCAAAAAGAATAGTTCCTTTTTGCAAAGCAGAGATAATGGGAGCATGATACGGTAAAACTTCGAATCCGCCTATATAACCTGGCAATTTGATGTTCGAAACTTCACCATTGTAAAAAACACCTTCAGGAGAGATAATATCTAATTTCATATTGTTGCTTTAAACGGCTTGTTGAGCCAGTTTCTTTCCTTTTTCAATAGCATCTTCAATGGTTCCGACATTCAAGAAGGCCTGTTCTGGCAGATAGTCGACTTCTCCATCGAGAATCATTTTAAAACCTCGGATTGTATCTTCGAGCGAAACCATGACTCCAGGTACTCCTGAGAATTGGGAAGCCATTGTCATCGGTTGTGAAAGGAAGCGTTGTACGCGACGTGCACGATTGACAATCAGTCGGTCTTCATCTGACAATTCTTCCATGCCGAGTATGGAAATGATATCTTGCAGCTCTTTGTAACGCTGTAGAATCTGCTTTACACGCTGTGCTGTGTTGTAATGTTCTTCTCCGACAACCAATGGGTCGAGGATTCGGGATGTCGAATCCAAAGGATCCACTGCCGGATAAATACCTAATTCAGTGATTTTACGACTTAATACTGTCGTTGCATCCAAGTGGGAGAATGTTGTTGCGGGAGCTGGGTCTGTCAAGTCATCAGCCGGAACATAAACAGCTTGAACGGAAGTGATACTTCCTTTCTTGGTTGAAGTGATACGTTCCTGCATTGCACCCATTTCTGTTGCAAGAGTAGGTTGATAACCAACAGCAGAAGGCATACGGCCAAGCAACGCCGAAACTTCAGAACCTGCTTGTGTGAAACGGAAGATATTGTCGATGAAGAACAGAATATCGCGCGTTTCACCTTCAGGGGCAGAATCCCGGTAAGATTCTGCAATAGTCAGTCCGGAAAGGGCAACAGAAGAACGTGCGCCAGGCGGTTCATTCATCTGGCCAAAAACCAATGTTGCTTGGCTCTTTGCCAATTCTTCTTTATCTATCAATGATAAATCCCAATGTCCTTCTTCCATGCTTTTCTTGAAAGCATCGCCATATTTGATGACACCTGCTCCAATCATCTCACGCAGCAAGTCATTTCCTTCACGCGTTCGTTCACCGACGCCGGCGAATACGGAAAAGCCGTTGTGACCTTTAGCGATATTGTTGATTAACTCCATAATAAGAACAGTTTTGCCCACGCCTGCACCGCCGAAAAGTCCGACTTTTCCGCCTTTGCAATAAGGCTCCAAAAGGTCGACCACTTTGATTCCGGTCAGCAGAACTTCCTTGCTGGTTCGAAGATCATCGAACTTCGGAGGCTCGCGGTGAATAGGAAGCGCGCCTTTTCTGTCTAGTTCAGGCATACCGTCGATTGGGTTTCCAATGATGTTCATCAATCGGCCTTTATCCTGATCTCCTACCGGCATAGTGATTGGAGAACCGTAAGAAATAGCTTCCATGCCGCGTCTCAAACCATCAGTCGAATCCATAGCTACGGTACGGACAGTGTCCTCACCGATGTGCTGCTGAACTTCAACCACCATTTTTTTGCCATTGGGACGTGTGATTTCCATCGCATCATGAATGCGTGGAAGTACGATTTGTTCGTCACTTCCTTCATCGCCGAAATGAATGTCCACAACCGGACCAATGACCTGCGAAATAATTCCTTTAATTTCTGCCATATATGAAGATATATTTTTTCTTTTTTAAGATGACTGCAAAGATACGCATATTTGTCTGTTTTTCATAACTTGTAAACAGATAAAAAACCCTTTTGTTCTCAGAGAAAAATTAAAAATGTATATTTCTTAGCAGTTTTGACCAAAAATGAAGGAAAAAATCCCAATAAGCGTGATTTGTCCATAAGAAGACAATAAATAATGTCGTACTTTTGCCCTGAAGAACTACCGACATTTATGTTACAGGCATTATTATATCCGTTCGCATTGCTTTATAGCTTCGCAGTAAGGCTGAGGAATTGTTTGTTCGATTGCAAACTGCTTCCTTCAGAACAATTTCCTGTTCCTGTCATTTGTGTCGGGAATCTTGCTGTCGGTGGAACAGGGAAAACTCCAATGACAGAATATTTGATTCGTTTACTAAAACCAAAATATCGCTTGGCAGTTCTTAGTCGCGGATATAAACGTCAGACGAAAGGATTCATTTTGTCAAGTCAAGCGAGTAAGAGCACTGAAATAGGAGATGAACCTTATCAAATTAAGATGAAGTTTCCGGATATTCATGTCGCGGTTGATGAAGACAGACGTGACGGCATTCGTCATTTGCTTTCTTTGCCGGAGAATATCAGACCGGAAGTGATTCTGCTCGATGATGCTTTCCAACATCGTTATGTCAGGCCTTCTTTTTCGATTGTTCTGACCGATTGTCACAGACTTTTTTATCAAGATCATCTATTGCCTGTCGGGAGACTTCGGGAACCAGTAAGTGGCATAAAACGTGCCGATTTGGTCGTAGTTACCAAATGTGATGTTTTTATGGAAAAAGAGCGGTTTACTGAGATTCGAGGAAAGTTGAACCTCTACGGCAATCAAAAACTCTTCTTTTCTAAGATTGTCTATGATGAGCCAATTCCGCTTTTCAGTAATAAATTAAATTCTTTAAACAGAGACATGGAAGTGCTTCTCATTGCAGGAATCGCGTCGCCTGAGCCTTTTATTAAAGAAGTAAAACGACGTTTTCTCAATGTTTCCACGGTTCTTTTCCCTGACCATCACGCTTTCACTGAGAAGAATTTTGCAGAATTGAGTATTGGTTTTGGTCAAATGAATCCGACAAAGCGTTTTATTCTGACAACTGAAAAAGATGCGGTCAGGTTGAAGGGCAATCCTGATTTGCCCGAGCAATGGAAATCGGTCATTTATTATCTTCCAATCCGTGTTGAATTTTTTGAAGGGAATCTTTTTGATAATACAATATTAGAACATATAAAATGAGCAGAACTGAGATATCTACGTTAGGTGAATTCGGCTTGATAGAGCGGCTGACTTCTTCAATCAAACTAAAGAATGAGAGTACAATCAAAGGCGTTGGCGACGATGCAGCTGTTCTTTCTTACGATAAGAAACAAGTCCTTGTAACTACAGACCTTTTGCTTGAAGGCGTTCATTTCGACCTTACATACACTCCATTGAAGCATTTGGGTTACAAAGCGGCAATTGTCAATTTTTCCGATATTTATGCAATGAACGGCCAACCTAAGCAGATTACCGTTTCTCTTGGAATTTCGCGCCGTTTCTCTGTCGAAGCTATTGAAGAGCTTTATTCCGGTATTCGGTTGGCCTGTGATATTTATGGAGTTGACATTGTCGGCGGAGATACTTCTGCATCTCTAACAGGGCTTTGCATTAGCATAACCTGCATTGGAGAAGGGGAAAAGGATAAAGTCGTTTTACGTAGCAATGCTCATGAAACTGATCTTATCTGTGTTTCCGGAAATCTTGGCGCCGCGTATATGGGTTTGCAGTTGTTGGAACAGGAAAAGCATGTTTTTAAGGGCGAGAAAGATTTTCAGCCGGATTTTACGGGAAAAGAATATCTTTTAGAGCGTCAGCTTAAGCCTGAAGCGCGGCGCGATATCATTCAACAGCTTCATGACGATGATATTGTCCCGACTGCAATGATGGATATTTCCGACGGACTTTCGTCTGAACTTTTGCATATCTCAAAAGAGAGCGGTGTCGGTTGCCGTATTTATGAAGATCGCATTCCGATTGATTATCAGACTGCGATAATGGCTGAGCAAGTGAATATGAATCTTGTTACTGCAGCTTTGAATGGTGGCGAGGATTATGAGCTGCTCTTTACTGTTCCTCTTACTGAAAACGAGAAAGTTTCAGCGATGAAGGATGTAAAGGTGATTGGTTATATCACTAAAAAAGAGCTTGGAAACTATATGGAAGGTCGTGATGGAGGTGAAGTTTCACTTCGTGCCCAAGGATGGAATTCTTTGGATAAATAAAAAAGTTGGGTCAAAATTTTGCAGGTAAAAAAATAGTCAATATCTTTGCAGCCGAAAATATGGTGCTATAGCTCAGTTGGTAGAGCAAAGGACTG
>Ga0183095_10592_pt2 | contig 40849 bp, 31 predicted proteins | sample BioMet4_FD_130346 | JGI IMG/M metagenome (GOLD analysis project Ga0183095, IMG submission 130346) | Microbial communities from bioreactor (seeded with sewage sludge) at LBNL, California, USA - Biofuel metagenome 4 (v2) (version 3) | ecosystem: Engineered > Bioreactor > Anaerobic > Unclassified ...
TGCTTTTCTTCTTTTGTCATTTCATCTGCCATGGTATGTTCTCCTTTGCAATATAAAAGCTCTCCTCCATAGGGACGAGAGCTTGTTCGTGGTACCACCCTAATTCACGGCTTTTATCTGCCGCCTCTTGAATGTCTGTAACGAAGACAACGGCTTAGCTCCAGAGTCCTTATAAATACATTCTACACCATCCGGATCGCACCATTCCGGACTCTCTGAAGGTTTCCTATGTATTCTTTCTCTTTCCTTGTTAAGCAACGCTATTTTATCATGTTTTTCTTTGTTTACAATAGAAAAAAACCAGTGAATCATTCCTGCGAATGATCGACTGGTTCCTTGGATAATACTTTATTTGCGATGATGCCTAAGATCAATGCACATGCGATAGATGTGATGGTGATCTTGCCAAAGGTGAGGGATAAGCCGCCGATGCCGGCAACTAAGATTGTGGAAATGACATAGAGGTTCTTGTTGTCATCGAGATCCACTTTCTGGACCATCTTCAGACCGGAGACAGCGATGAAGCCATACAATGCCATACAGACACCGCCCATGACACAGGCAGGAATCGAAGAGATAAAGGCAACGAATGGAGAGATGAAGGAGATGACGATGCATTCAAAGGCTGCGGCAACAATCGTTGCGACGGATGCATTGCGGGTAATAGCTACACAGGCAATGGATTCACCATAGGTTGTATTTGGACAGCCTCCGAAGAAGGCACCGACCATGGAACCGACACCATCTCCAAGCAAGGTACGGTCTAAGCCTGGATCCTTGAGCAGATCCCGTTCAATGATACTGGAGATGTTCTTATGATCGGCAATGTGTTCCGCAAAGACTACGAAGGCAACTGGAACATATGCGACAAAGACGGTGCCGACATACGATGCATCAAATCCGGCAAGACCCTTGGAAGCTTCTAAGAAGGTGAAGTCCGGAATGGCGAAGAAGGTACTTAAATTGACACCGTTGGCAGTCAGATCTGTGAAGGCACTGAGATTGACGATCTGCAGTGCTGCATTGCCGGTACTGTTGCCGATGAAGGTCAGGATCAGTGCAAAGACATAACCGCATAAGATACCGATGATGAATGGAATCATCTTGGCATGTTTCTTGCCATAGGTAGAACTTAACATGGTTGCCAGTAACGCAATCAGACCGCAGAGGATAGCCCACTGTGTCTTTTCACCGGTCATGCTGGAAACCTGCAGATTGGTGACAGCACTGCCGGCTAAAGATAATCCGATAATGGCGACGGTCGGTCCAATGACGACCGGAGGCATCAACTTATCGACCCAGGATACACCAATGGTCTTAATTAATATTGCAAAGACGACATACACTAAGCCCGCAAAAAAGGCACCTAAGATCAGACCAAGATAACCAGCTTGGATACTGACGGCGCCCGCGAATGCTGCACTCATGGAACCAATAAAGGCGAAAGAAGAACCCAGGAACACAGGGCTTTTATGCTGTGTGAATAAAACGTAAACTAAGGTACCAACACCGGCACCGAATAAAGCAGCTGCAGTACTCATGCCATTGCCGACAATCAGCGGTACGGCGATGGTAGCTGCCATAATGGCTAATACCTGTTGGAAAGCAAAAACGAGCAGTTGATGGAACTTTGGTTTTGATTCTACATCGTAAACTAGTTTCATAATGATCCTCCCCTTTTGGGTAAAATCATACCGAGATAGGACCAATCTGTAAAGAAGTAATCTTGTTTACTGTCACAGAAAGTTTATGGGATGTTCAGGGGATGTTCACATACGTCAGTTCAGAATTGTCTAGACTGTAGTTATGAGGTGAACAGTATGAAAACGAGCGCAAAAACAGTCTATGCAGCAGTCATGGCAGGAACCGTCGCTGCTTCCTTGGGCTTAGGAACGATTCAGGTCCTTGCAGAAGGCGAAGGAGGAACACCGCCAAGCGGCAACCCAGGCAGCAGTAACGGCGGCGGTACGCCACCAGACATGCCTTCTGGCGGAGGTCAGACGGGCGGCGGTATGGGCGGTGGTGCCAATACCCAGACCTATGACTATTCCGGCGAAACAACCGGTGCTTTGACCGCCGATGGAACGGCAGTCACGGCATCCGAAAAATCCTATTCTGCCGCAACTGCAGATCAGAATACCGCGCTCGCAAAGAATGGCGGGACACTGACAATTGATGGCGCCGCTCTGGAAAAGAGCGGGGATGACACCAATGGCGACAACTGCAACTTCTATGGAATCAATGCCATTTCTTTGACCGTTGGCAGCGGCAGTACGACAAAGATTGCCAACAGTACCCTGAATGCAACTTCGGAAGGATCCAATGCCATCTTCGCAACGGATTCCGGTACCGTTTATGCCAACCAGGATACCATTACGACCAGTGCCGGCAACTCCCGTGGCTTAGATGCGACGTATGACGGCACCATCATTGCCAACGGCATGAATATTTCAACGTTAGGCGATCATTGTGCGACCTTGGCAACCGACCGGGGCGGCGGCAATGTCTCAGTAACAAATTCAACATTAAATACTTCGGGCAGCGGTTCTCCGCTGTTATACAGCACGGGTGATATCGAAGTGGATCATGTAACGGGTACCGCAAGCGGTTCTCAGCTTGCCGGTATGGAAGGTCTGAATACGATTTTGATCTATAACTCCACATTGACATCAACGAATACTTCCAAGACTGCATCCGATCCTGTCGCTGACGGCATCATTATTTATCAGTCCACGTCCGGTGATGCGGAAAGTACGACCGGCAGTGCCGCATCCTTCCAAGTCAAGGATTCCACACTGAAGAGTGCAATCACATCCGGTTCCATGTTCTATGTGACCAACACAACCGCAAACATCGTCTTATCCGGAACAACCTTAGACTTTGATTCCAGCAATGCCGATCTGTTAATGATCGAAGGCAATGATGCCAACAGCTGGGGCACAGCGGGATCCAATGGCGGTACGGTAACCTTCACTGGTATGGATGAAACACTCAAGGGCAACATTGAAGTCGATACGATCTCATCTTTGGATGCCTACTTCTTAGACGGTACAACCTATACTGGTACGATTTCGATTGTTACCAATGCGGTCAATACCAAAGCAAGTGCTTCCCCAGTCACGGTCAATGTCAGCAAGGATTCTTCCTGGATTGTTACCGGTGATTCAACGGTATCGAATCTGAATGTCGAATCCGGCGGAAAGATCGTCGATGAAAGCGGCAAGACTGTAACAATCATTGCCAATGGTCAGACGGTCGTCAAGGGCGATTCTTCCTATACAGTAACAGTCACCGGAACATACGGTACAACTGTTACAACCGATTCCGACAATGCCTTATCAACAACGTATATTGACCGTACCGGTTTTGATACAACGTATGGGACATCGACAACCTTTGGTCAGAATGCTGCAGCGACTTCAACGACAGCTGCTTCCGCAACATCCTCTGCAACAGCTTCCACAACAACGCAGACAACATCTTCGAATAACACAGTGTATTGGATCATCGGTGCGATTGCTGCTGTTGTATGTGCTGGATGTATCATCGTCTTTGCGGCGAAGAAAAAACAATAAAAAAATAGATCCCGGAGAAAGTGTTCTCTGGGATTTATTTTGCGTACATTTGATTGAGATAACTTACCAGCTGCTTGGCACTGGACCACAATGTTGTTGAGGTATCACTGTTGTTCATCGAGATACAGAACGAAGCATTTTCTGTACAGCCGATGATATACGTATGGATCCGGCCGTCTGCACATTCTGCTGTACCAGTCTTGGCATAGACCATACCGTACTGGGATTCGGTGAGACCGTATCCCACGGCTGTTGAATGCATGATCTGTTTCAAAGAGGCATCTACATCACTGTCCAAACAGGTGCTCAGCTTATGCGGGAAGGCATAGTAGAGCGGCAGATTGCCGGACTTGATGCTCGATACAATATACGGTGCCATCATGTCACCATTGTTGCCAATGGCTTGGGCAATCATTGCCATGTTCATTGGCGTGACCTGCGTGTGTCCCTGACCAAAGGCGCTCTGGGCAACTTCCGCATTGTCTGCTTTGGACAGATCATCGATGCTGGAAGAAATGGTGCCTAGGAACGGAATCTCTACGGTCTTGCCAATCATGAATTTGGATGCCATCGACTGAATATTGGCGCCGCCGATCTTGACACCTAAGTTGGCAAAGTACGTGTTGACAGAGTTATTCAAGCCCGATTCCAGATCCACCGTGCCATAGCTCTTATTGCCATAGTTGGTAATCGTGAAGTCGGAACCTGGCGGAACATACTGACCATTATCATCATACAGGAAGTAATCACTGCTGAGGTTCTGATCTTTCTGCAGCTTTAAGGCAGCGGCAGCAGTTACGACCTTGAAGGTGGATCCCGGCGGATCGACTTCATACGTACCGCGGCGGTATTGCGAACCTTCGACAGTTGTGGTCAACAGGGTATTGGTATCGTTGACGTCATAGTCAATGGTGCTGTGGGAGGCAAGTGCTTTGATGGCACCGGTCTTATTGTCTAAGACAATGACCGAACCTTCTTCGTTGTTCAATAACTTATATGCATAATTCTGCAGATCGTTATTGGTCGTTAAGGTCGTTGTCGCACCTTTGTTTGCACTGTTCAGGAAATACAGGGAATAGTCTTTCAGATTCCCCCGCAGGCCAAAGGCATTTTCTTTCCCGGAGTTGACACTGTAATAGCCAAGCAGCCAGGCATAACTGTAATTCATCGGATAGCTTGCGGAAGCAGAAACACCGGCAGAGCCATTGCCTAAAATAATATTGCTGGAGCTGTCAACGATATCACCTTCGATGGCATAGTCTTCAATCGCGTCATAGATGACCGTATTCTTCGTGGCAGCCGAGGAAGAGAGCAGGTAAGGATTGATGACGTACTTAAAGCCAAAGATACTGACAAAGCCTAAGCACACGATCGTGACACCAATCTCCGCAAAACGGATCCTACGCCTGGATCTCAGCATTCTCGCTTCCATCTTCGGCTTCTTGTTCAGGGGAGTCTTGTTCAATGGATTGGGATTCGTCATCACGGTCACCTCCTTCCTTTACATCCTTTTCGGACATATGCAGTAAGAGTCCGGCAAAGCAGAACACAATCGTCTGATAGGTCCCGCCGCGGGATAAGAACGGAATCGGCAGACCCGTAAATGGAATCACATTGCAGGAACCAAGAATGACAAGCATGGCCTGCAGGAAGATCAATACCGCTGCGCCATAGACAACAATTGCCTCGGTGCGGCTCTTTAATAAATATTCCCGGCTGAGTTCCGATGCACTGATCATAATGCGCCAGAAACAAGCGATGGCTAAGAAGCCGAACACAAAACCAAACCCATTGCATAAGGCAATGAAGGCCATATCACTTTCAGCGACTGGAATCGCATGGAAGTTGACGGTATTGCCAAACAATCCGCTCATCCATAATGCTTTCTTGCCTTGCAGTAGCTGATAGCCGGCACCATTTGGATCCATGTTGATATTGGCAGTGACGGAGAAACGCTGATACGCTTTCAAGACAATCGGCCATAACAGGGACTGGAAATGATTCAAGGAACCTGCTGCTGCCGCACCACGCATCAACCGATAGAGTACAAATACCATGATTACCGCAAAGACAATGGCACAGAAGACCACAATCAGATAGGTCCGTTTCTTCTTGCCATGCCGCATGAAGATATACAGGATCGAGATATGCAGGAAGAAGAGAATAAAGAATGAACCTAATTCCCGGATCAGCAGAGATCCGACCAAATTGATCAAGAAGAAAATATTGCAGAGCCACAGCACCTGTTTCTCAGTGCGTGCCGCCCGTGGAGAAAATAGAGAGGCATAGAATAATACTGCCGATACTTTCGTTACATCGGTCAGTTGGACCGTTACGGAACCTAAGCGGATCCACGCACTGGTGCCATAGCCGTTCGGATCGGTGCCGGCAATCAGCAGCACCACATAGATAGCGGCAGAAATGATCATCATGATATATAAAGTAATGGAATAGTCCAGCGCTTTTCGGAATAAGGTATACACAGCGATAAAAATAATGGCAATCGCAATCCCGATGACCATCTTGATCAAGGAGAAGGAGCTGATTGGATTGTAGACCTGGTCAATCAAGACCTGCAGGGCAGTCCCTAAGGAAGTCAGACAGGCCATGGCCATGAACATTTTCATGTTGCCTTCGCGGTTATAGACATACGTTCCAATGAAGGCAGTTGCTAAAAGTAAAGGAATCAGGGCATATAGATAGTTCATGGATGCCGTACGATTCTTCAAGAAGAGAATTCCTAACAGAAGCATCTCAAAAAGAATCGGCAGCACAATATACTTTGCGCCGACATCTTTGACTGGTTTTTCTGGAACAGCAGGAACTTCCTCTGTTACCGGTTCTTCTTCGACATCAATAAATACTCCCATGAATTCCTCCGATGACTTAATAAGGATAACATGTCTGCCCGTTACTTCAAGTTTACGCCAAGATGTAACCGTTTGCAGTTGGCAGATTCGCAGAATTGTCAGATAATAGGAAAAGAAGAAATAGAAGAGGAAGCAGCACGATGAAAACTAATTTTGGAAAAACAAAAGATGGCAGAGAAGTCAGTCTCTATACCATCGAAAATGACAACGTAAAAATTCAAGCATGTGATTACGGAGCAATCTTGGTATCCTTCATTGATAAGAAGACCGGAATTGATGTGTCGCAGGGATTTGATTCGGTAGAAGGCTATATTGAGAACCATGGCGCCCATATTGGTGCTTCCATTGGCCGGACTGCCAACCGGATTGAAAAGGGCATCCTGCATCTCAATGGAAAGACGTATCAGCTGCCAATTACCAACAGCGGCAATACGCTTCATGGCGGTGTTTCCGGCTTTGATACAAAGATGTGGTCTGCACTGGAAGAAAAAGATAAGATCACATTCCGTTATACCAGTCCGGATGGCGAAGAGGGCTATCCTGGCAACTTATATGTCAAAGTTGTTTATCAGCTGTTAGACAATGGCGTTGCCATCATCAACGAAGGAACGGCGGATCAAGATACTGTCTTTGCGTATACGAACCACAGTTATTTCAATGTCGATCAAAGTGAAGATGCAATGCATCATATCGTTACCATTCCAGCCGATCATTATGCGCCAACCGATGAACACGGGCTGACCTTGGATTCTTTGTATCCGGTGGAAGATACACCGTTTGATTTCCGTACACCAAAAGAAGTCGGCCGCGATATCAATGACAATCATCCGCAGCTGATCGCAGGCAACGGCTATGATCACTACTTCGATATTTCCGGCACCGGCATGCGTACGATGGCGACCATGCAGGGCAAGAAACTTGCCTTGACGATGGCTTCGGATTTTCCAGGCTTCCATATGTACACCAGCAACTTCTCCGAAGGCATGCATGGCAAGTACGGCTTATGCTATACGCCGAGAAGTGCAATCTGCTTTGAAGCAGAATACCTGCCAAACGGCATCAATTATGAGGATGTCAAAGACAAGCCAATCGTGCATGCGGGTGAAACCCTGCATCATGAAATCCAATTTACGCTAAAAAGAATCTAAGCCATGGTAACATGGCTTTTCTTTCTGCCGGTTTTCGGCGATAATAGAAGAAAGAGGTGAGTGAATTGGAACATTGGACAAAAGAAGAAAAGAATCAGGTGCTCCGGGCATCTGATGAAGAACGTTTAAGCAAATTACATGACTCCATCGCCCTTTCAAAGTGGCGTACACAATATCATATTCAAACCGTGACAGGTCTTTTAAACGACCCGAATGGCTTCTGTTACTTTAATAAACAGTGGCATTTGTTTTATCAGTGGTTCCCATTTGGGGCAGTCCACGGGACAAAACATTGGTATCACGTGGTCAGTAAAGATCTGATCCATTGGCAGAACTTAGGCATGGCCATGGAACCAGATCTGGAGTTTGACAACCGCGGCTGTTATTCCGGAAGTGCTTTCCCAAAGGATGAATATCTGTATCTTTTATATACGGGCAATCATAAAGAGCCGAATGGTAAGCGTATTCCGTATCAGATGATTGCGGCCTTGAATAAGAAGGGCAGCATTACGAAACTGAAGCACCCAATCGTTGAACCAAACAAGAACTATACCGAACATCAAAGAGATCCAAAGATCTTCTATGAGAACGGAATGTACTGGATGCTGTTAGGTGCACAAGATAAAGAAGAACGCGGCAAGATGATCCTTTACAAATCCAAGCAGATTGCGATCGGCTGGGAGTTTGCCGGGGAGTTGAAGGTCAAGGGATACCCAAGCTTCGGCTATATGGTCGAATGTCCGGATATTGAAAAGATCGGTGATCAATGGCTGCTGCTGTTCTCGCCGCAGGGCTATGCCGCCAAAGGGGATGAATTCCGCAATGCCTATCAGAACGTCTATCTGATTGGTGATCTGGATCTCAATAAGCTGGAGTTCCTTCCGAAGGGTCCGTACAAAGAATTGGACCGCGGCTTTGATTTCTATGCCGCGCAGTGCGCCAATCAGTCGGAGTATAAAAATACAGCGATCCTGATGGGATGGTTTGGCTGCAGTGATTATGAATATCCAGCGACCGATGAAGAAGGGTGGGCTGGTCTGTTGACACTGCCAAGAGAACTGACGATTGAAAACGGAGAGCTTAGACAACGGCCAATCCGCACCAGTGAAGAATTAAAGGGAGAAATTGTCTTTGAAGCGCTTCATGGCAATATCAGTAAAGATACCATGCATGGCAGAACACCATCCGCATGTATCATGCAGATGGAGAACCCGGATGGCAATGCCTTTGAACTGGGACTTTATTCCAAGACAATGAAGAAAGGCTTCTCTATTGTCTATGACAATATTCGTCAGTACTTTACGATTGACCGCGGAGACTTAGAGAACCAATGCAATACGGCCTATGGTACAGACCGCCGCATAAAACTGGAGAATGGTCTGCAGTCCTTGGAAATCTTTGTGGATCACAGTGCCATAGAAATCTTTATCAACCGCGGCGAATACGTGATGTCTTCCCGTATCTTCCCAAATCCAGACGAACATCTGATCCGCATGCGCGGCAAAGATGTCAGTTTGACCATCTGGCAGGCAAAGAAAGCCGTCGAAGACAACTTCAAGATCTAACATGCATACAAGGAGAAGAAATTCTCCTTTTTTTATAAATTTTTAAAATATAGTCAAAATGACTATGAAAAGAAAAAGAAGTATGGTATAACTATGTCCAATAGTTGTAGTCAATATGACTATATAAGGGAGAAAGAAAGATGAATCAAGTGAAAGAGTTCATGAAACGAAAGAATGTCATTTTCTCGGCCCATCGGTATGGTGTCGATGCAATGGCAGCGATGGCGCAGGGGTTATTTGCGTCATTATTGATTGGTACGATCATTTCCACGGTCGGAAAACAGTGCAACATTCCATTCCTTGTCGAAGCAGGCAGTTATGCCAGTTCCGTGGCCGGCCCAGCGATGGCTGTTTCCATCGGCTACGCTCTGCAGGCACCGCAGTTAGTCCTGTTCTCATTGATTGCCGTCGGGGCGGCAGCCAATACATTAGGTGGAGCGGGCGGACCTTTAGCCGTGTATATCATTGCCATTCTTGCATGTGAAATCGGCAAGCTCGTATCCAAGGAGACAAAAGTAGATATCTTAGTGACACCAGCTGTAACGATTTTAGTCGGTGCCGGTTTTGCTAAACTGCTTGCGCCAAGCATTGGTGCTGCCGCTTCTTCCTTTGGCAATGTCATTATGTGGGCAACCGAATTACAGCCATTCTTCATGGGTGTCATTGTTTCCGTGATCGTCGGTATCGCACTGACGCTGCCAATTTCTTCGGCGGCTATCTGTGCTGCTTTAGGCCTGACGGGATTAGCTGGCGGAGCTGCGGTTGCTGGATGCTGTGCGCAGATGGTCGGCTTTGCGGTCATGTCCTATAAAGAAAATAAAATTGGCGGATTGGTATCTCAGGGCTTAGGAACTTCAATGCTGCAGATGCCGAATATCATTAAGAACCCACGTGTCTGGATTGCACCAACACTGGCATCCGCAATTACCGGTCCGATTGCAACGTGTCTATTCCATTTTGAAAACAATGGCCCAGCCGTTTCTTCCGGTATGGGAACCTGCGGTATGGTCGGCCCAATCGGTGTCTATACGGGATGGATTGACAGTGCGCATGCCATCACTGGCATGGATTGGCTTGGCATGGCATTGATCTGCATCGTCTTACCAGCCATTCTTTCCTATGTGTTCTGTGAATTGGAACGCAGACTTGGCTGGATCAAAGAGAACGATTTAAAACTTCAGTGATATACTAGGATATATACCTAGGAGAATAACGATGAACATACGCCGCGCACAAGAAAAGGATATTCCCAAGATCACTGCTTTATTAGAACAGGTGCTGACCATTCATGCTGACATCCGTCCGGATATCTTTCTTCCGCATACGACCAAATATAACGATGCTGAATTAAAAGAGATCCTCAAAGATGAGAATCGTCCAATCTATGCAGCGGTGAATGAAAAAGATGAACTGATCGGCTATGTATTCTGTCAACTGCAGCCACCGGTATCCAGCAACAATATGGTGCCGCATGCCATTCTGTATATTGATGATCTGTGTGTGGATGCGTCCACCCGAGGCATGCATGTCGGTGAAGCACTGTTTGACTATGTCAAACAAGAAGCACTGCGCATGGGATGCTATGAAGTGACCTTAGCGGTATGGGAAGGCAATGACAGTGCCCGCGGTTTCTATGAACATGTTGGTCTCAAGCCAAAAGAGACGATCATGGAATGTATTCTGGATCCAAAAGAAAAGAAATAGAATTTTCTATTTCTTTTTTGTTTATCCGTTTCGATGATCACAGAGATACACAATGGATAAGAAGCCTGGTCCGACATGACATGCAATGGTTGGACCTAATTCCATTAACGTAACAGAGTTAGCGTTTGGATATTGTTCCTCGACCAGCTGTTTCCACTTTTCTCCTTCTTCCGGGTCATCACTATGACCAACGATGATATCTTTGCCAGCACCATCGCCTAAGTCTTTCTTTGTGGATTCTAATAAAGACGCAATTGCTTTCTTTCTGCCGCGCACTTTATCATAGGCAACCAACAGGCCATCATCATTCAAGTAGATCAATGGTTTAATAGAAAGCAGACTGCCGACAATCGCGGAGGCATTGGATAATCTTCCACCGCGGCGCAGCCATTGCAGATCATCGATCATAAAGCGGTGGGAGATCTTAACGGCATTTGTATTTGCCCAGGCAACCACTTCATCAAAGGACTTTCCTTGATCAGCATAGGCAATCATATGTTTCAGTAAGAAGGCTAAGCCCATCGTAATACTGCGTGTATCAAGAATGACCAGCTTTGCCTCAGGCATTTCTTCTTCAATCATTTCCTTGGCATGGATCGAATTGTTATAAGATGCCGAGATAGACTTATCCATATCAACGAAGACCACTGGTTTTCCTTCACTCAATAACTTCTTAAAGAATTCATAGTAGCTATAGGTGGTGATCTGTGATGTATTCGGCTGTTTTCCTTCCCGCATAGCTTGGTAAATCGCCCGACGGGTTGCGTCGCGGCAGTCATCAATATAGATTTTTCCATCTACAGTAAAAGTGTACGAGATCACTGGAATCTCATGATCATCCAGCCAGTCTCGATCGATATCACATGTGGATGCAGTCGCAATAATGAAATCTCTCATCGGATACTCCTTGTGTAATGAAACAAGGTCATTCATACTCTCGTAAAAAACAACCGGAGCTTATGCTTTATTTGTACTCAAAAATAAGCTTAGGTTTATTATAACAAGTTTGTTGTTTTTTTAACAGTGAAGAGTCTGGAAGACCAGAAAGAGAAAAGAAGGCTTCGGAAAATTACTCCGAAGCCATGGTTGGTTCTGTGTTGTTTCCCTGCAGATTTTCTTTGGCGACCGCAAGCATCAGCTTAATGCGGTTCTCCTGATTGACCTTTGTAGAAGAAGGGTCATAGTCCACGGCTGTAATGTTTGCCTGTGGATAGAGGGAACGGATCTTGTTGGTCACGCCTTTGCCGGCAATATGATTCGGCAGGCAGCCAAATGGCTGTGCACAAACAATATTTGTATAACCGCCTTCAATCAGTTCGACCATTTCACCAGTTAACAGCCATCCTTCTCCCATCTTGACGCCAAGCGAGAGAATGCCTTCTGGTTTCTTCATCAGTTCTTTGAAAGAACCAGGTGCATAGAAGCCAGCCGCAGCCATTGCCTGTGACTGTTTTTTGCCAATAGAATCTAAAACGGATAATAATGCGGCTGCACCATTGCCTGCTGCTCTGCCAAGACCATAGAAGAGATCATCCAGTTTGGTATTGGCAACACAATAGTTGACATAGCCCATCATGCCAGGCACATTCACTTCGCAGTCCTGTGATTCCAGGAAAGCCTGCAGTCCGTTATTTGCGGCAGGGGAGAATTTGACGAAGATCTCACCGACGATGCCGACTTTGACCTTTGGCATCCGATGCATTGGGATTGACGCAGCATCCTGGGCAATCTCTGCGAACTTTTGTTTCATCCGCCGGATGCTGTAGTTCCGATTCTGTTTCATCCAGGTGCGGATGGTCTGGATCCATTTGTCGGCCCAGGCATTGGCATCGCCCGCATGCGTTTCGTACGGTGCAATCTGATTGCGCAGGGCGGCAATCTCATCTCCATACTCCAGCGCGGCTAATGCTTTGCGCAGCAGAGGAATGGTCAATGGAATACTGGAGTCAGCTTCCAAGCCGCTCGGGTTGGCCGAGGCAACTGGAATATTGCCGTAGCCGGCTTTGACTAATGCTTTGCGCAGCAGCTTGATATAGTTGGATGCACGGCAGCCGCCGCCGGACTGTGAGATCAATAAAGCTGTATGATCGAGATCATATTTGCCGCTGTTCAGTGCATTGATGAACTGGCCGATGATCAACAGAGCAGGATAGCAGGTATCGTTATGGACATACTTGAGACCTAATTGTGAAACTTCGGAGGAGCCGGCATCTAAAACTTCCAGATGAAAGCCTTCCGACTGCATGGCTGCCTGCAGACATTTCCACTGCGTTGTTGCCATATTCGGCATCAGGATCGTGTAGTCCTGCATCATTTCTTTTTTAAAATTCGGGGTCGTATATTGTTCCATCAGTGAGTGCCTCCGGAAGTTTTTCTTTCTTCGAGTGCCGCAAACAGGGAACGGATCCGGATATTGACAGCACCTAAGTTGGTGATCTCATCAATTTTCAGCTGGGTATATAATTTATCGCCGTCTTTTAAGATGGCACGCGTTTCATCCGTTGTGATGGCATCCAGTCCGCATCCAAAGGAGACCAGCTGGATCAGATCCATATCCTCCTGGTTCGTGCAGTACTTTGCGGCCGCATACAGACGGGAATGATACATCCACTGATTCAGCACGTTGGTTGCAAACTTCGGGACTTTATAAGAGATGCTGTCTTCGGTGATCACCGCCGCACCTTGATTGACAATGAGCTGATCAATGCCATGGTTGACTTCTGGATCAACGTGATACGGACGTCCGGCCAAGACAATAATATGTTTCTTCTGTTTCCGTGCTTCTTCGATGATTCTAGCTCCCTGGTTCTTTACGTCATCCATGTATGCATGGTAAGCGTCATATGCCGCATCAATGGCATGCAGGATCTCTTTCTTGGAAAGGTCTTTAAAGACAGCCGTCAATTCTGCCGGCAGTTTCTTCTTCAATAATTTTGGATTGGTGAGATTTAAGAACGCATCGACGAACTTCGTCTTTTCCAATTCCATGACATTTCCTTTTAATGTTTCCGGATAATAAGCGACAATCGGACAGTTGAAATGATTGTCTCCCATCTTTTCATCTAAGTTGTAAGACATGCATGGATACCAGATGCAGTCCACATTCTGTTCTACCAGCCAATGAATATGGCCATGTGTCAGCTTTGCGGGATAACATACGGTATCGGAAGGAATCGTCCCCTGTCCATCCTGATACATCTTGCGGTTGGAAGCCGGCGAGACAATCACCTGATATCCCAAAGTCGTAAAGAACGTATGCCAGAATGGCAGCAGTTCATACATGTTCAGTGTAAAAGGAATTCCAATTCTGCCGCGCCTCCCGTTTCCGGTATCTTTGGCAATCTCTTTCAGCTTGTTCAGCTTATAGGCATACAGGTTGAGTGAAGTATCACTTGCCTTGCCGGTGACTGGTTTATCACAGCGGTTGCCGGCAATCAGCTTTGTGCCGTCCATAAAGGTATTGATGGTCAGCTGACAATGGTTGCCGCATCCCTGACACTGGATATTGGTGACTTTCTGTTCAAAGTTCTTTAATTCCGCGAGCGACAATAAAGAAGATGCCGCATTTTCTTTTCCATGATTTTTCCCATAGAGGGCAGCACCATACGCACCCATTAAGCCGGCAATATCCGGACGGATGACTTCAACACCCATCTCTTTTTCAAAGGCACGCAGGACTGCTTCGTTGTAGAATGTACCGCCCTGGACCACGATCTTCTTGCCTAATTGATCTGGGGAAGAACAGCGGATGACTTTGTATAACGCATTCTTGACGACGGAAATCGCAAGACCTGCGGAAATGCAGTCTAAGTCTGCACCATCTTTCTGTGCCTGCTTGACTGAAGAATTCATAAATACTGTACAGCGCGAACCAAGATCGACCGGACGGCGGGCAAACAAAGCTTTGCGGGCAAAGTCTTTGACGTTGGAGCCAAGTGCTTCCGCAAATGTCTGTAAAAACGAACCGCATCCAGAGGAACATGCCTCATTTAAGAAGATATCCGCAATCGCACCATCTTCAATCTTGAAGCACTTCATATCCTGACCGCCGATATCAATGATGAAATCGACATCCGGCATAAAGTATTTTGCCGCGGTAAAATGCGCAACGGTTTCGACTAAGCCGAAGTCACAGTGGAAGGCTTTCCGCATTAAGACTTCACCATAGCCGGTCGTTGTGACAGAAGCGACTTTCATATAAGGGTGTTCCATATATAAACGCAGCAGAGTATCTTTCACAATTGGAATCGGATTTCCCTGGTTGGAACGATAATCGGTAAACAATAAATTGCCTTGTTGGTCAATGACTGCCATCTTAATGGTCGTTGAACCAGAATCAATTCCAATATGGACAGGTCCGGTCGATTCATTGAAAGGAATCTTTGGTACAGATGCCTTGGCATGACGTTCATGGAAGGCCGCATATTCTTCCTTGGTCGCAAATAAAGGCGGCAGGGAAGCGTAATTTGCCTTCTGGCCATATTCTCCCAGCTGGGCAATCACGTTCTTGAGATCCATGACATGGTCTTGATAATAGGCGGCTCCTAAAGAGACATAGAGCAGGGAATTCTCCGGACACTTGCCTTGAATATGCAGGGTCGCATCAAAGCTCTTGCGCAGACAGCGCGAGAACGTTAAAGGTCCGCCAAGATATAAAATATTGCCGGTGATTGGTCTGCCCTGGGCTAGTCCGGCAATGGTCTGATTGACAACGGCCTGATAAATCGAAGCCGCAATATCCCCGGTCAGCGCACCCTGGTTGATCAATGGCTGAATATCAGATTTTGCAAAGACACCGCAGCGGGAGGCAATGGTATAGGTCCGTTCCGCTTTTAACGCTGCTTCATCCATCTCCAGAGCAGTCATCTTCAATAAGGTGGCCATCTGGTCGATGAAAGCACCGGTGCCGCCGGCACATGTTCCATTCATCCGTACTTCTGTTCCGTTGGTCAAAAAGACAATCTTTGCGTCTTCCCCGCCAAGCTCAATAATGCAGTCCGTATCCGGCTGCAGACGCTGGGCCGCAATCCGTTCGGCATAGACTTCCTGCACAAAAGGGATCCCGCATACATCGGCCAGACCGATGCCCGCAGAACCAGAGATGGTCAGGATGGCTTTGCCATCCGGCACACAGGTATCACAGAACTTTGTTAAAAGTTCCTGTGCTTTTTCAATGATATGACTGTAATGACGCTCATAAGCAGACGAAAGAATCTGTCCGTTTTCATCCAGGACAACACATTTGATCGTTGTACTGCCAATGTCCATTCCAATTCTGATCGTCTTTTCCTTATTCATATAAACGAACGAATTTTAAATGGAATTTTCGTTAATTTCAATAGGGTAAAAAGGGATAATGAACAAATATTGAGAATTGTCGTCTTTTTTTCACACCCTGTTCACTTTGTTCTGATACCGTAATGCAGGTAAGGAGTACATTATGAAAAAACTGATTGGCCTGATCCTATGCGGCATGATGGTATTGGCAGGATGTTCGACTGCTTCGACAGCATCCACAACAAGTTCTTCCACGAGTGATGGTACGATGACTATCACGGTACTGGACGTGGGGAAAGCAGATGCAATCCTGTTTGCGACCAGTGAAGGATATGTCTTGATGGATACTGGGCTGGATGAAGATAAAGATGACTTGGTCAAACAGCTGCAGGATATGGGTGTTACCAAACTGGCAGCTTTGATCATTACCCACTTTGATAAGGATCATGTCGGTGGAGCGGATGCGATTGTCGAGAACTTCTCCATTGATCAAATCTATACGACATACATCACATCTTCCAATGAGGATGTCCTGGATTTCCAGGCGGCATTGACCGCAAAGGGATTGAAGATGACACGTGTCTATGACACGACCATGACCCTGGGCGGAGCGACCTTCGCAATCAATGGTGCGACGGATGACTACAGTGAGAAACCAGACAACAATTCTTCGCTGATCACGATGGTCACCTTTGGTACGAAAAAATATCTCTTCATGGGAGATGCCATGGATGAGCGGATTGAACAGTATATGGCGAATCATGATGTCGATGCGGATTTCCTGAAGGTGCCGTATCATGGCTACTACCAGAATGATCTCGAAACATTGTTCAAAGCCGTGACGCCAACTGCCGCAGCAATCACCAACTCAAAGAAGAATCCTGGTTCTTCTGAATTGAAGCAGACAGAATCATTACTGAAGGAAGTTGGCGCAAGTGTTTATGAAGCTGCCAGCGGTAATATCACCGTTACATGTACAACATCAGGCTTTACAGTCACACAGTAATGTGTGACTTTTTTATAGTGTTAACTGGTAAACCAGTATCGTTTGAGTTGTGAAAATATTCTTTTTACGTTATATTGTAGGCGCAATATCGGGAGGAAAAGAATATATGAAACAAAACGCGCTTTCAAAGGTAGCTGTCGCGGGTTTATTTGCCGTTGCAGCAGTTCTTGGTGCCATGCCAGGATGTTCCACAAAGTCTGTATCCGGTACTTTTACAGGTACAGCACAAGGCAACGGTGGGGAAGTCTCCGTTACATTGACAATCAAGGATAATGTAATCACGGATGCGACCGCAACCGGAGATAAGGAAACAAAGGGAATTGGTGATAAGGCATTGGAAAAGCTGCCAACAGAAATGGTTGCCGGCAATACAATTACCGTAGATACAGTTTCTGGTTCTACCATTACATCAAATGCTGTCTTAGCTGCCGCAAAAGCAGCTTTAGATAAGTCTGGCTTAAAGGCATCCGATCTGAAGTCTGCTGCTGCAACTGCAGAAGTAGCACAGGATGTGACTGAAACAGCGGATGTCGTTGTTGTCGGTGCCGGCGGTGCTGGTATGACAGCTGCAATTGTCGCAACCGATGCAGGCAAGAAGGTCATCGTTGTAGAGTCACAGGATGTTGCCGGCGGCAACTCGGTCCGTTCGACAGGTGGCATGAATGCTGCAAAGACAAGCTATCAGGATGAAAACAAGTTTGATGAATCTGCTGGTGTTGAAAAGACACTGAAGTCTGCAGAAAAGTATGCAGACAACGCTGACGTTAAGGCATTAACGGAAACCGTTAAGCAGCAGTGGGCAGATTATCAGGCAAATCCTACAGGATACTTTGATTCTGTAGAATTAATGGAATTAGATACGATGATCGGCGGCTATGCAAAGAATGATTTCAGCTTAGTCAAGACTTTAGCAGAGAACAGTGCACCAGCCATTGACTGGTTAGCATCGATCGGTGCAAAGCTGACAAGTGTTGGTCAGTTCGGCGGTGCTTCGGTCAAGAGAATCCATCGTCCATTAAATGCAGACGGCAAGGTTGCTTCCGTTGGTGCATATGTTGTACCAATTCTGGAAAAGAACTGCACAGACCGCGGTATTGAAATTATGTATGATACAACGGCGAACAAGGTCCTCATGAAGGATGGCAAGGCTGTTGGTATTGAAGCGGCTGGCAAGTCTGGCAACAAGATCACCATCAATGCAAAGTCCGTTGTTATGGCAACCGGTGGATTTGGTGCGAACAACGATATGGTCGTTGCACAGAATCATCCAGAACTGAAGGGTTACATCACAACAAATGCTGCCGGTGCACAGGGCCAGGGTATTACAATGGCACAGGCAAGTGATGTCAATGCCGCAACGGTTGATATGGATCAGATCCAGTTACATCCAACGGTACACGTTGATGCAGATAAGAATGCACATCTGATCACCGAAGGTTTACGTGGTGACGGTGCTATCTTAGTCAACGCCGAAGGCAAGAGATTTACCGATGAAGTTGGTACACGTGATGTTGTATCCGCTGCTGAAAATAAGCAGACCGGTGGTTATGCATGGCTGATCATTGACCAGTCCATGGTCGATGCATCTGCTGTTATTCAGGGATACATCAACAGCGGTTATACCGTAACGGGTTCCGATGCGGCTTCCTTAGCTAAGGAAATGAATGTCGATGCTTCTGCATTATCCGCAACGATTGAAACTTGGAACAAGGCAGTTGAAGCAAAGTCAGATACAGAATTCAACCGTACTTCCTTCAACCATCAGTTGACGGGCAACTTATATGCATTGACCGTTCAGCCAGGTATCCATCACACAATGGGTGGTCTGAAGATCAATACAAATACAGAAGTCATCAATACATCCGGTTCTGTCATCGGCGGCTTGTTCGCTGCAGGTGAAGTAACTGGCGGTGTCCATGGCGCGAACCGTTTAGGCGGCAACGCGGTTGCAGATTTCACGGTATTTGGAAGAATTGCTGGTCAGGCTGCTGCTGACTACGCAAAGTAAGAAAACAAACAAGCTGTACATGCGCGGAACAATCCGTGATGTGTACAGCTTTTTCATGCCGAATTCGAATTGACAATGGACAGGGTGTCTTCTATAATTTCCCCAATTACAAAAATCAGTAAAATGCATCATTTCTTATTCATTCACTATCTTTGCACATCAGAAAAGGAGAAACGATATGAGCAAATACAAGATTGAAACGAAATGTGTACAAGGCGGGTACCGGCCAAAGAATGGCGAACCGCGTCAGATTCCTATCATTCAAAGTACGACTTTTAAGTACGACACATCGGAAGACATGGGGAAACTGTTTGACCTTGAGGCAAACGGTTATTTCTATTCTCGTCTGCAGAATCCAACCTGCGACTATGTTGCCGCAAAGATCACGGAACTGGAAGGCGGAACAGCAGGGATGCTGACATCGTCTGGTCAGGCTGCGAACTTCTTTGCGTTATTTAATATCTGTACCTGCGGTGACCACATTGTGGCTTCCTCGGGAATCTATGGCGGCACTTTTAATTTGATTGCGGTCACGATGGCGAAGATGGGCATTGAAGCGACCTTCGTATCCCCAGACTGCACCGAAGAAGAATTGAATGCAGCGTTCAAACCGAATACGAAAGCAGTCTTTGGTGAGACGATTGCCAATCCTGCATTATGTGTCTTAGATATTGAACTGTTTGCTAAAGCAGCCCATGCCCATGGTGTTCCGCTGATCGTGGATAATACGTTTGCAACACCAGTGAACTGCCGGCCAATCGAATGGGGTGCGGATATTGTGACACATTCCACCACGAAGTATATGGATGGTCATGGTTCTGCCGTCGGCGGTGCCATTGTGGATTCTGGTAAATTTGACTGGATGGCCCATGCGGAGAAATTTCCAGGTCTCTGCCAGCCGGATGACAGCTATCATGGCATTGTCTATGCCGAGAAGTTTGGCAAAGAGGGAGCCTTCATTACCAAAGCAACGGCACAGCTGATGCGTGACTTCGGTTCGACGCCATCCCCACAGAGTGCCTTCTTATTGAATCTTGGTCTCGAGAGTCTCCATGTACGCATGGCGCGTCATTGTGAGAACGGACAGGCAGTTGCGGAATTCTTAGCGAAACATCCAAAGGTCGTGCATGTTAATTACTGCGGTCTTGAAAATGACAAATATCATGCAGCAGCTCTGAAGTACCTGCCAAAGGGATCCTGCGGTGTCGTATCGTTTGAAATTGCCGGCGGGCGGAAAGCAGCCGGACAATTCATGGCCGCATTGAAGCTGGCAGCCATTGAGACCCATGTTGCGGATGCGAGAACATGCTGCTTGAACCCAGCAACATCGACCCATCGTCAGATGAGTGATGAACAGTTGGCAGCGGCTGGTATTCCAGCAGGACTGGTCCGTATGTCCTGCGGCTTAGAAAATGCCGAAGACCTGATTGCCGATATTGCACAGGCATTAGACCACGTAGAATAATCATCGCGCAGGAGGCGCATTGCTATGCCAATTAAGATTCCAAATAATCTTCCTGCTGCAGAGGTACTTCATAACGAAAACATCTTCATCATGCCGGAAGGACGTGCCGCAACACAGGATATCCGTCCGCTGCAGATCCTGATAGTGAATCTGATGCCGAAGAAGATCCAGACGGAGACACAGCTGTCCAGAATCCTGGGCAACACGCCGCTGCAGATTGAAGTGAATCTGATCTGCACGAAGATGCATCATTCCGTCAATACACCGGGAGCACATATCCGGGAATTCTATCAGACCTTTGAAGATGTCAAAGACCGTTACTTTGATGGCTGCATCATTACGGGTGCACCCGTCGAGATGATGGACTTTGAAGAAGTCGACTACTGGCCAGAACTGTGTGAGATCATGGAATGGACGAAGACGCATGTCCACAGTACGTTCCATATCTGCTGGGGAGCACAGGCAGGACTGTATTACCATTACGGGATTCAGAAACACCTTCTGGATGAAAAACTGTTTGGTGTGTTCCCACATACCGTTGAATACAAACGTTCCATTTTATTCCGTGGTTTCGATGATGTCTTCTATGTCCCACATTCCAGACATACGGCCATTGACCGCAAAGATATTGAAGCTGTTCCGGAATTACGCATCTTAGCTTCTTCCCAAGAAGCAGGTGTCTATGCCGTCTTTACTAAGAAGGGCAGACAGATCTTTATTACGGGACATTCCGAATACGATGCCGATACCTTGGCACAGGAATATTTCCGTGACTTAGAAGCAGGAAAATCAATCTCTGTACCAAAGAATTATTTTCCGGAGGATGATCCAACCAAAGAACCAATCGTCCGCTGGCGTGCACATGCCAATCTGCTGTATTCCAACTGGCTGAACTATTTCGTCTATCAGACAACACCATATGATATCGGTGGTATTGCAAGCGGTCAGGCATTGCCGGCCGATGAAGATCTTGATACAAAGTAAGACACGGAAACGTGTCTTTTTTCACGACAAAGACGCAATCAGAATGCCATGGTATAATACAGGCATCGAGGTGAAGTATGACAACAGAAGAAAGCATGAAAGAGTATAAAGACTGGGTCTTCAAGATGTCCAGTTATAAGATGGCACTGACCATCATTGGTATTGATAAGATGACGGTTGCACCAGTGAATGGTTCAAGCTATCGTGATGAACGTACGGCATTCTTAGCCGGTGAGATGTTCTCTCTAGAGACAGATCCGCATATGGTAGAGACTGTAAAGCAGCTCAAAGACGATCCAGAAGTAGATGGTGATACCAGAAGAGCAGCACAGTTATATTATGAAAATGCCGTCAAGACTCTCTGTATTCCAAAGGAAGAATTCGTTGCCTTTGAACAGTTAGCCAATGAATCCTATGATAAGTGGCTGGAATCGAAGAATAAAGCAGACTATACCATCTTTGAACCGTATTTAAAAAGAGTCATTGAAGAAAGAAAAAAGATGGTATTGTATCGGCATTCTTCTAAGAGCATCTATGATGAGATGCTCAATGACTACGAACCAAATATGAATACCGAAAAGTATGATGCTTTCTTTGATGCAGTAAAAGAAAGACTGGTACCGCTGATCCAGAAAGTCAAAGAAGCCAAACAGATCGATAACAGCTTCCTGACTCAAGATTATGATATTGATGAGCAGAAGAAGTTCATGGATCATCTGCTGCAGTATCTTCATTTTGATCCTGAGTGGGGCTATCAGAATGAGACCGAACATCCATTCACCGACTGGACATGCGAGAATGACTGCCGGACAACGACAAAGTATTTAAAGGATAATGTTGTATCCGCAATTCTCTCTACCGTTCATGAAGTCGGTCATGCGTACTATGAACACAACATTGATCCAAAGTATGACGGTATGATTCTTTCCGAGGGAGTCTCCTCCGGCATGCATGAATCGCAATCCCGTCTCTGTGAGAATTATCTAGGACGTACCAAAGCATTCTGGGAATACAACTATCCATATCTGCAGAAGCAGTTCCCAGAACAGCTGGGAAAGATTGATCTGGATACGTTTGTCAAAGGAATGAATGTTGGTGTTCCTTCCCTTGTCCGCACCGAAGCGGATGAATTAACATATCCGATGCATATCCTGATCCGTTATGAAATTGAAAAAGGATTGTTCAATGGCACAATCTCAACCAAAGGATTGGATCAAGTCTGGGCAGATATGTATGAGAAATATTTAGGTATCCGTCCAAGCAATGCCAAGGAGGGCATCCTACAGGATGTCCATTGGTCGGATGGTTCCTTCGGCTACTTCCCAACGTATGCCTTAGGTTCTGCCTTTGCGGCACAGTTCATGGATGCAATGCGGAAGACAATGGATGTCGATGACGCATTGAAAAATAACCGGTATACTGACTGCATTGCTTGGTTAAAGAACAATGTCCAGAAGTATGGCTGCCGCTATGAAGCGGATGAGATCATGCAGAGAGCGACCGGAGAAGAATTCAACGTCAATTATTATTTAGATTATCTCGAAGAAAAATATACAGAGTTATATCAGCTATAAAAAATGGTGGAAGAGAAAATTCTCTTCCATCATTTCTTCTTTTTCCCAAGTACAGCAGCTTCCGCAAGATTGAAGGCAACCTTTTTGGAAGTGGAGGAAGAAGCTGCCATTGCTTTGACAACTTCCGGCAGTCCTTTGTTAAAGACTTCCTGCATAGTGGTTGCACCGCCGGCAGCTAATGCCTGGAAGGTCTCATCTACGAAGGTCTTGCGTTCGTCATGGTTGACACCTGCGACCCATTGCGCAATCGTTTCATCCAGCCAGTCACTTGCCTTATCGTGGGCATCAATCTCATCCAGCTGAATGCCGTTCATACGCCAGGAGATGATGTCATGCTGGTTGGCTCCTGTCTCATTGGAACGGACGATATGCACATCGGGGAATTTGACTTCCATCAATTTACCGATGACACAGAACTCTGGTTCAATCTGGGTGACTTTATTTCTCAATTTTTCAAGCTTCTTTAAGTCAAAGGCTTCTGGATCAAAGCCAGGTCCGTCATTATCATAGATCCGCAGTACATGATCTAGTTGTTTCTCACTGAGCCATGCACAGGCATAGAGAGCTAAGTTGCCGCCTTTGGAATGCCCGCCGACATAATAGGTATGCCGCGGCTTCATGACTTTCTGTAAGTAATCCTTGGCATATTCCTGTGCCTTGATCCTGGTAAAGGAAAGCATGAAGTCTTCTTTCCAGCCAACTAAGGATGCATCGGTTCCACGGTACGCAATATACGAAAGCTTTGGATTCAGGACAAACTCAATGGCACTGAACTGAACGTTATCTTTCTTTTCAAAGATATCGACATAGTTCTTTACAATGAGATTGCCAAAACGGAATGATTCACAGACAGCATAGATGAAGTCTTCATGCCCGCCATAGAGATTCAACAATTTATAGCAGTCCTTTTTCTGGATCTTTCTGCCAAGTTCCCGCAGAGAGATTCCTTCCTCATTTTTCACCGGGACCACTTTCTTGAAATCAACATAGGACAGTTCACATAAGACCATATTATCAATGAGATTGAATGGAGCTGCTTCAAAGGAAAGATCTCCGCGCCAGCGCAGATAATCTTCCATCGTCTCATTGATCTCATTTTTTGCGAAAGGAATTGCAATCTTCATAAACGTATTCTAACATGGCACGAATTCTTTCCACAATGGGAAACGTCGCAGAGAAAAGATAATGCTATAATAATACCATAAAGCAGGAGAGATTTATGGCAGATTACTTAACAATCGATGTTGGCGGGACCAGCATCAAATATGCATTGATGAATGAGAACGCAGAGATCTCGGAAAAGGGCGAGTTTGATACCCCGATGGAAGAAGGACTGGATGGCTTTCTCAAGACACTGAAGACCATTTATGATTATAACGGCAAGAGTGCTTCTGCCATGGCCATGAGTGCACCAGGACGGATTGATGCCGCGAATGGTTACTTCTATACTTCCGGTGCGTTAGGATATATCAGCGGTGTGAATTTGAAAGAAAAGCTGCAGGAGATCATTCCATTGCCATTTGTGGTCGAGAATGATGCCAAGGCGGCAGCATTAGCTGAATTATGGAAAGGCTCGATGCAGGGTGTTTCTAATGGCATTGTGATGACACTGGGCACAGGCATTGGCGGCGCAGTTATCATTGACGGCAAACTGTACCGTGGCTCAACTTTTGCGGCAGGAGAATTCTCCGGCATTCCAACAAACATGACATCCTTCCCATATGACTTCAATGGTATGTGGGCAGTTCCAAACAGTGTACGTAAGCTTTCCAGCAATTATGCGGAAGCAATCCATATGGATCCAGCAAAGTGCAATGGCCGTGTCTTATTTGAAGCGGCGAACAAAGGGGATGCCACTGCATTACAGGTCATTGATGATTACTGCAAACTCTTAGCAGGCGGCATCATGAGCCTGCAGTTCGCCTTAGATGTACAGAAGGTTGCGATTGGCGGCGGTATCTCGAAACAGCCGCTGCTCCTGACATCCTTGAAGAAACAGATCCACAGCTATTACGATGCAGCACAGAAGGCTGGCATGCCAGCATCTATTCCGGAGGTGACATCCTGTACCTTCGGCAACGATGCCAACATGATCGGTGCACTGTATCATTACTTATACGAAATGAAGAAATAAAAAGAAGATCTGTCATCCAACTATTATGGACGGCAGATCTTTTTTTATTGGCCATTTGGCAACGTGACAATGTTTTGTGCTTGATACGACAGGGAGGCTTCCGCAACGGCGGCGACTCTGCTTGGTGAAGCGAGCTGATTGATCTCACGCTCGGCTTCTTCATTTTGTTCCTTGACGGCAGAGACTTCTGCTTCCACACTCTGCGTCTTCGTACTCAACGTATTGTTATACGACCGTAAGAAGATCGAAGTGAAGAGGAATAACAGAGAAGTCACTAATAAAGCATAGACCGCAACGGGAAAAAGAAGGTCACCACGCAGCTTGCCTTTTTTTCGTCTGGCTGCCATGCCTTTACATTCCTTCACCTAATTGTTTCTTGAACCAGGAGTTCCGGTTCTGGATCTTTTCCAGCTGCTCGATCAATTCCTGATCATGCTTGGTGTTCAGCTTGAACACGTAGCGCTTTACATACGCTTTCTGATAATCCGAATTGTAATCCATACGATGCTGCTTTGTTGTAGCTAACTTTTTGCGTCCCATAACAAACACCCCCATTCATAAATGATTGGTACACCAATCATTATAGACCATGATAAAAAGTTTGTAAAGGGGGAACCAACATTTTTTGATTATTTTTTTTAAACATGCACGCAAAGAAAAACGACAGCGTTTCCGCTGCCGTTCAGGAATTCATTTTCTTGGAGAAGACTGGCAGGATACTGTAGATATCCCGCAGTCTGCCATGGTAGTCATGATCTTCACCATCACTGATGCCATAGGAGACATTGACGCCGGCATCACTTGGATCACCAAACGTGAAGGCATCGGGGAAGAGCTCCATTGAACTGATCTGTGCTTCCACAATCGATTTGGCATAATCTTCACTGCCTGTCGTGATGTAGATATAGAAGTCATCTTTGGTATAGCCTTGGTTCTGCAGGGCATCATACACATACTGCCCGCCGGCTTTTTGATCCTTGCCGTCAATATCATTGGACCAGTAAGGAGAACCAGAAGCAGGGTAGAAGTAACGGATATATGCAAGCGAATCATGGAATTGATACCAGGTCGTGACACCGCCCATGGAGAAGCCGCCGAAGCCGCGATGATTGCGGGAGGCAGTCAAGCCGGCGGTATCGGTCGTCTCTGCATACGTGGAATAGGTACTTTCTACAGCAGGCATCAGATCATTGACGAACTCTTGATGGAAATGTTTGATGATCGTGGTATCCCAGTTATCGGTCTGTTCATCGGTATTGTTATCGTAGTACGTCATGGAGACGATGATCATCGGCTGAACAGCACCAGCATCGATTAGATGATCAATGCAGTATTTGATCTCACTTGGTTCTTCTTCCGTTCCCAACCAGTCTTCTGCGGTACCGGTATAACCATGGATCAAATAGAAGATATTGTATTTTTGATTATGATCGTAGTTGTATGGAGTATAGACTTCCGCATATTTTTCTTCTTCACTGAGATCTCCGTCATAGTTCTTGGTCGTGTAATAGAACTGTGTGACTTTGCCAGCGTGTGTGCTTGGCTCAATATACGAATCTGGAATATCGGAAATGGCTTTGGTAAAAGAGAAGGTTGCCTCTGGAAAAGGGTCTGCCATATCTTCATACGGTTCCTCTTCTGCAGTGCTGCTGCAGCCCGCATTCAAAACAAGTACACATCCAATGATGATGCTTTTAAAAAGTACTTGTTTCATATTGTCTCCTAAAGACCGCTGCGCTGATTGATCTTTTTCGACAAGATTGGCAGACCATTGTACAGATACTGGAAGACAGCCTGCCAGGAATGTTCTTCGTATTCACTATAGGCATAGGTGCAGTTGACACCGGCATCGAAAGGAGCACCAAAGGTGAAGGTCTTTTTCTGCATGCCCATGGATAAGATCTGATTCTCTAACAGCGGCTTGGCTTCATCGTAGCCGCCGGTTGCCATATAGATGAAGAAATCATTCTTCGTGTATCCCTCCATCTTCAAGGATTTGGCCAGGAACTGGCCAGACCATTTGTTGTTGTCTTTCTTATGCTGCGGATAATCCGGTCCCCAATACAGCATGCCGGACATTGGTAAGTAGTAGCGGCAGTATGCCATGGACTGTGCAAAGGCATACCAGGTTGTGACGCCGCCCATCGAGAAGCCGCCGAAGATGCGGTGATCCCGTGAGGCAATCAGATCGGTGCTGTTGCTGGATGCGGCATACGTACTGTAGGTACTTTCGACTGCCGGCATCAGATCATTTTTGAATTCATTGGAGAAGGCCTTGGTGATATCGGCATCTTCGTTGTCATTGATCTGCTGTTCGTTATGATCATAGTATGTCATACAGACGATGATCATAGGATTCATCGAACCTTCTTCAATCAGATGATCGATGCAGTTCTTCATCTCGGTCGGTTCTTCTGGATAGCCTAAGAAGATCTCGGCATATCCATAGACACCATGCATGAGATACATAATGTCATACTGTTTGCTTGGATCATAATCATACGGCGTATAGACGACCGCATACTTTTCTTCTTCACTGAGATCGCCATCGTAGTCATACGTGGTGTAGTTGAAGTATGCCAGTTCTCCTTGTTCATCGGCTGGCTCATAGTATGTATACGGTGCTTCCTTAATCTTCTCCGCAAAGGCAATGTCGGTAGGGATTGGATCATTCTCAATATACTGTTCGTCGTTATAGTAACCAGGCTGAGTGGCAGGATCATCGTCACTCTCCCCAGGCTCTTCTTGATAATCTTCGGTGATGATTTCTTCGGTATCTAATTCACTGTCGACAGCACTGGTGACAGGAGACAGGCGAAAGATGGCAGCTGTACTCGGAGCACATCCTGCCGAGAGACATACACATGTCAGGACAATCGTTGCTTTCTTTAACGTTATTTTCATTTTTGGTTCCTATGTTTATTGTAGACAGTTTGTCCCAAAAAGTCATATGAATCCAGGCGTAACATGGCAAATAAAAAAATGAAACCGGTTACCCGGTCTCATTTCGATGATTTAGATTCCTGCAAGATGCTTGATGCGGTGTTCGCCTTTGAGGTCCTGTGAATAGGCACGATGGATCGTGGCATTGCATGCGATGAGTTTTTGATCCAGGGCATCTTCATATTTTTCATTGGCAATCACGATGAGTGCCGGCAGATCTTTCTGCACCGTTGCACAGGCTGTCGTTAACAGTTTTTGATCGTGATTCAATTCCAACGTATCATACACGGTACCTGTCAAGAAACCCAGGAAGGCACCGATGAGGCATCCCTGCAGCCCAAACAAGAGTCCTAGGATCGCACCCAGTGCACAGTCGGAAGTGATATGGCTGCGGGTGAGCACGCCGGTGATGATCTTCTGCTGGATTTTCGGTGTCGTGCCGTCATTGGTTACAACAGCCGCCTGATAGACTTCATATCCATTGGTAGAAGATGCATTCTTGATGCGGCGGAACGCTTCCTGCGCATTCTCTTCTCTTTGGAATTCACTGACCACAACATTTTGTCTCATGACCATATCCTCCTTTTCTTTGGATACTAAGAAGGATAGACGAAGCAAGTGTTATTTCCATGGGGCTTATCTGAAGCTTTGGTGAAGAAATCGTTCCGGTTTCCGGAAGCATTTTCTGCTTGGGATAGATTATAATGAAAGCAACAATAGGAGGATGTATACTCATGAGTTTTCCAAAAGGTTTTTTATGGGGCGGGGCAACCGCAGCCAATCAGTATGAAGGAGGCTATCTCAGCGGCGGCAAAGGCTTAGCTGTTGCGGATACGCTGACCGGTGGAGATGGAATCCACAAGATTCCACGGAAGTTCATTGTCGAGATGCCGGATGGTTCTCACAAGGAATTTGCCGGACATGCCGAGATTCCTGCCGGCGCCAAAGCAATTGTGGATCCAAATACCTATTATCCAAGCCATATCGCAACCGACTTCTATCATCATTGGAAGGAAGATATTGCGTTATTTGCGGAGATGGGATGCAATGTCTATCGTCTTTCCGTCAACTGGACAAGAATTTTCCCAAATGGTGATGATGAAAAGCCGAATGAAGAAGGTCTGAAGTTCTATGAAGATGTCTTCAAAGAATGTCAGAAGTATCATATTGAACCGTTAGTTACCATCTATCATTTTGACTGTCCGCTGCATTTAGCCAATGAATATGACGGATGGGTCTCCCGTCATACATTAGAAGCGTTTGAAAAGTATGCCGAGTTACTGTTCACAAGATACAAGGGATTAGTCCACTACTGGCTGACCATCAATGAGATCAACATCAACACCAACTTCATGATGAATGGTGTCCATGAACATGAATCCAACAAGCAGAATGCAGAACAGTGCCGCTGGCATCTGTTCTTAGGCAGTGCTTTTGCGGTCAAGAAGGGCCATGAGATTGATCCAACCAATCATATCGGCTTGATGATTGCACATCCTGCATCGTATCCATATTCCTGTGATCCGGAAGATGTCTTGACCGAACTGCAGAGAGCAGAACGTCTGAAGTGGTTCTATGGTGATGTACAGGTCAGAGGATATTATCCAAACTGGAAGATCAAGGAATTAGAAAGAGACGGCATCACCCTCAAGAAGGAACCAGGGGATGACGAACTGCTGAAGGAAGGGACCGTAGACTTCTACAGCTTCTCCTACTACAACTCGATGACTGTCTCGGCACATCCAGAGAAGTTCGGCATTACCGGCGGCAACCAGATGCAGGGCGTTGACAACCCATATCTGAAGGCTTCGGAATGGGGCTGGCCGATTGACCCAATCGGACTGCGGATTGCCCTGAATCAGATCTATGACCGCTATCAGATTCCAGTGATGGTCGTAGAGAACGGCTTAGGTGCTCTGGACAAGGTGGAAGCAGACGGTTCTATTCATGACAAGTACCGTATTGACTACATGCGTACCCATATCCAGACAATGAAAGACGCGGTTGAAATTGACGGCATTCCATTAATGGGCTACACCCCATGGGGCTTCATTGACTTAGTTTCTGCCGGAACCGGTGAAATGCGGAAGCGCTATGGCTTCATTTACGTCAATATGGATGATGAAGGCAAGGGTGATCTTTCCCGTTCCAAGAAGGATTCCTTCTACTATATGCAGCAGGTTTACAAGTCCAATGGTGAAAACCTGGACTGATGTTCACTAAAAACTAGACATTGTATAATAAACGACAGACACTTGTTATATTACTCAGCGAATGAGTATGCTGGAATGCCTTACATGGTCTATAGTATCCTTGACGAAGGAAGAATCCTGTCGCCTGGGGTGCAATATGAGAGCTGTAAGAAATGTTAGAGATGTATCAAAGGCACAAGTATTGTGCAGCATCAAAAGGTACAACACATTACGTTGTCCGTACTGTGGTAAAAAGGCCAGAGTTCCGAAGAACTTAGTCTATGAAGACGATGCCAGAGTACATTGTGCCAAGTGTGACCAATCTTATCTTCTAAAAGATAATATTGTAGGAGAAGAGTAGCCACAGAAAAAGAAGAACCTCGATTCTTCTTTTTTTTATCTAATAGTACCAGTGCACTGGTTTTTCACCCTTGGCCAGGCCTAAGGATTCCTGCAGACGCTTGGAAGGGACATTGTGGATCTCGACCTGGGTAAATGGAACAATCTTTTCTGCCAAGAGGGCATTGATCATCGTCGCTTCCAGGGCGCTGCCAAAGTGCATTCTCTGGACTAAGTCCTCTACGAACAGCAGACCGACACTGCCTTCGGTATGGGTTCCGACAAAGCCTCTTAACTTCCGTTCGACAACGACTCCATACATGCCATGATGGATACGGTCTTTGAGAAAGATCCGGTCCTGGACGGCTGGATAATGATTGAAGACGTAGTCCAGATCCTTTAGAGATAATGCCCGGATGGAAGCACCTTCCTTGAGGGTGAATGGCAGCGGTTCTTTGGCTTCATACACATAGTTATAATCCCGGAAGTCATTGATCCACCGCCGGCTCTGTTTCATTAACGGACTGTCATATCCATTCACACACAGAATATCCTTGGCACTGGTCAAGGCATGGAGGACCCGGTCAGCGCCGTCATCATTTCGCAGATAACAGACATAACTGTTCTTCACTTTACAAAGAAAACCGTCCGGATCATCGAAAACAACTTTTAACAAGCCCTGCCGCAGCGGTTCAATGATATTTACATTGTTTTCGTACTCTGCCAGGATATCTTCTGGAATTTCTACCTTGTTCATAGTCATATTATATTCTATATTTTCGCTTGATTGTTTATGTATTTATGGTAATATATTTAAGCGTCAAAAAGAGACCGTGCAGGAATACCCAAGCGGTTGAAGGGGCAGGCTTGGAAAGCTTGTAGATCGGTAACACGGTGCCAGGGTTCAAATCCCTGTTCCTGCGCCATAAAGAAAATACCCAGCAATGGGTATTTTTCTTTTTCTACTGGTACTTCTTTAGTTTTTCGTAAAGTACACCAGGTTCCAGCGGTTTTGCCAGATGATCATTCATGCCGGCGGCCAGACAATGGGCGATATCTTCCGAGAAGACATCTGCGGTCATCGCAATGATTGGAATCGTACCGGCATCTTCTCTTGCCATGGTGCGGATCGATTGAGCGGTGTCATAGCCATCCATCATCGGCATCCGCAGATCCATCAGGACAGCATAATAGTATCCTGGAGCAGATTTTTCAAAGAGGTTGCGGCCAATGATGCCATTGGGCGCAATGTCTGCCTGCATTTGGTAACGACTGAGAATGGACTGGACAATTTCCTGATTGATCTCATTGTCTTCACAGACAAGAATCCGTTTTCCCTGAAGCGATACCGTATCTTCACTGACCGCTTCCTTGTTTTCTTTTTGGTAGTCTTCCCGGGTGATATACGGCAGATGCAGGGTCAGGGTAAAGGTGCTTCCTTGATTGATCTGGCTCTGTACGGTAATGGTGCCGTTCATCAAGGTGGCTAACTTCTTGACGATGGCCAGGCCTAGACCAGAACCGGTGTTCTGTGCCTTCATGGTGCGAATCCGGTCTTCCTGGGTGTACGGTTCAAACAGGATCTTCTGGAAACTCTCGCTCATGCCCTGACCATTATCCGAGACGGTGATGGTCAGTTCCAGCTGATCACCGACAATCTGGGAAACACCGTCATAGAGAATGGAACCGCCGTCTGGCGTATATTTGATGGCGTTGGAGACAAGATTGAAGATGATCTGATTGAAGCGCAGTTTATCCAGGATTGGAATGATATCCTGCCGGACATGTTTCTGCGGGACAAAGATCTGCCGTTTCGCATCAGCCAATGGCAGCAGCACCGAATCCATATATTCATCAAATTCTTCATCCGGGTATGGCTGTGGGTTGAGAACAATCTCACCGCTCTCAATCCGTGACATATCCAGGACATCATTGATGAGCCCTAACAGATAATCCGATGAGCGGCCGATCTTTTTCAGACAGTCCGTTGTGCGCGGATTGTTTTCTTGTTCTAAGGCAATATGGGTCATGCCGATGATGCCGTTCATCGGGGTGCGGATATCATGGCTCATTCGTGACAGGAATTCCGACTTTGCACGGTTGGCTTTGATGGCTTCTTCTGCCGCATCCTTCAATTCTTTCTGGATCTTCAGTTCACTTTCTTTTTCTTCATTGATCTGCTGCACCGCATACAGGACACGGTCAGGACGGTTCTGGTCATCCTGACTGACGGTGATGAAGACAGCCCGGCACCATTTGTATTCGGTGCTGATGAACTCATAGGCAATACTGGCACGGTTCTGCAGACGCTCGGGCAGGGTAGACAAGTCATGGAAGTTCAATAGACCATCAGTCGCTTCCTTCTCTGTCAACTGCATGGCAATCGTCTTCAGCAGGGCATCGGCGGTATTCTTTGTACCGACGGCTTCATGGATCTTCGCTGGGACATCCAAAGCTAAAAATGTATGATGCGTAAGATCGATGTAATAGTTCAGAAAATAGATATGACTTAAAGACGCAATGATCTGGGAACGTACATTCAACGACTCTTCATTGATCATCGCATTGTATGAAGAACGTACAAACGTATTAATGACCCGCGTCAATAAGGCAGCGGAACTTTCAATCTGCTGCGGGGTGCGGATGTTGACTTTGTGCAGTGCCTGGATATAGTTCTCTTCATCGATGCCGTTCTTGCGGGCATCTTGGCGGTACCGTTCTTCGTCTGGCACACTTGGCAGCACCTGACCGCCATAGATTGCCCCAAGGACAGTCCCATCCGTCAATGTAATCGGTGAGGTGAAGTCAATGAGACCGGCATGGCAGCGATAAATGCCGTGTCCGTTCTGATCAGAGCGGATGCACGCATTTTTCTTCTGCGGATTGCCGCGGTTATATACGGCACAGAACTCTGTAAAATTATAGAAGTCACAGAGATAATTGAAATCATTGTCAACGGCCGCAACCGCCAGTCCAGTCGCAATGGCCCAGTCCTGCATCATCCGCGAGAACTTTTCCATATCACAAAAATCCGTGATCTTCAGATCACGATGGTCAATGTTCGGTGATGATCCCGTTCTGGTCTCTTCCGCCATAGGAGCTCCTTCTGTAAAACAATGATATCTGGAGAGAAAGCGGCTGTTATTCTTCAAAGGCATTATAGCACGGAAAAAAGACGTTTGTGCCTGCGTGTCCGGCAGGAAAATGGACAGACGGAAAAGTCCGTCATGATTTCTTATAGTTTCTTGCCGGATATGTAAAAAGAAGTAGTATGATAAGAATAATAAAATGATTAAACAAGCCAGATAAAGGCAGTTTCATACATCCATCGAATGTTCAAATTTCTAGGGGGAATAGAAATGGAATATACACTGGAACAGCTCAAGGCTCTCATTGACAGCGTGGCCGGCTATGTCGTCATCTATGAAGTAAAGGATGACGCCTTTTACCCGCTCGTCTATACCAAGAACGTTCCTTCGTTTTCTGGTCTGAGTGAAGAGGAATACTTGTCTCTCTACAAAGAAGATGCCGCTAAGGTCGTCCCGGAGACGGATCTGCCGGTACTGACGCAGGCCTTGCAGAAAGCCTTTGCCTTAAAAGAGGAACAGGAGACGGTTTACCGCACCTATCATAAAACAAAGGGCTTTGTATGGACTCATGTGTTCTTTAAAGTCTTGGGCACGCATGGAGGCAATGTTGTGTTCTTAGGCAGCTTCTCCGATGCTTCGGCTGCTTCGCAAGAACCGAAGCTTTTACTGGATCATTCCAATCAGAAGATCTACGTGATTGAAAGAGAAACGTACGATCTGTTATATGCCAATGCGGCGGCTCGGGCCGATAAGGATCATCTGCCGCAGTTAGGAGATACCTGCTACAAGTATATCCGTCAGCAGAACAGTCCCTGCGGCAACTGTGTCATTCAGCATGTGCAGGGAGAACAGCCGTTATCAACGATTTGGTACGATCCAATCCGCAAGAAGAGCTATGGCGTCAAGATCGTTCCAATGAATTTCTTCGGCAAGAAAGCGTATGCCAACTTCATTGATGACCTGACTGCTCACGTTGAGATGGAAGGCAAACTGCATCAGGAAGAAGAGAAATATAAAGCAGCCACTGAAGGTGCCAATCTGCGGGTGTATGAATACGATATCCAAAGTCACACCATTATTCTGCCGGAACATGCCAAGAAGTTATTTGGCGTTTCGACCAATGTGCTGCCGAATATTCCAGATTCGATTCTGTGGCAGTTCCATCCGCAGGACTATGACCGTCTGCGGGCTTTCTTTCAACGGATTGATGAAGGAAAAAAAGTTGAGACAGAAGAATTCCAGATGCTGCCAGTGAATGGCTATGCGCCATATCTGCATTTTACCTTTACCCCAAGCTACGATGAAACAGGCAGGCCAGTCAAAGCCTATGCGGTCGCGGAAGATATTACGGTACAGAAACGTGCGATTGATAACTTCAATGAGACCATTCGTGCGGTATTGTCCTCCAACTCAAATGCATTATGTGCTTATAAATTGAACCTCAGTAAGAATGAATGCAGTGAAGAACATGGTTCTTCTGAATATATCCAGAATGTACTGCGGGCAAATACCGCAGATCAGTTATTTAAAAATCTGCTGTCGATCATTCCAGATTCTTCCCAGCACGCGGGTGCAGAGAAGTTCTTTGACCGTACCTTCCTGAAGATTGCCTTCCAGGCAGGGAAGAAATCATTAAGTTATGATTACCAGCGATACGATGTCCATCATCAATTGATCTGGGTCCGTACGTATGTCAATCTGTTGAAGCGGCCAGACAACGAAGATATCTTTGCCATCTTCTCTTCCATTGATGTCACCAATGAAAAGCGGAGCGAAGCTGTCTTTAACTTGATCACCAATCAGGAATATGACTTTGTTGTTCTTCTCCATACTGACACCAGCAAAGTAGAATTCCTTTCGCTCAACAGCCGTTTACAGCCAGAGTATCGCGATGTCTTCGGCGGCTTGGGACATTTGTATGATCTGGATGAATCTCGTAAATATGCGGCCGAACATTGGGTTGATGCCGAAGATAAAGAAGAATACTTAGAACGGACCACTTTGACATCCATTCAAAAAGAACTGGATGCGAATGGTCACTTTGAAATCAGTGTGCGCGGGCATTACAGAGAGTTTCCAAATGAGATGATGTGCCGCAAGATCCAGCACTATTACTTGGATGATCAAAAGACAACCATTCTGATCATTCAAAGTGATGTCACGGAAACCTATCAGCAGCAGCAGAAAGAAATCAACCTTGCCAAAGAAGAAGCACAGCGTATGGAAGATATCTTCAACCGTCTGCCGGCAGGAATCTGTGTCTTGAATATGCCGGATCCAGAACACGTTTATACTTCGTTTTCCAACCTGCAGCTTTTCAAGATGCTGGAACTCACCGATAATGAGAAAACCATTCAAGAACAGGTCCAGAATCGAAATTCGATTGTTGGAAAATACTTCCTGGATGAATTCAGCGGCATCCATCCAGATGACTTGGCGCGGATGCATGAATTGTATCGTCAAGGATATTCGCAGAAGAACTTTACGACGACCAATATCCGTTACCTATGCGGCAATGGTCAATATAAATACATTACGACCAGTCTTGTCTTACGTGAGATCAATGACAAGGAACATGTTTTCTATGCGGTCTACCGGGATGTTTCGGAAGAAGTGGCTTTACAGAAACAGTTAGAGAAGCAGCGGCAGGAACAGATGGAAAAGACGTTAGTCAGTATGATTGGTTCTCTGCCGGCGAACTATGTCCTCTATCGTGAAAATGAAGATGGATCGCTGAGCGCAGAAAAGTATTCCGATGAGTTCTGTACAATGAAAGGATATACCCAGGAGACGATCCGGCAGGGACAGGGCATCGATGGTATGCAGCCCGTGTATCCACATGACCGCAAGGCCTTGAAGCAGCTGCTGAAGGATACCCATAATGATTCCTTGCTGCATCATGCGGAATACCGCATCAGTACAAAGTCCGGTATCTATAAATGGGTCAGTGTCAACTTCTCCCATGTAAAGATCGGTGCCGTGAAATATGTCTATGCTGTCTATTCCGATATTGATGAATTAAAGAAACAGGAACAGGAATTAGAAGAACAGTACAATACTGCTTTAAGCTTCTTGAATTCAGTATCCGGTTCTTACTTTGCAACACAGCGTGCCAACCTGACCAAGAATACCATTGAAATGACAGGCGGTTTAGATCCTTTGAACCTGCGTGCGTATAACAATTACGATGAGACAGTCCAAGTATTGACGGATTCGATGGCAAGAGAAAGTGACCGCATGCAGTATACCGTAAAGCTGTCCCGTGCATCGTTGATGCAGGCATTCAAGCAGGGAGAGCGGACACTGCCATTTACTTTCATGATCACTCTGCCAAGCGGCAATGTCCGCTGGGTGCAGCATACCATTACGTTAGCCAAGCAGCCGGGAACGGAAGATATCATTTCCTTCTTGGCCGTGCGTGATATCAGTAATGAGAAATTTACCAATGAGGTCATGGCACAGATTGTCTCGAAGAAACTGGATTACATCTGCTGCATCAGCGGCCGGACCGGCAAGATCATTCTGTTCTTTACCGGTATGGAGAACGCATCGCTGAACCAAGTCCAGCAGGGCATCAATTATGATGAAGCAGTGGCAGTCTACAACAAGAAATATATGAGTCCGGAAGATGAGCCGTCCTGTACGGCCTTCATGAAATTGGATCATGTCAAACAGGAATTAAAAGAGAAGGATCATGCGGAAGGCGTCTTTACCTGCAATGAAGGCTATGGCACACGGGTCGAACATGTGGAGTTCTTCTGGCTGGATAAAGAAAACGACCTGATTGTATTGACGCGTACGGACATTACCGAAACACAGCGTCAGCAGATAGAACACGAACAGGCATTGAAAGCAGCCAACAAGGCAAAGTCCGACTTCTTATCACGGATGAGCCATGATATCCGCACGCCATTGAACGGTATCATTGGCATGACTTATCTTACCAAGACTGAGAAAGATTCAAATAAGATCCAGGACAACCTGGAAAAGATCGATACATCTTCCAAGTTCCTTTTAGGACTGATCAATGATGTCCTGGATATGTCCAAAGCAGAAAGCGGCAAGATTGAACTATATTCAGAACCATATCCAACCACAGAATTCATGTCGTATATCGATGCGGTCATCAAACCATTGACAGCCGAAAAGAATCAGACTTTGATCTGCAGCAACGTCATGCCGGATGGCATCGTTCCAATCTTAGATAAATTACGGGCGAATCAGATTTTCTTTAATCTCTTAAGCAATGCCGTCAAATATACGCCGGAAGGCGGGACCATCCAGTTCAATGTTTCAACGAAGCATCTTTCCGATTGTCAGATCCTGATTCATGCGGAAGTCAAAGATACCGGTATCGGCATCAGTAAAGAATTCCAGCGGATCATCTTTGACCCATTCTCGCAAGAAGGCAGAAACGATATTTCTCTGCAAAGAGGAACCGGCCTGGGCATGGCAATTACCAAACAGCTGGTAACACTCATGCATGGAACCATTCATGTGGACAGTACCTTAGGAAAAGGCTCCACATTCTCAGTCAATCTGCCGGCAGAGATTCTCTGTGAAAAGAATCAGCCGGTAAGCAAGCCGATCCAGCAGGCATCCTTGGATGCCATGGATGATGTCTTAGCAGGCGGACATATCCTGCTTTGCGAAGATCATCCATTGAACCAGGAGATTGCAAAGACATTATTGGAGAAGAAGAAACTGATTGTCAGTACTGCGGAAGACGGCAGAATTGGTGCCGAGATGTTCCAGGAATCCATTCCGAATTACTATGATGTCATCCTGATGGATATCCGGATGCCAGTCATGGATGGCTATGAGGCAACACGTGTCATTCGTACGATGAATCGTAAGGATGCCAAGACCGTACCAATCATTGCGATGACTGCCGATGCCTTTGCGGATGATGTGCAGAAATGTCTTAATGCAGGAATGAACAGTCATCTAGCAAAACCAATTGAACCGGGAGTACTGTATGAAACACTGTACAAGGCAATTGTGGAACGGCAGAAGAAAATTCATTGTCAATGATTTCAAAGATGTGATAGTATCTTGGTAGGGAATGAAGTTCTCCCTGGGAAACAATCCCGAACTGCTGAATAAGCTGACGACTTCTGTGACTCATTTTATGTGGGTATACAGAGGACGCCAGCTTTTTTGTTTCTTAGGAAGAATGGATTCCAATGTCTAATAAGGAGGACATATGGATTACACAAAAGAAGTAGAGAACATGTGTACAGTACACTGCGGTGGTCAGCATGGCTGTGCACCAATCCCGGAAGAAGGGAAATGGGTCTATGCCAAAGAGATCAAAGATATCTCTGGTTTGACGCATGGTGTTGGCTGGTGTGCCCCGCAGCAGGGTGCCTGCAAACTGACACTGAACATTAAGAACGGCATCATTGAGGAAGCTTTGATTGAGACCATTGGCTGCTCTGGTATGACGCACAGTGCCGCAATGGCAAGTGAAGCATTGGTAGGCAGAACCGTATTAGAGGCATTGAATACAGACTTGGTCTGTGATGCCATCAATACAGCAATGCGTGAATTATTCTTACAGATTGCCTATGGCAGATCGCAGTCCGCATTCTCGGAGAATGGCTTGAATGTCGGTGCGGGTCTGGAAGATCTGGGCAAGGGCATCCGTTCGCAATTAGGTACAGTCTACAGTACCAAGGCAAAGGGGCCAAGATACCTGGAACTTGCCGAAGGCTACATTAACAAGATTGCCTTAGATGAGAATGATGAGATCATTGGCTATGAATACGTCAACTTAGGCAAGTTCATGGAAGCAGTCAAGAGCGGCATGGATGCCAATGAGGCATTAGCCAAGAATAAATCAAGATACGGACGTTATGACGAAGCGGTCAAGGTCATTGACCCTCGTCATGAATAGGAGGAGAAGAAGACATGGCAGAATTATTCGAGAACTATGAACGCCGTATTGATAAGATCAACGGTGTATTGAAGCAGTATGGTATCAAGGATGTTCAGGAATGCAAGGACATCTGTGACAAAGCAGGCATTGATGTGGCAGGAATGGTCCGGGGCATCCAGACCATCTGCTTTGATGACGCATGCTGGGCCTATACAGTAGGAGCAGCGATTGCCATCAAGAAGAATGCACGGACAGCAAAAGATGCAGCCAAAGCATTAGGTGAAGGCTTACAGGCATTCTGTATTCCAGGTTCCGTAGCCGATGACCGTAAAGTAGGATTAGGGCATGGCAACTTAGCCGCAATGTTACTGGATGATGATACCAAGTGCTTTGCGTTCTTAGCAGGACATGAATCCTTTGCGGCAGCGGAAGGAGCCATTGGTATTGCAAGGAATGCTTCTAAGGCAAGAAAAGAACCACTGAAGGTCATCCTCAATGGTTTAGGCAAAGATGCCGCAAAGATCATCTCCAGAGTCAATGGCTTTACCTATGTAGAGACTGTCTTTGATTACTATACGGGTGAATTGAAGATTGTATCTGAAACAGCATACTCCAAGGGAGAACGTGCCAAGGTCAGATGCTATGGCGCAGATGATGTCAGAGAAGGTGTTGCCATCATGTGGAAGGAAGGAGTCGATGTATCTATTACTGGTAACTCCACTAATCCAACGAGATTCCAGCACCCAGTCGCAGGCACGTATAAGAAGGAATGCTGGGAGAAGGGCAAGAAGTACTTCTCGGTAGCATCTGGAGGAGGAACAGGAAGAACCTTACATCCAGATAACATGGCAGCAGGACCAGCTTCTTATGGTATGACCGATACCATGGGCAGAATGCATAGTGATGCACAGTTTGCCGGAAGTTCCTCTGTACCAGCACATGTAGAGATGATGGGCTTCATTGGTATGGGCAATAACCCAATGGTAGGAGCCAGTGTCTCCGTAGCTGTTGCCGTACAGGAAGCAGGAAAAGCAAGAAAGTTCTAAGTAAATATTCAAATAATAATTTTTAACAGTCCAGGTTCTGTTTAATAGA
>Ga0183095_10274_pt1 | contig 40837 bp, 40 predicted proteins | sample BioMet4_FD_130346 | JGI IMG/M metagenome (GOLD analysis project Ga0183095, IMG submission 130346) | Microbial communities from bioreactor (seeded with sewage sludge) at LBNL, California, USA - Biofuel metagenome 4 (v2) (version 3) | ecosystem: Engineered > Bioreactor > Anaerobic > Unclassified ...
TTCCGTGATGATCAAGAGAACGTGTTGTAACAAGCATAATGAAAACCGAAAAAAAGTATAATATTATGATAGTTATAGATTAGCTAAAAAAATACATAAATTTGTCAGACATCTGCGGAAAGACAGACAAATCTCTATAAACTAATATTTTTAAAATTGTTGCCTATTGATCATTTTCTTCTTTTTGCCAATGTAGTAACAAGATTTTTCGATTTCACTTGGCTCAGGCATCAATAGACTGATTTTTGATAGGCTGAATAGTTACCGAATATTTTTTAAAAAGAAAGTAGCGAGGACATTTTCCATCTTGAATATCAAAATAAAATCGTAAATTTTTTATGTGATATATAAAAGCCTTTAGAGTAACTTGTTTCTGGGTTCTTTCTCGAAGTTTGATATAAACAGGCGGAGTAGTAACAAAATGTGTTCCAGCTTCACTATGTCTTAGACTGGCTCTTGTTATCAGGGATCCGCCTTTGTTATCAAGGGATCTGCCTGAATTTTCTGCCTGTTCGGAGACATAATCATTATATGCAGGGCTATCTATCACCACGTCTATACTATTAGCCATATTCGCTTTGCACTAATCTACGTCGCTTCCGGGATTGATAGCCCTGACTAAGGACATATGGAGTTCAAATGGATCCTTCAAGGAAAGTTATAACTCCATAAATTACTACTAGTTTCTTTTATATAAACTGCAAAGTTTTTAATCAGATCATCAAACAGTCAAGTCAAATGTGTAATCTCTGATTTCATTTTTCAGTAGTAATACTTAATATGACAAATCATTTGGTATTTTGGATATAAGTCATTCCCTGTGTAAATTTTGAGCTTTTTCGGTTTTTTCTAAACCCCGCTTGACTTTTAAACATTTCAGATGTATTTACTCTAGGCCCCGTCTCAGAACAAACTATGCAGATTTCCAATTGAACGTTTTGATTTTCACTATCAAGGTAGCCAATCAAAGTTACAATAAATTCTAAGTTGCATAGGTTGTTTCGTTGCGGGTACCTATATTATATTCCTTCTATAATTTTGAGGAACAGTTTCTGTAAATTCATTTCCTCTTCTTCGAACATGGATACCGTGCCACCTGCCTTCTTAACAGCTTTTGCAATTTCTGTACGGAGCTTCATTTTGGTATGAATATACAGAATTCCATTCTGAAATTCAAGAGCCTGTACACCCCCCACATTTTTTACAATTTCTGCAGTTTCAGAGATGGGAATATCCTGAACCTCAAGCAAATAATGTACACCTTCCTTTGTTCTTACAATATCTCGCAAATCCTCCACAGATCCTACTGCCAGAAGTTTTCCCCTTGCAATTATTGCTATGCGGTCGCAGATCTCTTCAACTTCTTCCATAGAATGCGAACTCAGGAAAACGGTAACTCCTTTGCTCCGGTTCAGGTCTTTTATAAGATCCCTCATCATCTGAGCGCCAAGAGGGTCGATACCACTTGTTGGCTCGTCAAGGAAAAGGACTGAAGGCTCGTTGATCAAAGCCTGGGCAAGACCAAAACGCTTTCGCATTCCTGTAGAAAAACCGCCTGTTTTCTGGTCAATGGCACGGGTAAGGTCCACAGTTTCAAGTAAATTTACAATTCTTTTTTCCCGAACATCGGGTTCGATATTATAGAGCTTTGCATAAAAACGCAGGTTCTGTCTTGCAGTGAGATTATCATAAAAACCGGCAGGTTCGGGAAGGACCCCTGTCTGTTCCCTTATATTGATAACCTCACGGATGATATCGAAACCTGCAACTTTCCCGCTTCCTTCGCTCGGTTCAAGCAAACCAATAAGCATTTTCATAGTTGTGGTCTTGCCAGCTCCATTTGGTCCAACAAAACCGAAGACCTCTCCTTTTCTTACCTGCAAATTCAGGTTATCCACTGCACGAATTTGGTTTTCCTTTCCAAAAAATTTACTCAAATGAATAGTTTCTATGGCTAATTCACCTGTTTTCTGTACAATCCCACTTTGTCCTAATTCCATGTCCATTGATTCTATACCTGTTGATTCTATACCTATTGATTCCATACCTGCTACTCCCATTCCTGTCGATTTGCCTATTGATTCCATACTTAAAGATTCCATATTCATTGATTCCATGCTTACCGCCTTCCGAATTTACGTACTACAAAAACAAGCACAAGAATTGCAAAGCCCAGAAGAGCTATGCCAAGAAGCCCGCTACTTGATGATTTTTCAATATTCACCTTGATACTTTTCTCAGAACTCACAATGTCGTCACTCTTTGCCCGGATGAAAATTTCCTTAACTCCAGAACCTGCATTGGCATTTGCAGTAATCTGTACAGGTATGGTTTTGGATTCTCCTGCTTCCAGTTCTTCTATTGTTCCAAAACCCTGAATCTGACTTGTGATGCCGGTTACCTCGTTAATTTCAAGAGTAACATCTTCAAAAGGATCATTTCCTCTATTCTCTACGTTAACTCTTACTTCAGATGAGCCGCCAGGATTCAATGTTAATTCAGTGGGGCTTGAATCGACCTTCAGCAGTTCTGCATTTTCGAGATTGTTATTGATATTTACCTCAAGCTGCCTGGAAACAGTCCGATCTCCATTTACTGCTGCAACTGTGATTGGATAAAGTCCACTTGTAGCATTCTGGAAAGGTTTGACCTTAACGGTGAAAAACTGTTCTTCACCTGCAGCAAGCATAACGGAAGAAAGCCTTTCGTCTTCATCATCGTCAGTGACAAATTCCGTGTTCCAGCCTTCTGGCTGGCTCAAAACTTTAAGATTTAGTTTAAGTGGCTGATCATACCTGCTTCTCAAGGAAACAGCAAATTCTGCAGTCTTTTCGGGCCGAATTGCAAGTCCAACAATGCTGGAGTTAAACTCTACATATGCACTCAAATCCTCATTCTTGGCCAGCTCGGGATTTATTGTTACACTCAGAGGCAAGAGCACACTTTGATTGCTTTTTTCAGGACACGCTGCCACTAAAATTTCATAATCTCCTTTGGTTGCATTGATTGGAGGATTTACGGTAACACTAAATTGCTGACTTCCTTCTCCAGGGACTCCTAACCTGGTAATCCGGCCTCCATCCGTTGAAAGCAAGTCAACTCCCCATTTTTCGGGTTTGGAAACAAGATAAATCTGAAAATTTGCCCTACTTTTATATTTGTTTTCTATAGTAGCCCCGAAACTGACAGGAATTCCAGGATGAGTCTTTTTTCCAGGAATGTCAGAATAAATTTCCAGGTTGGACATTGCATTTCTGTCAACTGTTACTGTAAATTCTTGATACATCTTATCATAATTTCTGATATCTTCTCCATAAGGTCGTAAACCTATTTTTACAGGATATGCTCCGTCCTTTGCGTTTTCAGGAACTCTTACCTTAAGAGTCAATTCCTGTTCATCAGCTTCTTCGGGTAAAGTAATCTGGCTTACCTGAGTGCCATCTGCATAGATACCTGCAGTCCAGTTTTCGGGAACTTTCTCTATGAAAAATGTAACTGATGTGCTTTCAGAAGTATTGTATCCTTTCTCTACAGTAAAGCTGAACTCCACCAGGTCTCCAGGCTTTGCTACCTTGCCGCTGATTTCGTTTAAGACTGCAAGATTGGAGAAGTCTGCTCTGGCCGGAAAGGGCATGAGAGAAAATAATATGAGTAGTACAAGGAGGAATTTCGCTTTATTTTCAGGCACTTATATCCTTCCCAAGAAATATCATACATATAGTGATCAGGAAAAATTGGCAGAGTTGTAAGTGGAACTTCAAAGCTTAGCTATTTTAAGTCATTGATTTTTTTCTCAACTAGTAACGTTGGCTACTATTCCCAAAACTCTACCTCATCCTGAAAATACCTATCAATTTCCAGAAAAGTTTTGTTATTTATATATTTTATGTCCAAAGTCTCTAACAATTCATACGTTGATTAAAATTATAAGAAAATTTATCATAATCCGAGTTTTTTTCCAGGATTGTTAGATACTTTGGACATAAAATTAATATTGATGTAAAAAAGTAGCAATTTATGGAGTTCAACCGGACGCGAAAAGAGCGATTGAACTCCAACCCCCTAAAAGAGGTAAATCTGCATAGTTTTAAGATTACTTAATACTTGCGGGATTTTACCTCTCAGTAAACAAAATTTGAGAGGTGTTAGCTAAAATGAACATAAAAGCTAGTTTAATGATAGCGCTCATAGCGTGTGTCATGCTTGTGGGTGTTGCGGCAGCCGAATCTCCTGATGCAGGAGAATCATGGTCTACAGCAAAAAGTTTCAGTGTGAGCACTGGATACAACTATGTTTCTGGAACATTACCTGCAGGTGATGATTCAGATTACTGGTACAGTAATGTTGCTGCTGGCAGTACACTTAATTTGTACTTGGATGCCACTTCATACAACAATTGGGGAACAGCTGTAATGTATGAAGGTACACACACTGTGATGCGATACATAAATAAGGAGAGAACATGGGGCACTGATACTTATTTAAATACACCCCCAGTCTATGTTAAGACATTTGATGCTGGTACTGGTCCCTACCAATTTTGTGTACGCAAGCAGTAAAAGTTTGTCTATACAGCGAAAGGAAATCTTCTATTCTGGTACAATACCAGAATAGCTTACTTTTTTAAGATTATAAGCTGGTTTTAAAATTTCGGTTGTGCGTTCAAATGTTAAAAAATATGTTCATAATAGCTGCATTATTGCTTGCCACAAATGTAGCGTTAGCAAATCCTGTATCTGAAAATCCAAACCTTGACGTTACATCGCTTAATAAAATTCTCCAGATCGAAGACGGGTTCGTAGTAATATCAACAGACTGGAGTCCAGATGGACAACATTTACTGGTAACTTGCTCCAAATCGGATTCTCCTTCAAATCGTGTTGTTAAACATTACTTATTAGACATGAATTCCCATACTTTCGGGGACATTGATTATGGAATTAATGGATCGGGCACCAATGGCATATTAGAAGCAAAATGGACTCCATCTGGTGATAAGATCTATTTCGGAGTTTCAAGGATTGAAGAAACAAATTCTGGTTATTGTTATATCATTTGCAATCCCGATGGTACAAATTTAAAGTGTATAGGGACTAACTATACCGATCTTTCATACATAATAAAGAATCTTGGAAGTATTGGTTTTCAGAGGAATCTCAACTGGAACCTCGACTACAGTAAAATTGTATTTGAATGGCAAAAACCCGGAAATGCTTCTACTGGAGTATATATAGCAAAAGGAGACGGGACAAATACACGTCAACTCCCATCACTAGCGTCAGGTAGGAATCCAGAACCAATCTGGCGTAATTCTGATGAAATTTTTACTATCACAGATGAAGGAACTGTAGTGCTTGCCAATGACAATGGTGATTTGATTCAGACTTTCCAGCCAGAGAACAAAGATGAAATATATTGGGCTTTTTCGCTCAGCCCTGACAGAAAGAAAATAATGTTCGTTTCAGGATTACCACCTTCAGGATTACCAGGTAGCTACAATTTACAGACCTATGTCTCTAACATCGATGGTTCGAATTTAAAAGGAAACCTCTCTTACGTTGAAGATTTCTGGGCAAACGAATCCTGGCAGCCAAATGGTTCGCTTCTTCTGATAAATCAGAACGGGAATCTGTATATTGTAGGAGGAGACAAAAACGATAAGCGTCTTTTGTATGAAGGCGATGCCAGCGAACCTCAGTGGTTCTCTAATGGAAAGAAAATATTATTCGTTGAAAACAAAAACAAGTTGTATTCAATCAATGTTGACGGAACCAACCTAACCTTTATTACTAATTTTGGACGGACATACCCTTATTTCTGGAATAGTTTCGAAGAAGCAAAACGATTCTCGATAAGCCCACCTGGAGAAATTATAGCTTTTACATCCACACTTTATCCTGATACTGGAAAGATTATTGAAAACGAACCTGCTTCTTCAGCACGCCAAAAAATTGCTGCTCCCTTATTTATTGTTAATTCGGATGGCTCAGACCTCACTCAAGTGACACCGGCAATAAAGGGTAGACATGAGATATTTGGAAAGTGGAGTCCCGATGGCACCAAGTTTACTATTGACTCTGTAATATTTTCTGAAAATCGTGAAAGGGACAGTTCTCTGGTTGAATTGAACGCCCTGAATTCCTCTTATACCTGGAAAAATATGCCAGTGAAAAAAATACTCGGAAGTGAAGGTGCTGTCATTGATAAGGTCCAAATCAATGAACCAGATTTCACCAACACATCACAGGCCACTGAAAATAAGGAAACAAGTAATCAATCTCCTTCCTTTATGTTTTTACAACTCTTTGTTTGCATAATGGGAGTCTGGTTGCTGCATAAAGCCCGGGAGCAATGATATTGTGGACAAAGACAGCGTTTTAACAATTGCGCAAAAAGAATTCTCAGACAAATTGTATGAACCCAGTTTTATTATACTGCTAGCTATCTTTACGGGCACTATACTTGCATATTTGCAAAATCGTGCCGGTGGAGATAATTTTGGGGACGTTGTCCAAGTTATTGCAGTATTTTTTCCGTTAATAGGTATAGCCCTTGGGTATGATGGGATAATTAAAGAAAAAAATAGCAAAAGCCTCAATGTTTTATTGACAGAACCGGTTTTCAGGGATAATATTATTACAGGCAAATTTCTGGGGATTTCAATAACTCTTGCTCTTGTAGTATTTTTCTCCCTAACAATAATTGCAGCATCAGACTTTGTTATTTCCGGAAAAATCGCTGAGTTTGATTCCCTCTTGAGGCTGTTTATTTTCGGGATATTTACCTTTCTTTATCTTTTACTTTTTGCAGCATTTGGGCTTTTTACTTCAGTCTGGTGTAAAACCGAAATTGAGTCCCTTACCTTTGGGGTTTTTGTCTGGATCAATATGTGTTTCGCCCTTGGACCCACTATAATAACGCTGGCATCTTTCGTATCAGGTCAAACACTGTTTGATATGACAAAAGAATTTGCTTCTACAGCATCCTCATTTTACAATATCTCGCCTTTGCATCATTTTGCTGAAGTAACCGTTGGAGCCCAAGATTTGAGTTTTTATGGAGGGTTCAATGTTCAGTCTGATGTACATGGATTTCTGGATACTCAGTATACATTACCTTACCTGCTTGGATATTACTGGCAAAACGCGATAATTTTGTTAATTCTCCCTATTCTGTTTCTTGCGGCTTCATACATTTCATTTTTGAGAGATGATATTTAAGGAGGGAAAAATGTGGAAAATATCTCAAATGTCGAAGTAATAGCCCAAAAAGAGTTTACTGACCATCTGAAAAGTCCTGTATTCCTTTTATTTACAGCCACTTTCATGCTGGTTGTCATTACCTGGTCGTATGTACAGGGGACAGAAGTCGAATATACTTTGAATGTTCTTGGCAGTCCTGATTTGATGAGAGGGTTTGAAGGAGTAGCAGAGGTTGTCGGCCGTTTTGCACCAGTTATGGGTATAGTACTGGGTTTTGATGCAATTGTCAAAGAAATAAAGTCAAGTTCTATGAATGTTTTATTGACACATCCTGTTTTCAGAGATAATATTATTCTTGGCAAAATCTTGGGATCAGGCTTGTGTATCTTGCTGGTGCTCTTCTTTTCCATCAATCTGGCAACTGGAGTCATGCTCATGGCTTCTGGTCTCCCAGTTACGATGCAGCAAATCATAAGGATTGAGATATTCGTGATTTTGACTTTTTTCTATGCTTTAATCTTCCTTGCAATCTCTATAATGATTTCGACAATAGCAAAAAAATCAAATAATTCCCTTCTGTTCAACCTTATTTTCTGGCTTATCATAACGATATTGCTTGCCAAGTTAATCTTTGTTGTAAGTTATGCTTTTTCTGAAGATCTCAATACAGCAAATGGCCAGACTCAGATCATCAAGAACTTCTTACCTGATTATCATTTTACTGCAACTGCTGTGGGAATCAAAGATGCTGACACAGGACTTACCTCCGGAATAGGTGGAATATTTGATACCCGCTATACATTGGGAGCCTGGGCATGGGAATTCTGGCCCAACCTGGCATATCTTTTCGTGCTACCGTTCATCTTGCTTATAGGCTCAGTGCTTGCATTTTTGAGAAAGGACATAACATACTGAAAGGAAATGTTTTCCAAGGAGATAGCTTTTGATTTAAGTGACATAAGTATAAGGATCGTTTCCATTCTGGTGCAAATACCAGAATGTATTCATTTTTTAACAGATTGTAAACTAAATTTCAGAGTTTTAGATGGGATTTCAAATGTTAAAAAATATGTTAATCTTATTTTTATTATCGCTTTCAGTTATTGTAGGATTAGCAAACCCTGCATCTGAAGATCCAAATATCAACGTTACACCGCTTAATAAAATTCTCCAGATAGAAGATGGGTTCCTAGTAACGTCAACAGAATGGAGTCCTGATGGGCAATATCTGCTGGTAACTTATTCTAAATGGGTTCCTCCTTCAACTAATATTGTTAGACATTATTTATTAGATACAAATTCATTGGTCATCGGTTAAGGATTCATTTCCTTCTCTTGTTACTCTTTTTGAACCCACTTCATTCAATTATTATTCAATCCATTCATCTCTAAACCTTTCTCTGTTTACATGCGGATCTAATGCTTGACTTTCATATACACTCATTATCGTTTCAAAAGTTCTTTGAATTCCACATCTATGAAGAATTACTGTCAATAAATCAGATGCATTCTCTGCAAATATTGTACTCCACCGTAACTGCGTATATCTAGCCATTTTTTCAGGATGAGTTGTTGAGTTTCTTACAAGAGAATGAATTCTTCTGCTAACGATTAGTGTCAATATTGCTGTCCAGATTAGAGCTTCAATTACCTGCACATTCTTTGTTTCAAGAACGTCCAGCGCATATTTATTTTTCAATTCCTTAAATAGTAGTTCTATGTCCCATCTTGCCCCATATAAGTTTGCAATGTCTCTTGCATTCAAAATATCTTTCTGAATATTTGTGATATAAATGTGGTACTTTTCATCCTCATCATTGTATACCGCTACAAGACGTACATTCATTTCATCCTGTTTTTGCTTGCCTTTATACTCTCTTCTTTTGAATGCTATTTTTACAACTGCATCAATATCTTTTCCCGAGAGTTGCTTAATACACTCACTAATAGGCTTCCCTATGAAATCTTTGCACTTTGTTTTAGGCACTCCTTCCTCTATTAAAACAACAATGGGATCCATATTTTTTTTAATTCTTGAGACAAAATATCCCCCATTTTCCTCAACCCTTGCAAACATCTGAGTTTTGTAAAAACCAAGATCAACAAGCAGAATACGGTCTTTGATCCAGGGACCTATTTTTAATGTTTTGATCTCAGCTGTTTTTTCGGAGTACACAGCAACGGTTTTAGGTCCGTTAGCAACTGCACTTACCACAACTCCGACTTTTACCCCAGCAGCTACTGTTCTTGCTCTTGCTGCTGGAAATTTATCTGATAAAGAAGAATGAAGACGAACTATTGTGCTGTCCTGAATGATAATATCCTGGAAGTTTTCGAGTTTCTTGCTAAGTTTTCTACCAGGTTCTTTTGCAAGTTCTTCTATGCCGTGAATTACACACTGATGTAGGAACTCAACAAGTTCTGGAGTGAAACGATAGTACCAACTGCTATCGCTTATGGTTTTATGGGATTCAGTTTCATATTCGCGTTTCAAACTGGCGAGTGTACGCTGCAAGCGTACACCAAAACTCAGAGTTAAAACCCAAAAGATGATGACAGGGTCAATTTTACGTTCACGTATTATAAGACCAGTTTCTTTGGAAGTTTGTCTTAACCACTCTTCGGGAAACATTTCCCGAAGAGAGTCTTCAAGAGTAGGTGGGGAACGAGGAGACATAGAGATACAGCTATAAAGGTATTATCAGATAAAAACATCTACAAGATAAGGAATTTAGTGCTTAACCGATGACCAATGGATACAAATTCCCATACGTTCGGAGAAATTGATTATGGAGTTCATGGACTGGATACCAACGGCATATTGCAGGCAAAATGGACCCCTTACGGTGACAAAATATGCTTTGAAGTTTCAGGAGATGGACCAACAGGACCTGGTAATTGTTATATCTTTTGCAACCCAGACGGTACTAATTTAAGGTGTGTAGGAACTAACTATACCGATCTTTCAAAGATATTAGAGAACCGTGGGGATATTGGTTTTCAAAGGAATCTGAAATGGAGTCCTTATTCTAGTAAAATTGTGTTTGAATGGCAAAAACCTGAAAATGCTTCAACTGGAGTATTTATCGCAAATGGAAATGGCACAAATGCCCATGAACTTTCTTCAGCTACATATCCACGGCCTGCCTGGTATGACTCTAATAAAATCGTTATACTCGCCGATAAAGGGACTGTAGAGCTTCTCAGTGAGGGCGGTGATTTAATTCAGACTTTCCAACCGGAAAATAAAGATGAAAAATACTGTGTTTTTTCACTCAGTCCTGATAGGAAAAAAATAATATTCGCTTCAGAGTTACAGGGCAGCTTCGATTCACAGACTTATATCTCTAATACCGATGGTTCGAATTTAAAAGGAAACATTTCTTATTATGATGGAGACAATCCAGAAGATACCGACCTCTTGACAAAAGAATATTGGCAGCCAAATGGTTCGCTTCTTCTGGTAAATCAGAATAGGAATCTGTATATCGTAGAAGGAGACGAAAACAATAAGCGTCTTTTGTATGAAGGCAATGCCAGTGAACCCCAATGGTTCCCTGATGGGAAGAAAATATTATTCGTTGAAAACAAAAACAAGCTATATTCAATTGATATTGATGGGACCAATCTGTCCTTTATCACTAATTTCGGGCCGACACCATCTCATTCTTGGTATAATTCAGACAAAATAGATCGATTTTCAATTTATTTGATAAGTCCATCCGGTGATGTTATTGTATTTGCTTCTGCCCTTAACCCAGATACCGGAAAATTTTATGAAAATGAAACTGATAAAATTCTTGAAAGTGTGAATGACTCTAGATATTCAAGCATTGTTGCTCCTTTGTTTATTGTTAATTGCAGTGGTTCTAGTCTCACTCAGGTGACACCCACAACAAGGGGTAGATTCGATATGCTCCGAAGGTGGAGACCTGATGGAAAACAATTTACGATTGAGTCTTATTACCTTTACAAAACTGATTGGGAAGACTCTCTGGTCGATTTAAACACTCAAAACTCTTCTTCTATGTGGACTAATATGCCTGTAAAGAAAATTATAGGAAGAGGGAAACCTACTACTGTCGGTAAAGCTCAAAATAGTGAGTCCAACTCCACAAATACATCACAGGTTATTGAGAATAAGGAAACAAGTAATCAATCTCCTTCCTTTATGTTTTTACAACTGTTTGTTTGCATAATAGGAGTCTGGCTGCTGCATAAAGCTCGGAAGTAGTAATATCAAGAATAAATCAAGCATTTCAAGAAAAGTCATATTATAGAGGACGCCTGAACTAAAAAAGAGTTGTTGTGAAATTGGAGTCGACTTCTTTAACGGCTTTTAATAACCAATATCTTAAAAGTAGATCCAGGTAATTCTACATGTATTTTTCAATAACGTTTTCATAAGAAGGATTTACTCTATAAATTATATTTCTTCCTTTTTTTGTTTCCTGAACTATCCCTATGTCTTTAAAGGTTCTAATGTACCAGCTAATAGTAGCCCTCGAAACTCCAATTTCCTGTGCAAGAGCTATATTTGTAATACACTTACCATTTCGTATTTCTAAGACTATTCTTTTACCTGTTATGTTTTGAAGGGCAGAGATGATTCTTTTTTCGTCGTTATCATAGCTGAAATTGTTTTCGAAATATCGTACTCTTCCTCCATCTTTATAGGCTTCGATTTTGTTTTGAGCTTTAAGATTTTTTATATGATATTTGACTGCTCCCCGATTTATATTTAATTTATTTACAATATCACTAACATATGTTCCAGGCCTAGTTTTAATATAGTCATAAACTTTAGATTGGCTGGAGCTACCAGGTTCATTTGCTTGCCCTTTAATCTTGAATCCTAGTACCACGAAAATAAGCTTTGCAAGGTGCAGCAATACGTCTATTATTGATAAGATTTGCATCGCAGCCAGCCAGAGCAGAAACTGCCAGTAAGGTATAACAGTATCCTCAAGTTTTAATACTTTTTCTCCGGTAATTGAAGCTCCGGCTTGATCGCCTGGAGCTGGGCTTACAATATATTCTGTAGCCTCAACTGTTGTTGTTGTTAAAAGAAAAAATAATAAACAGAAGATAAGCTTTTTTTCAAGCTTAGTGCTGGTAAAAGTTAAGTGTATAGCTCTGTGTTCCACTAACTGATTCCCCATAGACCTTGAACTTCCAGGTTCCTTGTTGCACATATCCCTGGGAGGGGTTTATATTAATGCGTATCCTACCATTTGTGCTTCTATCATAGCTATCGTGGTAAGTTCCGAGTTTGCTTCCAGAGGGAGTATAAACACTAAGAGTCAGGGAATCACTTGTATCTCCCCAGTTCAAATCTACTTCGAGATAATTCACTCCTGAACCTATGTTTACATTGTGAGTTATAGTCTGCCCCTGGCTTATTGATTGGGTTGACCTTAGAGCGTGTCTTAAAATTAAATTTGGTTTTATAATTGGGATAGGACTTATGCATTTGAATTGATAAACTGAGTGTCAAACTGTTAATGTCTAAAACGAAAGTTTAAACCATGATGTTTATTGTGTTTGATTTTATACATCGAGTGCGTAATATGAATTTAAACGAAACGTTGCCTATTATCCAATTGTATAAATGGTTTGAATTTTAAGACAGCCTCTTAGAGAAGAGATGGAATTCTTTGTGTCAAAAGAATTTTCTATCCAGGGGCTAACAATGTAATTTTCTCCAGTAGAATCTAAAATAACTCCACTATTCGAGTTTTCTGAGTATACTTTTTCGGCAGAAACCGCAGGAATAGTCATCAATCCTATAATAACACATAAAATTAATACTTTAAATGTTTTCATAGTATCACCCAAAAATAAATTATAAATATCTCTATATATAGTTTCGGTTCTAACTTTAAAAAGACAAATATACTATTATATAATGATATATTACTAAATCTGAAAGTTCTCTGGAAATAATGTGTAAACATTTCTTTTGCCATGAAGATTTCTTTAAAAAAGAGAAGAATGGGGGAGGCTACTTCATTCTCTGCATCAATATAAAATTGCAACTGTTATAAGCTGGCTTTGAAAGCTTTTTAAAGCAGCTTCTTTCCGGTTTTTGTCCAGGATTTTCATTCATAAACTTCTGTGATTTTGATTACATTTACATTTTTTCCGAGATTTCTGTAGATCCCTGAGTATTCTTTGGGTTATTTAGATGGACTTACGATTCTGAATAAAAGTTCAGTGAAAAATAATTTTTTTGGCAAGAACTGTATTTTGAATGGGTTGACTTTGTTTTGGGAGTTCTTATCTAATTAATATCTCTTTTTTAAAATGTTCATTTAATAAAGTTTATTTTGTTTGAGTACATTTCGTAACACTCTTATATTTTCAGATAATAACAACTACGTGTTGCTAGTGTCTTTATTCATATTGCAGGTGATTATTCATATTGCAGGTGATTAGGTAGGTTAATTCACAAAATAAGGTGTTCTGTGATGGAGAAAAAAAAGTTATTATTTTCTATTTTCTTGACAGCCCTGATTTTAATAACGGCGGGCTGTGCTAATAAGGACAGTACTCAAGCCGGAACATCGGCTGAAAACGCTTCTGATCAGACAGGGGCATTGGTTGAGAACCCTTCCGACGGATCAAAGTATGTGGATGTTGTAAATCTAAGCGGAGGAGATTGTGGCTATCCACAGCCGTTTACAATATATCCGAGGGGTCCTGGGTCATCAAAAGTTGGAATGATCTTTGACAGTCTGTTTGAAAGGGATGAAAAAGGTATAATTCCCTGGTTGGCTGAAAGCTGGGATGTCAATTCAAATGGAACAGAATATACAGTTTATCTCCGTGACGGTGTCAACTGGAGCGATGGAGTGCCTTTTACAGCAAATGATGTTAAATTTACTTTCGATTATGAGCAGAAAAATGTACCCATATCAGGTGGAATTGAGTCCGGTATTATAGACAATGTTCAGGTCGTAAATTCCAGTACCGTCAAGTTCGTACTTGCTCAGCCTGTTTCGACATTCGTTTATAAGCTCACGAGTTTTGAAATCATACCTGAGCATATCTATAAAAATGTCTCCGATCCTACCAGTTTCCTTGATCCAAAAGCAGTCATCGGTACTGGCCCGTACATTCTTGATGAGTACAATAAAGAGCATGGAACATATCGGTTTGTAGCAAATGAGAATTTCTGGGGACCAAAGCCTGTCGTTAAAGCCGTCGAGTTTATTCCGGTCAGCGACTCATTAATAGCTTTTGAACAGGGACAAATAGATTTCACAAGTATATCGCCTGATACTCTTGACCGGTTCAAATCAGACCCTGATGTAAGAATAGTCCAGCAGCCGGCTTTCTGGGGTTACCAGTTTTATTTCAACATGAAAAAATGTCCTGAGCTAAATGACAGCAAAATAAGACAGGCCTTTGCTTATGCCATTGATCGCGATGAACTGGTGGAAAAGATCGCAAGAGGTGCAGGGAAAGCCGGTAAAATGGGCATACTCCCTGAAGACCATATCTGGTATAACTCTGACCAGCCGAAATATGACTACAATCCGGATAAAGCCCGAGCATTGCTTGAAGAAGCAGGATGGACTGACACAGATGGAGATGGAATACGTGATAAAAACGGGGAAAAACTGTCATATGTATTATCTCTTGGCAGTAGCGAAGTTCGTATAGGCGAACTTATAAAAGAGAGACTGAGTGAAGTAGGAATTGATGTTCAGGTAAAAGCCCTTGAGAGCAAATCCCGTGATGCCAATCTAAAGAGCGGAGACTTTGAACTTGCGATCAGCGGCTTTGGCGGCTGGGGACAGGATGCGGATTATCTCCGTACAAGGTACTGTGATACAGGTGCACAGTCAGGAAGTGTATCATCTGGCGCAGCAGTATTTGGTTACCACAATGATACCCTGAATGATCTTGGTGATAAGGAATTACAAGAATTGAACGATGATAAACGGAAAGAAATAGTATACAATATGCAGACAGTGCTTGCTAATGACGTACCCGCAATACCGCTCTATTATACTACATCATATGATGTATGGCGCATTTCAAAATATGACGGCTGGATGACCAGGTACGATCATCATGCAAGAACACAGTGTATTCTTTCATATTTAGAGAGGGATGGAATTGCAGCAAAAAGATAATATTGATAACCTGATTGAATGCTGGAAAAAAGCTACAACTAGTGGGATGCTCCAGGATGAGGGCAGGATGGCAGAGTTCTGGAACAAACGTTCTGGGAACTATGCCAATAACATTGAAAAAGATAACAGAAAAAAGAGAACCGATGAGATTCTCGAACTCCTTGAAGAGGCCGGATTTAATCCGAAAGGTTCCAGAGTCCTGGATATCGGGTGCGGGCCCGGTACCCTCACTCTCCCTCTTTCAAAGCTTGGAGCAGAAGTGACAGCACTTGATATCTCATCCGGAATGCTTGACAGACTGAAAGACTCTGTAAAAAAAGAGTCTCTTCCGGTAGATATCGTTGAATGCTCCTGGTGGACCGCAGACATAGATGAGCTTGGGTTCCGGAACAAATTTGACCTGGTAATTGCATCCATGACCCCCGGAGTAAAGGATATCGAAAGCTTTGAAAAGATGATGGTGTGCTCGAAAAATCTCTGTTATTACAGTAATTTTCTGAGAAGAGATGAAGACAGGGCGTATCGTGATATCAGGAGTTCAATACTCGGTGAAAAATCCGAAAATAACATGAATGGCATAATTTATCCATTTATGTATCTTTACCTCTCAGGCTACAGGCCCTCGCTCAAGATCAACCATTCCGAATGGAAGGAAGAACTAAACTGGAAAGAAACAGCAGAACAAGCAATAGGGTTCATTGGGCGAGGCCGGGATTTTGATGACGAAATAAAGCAAAAAATAATGGATTATTATCAAAATGCCTCTCCAGATGGAATCTACCTTTCTGAGTCTGATGTATATACCGGTATGATGGTTTGGGAAGTTAACGGCAGATGATTGGATAGTAAAAGGGCAAGATGATTGGATGGTAAATGACAGGAATTCGCTTATTTTCAGGTTGTTATCGACCCTTTTTATAATTCTTGTCATTAATTTTTTTCTACCAAGGATGATGCCTGGAGACCCATTCTCAACCACTTCCGCAGATGAAGTCGGGGAAGATATTATTGTAATGACAGAGGAGCAGCATCTTTATTACATAAACTATTACGGACTTGACAGGCCATTGCCTGAACAATTTTTAGCATATATGAAAAACCTGATGACTGGCAATCTGGGAAGGAGTATTTATTACAAAATGCCGGTCAGTGACGTAATAATGCTCCATCTTCCCTGGACTATATTGATTGTCGTGAGTGCTACAGTAATCAGTACAATTTCTGGTGTGGTTCTCGGAACACTTTCGGCAAAGAACCGGAAGAAGGGGAGTGATAGAATTATGATGACGGGTATGATTGCCTTTGCAGAAATTCCTTCCTTTCTGCTTGGCCTGATCCTTCTTCTGATTTTTAGTGTATATCTCAGGCTTTTTCCGCTGGCAGGTGCTGTTACTCCCTTCGCAAACTATAACGGTATGGTAGAGCAGATACTGGACATATCGTACCATGCCTTTCTGCCTGTTCTGACTCTATCACTTTCACAACTGACAGGCGTGTACCTGCTCACCAGAAACACACTGATTACTGTAACCACAAAGGATTATATCAGGACTGCCAGAGCCAAAGGGCTGGGTGAAAAAAACGTCTGGATCCGTCATGCACTCCGAAATGCACTACTCCCGGTAGTGACAAGAACAGGTTTTACGATCGGCATAATGATGGGGGGTGTTGTACTGGTTGAGAATGTTTTTTCCTATCCAGGCATAGGGATGACACTCAGAAGTGCTGTAGTCGGCCGGGATTATCCGCTTATTCAGGGTATTCTCCTGGTAATTGCAGTTTCCATACTTATCTGCAACCTTCTGGTTGACAAAATATACGGGAAACTTGATCCGAGGGTTGTGATATGAAGGATACTGATGCTTCTGGAAACGCCGGAATACTCTCTTTTATTCAGGCTTTAAATGTTAATAAAATTAACAAAATTGATAGAGTTAACGGAATTGACAGAATTAACAGAACTGTCAGCAGCATAGCTAAACAATTTTCCAGGTTCAGTACTGAAGGTAAAATTGGTATCCTTGGAATTCTCTGCATCATTTTAATGGCAGTTTTTGCTCCTGTGATAACAATTTATCCTCCTCAGAAGATTACAGGTGATTCACTTGAACCTCCTGGTCCCGGACACATACTTGGAACCGATGAACTCGGTATGGATATCTGGTCACAGATATGTTACGGTGCAAGAATGAGCCTTACAATAGGGCTTGCAGTAGCCTTTATAGCAGGTTTTGGGGGAGGAGCTATTGGAATACTGGCAGGATATATTGGAGGGCACGTTGATCAGGGCTTGATGAGAGTAATTGATGTTACAATGGCTCTTCCAAGCTTTCCGCTTCTGATAGTAATATCTGCTTTTCTTGGTCCAAGTATTCTTAACGTAATTCTTATACTTGTTATTTTCAGCTGGGCCAAACCTGCACGTATTGCACGTTCCCAGACACTGTCACTAAAGAAGAACAACTATATTATTGCCGCCCGGAACTACGGCGCAAAGCCATTTTACCTGCTCCGGAGGCATATATTTCCTGAAGTTCTGCCTGTCCTGTTTGTGCTTGTCATCGGGATATCCTCACACGCAATCATAGCCGAAGCAGGACTTGCCTTCCTGGGCCTTGGAGATCCTACTTCCAAGAGCTGGGGGATGATGCTTAATCATGCAACCAGTTTCCGTTCGATATATTTTACACCTTACTGGAAATGGTGGTTATTGCCTCCGTTGTTTATGCTCATTTTCCTCCTGCTCTGTCTTGCATTCATAAGCAGGGATATGGAAAGGATACTTGATCCAAAATTAAAGATAAAAAAAGGCTTCTGATCATGAGTCTGCTTAAAATCAATGATCTTAAATGCCAATTGACCGACATTTCCGGGCTTAAGGGAAGCGAGTTCAAACACCCGGGAATCGGAATGCAGATGATTTTCCAGAATCCGAAATCTTCCCTTAACCCCAGGATGAAAATCTACGGTTCCATTGACGAGCTTTTAAGGCTACATAGACTCTGCGAAAGGGATGAAGGAAAAGCATGACATGGAAGTCGTAGAGTAGATGAGCGATGGGATGTGGTTATGGAAGAGGGAAAATAATTGATTTCAGATGATTTCTCATGGTTTCTATGATTTCCAATTGATTTCCGATTAACTTCCAATGAACTTCCAATTGATTTCCAATTGGTTTACGAAAAGAAAGCGTAAAAGGAGATTGAACATGAAAGTAAAGAACGAGCTAATGGACACTCCGACTGTGGGTGTAGACCGTTTCGTCAAGACTATGGAAAACTCGACCAGAGGACTGAAAGAGTACAGGTTGATCTTTACAGCTCTTGAACTTGAGGTGTTTGAAGCCCTGAAAGTCCCCCTTCAGGCAGGTGAACTTGCCGAAAAAATGGGGCTCGATCCGGTGTTAGTTCCCCATTTCTGCGAAGCTCTTGTCAGTCTCGGGCTTTTGGACAGGTTTGAGGAGGTCGTTGAGGAAGAGAGGAAGGAAAAAGAGGGAGAAGAAAAAGCTGAAAAAAGCACGTTTTTGCCCAGGTATGTGAATTCGGAACTTACCGCTACATATCTCCTTAAAGAAAGTCAGTTTTCCCAGCAGCAATACCTTTCCGAAATGTCCAGGAACGCTGCACTCTGGGCCCGTTTACCAGAGCTTATAAAGAACGGGCCTGTAGTTGTCGATAAAGGTCCTTTTTTCTGGGAAATTATCAGTTGCATGGCTGAAAACACCCGCTGTGGACTGCTCCAGGAAACTGTCAGGACGGTTATGGAAAACGTTGATTTAGGAAAGGTTCGAAAACTCTTGGACATGGGAGGAGGGCACGGGCTCTATTCTATTGCTTTTGCTAAAATGAACGAGCAGCTAAAAGCTTTTGTATTTGACCTTCCCCCGGTAACCATAAAGACGAAGCAATACATTGAAAAATACGGGGCTTCCAATGTGGACGTAATTCCCGGTGATTTCTTTAAAGATGAACTCGGAACCGGGTACGACCTTATATTCTCATCCTTTAACCCTGGTGGCAAGGCTCCCGAACTTATCCCTAAAATTGCTTCAGCCCTGAACTATGGTGGGGTTTTCGTAACCCTGCAGGTCCCGGATGAAAATACGAAATCAGACCCTCTCTTCAGCCTGGACTGGAACCTTTGGACCTTTGAAGACACAAAGAAAGGTGGTACAGGATACTGCTTCGAAAATAGCGTTCCTTTCAATGAATATATCGGGATGCTGGGTGACTACGGGCTTGAAGTCTTCAGGACCCTGGACATGAAAGAGGGGTCAAGAATGGTTTTTGCAAAGAAGCAGGAGTGAACTCCGTGGCGGATGAACAGGAGTGAGAGCCTGATATTGAGTGGATTATTGAGAGGGAAAAAAGTCAGGGAAAAAAAGGGTTATGATTATGAATCTGCTTAAAATCAATGATCTTAAATGCCACTATCTAACTGACGTTGATACTGTTAAGGCTGTTGATGGCATTTCTTTTGAGATTGAAGAAGGAGAAATTCTGGGCATTGTCGGAGAATCCGGAAGTGGCAAGACCACTGTTGCTCTCGGGATCATGGGTCTATTACCGGAAAATACAGCTATTTCCGGGGAAATTCTTTACAGGAATGAGCTAATCTCCTCTTTGCTTGAACCTGAAATGGACAAATTCAGATGGAAGGATATTGCAATAGTTTTTCAGAACAGTCTTGAGGTGCTAAACCCTGTTATGAAAGTGGGCGTTCAGGTAAGAGAACCAATGATAAAGCACCTTGATATCAGCCCTGAGAAAGCACAGAGTAAATGTGCTGATCTGTTCAATACAGTTGGCCTTGATCCTAAATGGATGGATTCATATCCGCATCAGCTTTCCGGTGGCATGAGGCAGAGGGTTCTTCTGGCGATGGCTCTTTCATGCGACCCGAAATTACTGATTCTCGATGAAGTTACTTCTGCTCTTGACGCATTTACCCGTAAGGAAATCAGGGATCTTCTTGTCGACCTTCAAAAGAAGAACGGGTATACGATGTTAATGATCTCTCATGATATCACTTTTGTATCTTCTGTTGCGTCCAGGATTGCTGTTATGTATTCAGGAAAGGTTGTTGAAACAGGACCTGTAAGGGATATTCTTGTATCTCCCCGTCATCCTTATACAAGGGGTCTTGTCCACTCGACCCCGGATATTTTTGTTTATAAAGATTTATGGGGAATTCCCGGCGATGTACCTGCAGGGGATGGATTTAAGGGCTGCCCTTTCAGTCCGAGATGTACGCAAAAAATCGATATCTGCAGTAAAGTTTCCCCGGTTCTGACGCCGATAGGAGATGGAAGGGAAATTGCATGCCATAGAGGTGGCATAGCAGACGTTCTGGTGGCTAAAAACCTGAGTTTCAGATATCGTCTACCTAATAAAGAATATATTCAGGCAGTTGATAATGTTAATCTGGAAGTGAGGGAAGGAGAGGTTCTTGCAATTGTCGGACAGACAGGTTCAGGAAAGTCAACACTCGCACATATCCTTGCAAATGTAATTAGGCCTGAGTGTGGAGAGATATTGTTTATGGGTGGGAATGTTGGCGAAGGAAACTATGGAAGCAGGTTCAATGGCATTCAGATAGTATTCCAGGACCCATTCAATTCAACCAGCAACAGGTTTACTGTGCTTGATGCAATCAAAGAGCCTCTTTATATCAATAAGATCGGGTCTAATGGAGATAGACTGCAAATGGTTAAAAGTGTCCTTGAACTTGTTCGTCTTCCCAGTACTGACAATTTCCTCAGCAAATATTGCGGGGAACTAAGCGGCGGGCAGAGGCAGAGGGTTGCACTTGCAAGAGCAATGGTTATGGAGCCAAAACTTCTTATTGCCGATGAGATAACTTCGGCTCTGGATGTTTCAACCTCTGCAAATATATTGCGTCTTTTAAAGGGCCTTCAGAACAGGAGAGGGTTTGCAATGATATATATTTCACACGATCTCTCCCTGACACTGAAGATTGCTGACAGGATAGCCGTTATGAATTCCGGAAAGATTGTCGAGATGGGAAATTCCCACGATGTGATGCTCTCACCTTCTGATGAGTATACAAAAAGACTCGTGGGTTCAAGAATAGGACTGTGCTGTCATACTCATTAAGCATCATGATCTTTATTCGTATTTACAATTCGTAAATCGGTACAGTTTATTACATCGGGAGCACAGAGGATCACGAATACCCCATTCTTTACAGGCTGTCCAGCAATTATTGGTAGTAATAAAAAAGTGCTAAAAAGACAGCAAATAAGACTTTTAAATCAAAAAAGAAGGAATTCTTTTATTTACCGAAGGTAATTGTCAGACAGCTTGTAAGAGAACGTCGTAAAAGTTCAAGATTACCTACAACTTGGTCAATTTTCACGGCACACGTATTAAATTATTTACACTGTTATAAATTTATAGAATTGAAGCTCGATGGCTATGCGTAATTAATTAGGAACTCCAGACCTTTACGACGCTCTCATCACTATATCTAAAATTTAATATATTCCTTAACACAGTTATGAATATGAAGTCCTTACTAATCTTTTTAATACTCATTTTCGTTCTCACGTCTACTGCTTCTGCAACAGTTACTGTATTCCCGACCCCTCTTGGTGCAGGAAATCCTCCAGCGACAGCCCGGTTAAACTGCTCCTGCGGGAATAGTTATATTGATTATACAGCGGTAGCCGTTTCAAGTGATCCACGAACAGTACAACTTAAGGATCTATCAAAAGGTAATGAGACATATGTCAGATGGAACTTTGGAGATGGAGCCTCTCTCGAAGGAACAAATATTACTCCATCACTAAAAAATCCGGTACATACGTTTCCAAAGAATGGCTATTATATTAGTTGTATGACTACTAGGAATAGTTGTTGTGGTCAGAAGTTATGGGTTCATATGACTATTATTATTACTGACGAAAACACTACAGTGCCTTTTAAATCTCCAGTTGCTGCTTTTTCGGCAACTCCAACCTCAGGAGCAGCTCCACTGAAGGTACAGTTTACTGATAAAAGTACACCATTTCCATATACTGATAAGAATACAGGAATTTCAACTTCATGGAAGTGGAGTTTTGGAGATGGCACATATTCAACAGTTCAATATCCTGCACACACTTACGGTAAAGCAGGGAACTATACTATCAGCTTAACAGTAAAGAATGCTAAGGGCAGTGACACTAAAACAATAAAGAACTATATTGTTGCAAACGAGTTGAAAGCTCCAGTTGCTGCTTTTTCGGCATCCCAGACTTCAGGAAAAGCACTTTTAACTGTAAAATTTACTGACAAGAGCACAGGATCACCAGCTTCATGGAAATGGAGCTTTGGAGACGGATCAAGTTCATTCGTTCAGAATCCAACGCATAAGTATTCAAAAGCAGGAAAATATACCGTTAGCTTAACAGTAAAGAATGCTAAAGGCAGTAACACGGTAACAAAAACAGAGTATATAAAAGTGATAGAGAAACCTGTTGCTGCATTCTCTGCATCCCCAACTTCAGGAAAAGTACCTTTAACTGTAAAATTTACTGACACCAGCACTGAATCCCCAACTTCCTGGTTCTGGAACTTTGGAGATGGTTCAAAGTCATTCGTCCAGAATCCGGTTCACAAGTATTCAAAGGCAGGAAAATATACCGTTAGCTTAACAGTAAAGAATGCGGCAGGACGTAACGTGGTAACAAAAACAGAATATATAAAAGTGGTAACAAAACCTGTTGCAGATTTCACCAGCAGCGTTACATCAGGAAAAGCACCATTAAACGTTAAATTTACTGACACAAGCACAGGGACACCTGCTAAATGGATATGGGACTTTGGAGATGGATCAAAGTCATTCGTCCAGAATCCGGTTCACAAGTATTCAAAGGCAGGAAAATATACCGTTAGCTTAACAGTAAAGAATGATAAGGGCAGTAATACGGTAACAAAAACAGATTATATACAAGTGATAACAAAACCTGTTGCTGTATTCTCTGTATCCCCAACTTCAGGAAAAGCTCCATTAAATGTTGCCTTTACTGACAAGAGCGCAGGAATCCCGGCTAAATGGCAATGGAGTTTTGGAGATGGAGCAAAGTCATTCGTCCAGAATCCAACGCATAAGTATTCAAAAGCAGGGAAATATACTGTCAGCTTAACAGTAAAGAATGATAAGGGCAGTAACACTAAAACTATGTCTGAGTATATCGTAGTATCCTGAAAATGAATGTTTTAAATTGAAAAACAATATAGAACTTACGCGGTTGAACTGAGAAATCAATAGCATCAAACCCTCAACTGTCTAAAGCCTTAACCTATTCACAACGTTGATTGTGGTTGATTTTGTACTTCAAGTGCGTAAGTCCTACAATAAAACGGAGACTTTTTATTTTTGGGACTTGTGGAAATATCATTTTTATACACAGCCTGAAATTCAACATCAATTTACCGCCAGTTTTGAACCTTCACTTCTTCCAGCCTGGGTAAAATCGTATAAGTGCCCAGAGCCCATAAGATCTTCGAGGAAATGATAGTAGAAACTAAAAAAATTATTGTAAACAGATTCCAATGAGGTAAAATGTAAATCTAACCTCTTTGCATTTGCATCTATTTTCTCAATCTCTCTCAATCTCCACATGACTCCCATCGCAGAATGGTTTATTTCTGGATTTCCCACATCTGCAGAGAGTGGCCCGATTCCTGATCTCATACTGTTTGCCATCGGAAGATTTTATCGGGATACCGCCGCGTACCCAAAGAGGACCGTGCTCGTCGCGGTGAGGCCCTTCCTCGACAACAATTGATTTCTCAAGCTCAGGCTCAATTGTTTTTCCTGTGGCATTGTCAATGATTACCAACCTGCCTGAAGGGCAGTTGCATGTTTCTTCTATAGCAATGTCTCGGGCTTCCGGGTTTTCGGGTTGCTCGACAAGGTTCCATATTTTCCCTGCCCGTGTGCAGAAACCTGCGTGGACACATAGATGTTTATTGTCAATAAGAGTCAGCAAAGGGCCAGTGATAACATTAGTACCTTCGCTAAAGGGCTCAAAGTCCCCTGCCTCGGTTCCGTCAAAGTGGATCTTTGAATGTGTCCCATCACAGAAGGGTTTATTCCCTGACTGACCACATCGGCACAGAGCATACCGTTTCCTTATAGGGTATTTCTCGACTTCGCGCCATATTAGACGGTCAGTGTCTTCATCTTTGCAAATTTTCCAGGTCATAAGGGGAACTCTACCGGTCACCATATATGGACCGTTCTCAAGCACAGCGATCTTCATGGAGTCATTGGATATCTTTGACTTTTTTTCCACTTCTTCGATCATCTTGCAGCCTCCTCTGTGTCTGAGTTTCTCAAAACTTTTTATGGCAGAATCACCAATCATTTTCAATATCTTCAAAAAAAGATTGTGAAGATTTTTCATCTTCATGGCAAGAAGAAAATCATAAACTTATGGATTAGCTAACTTATGGATTAGCTGACTTATGGATTAAGCTTTAAGTTGGATCAAAGCAGTTTCTGTCCTGGCTCGGTTCCAGCCCCGGGTTTACACTCGTAAACATCAGTAATTTTCAGAACTGCAAGGGCTTTTCCAGGGAACCTGTCTCCTTTGCTTTTGACCATTTTATACATCTTCTCATAGTCTTCCCCTTCGGTCTTGATCTCGATATCTCCTTTTATCTGGTAGCAGCCTTTGATTTCCGGGCCCCATACATAGATCGCTCCCCTCGGGTTTTCATCAAGATTGTTGCGAGTTTTATTAAAATAGTTGTCTGCGATCCAGATTGTTTCTCCATCTTCCTGTAGATCACACATGCCTATTGGTATGACATTTGGTTCTCCACCTTTAGATGCAGTTGCAAATGGAAAAATTTTCATCTTTGCAAAGTCTTCCTTCATTTCATCAGTTAATTTCACCATTTATTTTACCCCTTATTACATTCTAATTGAACCTTTTTTATTAATAGTACTTCAATGAATATATAACTTTGAATAACTCAAAAAAATAGAAAAGTCTATGATTTCGATTTTGCGTTTTATCTCAGAAAAATAGGCGAAAACTAATAGAAGAATTGAAATTTACGGATATGTTTGAAAGTCAGGTCAAAGAAATAGTTCACCCTTTGCCCAAAGTTCATCAAATTTTGTCTTGAATCGCTCTGCATACGATTCATCATATATTCTTGTCATACCGAGGTTTCTACTTATATTGAACTGGTCTTCAATATCGAGCAGGGTTATCTTGGAATCAATGATTGCAAAATTGTATTCGGTTTTTAAAATTCTTACTTCCAACATATCCTTAAAATAGCGTTTAAATGACAGATCTTCTATTGAATCAATAAGCTCTTTTAATGATGGCAGTAATTGTGATCCCGGATCTAAAATTTTAACTTTTACGCCACGCTGTACTAAACTCAAATAAGCTTTGCTAAAGGTGGATATCGCGGCATCATATAGCTCAGATCTTCCAGGCCTGTACTTAGTATGGATTACAACACATATTTCATGCTCGATTTTCTCAAAAGATGAAGTCACCATTTCATTTAGTTCATTATTACGAAAGCTGTCAGGCCAGAAGACAGTTTCAACATTTTGTGGTGAATTGTCGTTGCAAAGTTCCCTTTCGATTTCATCAAATGTTTCTTTGAGCACTTTGAGCTCATTGAGTGTTTCTTCCTCTTTTCTTTTATACATGAGTTTAAATGCGCTTTTTGGATCAACCGCACGGTATCTCTGTGGCCGAGACGGTTGGATTTCTACAAGCTCATAGTTTTTGAGGGCTTTGAGAACCTCGTAAATCTTTCCTATAGGAACCTTCGATGTATGTGATAATTTACTTGCTTCCATAAAATCTTGTTTTAGAAGTGTTAGGTAAACTGAACTCTCATACTTGTTCAATCCAATTTTTGCAAGTAATTTTTCATTCATCTTTTCACTACTTTTCAGTTTATTGTAGAGTAAAACGGTTATCTTTCTGGATGATATTAAGACTACTGTTCAAGCATATGAAAGGTTCTAGCATATGAAAGGTTCTAGCATATGAAAGGTTCTAGCATATGAAAGTGAAGTTGTTAAGTTAAAGGCTACGCTGACTGAATACATTCGTTCAAATAAAAGAATGATATGTGACAAAGGTTACGTTGAACCTATAAAAGAAGAATAAGTAACAAACTCCATGAAATAATATGGGATAGATAACTAAAAGTGGTCAAGATGATGTTTACAAAAAGTAACAGATATGATTTTGATTTTGTTAAAGAAAACATGATGGGACCAAACGCAATGAAGATTCTTGAGGAAATGTCCGAATCTTTGAAGTTTGAGAAAGGCATGAGAATACTTGATCTTGGCTGTGGGAGAGGGCTGACCTCAATATTCCTGGCAAAAGAATATGATGTTACGGTTTTTGCAACTGACCTCTGGATAAGTGCAACAGATAACTATGAGAGAATTAAGTCAATGGGGCTGGAAGATAAAATAATACCAATACACGCAGAAGCCCATGATTTGCCGTTTGCAAATGAATTTTTTGATGCTGCTATATGTATAGATGCCTACAACTTTTTCGGGGCTGAAAAAGATTATCTGACAAATCATTTTGCCCCGCTTGTAAAAAAAGGAGGACAAATTGCAGTTGCAGTTCCCGGATTGAAAAAGGATTTTACTGATGGAGTTCCGTCAGAATTACAGCCGTACTGGGTTGATGACATAAATCTTTACTCCTGCGACTGGTGGTATAATTTATGGAAAACTTCCGATCTGGTAAATATTCAGGAGTGTAAAGAGTTAAATTGTTTTGAAGAAGCATGGAAAGACTGGCTTATGTGTGACAACGACTTTGCTCGTAGAGATATAGGAATGATGGAAGCTGAAGGTGGAAACTACTTTAATCTGGTTTCAATCATAGCTACAAAGTTATGATTCAAAATCTTTTGAGGAGCTCTCGACCTGACCTAAAAATCTTGTATATATAGTTACAAGATATGAGGAAGAAATTACAGCGGAGACTTTGCTAAATGAATTTTACAATAACTTATCTAATAGGATAAGCTCTTGTATTCTGAAATGGCAGACTTCGCTATTGAGCTCGGTTATAATAAGCCAAAGCAAGAAAGCATTTCCAAGATATGAGATCAAAGAATATCATATCTTGAAGTTATAATGTTAGCAGTAATAATCAGATTAAATTAAATTTTGGATAGGCTCATCAAATTATTATCTTTTTTCTATCATTTTATGCATTTTTAAATATCTTGTCCAAGAAATACTGGTGAATCCGTAAATCCTCGGTTAATTCCGGATGGAAAGCAAGAGCCAGCACATTTCCCTGCTCTGCAGCAATAATCAGGTCATCAAGCCTGGAAAGCACTCGAACCCCAGGCCCGCAGCTTACGATTCCGGGAGCCCTTATAAACACGCCGGTAAAAGGAGAATCAAGGATCTCGACCTCAAGTTCGGCTTCAAAAGAATCCCTCTGCCTTCCGAAAGCGTTCCTGTTGACCTTTGTATCCATAATTCCGAGCAATTCCTGACTGGTTTTCTCAACCTGCTCGTCGCCTTCCTTTGAAAGCACAATCAAACCTGCGCAGGTCCCAAGAATTGGAACTCCTCTTGCAGCCGCATCCTTTATTTCCTCTGCAATCCCCTCGCGGGCAAGCAGCCTGCAAAGTGTGGTACTCTCCCCGCCAGGAATCACAATTCCGCCGCACTCCGGAATAATACCCTTATGCTTTACCGCAACTACCTCTGCACTCATCCCTCTTTCCTTGAGTGCTCTCCTCAAAGCATCAATATGCTCAGAAACCGCTCCTTGAATAGCGATTACACCTATTTTCATGAAAAACACCATTTTCCAGAATTAATTCATTACCTGTTAATCCGAAAATAAAAAATTTAATTGATTTATTCTTACAGGCCCGTAAGAAATAATCCATTTTTAAAAATTGAATTTCAACCGTTGAACCGTTTTATCACACCGCTTCGAGGGGTTTTCGGTCAAGCCTTTTAAAAAAAACTTGCGAGCAAGCAGTTTTTCCAAAAGGCTTGCAGGCAATCATATATTAAAAAGGCCTGTGATTGCGCCCTCTGCTGACCCAAAACAAAATTCGGGTAAATCAGCCGTCCTGAGAGGGTTGGAAATATAGCTTTTCTTGACCATAATTCAGCCCTCCTAGCTCAGTTCAGTATCTTCATTATAATTCAGCCTTCTTGAGCGAACGAAGTGAGCGAAAAGGGCACCGTCCTCCCGAGACGGGACTCGGGTGACGGGACTCGGGTGGGTTACCAACCGCGTTCCTGAAGGGCTTCCTTTTCAGGGATCGTGTCTGCACTGATGCCTTTCATACCGGCACCCACACCTTTTGAGATTTCTGCAAGCTTTGCAGGGTTGTCAAAGTTGTTTACGGCTTCAACAACGGCTTTTGCCATTTTCTCGGGGTTTTCAGCTTTGAAAATGCCTGAACCTACAAAGACTCCGTCTGCACCAAGGCGCATCATAAGCGCTGCATCCGCAGGGGTCGCAACTCCGCCGGCCGCAAAGTTTACCACAGGCAGACGCTGCATTTTTGAGGTTTCGACTACAAGTTCGATCGGAGCTTCGATTTCCCTTGAAACCATAATCAGCTCTTCTTTAGTCTTCCCGGCAAGGGCACGGATTTCGCCCTGAATCTGCTTCATGTGCTTGACTGCCTGACTGACATCTCCGGTTCCAGCCTCTCCTTTAGTTCGGATCATGGCTGCCCCTTCGTTAATTCTCCTGAGAGCTTCTCCCAGGTTTCTGGCACCGCAGACAAAAGGCACGGTGAACTGCGTTTTGTCTATGTGGAAGTAGGGGTCGGCAGGGGTCAGGACTTCAGACTCGTCCACCATGTCAACACCCAGAGCTTCTAAAATTTCGGCTTCGACAAAGTGCCCGATCCTGGCTTTTGCCATTACAGGAATTGTAACCGTATCAATAATCTGCTGGACAATCTCAGGGTCGGCCATCCGGGCAACCCCACCCGCTTTCCTTATATCTGCAGGAACAGCCTGGAGGGCCATAACAGCAACTGCTCCGGCTTCTTCTGCGATCCTGGCCTGTTCCGGGTTTGTAACATCCATGATTACACCCCCTTTCTGCATTCTTGCAAAGCCCCTTTTGATAAGTTCGGTCCCGTGTCTTAATTTTTCAAAGTCCATGAATGTCATCCTCTCTGTCTTGATATGATTATAAAATTCTATGCCGTGGGAAACCCTTTACACGATGAAATAACTCTTGGGTCTTCCACTGATTGCAACCAATAGGTTGCGGTTTTCAGTTAGTTATTTCTCCAGTGAATTGTGAATACGCTCAATAGTCAAAAGCATTATTTAAGTTATTCCTTATGAATAAATACAAAGTAAATCATATATAATAACTTAATATTTTTTCCGTTAACAATAGATTTTTCTTACACCTGTATGGTTTATTCTGCTCCTTTAGATAATGCAGTACAGAGCCTTAATGCGATTTATTATTCTTTCTCTATATGCTTGCCTGAGGTTAATTAGCACTATTTCTGTCTTCATATAATATATATGATCTCCTTCAGGTTCTAAGGGTTCTTAGATATATAGTTTTCTAGGGACATAAGGCAAGAAGGAATTGAAAAACCTTCAAAATAAGTCCCTGAACAAATCCATTTGATTTCGTTTAATTCTAAAGGTTTCAGCCAGGTCTTGACAAACACTACATGAGAATATAGTTTAGAAGTTACGCAGTTGGCTCCTAGCATATCGTTTTTCACAAATTTTCAAATATCTGAATTAATTTAACGTGTATTGAGGATTCCTTAAATATTCCGTCACTGCCACTCTTCTAATTTTCATAGCACTTTCAAACCAGGATATTCCACTTTTGATTCTTTGTAATTCCAGTCTAAGAAAAGCTCTTAATGAGAACATTATATGTGCTCTTTGTAGTTGTAGCAAAATAAAATAAGTATATTTTTATATAAGTATTTCTATTATTATATTATGCTTGAGGAAGTTATTTCCAAAAAATATAACTTACTAAAACCTTTCCTTGATGAAAAAAGCAAACGTTTATTGGCAGCAGCAGAAGCACTTAGCCTTGGCAACATTAGCTTAGTTTCTCGTGCAATGGATATTTCTGAAGAAACAATTAAAAAAGGTTGTAACCTGACTTTGACAGTATCCACTAATTGGTACTGAATATTTCCCTTCTTTTTTAGCCCAAATTGACTTGACAATTTGTTTAAATTTATAAAAATTTGTTATATATTCTATGTAATTCCATTCTTTTTTGCTACTATCAAGCTATTGATCCGATCAAAATTCGCAAAAATGTAATTTTTGACTCCATTTATCTTGAACTTAACTGTAAGTGTCAAATTCTTCAAGCTTTTTTTAATGAATTTTGTAGATACGTGTTTTATCCCTTCAAATTCATATCGCATCAGCGATATGAATAATTGAGCGATAAAACCAAGGATAATCGCTCCATAAATGCTATCATCCGACCATACTCTCAACGGTTTAATGTTGATTTCGTTCTTCAATGAATGGAATATTTTCTCAATCGAATCCTTTTTCCTGTATGTTATCAACGCATCCTCAAGTGTCAAATCCCTGTTTGATTTCAGACAGAAAAATCCTTCTCTCCCATTAATCAGTGAAGCTTTCAGGAGTTCAATAGCTTCCTCGTCACTAAGCTCTTCGAGCTTAGTTCTAAAAGAGTAATCAATCTCAATCAACTCATTATTTACTCTGAATCTCTTAGGAAGCTTTTTTTTGTTTATGACGGCCTTTTGAACTTCTTTTGCTTCCTGTAATTTCTTCATAACAGCTCTTGCTTTTGCTTCTAACTGCTTTTTCTGTAGAGATTCAGAGAAATAAAAGTACTTGATACTACTTGGCTTGATGATTTTTATCCCATATATACCTTTTTTGGCATCGATCAGTTCTGCTCTTTCCAGAGCAAAGTTCTCAATGATTTTATCATCACTCTTATTCAGCTTCATGGAAGTGAGATAGTCCATTTTAGCATCCAGTATAAGGTTGAGATTATCTTTGGTATTAGCTCCTTTATCAAAAACAATAAGAGAGCCTTTTTTAAGCCTACTTTTAACCTGGTTAAAAGTATCAGAAAAGTGCTCAAGATCAAGAACGTTTCCTTTATTCACTGTAATTCCAATAGGTATGTTTATGGGGTCAGCTAACTCACTAACTCCAACTGTTATCTGCAACTTGTCAGGTCTGTGATCTCTGCTATATCCGAATTTGCCAAGGTTGGCTTTAGTCCCATGAAGGACTATACTCGTCCAATCTAAATTTGCATTCGTCTCTTCAAAATCATAAACAAAAAATAGAGAGTCCAGTATGTCAGAGAGAATTTCCTCTTTGTTACGTCCTAAGAGTTCAAGAGTTCTGTAAAGAACCCTTTCATGAAAACTTTCAAGATGTAAGATATCCAGAATCTCTTTCTGATTTAACCATTTGCCAGCTTCTTTGATACTAAAATTCTCGGTAAGCTTGTAGCTTAACAAACCGATTAGTAAACTATTGAGATCAAGACCCTTGCTTTTATGTTTGCCAAAAATATCACAGAAATTAAGCTTTTCATAAAAGTATTGGACAGCAAGAATAGGTCCGATAGGAACACATATATTCTTGTTAGGAATTGTAGGGAAGGCTCTTTGTTTTGTGATGTACATTGGATCAAATAACACAAAACAAAGAGCACTTATTTTTATTTAACTGTCAAAGTCAGGTTCTACAGTCTTGTAAGCCGATATTTCAATTAATCCATCTGAAATTTAGAATTATGTATTCTCTAACTGTAGTTTACTGGCGAATAAATACGTGAGATAATGGATAATTTGGAGCGATTTATATCCATAGTCTTGAAGTTTGATATTACAGTAACTGTAGGTCTATAGAGTTTACAATTAGTTCAAAAATTAAAATACAAGTATTTATAAAGGCAAAATCAGGAAATATGAGACATGAATAAATTTCTAACGAATAATCTGTATTTATGTTTCATTATGCCCTTTGTTACATGCATATTATTAGGATACTTCTTGTTTCATGATTTAATTTTTGGAATACTCACCGGAATTGGCTGTGGAGCGGGGATGTGTATGGCGAAAAGGCATGAAAAAATACGAGAGAAAAGGAAACAAGAAGAATCAGAAAAAACTAAAAACAATAACAGATGAAATAAAAAAAGAGAGAAAAGGAAACAAGAAGAATCAGAAAAAACTGAAAAATAATCACAGATAAAACAAAAAAGAACAGAGAAAAAATAATAACAGAAAAAAACTAAAAAACAATAACGGATGAAACAAATACAGAAACTCATAAAGTGAATCAGAACCGAATAAAAAGAATAAACACAGATAGACGGCTCTTATATACCGAAGTCAAAAAGACTACACCACTTTTGCTTCAGCGTGGCGTGCCCAGGGAATCATCAGGCACCGGGACCTCATTTCTTTTGAGTTTTACCTCTTTTCCTTTGATATTCTTTTTCTTCTTATCTTCTAGAATCGGAAGAGCCGCCATGATTCCATCAAGTATGGCTTCAGGTCTTGGGCAACAGCCCGGAACATATATATCTACGGGTATAACCTGGTCCACTCCACCTATCACGTTATAGCAGCTGTGGAAAATCCCACCTGTGGATGCACAGGAGCCGACTGCTATAACAACTTTTGGATCTGGAATCTGGTTATAGATATTTACAAGCACATTCACATTTTTGTAATTTACCGCGCCTGTAACCACCATTATATCCGCTTGCTTGGGAGTACCGATGTTTAAAACACCAAATCTTTCAGCGTCATATAGAGGAGTAAGACAAGCTATTACTTCAATATCACAGCCATTACAACTGTTACAATTCACGTGTATAATCCATGGAGATTTTGCTAACGACATAAGTGTTTCTCTTTTGTGTTATTTTCATCGGAGCAACGGATAGGATTATTACATTTACCCTGCGTTCCATAGTATATTTCTCAGTAGGGCTTTTGAAACACATTCAGGTGACCTAAAATCTATTGTAGCTTGATGAAAATTAAATACGATTAATAATTTATAAAATATTATTTTATATAAAGCTGATTATAAAAAAGAGTTTCAAACTACTTCTTATGATTAGGAGAGAATTATGATTAAGAGATAATAATCTGAAGACTAAAAAGAAATCTCCACTAGTGTCGAGTCAACCACAAAATGTTGTATAAAATCGGTTGCAATTATTCGGAATCATTGAATCTTTGATGATTGGCCCGACACTAGTTTGAATAGGTGGCATGATCCCTTTTTTCTTGAACTATATAGTGAGACTAAAAAACCCAGGTTAAAGTTCTGCTAATATCTAAAAAACAACACGGTTCCGAAAAAACGACACAGCTCCTAAAAAAGAAACGACTCTGTCAATTCATAGGTTTATAAAAATCAGATGAGCTAGGTACTTTTCTTTTTAATAACCTATTGATTGCTTTTACTTTAATTGTTATTCTATTATTCTTGAAGAAATATTTCATTAACCCAGGACTTGACAGAGCCTTATTACCATAAGTATAATTTCACAAAAAATAAATTAAATAAATATTTTAAGTGTTTTATTTCAATAATTTCAGGGCTTCTCGGCAAGCAGCAACAGCCGGAGCTCCTGAGGTGATAAAGATAACTTCCATGGCTTCCATGATTTCTTCCTTAGTGACTCCATGATTAAGAGCACTTTTCATCTGCGCCACCGTACAGGCCTCACACTGTTTAGATGCCACAACTGCAAGAGCCATAAGGATTTTTGTTTTTGCAGGCAGAGCCCCATCAGATAATAATTTACCATCACAACGTCTGTACTTTGAAAGAAACTCAGGGTCAAGTTCTTCAAGGGTCTCTAAGATCTGGGGCTTAAATCCCATTTTCTTTTCTATACTCTCTGTTACTGTTTTATGGTCTGCCAAATTATGTCACCTACCTATTGAATAACAATAGAATAATATGTAAGTAATATTAGAAGTTTCTTTTTATATTTAAGACTTGACTGTTAAATAAAGAACGATGCAACTATAAATTTATAGATGAATCTTTGATTGAGCCCGTTCCAAACGATTTTCAACCCTTCTAGATTAGTACTTAGGGGCAAGGAAATAATGCCAATAGAATTAAAGTGGAAATAAGCCTTCGGTCTAATGAATGAACTGTCACAATTTTGAAATTAGCTTTTTAGACGCAGCCTATGTCCCCAATAGTGGCATCAATGCACTCACGACACATCATTCTGGGAAGATCTTTCTTTAGTGTCAAATGGGGAAGTGGATATCCTCCTTTCATAGGTAACTCTACTTCTTTGATATGATCTATACAGAGACCTTTTCCACAGACAATGCAAACCCCGACTGCCTCACTTACTTTATTTTCTTCAGAGCAATCATAACACTTCATCATTCTTTATCACCTCAACAAACCTCATTAAATAGACAGTTTTCCTTCAGGGCTTCATGGCAAGATTGACACATAATTCTTTTAATGTGCTCAATGTCAGGCTTCAGTTCAATTGGATAACTTCCTTCCCAGACAGGAGTTTCCTCACGGATAAGGTGCTCTTTGCAAACCCCTCTACCACATGCAATACAAATCCCAACGGCGTCTGTATCTTTACCTTCTCTGGCGCATTCATAGCATTTCATAAGTTTTCCTCCAGGTAAGAAAAGTTGTTTATTTATCCGAAAATTTGGTTAAAATGCATGAAAGTATCATTTATTAATTAAGTTGTACGATTTATTAATTCAGTTATACGGATGATTTTATTCCTCATTAACAAGAGTCATTTCCTGGCCACAACAAACAAGAGTTCCTCCACCTACTTCTTCTACTACAACTTCGTTACCGCATATCTCACAAAGATATCTTTCCCCTTTAGCAGATACACCCATAAACCTTTCACCTCGGTTCCTCTAAGTTATTATCTCAAAGTATTTTAATTAAACTTTCCCGTTGCTATACTTATTCAGTTTTAGAGAACAATCCGAAAATTCAAAGCTGATTCTCTGAAAACTTAAATGGCAAAAAATTTAATTCGCTATGGGTGAGATCTTAAAAGACATATGTCTTTATGTACCGTGGAAGGATTATCAAAGAACAAAGCACTAATAATATCTTTTTATGTTTTTTCATAAACATGGAGTGTGCTTATTTTCTGATTTTATTGAAGACTCACCCCACTAGCGGATAAGAGCCTGCTTACTTGCAGGTGTCAAGAAGACCTTTCTTTTTACCTCCTCTTTGTTCAGAGGGGTGTATCGGTTCAACTTTTGCTTCTTCTTCCTTTACTTCTGCCTTATTTTCTTCTTTATGGTGGGTCATAGATTCAACTCCTAAATCAGTTATACTTTTAGCAATTTTTTATAATTTTTATATTTTTTGATCAAATATTTATCAACCTTCAAAGAATTCCCAATTTTTATGTTATGTTCAGATTGCTCCTGCCAACTTTTTTAGATACGTTGACAGTTTTTCCCATCCCTCCTTCTGACCAATAAAACATCAACTGAATCAAATTTGATAACAGATACACAATCTAGAGATTTTATTATCCTGGGATCGCAAAATTTGAGTTGATTCCACTAGCAATTAACTAGTATCAATCAAATTCCTTTCACGCTACAATAAATAATTCTCCCAGTGGTTACTCAATTATCCTCTTAATTATTTTAAATTATTTATATGAAAAATTGTTTATTAACAAAAGACAGTCTAGCATAAAATATTTTAAAGCTGGACAATAATATTATATAAATAAAGTGGGCTGATGATCTGTAAAATCGTATCCTCTTCAAATTAAATGGATTTTCAACCACAGAAATAAATATAATAGTTGTTCCATTTCTACTTATGTTATTTCTGAAGACCTCTACAAAATAGAAAATTTAATTTTCTTCCCCCTTATTATCTCTCAGTTTTTAAAGTTTTATTTTTTCCTTTGACCAGCGGCAGAAGCTTGAATCTCTGGGTGTCAGAATTTCCATAATATCTACGGTTTTTTCCACAAACTTTATAAATTTTTAAACACATATGTTCAACAAAAAACAATTAATAAAAAATCAATATGTCTAATTATAAGGGATATTTCCTAATTTCTAAGTTTATTTTTGTTTAACTCCACGGAACTTACTTAAAAACAAGTAAGCACACAAATATATTTAAATGAAATAGATAAAATAATAATATTAATAATAATTATAGGTGGTAATATTGGGGGAAACCATTGAGTATTGTCATTATGGTCGTTATGTAAAAATGCCTGGAAAACTCTTTGAGCCTATAGATAATATGGCCAAAATCGGTTTAAACAAAGACGAGAAAAAAATCTTACAGGGTTTTGTGCACAACAAGGCTGAACAAAAAACCGGTTACTACGACAAGAAACTAGCTGAAATGAAGCAGAAGTACGACATGGATTTTTCAACTTTTCAGAATAAGATATATTTGAGGGAAGCAGAGATAGATCTTGAAGAATGGAACGATTTCGTGCTATGGGGAAGTTACGTCAAAGCACACCGATATTGGGCACAGTTTTGCTGAGTGAAACCTAAACCCGTTAATTTATCATCCTCTCCCTGACTTCACGTGAAAAAAGAAACTCCATCAGCTTTGTAGCTATGACAAAGAGCATTTTGCAGGGGAGGTTAGTTTTTGTTTTTTTAGTAAGTGCTCCTTTTAAAAGTCTCTCAGCTCGCTTATGAGATCTAAAAATCAGACATGAGACAATAATAGACCTGAAAGACAATAACATATCTTATAATGTAAGCAAAAATCCGTGTCAGACCCTGTTCACACTAAGTTCCATGAAAGTAAAGCAAGGGTCCCTAAAACTGTAATTATCCCGAAAGTCTTCTTTGCAAGAGCGAAAAGGCTGGGAGAACCGGAGATTTTCGAAAGCAGGATCTTGTTAATCGTGCTAATCAGGCTTGCAAGGACTGCAGTATTCGCTGCGGTTGCATAGGAAATATTTCCACTTACTGCAAGTAAGGTTACCGAAACAATCACTCCTGAACTGCTAACAAGAGCGCCGAGGGCGGTGACGTAAATTCCGGCAGTCCCTGCAACTTTATAGGCAAAGCTTCCTACTATCAGAATGACGGTAAAAGCAAAGCCGAATTTAAACGCCTGTCCAAGTGAGAAAGGAGATTCAATTTTAAGTTCTCCTCCACTTATAGGGCAGAATTTTTTGTCATACCTGAGAACTATTGCTACGGAAGCAAGGATGATCACTGCCTGGGGAGGAAGCATATGCAAAGTTGTCTGGCCAGTCGGATCAACAATCAGGGCTAATACAAGGTTCCGAATGAGCATGGAGATATTGCAGAGCAGTATTCCGGTAAGCACGGGATCAGCCATTTCCTCCACTCGTTTTGAGAGACCTGCAAGCGCGGCTGTTGTTGCCTCACTGTTCACAAAGCCTCCTACAAAGCCTGAATAACAGATTCCACGCTTTGTGCCGAACTTTCTCAGGAGCACATAACTTAAAAAACTGATAAGAGAAACAAGAATTACAATAAGTATTGCAGTCCTGAAATTTATAATTCCGTAAAACTCCCTATCCGGCACTACCGGATAAAGTATAAAAGTCACGGCCAGAAACTGTATGGCATTGTAGAGTTCCTCTTTTGTCAGGTTTCCTGCAAACTGGTGAAGAGGCTGTTTCTGGATCAGAAGAAAAGCCACAACTATTGAAGAGATAATAGCAAACAGGCCGTAATCATAGCCAACAAGGACTCCCATAACGAAAATGAAAAAAAGACTGATAGGGCTGGTAACTCCTATCCGTTTAAATAAAAATATCTTGGCATAGGTGATTATGCAACAGATTGCTCCGAAAAATAGCGCAGCTACATAGACAAAACCCGGCCCTTTTGACTCGCTCACGAAAGCAGCTAACATACCTGTTATACAGGTTATGCTGTAGGTTCTCACCCCGGCAAAAATTTCATGTTCAATGCCTCTATGCTCCCTTTCTATACCTACCATTATCCCTATCAGAAAGGCTATGGCAAGTTTTGTCATGAAATCCAGAAAAACCGGATCAAAACCAAAATCCTCAATGATGTCCGTAGCTCAACCTCTATAATTTTTCGGTATATAAACTCCAGAGTCAAGTTCCAAGAAACTTCTATTTAATGTTTCTATTTAATGTTTCTATTAAATCTCTATTAATATTTCTAAAACTTATTTAAGTATTCTATCTGCCCATTTGCTCCGACATCTACCATTTAATCCTTTTATTCTCGTCCCTCAAAGCGCTCTTAATTAAACGTTAGTTTTTTTACAAAGTACATCCCAAAACCAGTTTTATACTCAAAATTGATACGAATTTCAGAACTATTTTCCGTGATCAGAAACTCATTGATTATTCTTAATTCCATATTTGGAGAAGCAGTTTTGAGTTATGGGATAAGCTCACCAATTAAATTCCGAAAGCAAGTCAACGAAGGTAAGTGAATATTGTTGGTTAGCAAAATGGATTTTTCCTTAAGGTAAAGTAAACAGAGTGATCTAAAATAAAATATAATTATATAGTACGGATTTTCCAGGTAATGAATTTGGTCCCTGAAAAGAGAAAAGGTTCAGAGTATATCGAGAGCCTGTATAATACTCTTTCAGGCAACTGCTACACCTGATGTAACTGGGAAAATTTTCCAAACCTGACTGAAGCTGATTAGAAGTTGAGGTTTGGATGTTATTGAATCTTGTTATTTTACACCTCTATAAATTTAACCTCAATAGGTTTGTTTTCCTCCTTTTCTCCGAGAGTTATCAGGGTGCAGGAACCTTTACAGGCTTCGCCAGGGTTTACCACCACAGTCTTTCCCACCTTCTCCAGGCCTTTTGCCTCATGGATGTGCCCGCAGACGATCAGGTCAACCCGGTCAAGGAATTTCTGGATAGCCTTGCTGCCCACATGTCCGAAAGGAAGTTCATCCCTTGCACCGTAAGGTGGGGCATGTGTCAGAAGCACTATGGTGCCGCAATCTTTGTCATTTTCGGCAGAGCAGACCATTCCTTCAAGGGCATTTTCAATTTCTTCTTCGGATAACTCAAAGGGAGAATTGAAAGGGGTGGGATTTGAGCCACCAAGACCTATAAACCTGATATTTCCTATCTGTTCGGCGTTTCCATGCAGGTTAGTAGCCTTAGAAGCGTCAAGGGCTTTTAAGATGCTCTTATAGTCGCAATTACCCGGGATCGCAAGTACAGGTTTGTCAAACATTTTCATTAATTCTTCAACCTTCTCATCGGGCCCAAAATTAGTAATGTCCCCGGCAATGACTACAAGGTCAAAATCCCCTGCCTTTTCAATCATTTCTTTTATCTTCGAATAATCCCCATGGGGGTCAGAAATAGCCAGTATCTTCATTTTTATCAGGTCCTATTATTCATAACTATCAGTAAGGGTCTTATTACTCACGCTTGCTTGTAGAAGTCTTATTATTCATAATTATTCAAAAAGATCTTACCATGTATTTTTTGTAAGCTTTTTTTCTAACAAGGTTTTTTGATAACCTTAACTCTGCTCATTTAGGAAATAAGTCCAAGTTTAACTTCTTTTCTATTTCATTAATCTTCTTAGGTACTTCCGTTAAAATCATCTGGCAATCTAAATCCAGCATATAGACTTTACGGAATTGCTCTATAAGGTCTCTTGGAGAGTATTTACTTGTTAAATCAGCCTTTCTTATACAGTTTTGAATTTTTGCGTATCCATAAAGAGACAAAAATGAAATGAAAAGATGACCGAAAAGCGACTCGTTATCCTGTAGATAAAGCTTATCCGCTTCCAACAAGTTCTTATAAGTGTCATAATGTTTTTCTACTGTATCTCTTTTTTTGTACATAAGAAATACTTCTTCAGGTGCCAGATCTACATTTGATACGAGCAAGATTTTTCCAGCTTTTTCCAGACCTTTGTTGAATGTATTACTGGTGATTTTATTCTCGTCATGTTTCTTATAGAGGATATATTCCTCTTCTTTTCTCATTTCACTATCTTCAAAAAGATACAGGATATTCTTTCCATACTCTTTCTTCCCACATTTTATGAGTATTTCATGGTAAAAGAAATGTTCAGAGAGGGTAATTTGTTCATTATAGAGTGTACTATTTCTTTTTGTTGGGATAACAAAAGATAATTTGTGTTCATTCAGGATGTTAATTGAACCCTGGGAATAAAAACCTCTATCAAGTATAAGAGTCTTATTTTTAGCTCCTATCTCTTTGACTGAAAGCGCAAGTGACTTAATGTCTCTTACAGATCCAGGAAGAAATCTTACCATTGTTGGCAAATTCTCATTAGCTGTACAGAAAAGTGCAAAGTTTACTTGTGGGATATGAAAATGCTCTTTATTGTATCCCTTTTCAGCGAAATTTATAGCTTCTGAACGGGTAAAGATAGCACTTAGATCATAAACAAGTTGCTTATCTTCACTGTTTAATCCTTTGAAA